>JAABUM010000964.1_pt1 | contig 45937 bp, 48 predicted proteins | sample 5559161 | NCBI WGS metagenome assembly JAABUM01 (sample SAMN10711868, study PRJNA513369) | rock metagenome | isolation source: Antarctica rocks | place: Antarctica: Victoria Land, Siegfried Peak nord
ATCGCGCTGAACATCGTCGGTCGCGACCAGACGACCAAGGCCAGCGTGCGTGCTCGGCGGAAAAGGGCCGCTTGGAACGACAGCTACATGCTCAAGCTCCTGGCTGGATAGCCAATGGGCCGGTGCGGTGTCGAGACGAGATTTCATGCGTAGCCCCTGGGTCCTTGGCTGCGCCATCCGTGCGCACTAGGGGATAGAAAACCGTGCCCATTACGTCCGAGACGTGACGCTCGGCGAGGATGCCAGTCGCATCCGCACGCGGCCCGGCGTGATGGCCCGCGTTCGCTCGGTCGCCCTCAACATCCTACGCGCCAACGCCGTCCAGAACATCAGCCAGGCGCTCTACAACAACGCTCTCAACCTCGACATGCTACTCGCACTCGGAACCTCGTAATTAGAACTGAATGGCCCTGGGCTATCCCGAGCGGCGAACGTGATACACCGACACAGCGTGATCGCCATCTGGCGATGATCATGGAACAAGGCCGCCTGGCTTGGCAGGCCACGACCGGTTACGGTCAACGGTCCTTAGTAGAAACGACAATGGGTCGATACAAGTCGTTGATCGGACCGCGTCTACGCGCCCGCGGCTTTGCGGCCCAGCAGACCGAAGCTGCCGTCGGCGTGGCGGTGCTGAACCGGATGCTGGCGGCCGGACGCCCGGATTCTGTCCGTCGCCAGCCGATCGTCAGATGATTGATCGGGGTTTGGGGCCATCTCGCCCTCTTTGAGGAAGTGCACCAACGCCGCACTCATGTCCCGCCACGCCGCGCTGCGGTGCGCTTGGCCATGTCCGCGAACCACATCAGGGCCACCGTGCCGATCACGAACACCGTGGACGCTGCCGCGATCACCGGCGACACGTTAAACTCGATGTCCTCGAACATCTTGCGCGTGATCGTTTGGTGCTCGACGCCCGAGATAAAGAACGACACCACCGTCTCGTCGAAGGAGGCGAGCGCGGAGAATACCGCGCCAGCCAGGATGGCCGGGCTGATCAGCGGCATGGTGATGGACCAGAAGCACCGCAACCGGGACGCGCCGAGGTTGAGGCCCGCCATCTCGAGCGAGGGCGGCAGCCGTTGCAGCGCCGCCGACACCACCAGCACGACATAGGGAACCGCCAGGGCGGTGTGGATCAGCACGAAGCCTAGCCTGGTGCCGGTCAAACCAAGCGGCGCGAAGTGCAGATACACCGCGATCGCCACAATGATGTGCGGCACGATCAACGGCGCCAGCAGCAGCGCCTCGAGGGTCTGCCGCCCCGGCAAGCGCCCGCGCACGAGCGCGATGGAGGCCATGGTGCCGATCACCGCGCTGCAAACCGTGGTGAGTGCCGCAATCCCCAGCGAGAACAAGGTCGCGCTCACCCAGCCGGGATCACTCAGGAACAGCTCATACCAGCGCAGTGAGAAACCACGCGGCGGGAAGACCAGTTCTTCCGACGGGCTGAACGACACCGGCAGGATCAGCAGCGTCGGCAGCATCAGGAACACCAGGATCACCAGGCACAACGCCCGGAACAGCCATTCCCCCGGCCCGGCGGTCCTAGTCATGGGCGACCACCCGTTCCAGCCGCAGCAGCCGCTTGAAAGTCACCATCAGCCCCAGCGAAAGCACCAGCAGTATGCAGGAGATAGCGCCGGCAAACGGCCAGTTCAGCAAAGTCGTTGCCTGTTCCGCGATCAGGGTAGCAATCATCAGCGTCTGCGGTCCACCGACGAGGGCGGGCGTGACGTAGAAGCCCAGCGATATCACAAAAACCAGAAAGCATCCGGCGAACACGCCCGGCAGGCTCAACGGCAGCGTCACCGCGAAGAAGGTCCGCACCCGCCCCGCCCCGAGATTCAGGGCCGCCCGCGGCAGGTCGGGCGATATGCTGCCCAGGGCGGAGGCGATCGGCAGGATCATGAACGGCAGCAGCACGTGTGTCATCGCCACCAGCACGGCGCCGTTGGTGTAAAGCATGTTGAGCGGCTTTGTTCCGGGATCCAGGCCGAGCAGCACCGAGTTGATCACGCCCTTGCGCTGCAGCAGCATGATCCAGGCGTAGGAGCGGATCAGCGCAGAGGTCCAGAGCGGGATCATCACGCAGACCACGGCGATCTTGACCGCGACGCGACCGGGCCGGGCCATCAGCACGGCGATGGGATAGCCCAGCAGCAGCGCGGAAACGGTGCAGACCAGCGCGATCCACAAGGTGCGGAGGATGACCTGCCGGTACAAGGGTTCGGCGATCAGCCGGCGATAATTGTCGAGGCTCGGCGCGGGCTCGGTGACGCTGGTCAGCAGCAGCTTGCCGATCGGCAGGAAGAAGCTCCAGGCCAGCAACAGCAGGAGCGGTGCGATCAGCAGCGCCGACAAGGAGAGCGGCAGTTGCCCACGGCGAGACGTTGTTGCCATCAGCCCGGCTCCGGGAATGCGATGGCGTTGGCGGCGGGCCAGCGCGCCACTACGGCGGTGCCAGGGCGCAGCAGCGCTAGGTCTGAGCGGGCGCCGACGTCGGCGCGCATCGTTCCGCCACCAAGCAATTCGATCTGCAAGGCGGTGCTGGCGCCGTTGAAGACGCATTGGGTCACGCTGCCACGAAGGCCCTCACCGGCGATAGCCGAGGCCGAGTGCTGCCCCAGCTCGACATGCTCCGGCCGCACTGCCAGGCGCACCCGGGCCCCCAGCGGCATGCCAGGCCGTGCCGGAGTGGCGAAAGCGGTGCCGGCCTCGTTACGGACGGTGCAAGCACCGTCGCCGACCGTTTCCACCGTTGCGGGAAGCAGGTTCATCTCACCGATGAAGTCGGCGACGAACGGGTCGGCCGGCCGGTCATAAAGTTCCCGCGGCGGACCGAGCTGCACCAGGCGACCGCCATTCATCACGGCGACGCGGTCTGACATGGTGAGCGCCTCCTCCTGATCATGGGTGACGTAGATCACCGTCGCGCCCAGCCGCTGCTGTAGTTGCCGCAGTTCCGACTGCATATGCTGACGCAGCTTCTTGTCGAGTGCGCCGAGCGGCTCGTCCATCAAGATCACCGGCGGCTCGAACACGATGGCCCGGGCCAGAGCGACGCGCTGCTGCTGCCCGCCCGACAGCTCTGCAGGCTTCCGCCCGGCCTGCGCGTCGAGCCTCACCATCCTGATGGCGCGGGCCACCATCTCGTCCCGCTGCGCCCGGCCGACGTGGCGCATGCGGAGCGGAAAGGCGATATTCTCCGCCACCGACATGTGCGGAAACAGCGCATAGCGCTGAAAAACCATGGCGATGTTGCGCTTGTTGGGCGCCACGCGGGTGATGTCGCGCTCACCCACCGTTAGGCGGCCCTGGTCGGGCTCCTCGAAGCCAGCCAGCATCATCAGCAACGTCGTCTTGCCTGAACCCGACGGGCCCAGCAGTGACACGAACTCGCCGGCGCCGACGGTCAATGAAACGCCACCTACCGCCGTCACTGTGCCGTAGCGCCGCCACACATCGTGAATGCCGACCTCGAGGCCGCGTGCGGCACCGCTCAGCCCGCTCAGCAGCCGATGATCGTCACGAACATCCAATCCCTCCCTTTTCCTTTGTTGGGCCGCCGGCGCATCTCGCACCGGCCAGGCTGGCCTGAAGCAAGGGCCGGCCTGAAGCAGGGGCTGACCGGGCGCCCTCGCCGAACGAGCCGCACGCTGCTACCCGGCAATTCGGTGAACTTCCAGCGCGGGTGCACGCTGGTGCCGCACCGCATCCGGGCAGACCTCCCAAATGCCATTCGGCCCCTGATGCCGTGTTCTACTGCGACACCCACGAATTGAATCGGCTCAGCACCGCGGCGCGGTGGGCCGTCAACCAGTCGTAGTCCACCGTCACGATGCCGGCGAGCCGCTCCGGCGTAGAGATCAGGTCTTCCTTATCGTTTGCCGACAGCAAGGCAGGGACGTCCTTGTTGGAGGTAGTGTAGCCCATCTCCCGCGCGAAGGCGGCATGGTTCTCCGGGTTGGTCATGTAGAAGTCGATGAAGGCCCGCGCCGCCTTCGGGTGCGGGGCGTCCTTGAGGATGCACCAGGCGCCAAAATCGGCAATGGCCTGGTTGTACGTCCAGGCCAGCTTCGTGCCCCGGCGCTTGGCCGCGAAGGCGGAGCCGCTCCACATCAAGGACATGGCGATGTCGTCGCCGTCCCACATCTTTTGGCTCTGGTCCCCGGTGCGCCACCAGGTCGCGACATCCGGCTTGATGGTGTCTAGCTTGCGGAAGATGCGGTCCAGGTCCATCGGAAACAGCTTGTCCCGCGGCACGCCATCGGCCAAAGCGGCGAGGATCAGCGTGGCCCAGGGGCTGCCGGTGTTCGGCAGCGCCCGTCGCCCGGGAAAGGTCTTGGTGTCGAAGAAGTCCGCCCAGCTTTCCGGCTTGCGGCCCTTGATGAGATCGGGGTTCCAGGTCAAGCATTGCGCGCCAGTGAGGTAGAGCACCCCGTAACGACCGCAACTGCCCGCCACCCCGTCCTTCGCCACGTTCAGCATGGAGGAGCAGTCGCCGAGGTCCGTCAGGTACTGCGAGATTTGCGACAGCTCGCTGTATTGCGGGGAGATAATGTCCCACTCCACCTTGCCCGCTGCTTCCATTGCCGCGGCTTTGGCCATCATGTCGCCATAGGTGGCCGCGAAGGGGATCACCCGCACGCCGGTCGCCTTGGAAAAGGGGTCGAAGAAGTTCTTCTTCAACGCCGCCTCGAACGCACCGCCGGTGGAGCGGATCAGCAGGGTGGACTCCAGCGACGCGTCGGCGGCAAGGGCGGGGCGAACAAGACCCAGCGCGGCGGCTGCGGAGAGGAGGGAACGGCGCTTCATAGATTTGCTCCTGTTCTAGGTGGACACGCGACCACGATCATCTCGACCCGGATATCCTTGTTGGCCATCGTCACCTGGCTGCAGGCGCGCACGGGCGGGGCTTCCGGGTCCGCCCACTCGTTCCATGCCTGCGTGAAAGCCGGGAAGTCCAGCACGTGCGCCAGCCAGACAGTAATGTGGCCGATCTTGCGCTTGTCCGAGCCGTAGTGCGACAGGCGTTCCTCAATCAGCGCGAACACTTCCCCGGCCTGCTCCACCACCGTGCCGCGCCCCACCAGCGTCGTGGTCGGGATCACGGTCATGTAGATGGTGCCGTTGATGATGGCGGCGTCGGCCGAGACCACGGGCGTCGCCTTGAACCGCTCCGGCGACTTGAGAAAATGCTGGATGGTCATGGAGCCTCCTTCCGGGCCTGCCGCCCGAAGCGGTCGATGCGATAGGGCATAGGGTCGATGTCCGGGGTGTCGCCGTGCCAGAGCTGCGCTACCGTGCGCCCGGCCGCCGCCCCGTTGATCATGCCGGACGAGGAGAAGCCGAACAGGTAGAACAATCCGGAAGCCCGGCGCGACCCGCTGATCACCGGCAAGGCGTCCGGTAGATACGAGCGGAAGCCGCGCCAGGTCGGGCCCGGCATCGCGTCGATCCCCGGCAGCACGGATGGAATGTGCCGCAGCATGTCGGCGATCTTCGCTCGCGTTGGCTCCGTCCTGGCGCCACCGAACTCATAGGTGCCGGCCAGGCGGATGCCGTCGCGCATCGGCGTGATGGCGAAGCGGAAATCCAGCGGCAGCAGCGGTGTTTCCAGCGCAAGGCCCGGCCGTTCCAGCATGACGTGGTAGCCGCCCACCGCCTGGTGCGGCACTGCTTCGCCCATGGCCGATGCCAGCGCCGCGCTGCCGGTGCCAGCCGCGAGCACGGCACTGCCGCCCGCCACCAGTCCCTCCGACGTCCGCAGGCCGGCGACCTTGCCGCCCTCCACGACCACACCCTCGACCTGCGCGCGGATATGGCTGCCGCCCTTGGCGACAAATAACCCGTAAAGCCGGGCCACAAAGCCGACCGGGCTGATCGTGTGCTGGAAGTCCGGCGAGTACACCCCGGCGGCGTAGCGCGGCCCGGCGGGCGCCAACTCGCGGATCCCTGCCGCATCCACCTTCACCATCGGTATTCCCGCGGAGCGGTAGGGCGCCAGCGGCCCGTCCCAGTCGCGGTCCCGCTCCTCCTCCGTGCGGTTCAGCGCCAGGGAACCGCGGGCGCGCACCAGGTCGCCCATTCCCGCCTCCTCCCACAGCCCGGCATACGTCCGCTCCCCGGCACGAGACAGGGCGGCCAGGGCCGCGGTGATGCGCGCCACGTCCGCCGCGTTGGCGTTGCGGAGCATGCGCATGAACCAGGGCGTCATGCCCAGGAACTGCGACCAGCGCACGTTCAGAGGAGACGCCGGGTCCCGCAGCATCCCGAACAGTGACCGCGGCGTGAGTCCGGCAAATACCGGCCGGGTCTTGGTGTTCACCACGATGCCGGCATTGCCGAAAGAGGCGCCAGTGCCGGGCTCGCTGGGATCGACGATCGCCACGCGGGCACCGGTGCGCTGGATGAACAGCGCGGCACACACCCCGGCGATGCCGGAGCCGACCACCAGGCAATCCGGCTGCGCCGCGGTGCTCATATGGTGAAGTGCGGGTTGGCAGGTGTCGCGAGACCCAGGTGGTCCCGCAGCGTCGTGCCCCTGTACTCGCGGCGGAATAGCCCGCGATGCTGCAGCTTCGGCACCACCAGCTCCACGAAGTTCTGCAGGCCGAGCGGCACCACGGGGAAGGTCAACACGAAGCCGTCGCAGGCGCCGCCGCGATACCAGTCCTCCAGCACATCAGCGACCTCTGTGGCGCTGCCCTTCACCACGGGGGTGCCGAAGTCGCGCACCACCATGCGGGCCGCCTCCCCCACCGTCATGCGCCGCTCCCGGATCTGCTTCACCACCAGGGTGCGGACCGTGCTGCTGCCCACCACTTGGTCCGCCAGCTCCGGCATTGGACCATCGAGCGGCAGGCCGGACAGGTTCTGTGTCACGATCTTGGACAGGTAATCCACCCCCAGCGCCGGCGGGATCAACGCGTTCAGCTCCCCGTAGAGCGTATCCGCCTCTGCCGCACTCTGCCCAGCAAAGACAGTGAGGCCCGGAATGAAGCGCAGGCTGGCAGGGTCGCGGCCGTGTCGTGCCATGCGTCCCTTGATGTCCGCATACTCGGCGGCGCAGGTTTCCTTGCTGTCGCCGGCAGCGAACATCACGTCCGCGGCGCGGGCCGCCAGCTCCTTGCCGGCATCCGACTGCCCGGCGGTGAACACCACGGGCTGGCCCTGGGGCGTGCGCGGCACGTTCAACGGCCCGGCTACGGTGAAATGCCGGCCCGCATGGTCCAGCCGCCGCACCCGCGCCGGATCCAGGAAGCGACCGCTCGCCTTGTCCTGCACGAACGCGTCGCCAGCCCAGGAGTCCCACAGGCCGCGCACCACGTCGATGAACTCCTCGGCGCGGGCGTAGCGCTGCTCTCGACCCACCGGCTGCGCGTGACTGAAGTTCAGCGCGTCCCCTGCGTTGGAGGCGGTGACAGCATTCCACCCCGCCCGGCCGCGGCTGACATGGTCCAGGGAGGCGAAGCGCCTGGCTACGAACCAGGGCTCGTCGAAGGTGGTAGTGGCGGTGCAGACCAGGCCGATCCGCTCCGTGTGCCCGGCCAGGGCGGTCATCAGCACCACGGGATCGAACACGCCGGGCCGGGCCGAAGGGAAGCTGGCCTCGAAGAGCGCCGGCTTGTCCATGTCGCGGATGCCGTTGCCGTCGGCCAGGAACAGCCCGTCCAGCTTGCCGCGCTCGGCCAGCTGCGCATACTCGATCATGCGCGGTAGATTCATCACCGGGTTGTCGTAGGCCGTGGCATGGCGCCAGCCCCCCAGATGGGCGCCGATCATGTTCGGGATGGCCAGGAGGTGCATCATGCCGCCGCGGCCTGCGGCAGGCGCAGCGCGGCAGCCCGGCGGTGGCCTTCCAGCCCCTCGCTCGCGCTTTGCCGCATGGCCGGCGGCGCCACCGCCGCCACGCCGCGCCCGTCGAGCCACTGGTGGGTGCACACCTTCATGAACGAGCCGACCCATAGCCCGCCGGTGTAGCGGCCAGCGCCCATGGTCGGCAGGGTGTGGTTGGTGCCGCAGCACTTATCGGAGTACACCACACTGGCTTCGGGACCGATGAACAGCGAGCCGTAGTTGCGCAGCTTCGCCGCGGTGGCGTGCGGATCCGCCGTGTGCACCTGCAGGTGCTCCGCCGCAACCAGGTCCGAATAGGCGAGCATCGTCGCTTCATCGTCGCACAGCACAATCTCGCCGCGGTCTCGCCAGGCGACCCCGGCCACCGCGGCCGTGGACAGGTCCGCAAGCTGCCGCTCCACCGCGCGCAGCGTGTTCTCCGCCAGGGTGCGATCGGTCGTAATCAGACCGACACGGGTGTGCACGTCGTGCTCGGCCTGCGCCAACAGGTCGGTCGCGATCATCTCCGCATCGCCGGCGGTGTCGGCTAGCACGAAGATCTCGCTGGGTCCCGCGAGCTGGTCGATGCCGACGGGGCCGAAGACCTGCCGCTTGGCCTCGTTCACGTAGGCGTTGCCGGGTCCAACGATCTTGTCCACCCGCGGCACGCTGTCGGTGCCGAAGGCCATCGCCGCAATGGCCTGGGCGCCACCGATGCGGAACACCCGATGCGCCCCGGACAGGTGACAGCCCGCGATCATGGCCGGATGAGCGGTGGGCGGCAGGCAGGCGATCACCTCGTCGCAACCCGCGACGACGGCGGGAACGATCGTCATCACCGGAGCCGACAACAGCGGGTAGCGCCCGCCGGGCACGTAGGCGCCGACGCGCCCGATGGGGATGACGCGGTGGCCCAGGTGCAGGCCCGGCAGCGCTTCCATCTCAAGCGGCAGCATCGTCGCGCGCTGTGCCTCCGCGAAGGCGCGGACGCGTTCGATCGCGAATTCCGTGTCGGCCCGGGTCTGCGGATCCAGCGAGTGCATTGCCGCTTCGCGCTCCGCCCGACTGATCTCGAGCGTGTCGGGCGAGGTCCCGTCGAAACGCTGCGAGAACTCCCGCACGGCCGCATCGCCGCGTTGGCGCACCGCGGTGACGATGGAACGCACTGCGTCTTCCAGCGAAACGTTGCCAGCCGTCGCGTCGCATTCCGGGGCCTTGATGAAGACCATTCCTGCCGTAGCCATCCGCGTCGATCCTTCCGTAACCGGTCTTGGTGCGGAGATGATCCGGGTTCGACCGGGACGCTTCAACCAAGTCATGCGGTCGAACTTCCGTGGCGTTGATTATTCGGCACAGATACCCTTGCCGGGCCGGCCGCCGCCCTGCATCCTGCGCCTATCGGAGAAGGACGATCGCGATGCCAGAGATCGGCAGCAAGCTGCGCGCGCTGCGCGCTCGCCGAGAGCTGGGCCTACGCGAGCTTGCGGCCCGCTCCGGGGTGTCCCCGTCTGCGATCTCGCTGATCGAGCGCGACCGCCTGAGTCCTTCGGTCGACACGCTGTCCGCCGTCTTGTCTGCCCTGGGCTCGACCATGTCGGCCTTCTTCGATGACTTGGTCAGCGAAGTTCCCTACAGCCCCTTTTACAAGGCCGATGAGCTCGCTGAGATCGGTCGTTCAGACCGCGTGTCCCACCGGCTGGTCGGGATGAACCATCCGAACCGGCGCCTGCTGCTGCTGCATGAACGTTACGCCCCTCGCGCGGCAACCGAAGCGACCCTCAGCCATGCTGCGGAGGAGGCCGGGATTGTGACACGCGGCGCGGTGGAGGTGACGGTGAACGGCAAGAGCCGTGTTCTGCACGAAGGCGACGCCTACTACTTCGACAGCCGCTCGGCCCACAGCTTCCGCAACGTATCGAGCGGGGAAAGCGAGATCATCAGCGCCGTGACACCGCCGACCTACTAGCAGGATCAGCGGTGTTGACGATTCTAGACATGCCCGAGGCACACCCCGGCAGTTCGCCGACAAAAGAAGAATCAGCGGATCAGTGACTTACGTTCCCGCGCAGTCCGGATGCGTAGCCTTCGGCAATCCGCCGTTGTCCGCCCTGCATCACAACGAAACCTCGTCCGGCGTCAGGCCTGGGCTGGCGAGCGTCCGTGACAGCCGATAGCGTGCTCGCCGAAGCCTCCAGAAGGATCGTGTATGAGCACCACCCGGCGAACTTTCTTGGCCACTGGCGCTGTCGCATTGCTGCCCGGGGCGCTGGCGCGAGCACAAACGCCGAAGCCCGAGGATACGCTGGTGGTCCGCACCACTGGCGGCGTGTTCGAGGCGGCACTGAAAAAGAACTTCTTCGAGCCCTTCACCAGGGCCACCGGCGTGCGCGTGATCCCCATCGCCGCTTCAGATGCCGAGATGCAGGCCAAGGCCACGGCCATGGCTGCGGCCGGCCGGGTGGAGTGGGACATCATCTCTCCGCAGTTCAGCGAATTGCCCAACCTCGCCCCCCTGCTGACGGATCTCGGCGACTGCGCCGCCATTCCGGCGGTCAAGGACGCGCTGCCCGGTACCTGTGGCCGCTTCGGCGTGCTCTACCTGGTTGGTGCCCAGGTGCTGGCCTATGACACGCGGGCCTTCAGGGACCGGCCGCCGCGCACCTGGGCCGACTTCTGGAACGTGAAGGACTTTCCGGGCCGGCGGTCGCTGTCGAACAGCGGTGGCCCCTTCGCCACCATCGTTTCCGCCCTAATCGCCGATGGCGTACCGCGCGACCAGCTGTTCCCGCTCGACTTGGACCGTGCCTTCCACAAGCTGGATCAGATCCGGCCGTATATCCAGGTGTGGTGGCGCACCGGCAGCCAGAGTTCCTCCATGTGGGAAAGCGACGACATCCAGATGGCCCTCATGTGGAGCGGCCAGGCCTACGCCACGCGCAAGACCGGCTTCCCGCTCGCCTGGAGCTACGAGGATAATCTGGCCAACTTCGGCGCGTGGGCTATCCTCAAGAACTGTCCGCACCCGAACGCCGCGAGGGCGTTCCTGAACATCTATCTCGGCAGTGCAGAAGGCGGCGCCGGCTTCGCGCGCGACGTCGGCTACGCTTCGCCCAACATGGCGGCGGCAGCGCTGCTGACGCCGGCGGAACGTGAAGCGCTGATCACCACCCCGGAGATCAAGGCCAAGCTGATCGACATGGACCCGGCCTGGGTGCAGGACAACCGAAACCGGACCCTCGAGCGATGGAAGGCGTGGATTTCGTCCTGACCCCCCGCCTCCAAGCGCCGCCCAGCGCGTGGGATTGCCACATCCACGTCCTGGACCCTCGCTTTCCCACCGTGGCCAACGCGGTATACCAGCCGCCGGTCGCCACCGCCGCAGACTACCGCGCCGTCCAGCGCCGGCTGGGGCTGGAGCGGGTGCTGGTGATCCAGTCCTCCACCCATGGCACCGACCACGCGTGCCTGCTGGACGCCATCAGGCAGCTCGGACCCGGCGCACGCGGCGTGGCTATGGTGGATGCCGCCGTTTCCGACACCGAAATGGCTCGGCTGACGCAGGCCGGGGTGCGCGGTGCCCGCTGCCTGATGACGCCCGGCGGCGTGCTGTCCTGGGAGGACGTGCCCGCCTTGTCCGCCCGCATCCAGGAGCACGGCTGGCACACCAACCTGCAGATGCGTGGCAACACCTTCCCCGAACGCTTCGACACCATTTGCGCGTTGCCGGGTCCGGTGGTGATCGACCATCTGGGCCTGTTCAGCCGCCCGGTTGAGCCCGACCATCCGGAGGTGCAGGTGCTGCTCCGCTTGCTGGATACGGGCCGGGTCTGGGTGAAGCTGTCTGCGCCTTATGGAGGTGGCCTCATGGGACCACCGCCCTTCACCGCCGCCTGGCCGCTGGCCCGCGCGCTGATCCGCCACGCGCCGGAACGGATGCTGTGGGGCAGCGACTGGCCGCATACATTCATGACGGAGGTTTACAAGCTGCCGCCCGGCGATCCCGCGACCCTGGTGGACCTACTACTGGACTGGACAGACAATGAGCTGGTGCGCCGCCGCATTCTTGTTGACAATCCAGAGGCGTTGCTAGGAACTATCTATACATCTGAGACAAATTAGATGATGTTCGACAAAGGACAAAGACAGTGGTAACCAAGTTCCCGAATAATATTCGGGCTATGGTTGAAGCTGATATCTGAGTGCTCGTGCCACTCGGGCGGTGCAAACGCGCGCAGCCAATCCGGCGCGACGACGGGGACTGCCTGGAGATTGGGGGTGTGGACGCCCGAGCGATATTTTCGCGTTCAATCTCTGACCGCAGGGCTGTTCAACGCTGTCGTCTTGCCGTCAGTGAGTCCGCCCTGCAACACCTGAGGGGTGAAGTGCGGCGGCTGATCACAAGGGGGATTCCCGATCCGGCCAATGTCTGACCTTTGCGGCGGCAACTGGGTCGGAGGTTGCTGTGGTCGCGTTTTCACCGTTGTTGGACGTGCTGGCGGAGGTTCCTGATCCGCGCCGGGCGCAGGGACAGCTCTACAAGCTGCCGCACGTGCTGCTGTTCGCCATCCTTGCCATCGTGACCGGCTGCAACTCGTATCGCGGCGTCGAACGGAGACGTTCGCCGGACATCGTCACCTTCATCGCCGTCCACCGCCGCAGACTGAACGCGGTTTTTTCGCTGAACTGGAAGCGGGCGCCCGCGCACACCGCTGTCCGCTACATCCTCCAGGGGCTGGACCCGGCTGCGGTGGAGGTGGCTTTCCGTCGCCATGCTGCCCTGCTGCAAGCGGCACGCGCCACGCCGGGGCACGGCAGCATCGCCCTTGATGGCAAAACGCTGCGCGGCAGTTTTGACAAGTTCAACGATCGTGCTGCCGCCCAAGTGCTGAGCGCATTTGCCACCGACACCGCGCTCGTGCTCGCGCACATCGATATCGCCGAACGGTCCAACGAGATCCCGGCGGCGCAGACGCTGCTGGCCGAACTCGGCGTTGCCGATGGCGCCATCGTCACGCTTGACGCGCTGCATTGCCAAAAAAACATTTCGAAGCCGCAGCACAAGCCAACATCGCCCTGATCGTCGGGGTCAAGGACAACCAGCCGACCCTGCACCAGCAAATCCAAGAGGTCTCGGCCACCACGACGCCGCTCGGGTCTGTCCACAGCCACGACAAGGGCCGCAACCGCGACGAACGCCGCACCGTCACCATCTTCGATCCCGCCAACAAGCTGGCCGACACCGACTGGCATCCGCACGTGGCGACCGTCATCCGGGTCGAGCGCGACGTTTACACCCGCAACGCCAAGACCGGGCTGCTGCGCCATTCCACCGAGACCGCCTTCTACGTTTCAAACACGCCGGTGAGCGCCCCGCGCGCCGCCGAGGCCATCCGTGCGCACTGGAGGATTGAGGATACCTCGCACTACAGTCGCGATGTCACCTCGGGGGAGGACCGCTCGCGCATTCGCACCAACCCCGGCGTGTTCGCCCGCTTGCGCAGCTTTGCCTTCAACATCCTCAAGGCCAACCAGACCGACACGCTCAGCCAGGACCGCTATCGCGCCGGTCTCGCAGGCATCAAGAACCTGCTCTCACTCACCGCTATTCGTCAGCGTTGAACAGCCCTGATCTGCCCTGGGTCCGTGGCGCACTGGCCGCGCCACAGCCTGCGACCGGTTGCATCGACGACGCAGATCGCCGTCAGCTTCTGTGACACGTCCAAACCGACAAATCGGGTCATCGAACCGCCTCCCATGGTGCGAACCGCCGGGCGACAGCGCCCGGATCGCGGCATCATGGATGACCTATGCCCCCGCCGCGATTACCCGATGTCCACATATAGGCCTGGGACCGCTTCAGCCTCAGCGAGCTTGACCCGGGGAGGCTGGCCGCCTCCCGCACAGGACAGGATACCCATCCCACCCAAATCCGACCCTCACAGGCCGGCGGCTTCCGCGCGCCTTATGTAACCCAAAAAGGGCAGATTCTGAACCACGCCCCAAACTGTATCAGGCACACGCAACGCCTCCTGACCCTCTCCCAGTTCGCCTGCGCTCGTGGAATTTTCTTGCATTCGTATGCAAGCTTGGTGGAGGTTCAGGTTCGGGCCGCTTTATGCGCGGCAGCATGTCAGCAGGAGCGAACAGGATGGCGATTGAGGTTCGGAACCGCCCAGGGTTGATGGGAGCGGAGATCCACGGGGTCGACATGTCGCAGCCGATCGACGACGCAACCTTCGCGGTCATCCGTCAGGCGATCCTCGAACGGTGCGTCGTCGTCTTCCGCGACCAGGCCGCGCTGTCGCCGGGCGGACAGGTCGCCTTCAGCAAGCGCTTCGGCGACTTGGTTCCGAGCGAGCTCGCCAACGTCAACCCGCCCGGGTTCCCCGAGATCCTCATCGTCTCGAACGCAGTCCGGGACGGGAAGCCGATCGGCGCCCGTGAGGTCGGGCGGCACTGGCACACCGACTTCCAGCACCTGAAAGCAGCGGCGGCGCTCACGATGCTGCACGCACGCAAGATCCCGCCCGAGAAGGGGGACACCGAATTCTCCGACATGCGGGCCGCCTATGACGCGCTGCCCGCGGCGACCAAGGAGCGCGTCGACACGATGGAGGTGCTGCACAGCCGGGTGAAGGCCTGGCCGGTCATGTTCCCCGAGCGCGCGCCGCTCACGCCCGAGCAGGCCGCTCGCACGCCGGACGTCGTGCATCCGCTGGTGCGGATCCATCCCGACACCGGCCGCCGCTCGCTCTATCTTACCGCGAACAAGGCGGCTTGGGAGATCGTGGGCCTTCCGCGCGACGAGGGGCAGAGGCTGCTCGCCGACCTGCTCGCGCATGCATTGCAGGAGGAGTTCCGCTACGTCCACGTTTGGCGCGAGCACGACTACCTGATCTGGGAGAACCGCTGCCTGCTGCATCGGGCGACCCCGTTCGATAGCGAAAGGTATGAGCGCATCATGTATCGCACGACCGTCGCCGGGACGCCCACCTTCGGGCCGAAGGACCAGGCCAGCAGCCAAGCGGCGTGACGGCGGGCATCGCACTGGTCGTGGGCGCCGGGATCGTCGGCGTCTCGTCTGCGCTGGCATTGCAGCGGGAAGGGTTCGCGGTCACCCTGCTGGATCGCGGCGGCCCCGGCGAGGCGTGCTCGCTGGGCAATGCCGGGCATCTCGGCACCGCGTCGATCCTGCCGCAGGCGAGCCCCGGGATCGCCCGCGCCATCCCCCGCATGCTGCGCGACCCGTGCGGGCCGTTGGCCGTGCAGTGGGGCTACGTCGCGCGGAACGTGCCGTGGTTCGTCCAGTTCCTGCGCGCCGGACAACGGCGGAAAGCGGAGCGGACGGCGGAGATGATGGCCGTGCTGCTGGCCCAGGTCGGCGCGGCGTATGGGCCGCTGCTGCGCGAAGCCGGGGCGGAAGACCTCGTGTCGACCACCGGCCTGCTGCATGTGTTCCGCACCGAGGCCGGGCTGCAAGGCGGCCAATGGGGCTATGCGCTGCGGCGTCGGCTGGGCATCGCCGTCCGGGACCTGACGGCCGTGGAGACCCGGGCAATGGAGCCATGCCTCGCCGGCGATGTGGCGGGCGGCGTCTTGCTGCCCGACGTCGCCACGGTGCGCGACCCGCTCGAGATGACCCGGCGCTTCGTGGCCCTGTTCGAGCGCCGCGGCGGAACGGTCCTGCGCGCGGCCGCCACCGGCGTGCTCATCGAAGGCGGCCGCGCACGGGGCGCGACGACCGCCGCGGGCGACCTCGTGGCCGCCGACGTCGTCGTGCTCTCGGCCGGCGTATGGTCGCAACGCTTCGCCGGGCGGCTTGGCGCGCGGGTGCCGGTCGTCGCGGAACGGGGCTACCACGTCATGGTGGAAGACTCGAACGCCGCCGTGAGGCAGCCGCTGTTGCTAACCGAGCGCCGGGTCGCCGTCACGCCGATGCGGAACGGGCTGCGCCTGACGGCGATGGCCGAGTTCGCCGACCCCGACGCGCAAGGCGACCATGAGCGGGCCTGGCGCACCATCGCGGGGGCCGAGGACATGCTGCCGGGCGCCACCTCCAGGGTCACCTCGCGCTGGGTCGGTTCCCGCCCTTCGACCCCCGATGGACGGCCGCTGATCGGCCGGGCGCCGCGGGTCCAAAATGTCGTGCTGGCCTATGGTCACGGACATCTCGGCATGACCCTGGCAGCCGTCACCGGCGAGCTGGTGGCCGACCTTGCAACGGGCCGCGCGCCCCGGCTCGACCTGGCGCCATTCGCCCCGGACCGGAGGGCCGCATGACTCCCGCCCTCATCCCCGAACGCCGTCCCACGCCGCCGCACCAGGTGCTGGCGTCCGGACTCGAGTTCCCGGAAGGGCCGGTGGCGCGCGCGGACGGGTCCGTGGTGCTGACCGAGGTTGGGCGCGGCGTCGTCTCCCAGGTCATGGCGGACGGGACCGTGCGCGTGCTCGCAACCTGCGGCGGCGGCCCGGCCGGACTGGCAGTTGGGCCGGACGGCGCGTACTACGCCTGCAACGGCGGCGGCACGCGGTTCCGCGACCTCGACGGGATGCTGCAGCCCTGGGGCGCGTCGGAAAGCTATGTCGCGGGGCGGATCGAGCGCATCGACCCGGAAACGGGCGGCGTGCGCGTGCTCTACACCGAGTGCGACGGGCGGGCGCTGTCATCGCCCAACGACATCGTCTTCGACGGCGACGGCGGATTCTGGTTCACCGACCTCGGCAAGACGCGCGGCCGCACCCGCGATTTCGGCGCGGTATATTATGCCCGCGCCGACGGTACCTCCATCCGGCAGGCCATCTTCCCGCTGGACACCCCGAATGGCATCGGCCTGTCGCCGGACGGGCGCACGCTGTATGTCGCGGAAACGATCACCGCGCGGCTATGGGCCTTCGAGATCACCGGGCCCGGCACGGTACGGGCCGCCGACAGCCGGTGGCGCAAGGGGCGGCTGATGATCGGGCTGCCTGGCCTCGCCGCGTTCGACAGCCTGGCGGTCCAGGCGGACGGCGCCGTATGCGTGGCCACGTTGCTGGACGGCGGCATCACCCGCGTCTCGGCGGACGGCACGCGGGCCGAGCACATCCCCTTCTCGGACACCTACGTCACCAATATCTGCTTCGGCGGCCCCGGTCTGCGGACGGCTTTCGTGACGCTGTCGTCGAAGCGGCAGCTGGTCGCGGTCGAGTGGGACGCGGCTGGGCTGAACCCGCATTTCTCGGACCTATAATGCGAATTTGCATCTTTGGCGCCGGCAGTATCGGCGGCCTGATGGCCGGGCTGCTCGCCCGGGCCGGACGGGAGGTCTCGATCGTCGCCCGCGGCCCGCATCTGGCCGCGATCCAGGGCCGCGGCCTGCGCATCCGGGGTCCCGAGGGCGAGTTCGTCACCCATCCCATCGCGACGGACGACCCACGCCTCCTGGGGCCGCAGGACCTGGTCGTCGTCGCGACCAAGACGACTGCCCTGCCGGAGGTGGCTGCCCGCATCGGCCCGCTGCTGCACCCAGGCACCCGCGTCGCCTTCGCGGTGAACGGCGTGTTCTGGTTCTACGCGCACGCGCTGCCGCAGCCACCCGACGTCCGGCAACTCGACCCCTCAGGCGCGTTGGAACGCGGGTTCGGGGCCGCGCGGTCCCTTGGGATCATCGTCCGCTCCTCGGCCGAGGTGGTGAAGCCCGGCCTGGTGGTCAACGCGAACGGCGGCCACCTGACGGTGGGCGACCCTGTTCCCGGCAGCAGCGGCCGGGCACGCGAAACCGCCGCGGCCCTGGCCTGCCCGGGGCTCGAAGTGACGGTGACGGACGACATGCGCCGGGCGATGTGGGCGAAGCTTGCGCGCAATGTCGGCAGCTCGCCCATCGCTTGCCTCACGGGGGCGGACACCCACGCCGTCGGCCGCGTGCCCGCGTTGCGGCGCATGGGCGAGGCGCTCATGCACGAGGCCCTCGCCGTCGCCGCGGCCGAGGGTTACGACGGGATCACGATCGAGGCCGGGCGGACCAGGTCCGCGACGCCGATCAGGCCCTCGATGCTGCAGGACCTGGAACAGGGCCGGCCGATGGAGATCGAGACCCAGCTTGCCATCGTGCAGAGCCTGGGCCGGCAGAGAAACGTGGCCACGCCCCTGCTCGATACGCTGCTACCCTTGCTCGCGTTGCGGGCGGAGGTTGCGGGATGCCTTCCTCCTGGACCGGAGCCGATGCCATGAGCCGCCTCGCCCGCTGCTACAACATCGCCGACCTCCGCCTCGCGGCGCAGTGCCGGCTGCCGCGCTTCGTGTTCGAGTTCATGGACCGCGGCACCGAGGACGAGATCGCCCTGCGGGAGAACCGGGCAGGGTTCGAGCGGCTGCGGCTGCGGCCCGAGGTGCTCCGGGACGTGTCGAAGCGGACGCTGTGTGTCGAGCTGTTCGGCAAGCCCTCCAGTTTGCCGATCGCGATGTCGCCGACCGGCGCCGCCGGCTTATGCTGGCACGAAGGCGAACTGGCCTTGGCCCGGGCCGCCTCGCGCGCCGGGGTGCCGTTCGCCTTGTCGACGACGGCGGTCACCTCGCTCGAACGCGTGGCGGAGGGGACCGAAGCGGGACGGCTCTGGTTCCAAGTCTATATGTGGCGCGACCGGGCGCTGTCCTACGAGCTGATCGGCCGGGCGCGGGACGCCGGTTACGAGGCGCTGATCCTCACCGTCGATACGCCCGTCGGCCCGAACCGGGAGTACAACCGGCGCAACGGCTTCAGCGTGCCGTTCAGCCCGTCGATCCGGTCGGGCTGGGACCTTGCCTGTCATCCGGACTGGGTGATCAACACCCTCGGCCGTTACCTGCGCACCACCGGCATGCCGCGGCACGAGAACTACCCGCCGCAGTTCCAGCGCAGCATTACGAGCGACCCCGGCGCGAAGCTGTGGATGAAGAACGACACGATGAACTGGTCCGACATCCCGCGCCTGCGCGACGTCTGGCCCGGCACGCTCGTCATCAAGGGCATCCTCCGCGCCGAGGACGCGCTGCGGGCCGTGGAGCAGGGCGTGGACGCGATCATCGTCTCCAACCATGGCGGGAGGAACCTCGACAGCGCCGTCGCGCCGATCGACATGCTGCCCGAGATCGCCGCGGCGGTGGCCGGGCGCTGCACCGTGCTGCTCGACAGCGGCATCCGCCGTGGCAGCGACGTAATAAAGGCGGTCGCCCTGGGCGCCGATGCCGTGCTGGTCGGGCGTCCAGTGTTATGGGGCGTCGCGGTGGCCGGGGAAGCGGGCGCGCTGCATGCGATCGAGCTGCTGCGGGACGAGATGGACAAGACGATGGCCTTCATGGGCTGCTCGTCGATGAGCGAATTGCGCCCGGATCACATCTGGGCGGCGCCGCGGCCCGGGCCAGCGGAACGCCCATTGCTGCGTGCGGCGGAGTGATGGGCCGGCTCGCGCCGCTGCTGCTGAACATACCAGTCCTGCTGCTGTTCGGGGTGTTCTTCGCGGCGCCCTTGGCGTTGACCGGCGTACTCAGCCTTTATGGGTTCGTGTCCGGCGGCACGATCGACGACACGCTGACCATCGAAAGTTACAACGACGTGCTGCTCGACCCGTACTACCGGGAGGTGTTCCTGCGCACCTATCTGGTGGCCCTTGCGACGACCATGCTGTCCGTCGTGATCGGCACGCCCGAGGCCTATGTCATCTACCGTATGCGGCCGCGTTGGCGCGGGCTGCTGCTGTTGGTGGTGATCGGGCCGTTGCTGGTCTCGGCGGTGATCCGGACCTTTGGATGGATGGTGATCCTGGGCAACTCCGGCCTGGTGAACCGCGCCTTGATGGGGGCCGGAGTGATCGAGCGGCCGCTTCCGATGATGTTCACGTCGGGTGCCGTCGTGCTGGGCCTTGTCCACGTGCTGATGCCATTCCTGGTGCTGTCGGTATGGGCGTCGCTGACCCGGCTCGACCCGGCGCTGGAGCGCGCCGCCACGTCGCTCGGGGCGTCGCGGCTGGCCGTGTTCTTCTGCGTGGTGCTGCCCAACGTCGCGCCCGGCGTGCTCGCGGGGTCCCTGATCGTATTCTGCATGGCCGCCAGCAGCTTCGCCACTCCGCTGATGCTGGGCGGCAAGCGCATCCCGGTCGTGTCCGGCGCCATCTATACCGAGTTCCTGTCGACCTTGAACTGGCCGCTGGGGGCCGCGCTCGCGATCGTGCTGCTGGCGCTGAACCTGTCCCTGATCCTGGGCTACAACCGGTTCATGGACCGCCGCTTCGTCGCGCGGCTCGGCTGATGCGGAACGGGGCCGGCGCGCTGCTGTTTAACGCGCTGTTCGTCGCGTTCATCCTGACGCCAATCGTCGTCGTCGTCCTCGTGTCGTTCACCACCAAGCCCTATCTGGCGTTGCCCTGGGACGGCGTCTCGCTGCAATGGTATCGGGAGCTGCTGAACAACCGGGACTTCATCGGCTCGCTCTGGATCAGCCTGCGCCTGGCGCTCACCGCGGCGACCGTTTCCACGCTGGTGGCCTTGCCGGCCGCGTTCGCGATTGCCCGGCGGCGCTTTCCAGGCCGGGCCCTGCTGTCGGCCTTCCTGCTCTCGCCGTTGATGATCCCGGCCGTCGTGCTCGGCATCGCCTTCCTTCGGTTCCTCACGCTCGTGTCGATGAACGGAACCTTCCTATCGCTCGCCTTGTGCCACACCGTGCTGGTCACGCCATTCGTGCTGCGACTGCTGCTGTCGGCGCTGGCCGGGTTCGACCGCCGGGTGGAGCAGGCGGCTATTTCGCTCGGCGCCGGGCGGATCACGCTGCTGCGGCGGATCACGCTGCCGCTGCTGCTGTCGGGGATCGCCGGCGGATGGGTGCTGGCGTTCATCACGAGCCTCGACGACCTGACCGTCACGATCTTCGTGGCGCCCGCCGCGCTCACGACCTTGCCGGTTCGCGTGTTCAACTACATCGATTCCATGACGGACCCCTTGGTCGCCGCCGTATCGACGTCGCTGATTGCCCTGACCGGCGGGCTCATGCTGCTGCTGGACCGCCTGTACGGGGTCGACCGGATGCTGGTGGGGCGCTGATGCTGCGAACGCCTCCCGGTGCCTGCGACACGCATGTCCATGTGTTCGATCCGCGGTTTCCCGTGGTCGGCGCCGTCTTCGACCCGCCGCTCGCGACGGCATCCGGCTATCGGGCCGTGCAGGAGCGCCTAGGGCTCGAGCGCGTGATCGTCGTGCAGTCGTCGGCCTATGGCACGGACCACCGCTGCTTGCTGGACGCCATAGCCACCCTGGGCCCGGGCGCGCGAGGGATCGGCATGGTCGATCGCTGCGTCACCGACGCGGAGTTGCGGCGCCTGACCGAAGGCGGCGTGCGCGGCGCCCGCTTCCTGATGGTACCCGGGGGCGTGCTGGCGTGGGACGAGCTGGAGCAGGTGGCGGGCCGCATCCAGGCGTTCGGCTGGCACGTCAACGTCCAGGTCCCGGGGCTCGAGCTGACGGAACGGGCGGCGCTGTTGCAGCGGTTGCCGGGCCAGGTGATCGTCGATCACATCGGCATGTTCGGCGAGCCGGTGCCGCCCGGTCACGACGCGTTCGCGGCGCTGCTGGGGCTCCTGGACACCGGGCGGTTCTGGGTCAAGCTATCGGCGCCCTATGCCGGCGGCCGGACGGGCGAGGCCCCGTATCCTGCGGTCGGCGTCCTGGCACGAGCACTGGTGGCCCACGCGCCGGAGCGGCTGATGTGGGGCAGCAACTGGCCGCATCCGTTCACCACGCAGGTGCGCGGCCTTCCGGCGGAGGACGATGCGATGCTGCTGGACCTGCTGCTGGAATGGGTGCCGGATCAGTGCGTCCGGGACCGCATCCTGGCCGACAACCCGGCTGCGCTGTTCGGGTGGGACTAGCCGAAGCGGTCGATGCGGAATGGCTGGATCGGCAACGAGCTCGCGCCGGTCGCGGCCAGTTCCGCGAGCAACTCGCCGACGATCGGGCCGAGCTGGAAGCCATGGCCGGAAAAGCCGAAGGCGTGCAGCAGGCCGGGGTGCCGGGTAGACAGGCCGATGACCGGGATACGATCCGGCATGAATCCCTCGATCCCGGCCCAGGCGCGCACGAGAGGCACGGCGGCGAGGTGCGGAAACAGCGAGGTCGCCGTATCGGCACTGATGCGGAGCTCGTCGAAGTCGAGTTCGGTTCCGTCACCCACGATCGCCGCACGGTGGCCACCACCGATCAGGACGGTGCCGTTCCCGACCTGCTTCAGCGTCAGCTTGCGGCCCATTGTCTGCACCACGGGCTCGAGGAACGGCCGGGTGCGGGCCGTCACCATCATCATCGGCGCTTCCGCCTTCAGCGGAACCGGGTCACCCGTAGCCGCCGCGACCAATCCGCCCCAGGCGCCGGCGCAATTGACGACCAATGGGCTCGTGAACGCTTCCGTCGCGGTGCGCACCGTCCAGCCACGTCCGTCATGCGACAGTGCGGTCACCGCTGCGCCCTCGTGAACCCGCACGCCGGCCGCCTCGCCCCGGCGGCGATAGGCGGCGACGGTCCGCATCGGATTGGCCGAACCGTCCGTCGCCGAGAACAGCGCGCCGTGCAGCGTGGCGGGAAGGGCGGGCGCCAGGTCCCGAAGCGCGTTGCCGCGTATGACGCGCTCGAAGTCGTAGCCCAGCGCTGCCGTCTGGGCGGCGCGGGCCTCGATCGTCGCCATCTCCGCTGCGGTCTCGGCGAGCAGCAGGTGGCCGCCGGCGTGGAACTCCAGGTCCTCGTCCAGCAGGTCCGACAGCCGGCGCCAGCGCTCCAGTGCCGGCAGCGCGAGCGGCAGCTCGGCGACGTGCCGGTTCGTGCTGCGGACACCGCCGGCATTGGCGCCCGAGGCGTGGCGCCCGATCGTGCCGCGCTCGAGGAGGACGGGGCGGATGCCGCGCAGGGCCAGGTGCAGGGCGGTGGCGCAGCCGTGCAACCCGCCGCCGATGACGATGGCGTCGGCGATCGGCATCAACGTCGCCCGGCCAGGGCGCCAAGGCGAATCGGGCGGAGCGGCGGGCGGACGCGCGGCGGCATGACCGAGCCGGTGGGCAGTCCATGGGCCTCGGCCGTCAGCCGGGCCAGCACGGCGCCGCATTGCCGGCCGCCGCAGGACCCCATGCCGCAGCGGGTGATCGCCTTGACCGCGTCCGCGTCGGCGGCCAGACCGCGCGACGCTGCCCGCACGCGGCCGGCGGACATGCTCTCGCAGCGACAGACCACGACGGCGTCCCCGGGTTCCAGCAGGTCGCGCGCGGGCCTGAACCATCGGTCCAGCAGCGTCCTGGCCCGCATCTCGCGGCGAAGTGCCGCCCGCACTGGGTCGGCAAGCTCGTCGCGTTGCGCCGCCGTTAGATACCCCAAGTCCGCGGCCACTGCGATTGCCGCGAGCGGTCCGCGCAGGGCTGCCGCTGCCGAGCCCGCAATGCCGGCGCCATCGCCCGCGACGAAGACGATCGGATTGGCGGAGCGCCCCCAAGAGTCGAGCGCGAGGCGGTGCGCGAGCTGATCCTCGTCCCAGCTTGCGGGCAGGCCGATCGACCGAGCGGCCTGCAGGTCGGGCACGACGCCGAAATGCACGAGCAAAAGGTCGGCGGCGATGGTTTCGTGCGTGGTTCCCCGGCTGATGCGGACGGCGTCGAAATGGTCGGACCCGAGCGCCTCCAGCGTGCGCACCCCATGGATTTGCCGCACGCCCTGGCGCCGCAGTTCGGCGAGCAGGCCGGCACCCTTGTGCAGCGTCGCGTCGGTCAGCAAACGCGGGCGGGCGGCGAAGGCGGCCCGCAGTCGCGCGCCGGGCCGGGTCGTCTCGGCGATCGCGGCGATGGCCACGCCTGCCCGCAGCAGCTGGGTCGCGAGCAGCAGCAGCAGCGGCCCCGTCCCGGCGAGCACGACACGGCCGGTTGGAACGAGTCCGCCAGTCTTGAGCAGGATTTGCGCAGCCCCTGCGGTCATGACGCCGGGAAGGGTCCAGCCTGGGAAGGGAACGGGACGCTCCAGCGCGCCCGTGGCCAGGATGATCCGGCGCGCCCGCAGCATCCCGCCCGGGGAGCATTGAAGGGCGCCGTCGGGGGTCACGCGCCAGACCCGCGTGCCTGGCTGGTATTCGGCCGCGGATTGCCGGAACGAGCGGATAAGGCGCGCGCCCGCCGCGTAGTCGGGGCCGAGGACTCCCTGTTGTGCAAACGAGGCGGCCTCCGCTCCCCGATAGATCTGTCCGCCCGGCGCTGGCTGCTCGTCCACCAGGACCGTATCCAATCCGATCGCGGCGGCAGCGACCGCAGCCGCGAGGCCCGCCGGACCGGCGCCGACGATCGCGAGGTCACGCAGCCGGGTCATCCGCGCACAGGCGGACCTGCATGCCATCCCGGAGCGGCAGGAGGCAGGTCTGGCAATCGGGCACGCCGTCGACCGTCGCCAGGCAGTCGTGACAGGCGCCCATCATGCAATATGGCGCGCGGGGCACCGCATCGGCTGGGGCGCGGCGGAACACCCGGTATCCGGCATACAGGAGCGCCCCCGCAACGCTCGACCCGGTGGGCGCAGAGGCGGGTGCGCCGTCCACCTGGAACCGGAGCCGCGCCGCGCCGGGATCGAGCGACCGGAAGAAGCTCAGCGCTCGATCTCGCGCTGCCACCGCTTGGTCCACTCGGCTCGGCGCGGGTTGACCTTGTCCCAGTCGACGCGGGCCAGGTTGTCGATCTGGTCGTGGCCATAGATGACCCGGGCCGCCGCTTCCGGGTCCAATTGCGTCTTCGTGTTGGTTGGGCCCCAGCCGTACTTCGTGGCGAGCAGCACCTGCACGTCGGGCTGCAGCATGTAGTCGAGGAATTTCTGCGCGAGGGCGGGGCTTGGGCCGTTCCGCACCGGGCAGAGCGAGGTGGTGACCCCGACCGCCTTTTCTTTTGGATAAATGAAGGCGAGCGGCAGGCCGCCGTCGGCGATCGCGCGAATGCGGCTGTTCGCGTAGACGGACATCAAGATTTCGCCGTTTTGGAACAGCTCGGTGATCTGCCCCGGCGAACCCTCGAATGAAAGGACGTTGGGCGCGATGCCGGCCTTTATGGCCTTGAAGCCTGGGTCGATGTTGTCTTCGCTGCCGCCGTTGATGCGGGCCATGGTGACGAGCATGTGGATGCCCTGGGTCGTGTCGAGGCCGGGAACGAGGATCATCTTGCGGTATTTCGGGTCGGCGAGATCGGTCCAGGAAGTCGGCGGGGTCCATCCCTTGGCGGCGAACGCCTTGGTGTTATAGCCGAGGCCGGTGGCGGCGAGCCCGACGCCGACCGCGCGACCCTGGATATTGGCCATGTCATAAAGGTCGTTGCGGCGGGACGTCTCGACCGGGGCGCAGAGGCCGAGCGAGATGGCCTGGTACATCGGGCCGTCGTCGAGCATGACGACGTCGAGGTCGGGGCGCCCGCGCTGGGCCTGCAACTTGGCCAGCGCGGGGGCTGCGTTCGCCGCGACGTAGTCGATGCTGACGTTGTTGTCCTTCTCGAATTTTGGGAACACGAACGTGCGGAGCGCGCGTTCCAGCTCGCCGCCGAAGCCGCCGACGATGAGCTTGGCCGGCGATTGCGCCCAAGCCGGGGAGACCAGGCCGAGCAGGGTCGCCGTTATGAGAAGCTTGCGTCGCATGGACATGGTCTCCGCGAGTTTGAATGCGTATGCACAACAGCACGCACGCGGCGACGGTGTCCATCGGTTTCAGCGGAGGCGCATCAGCGCGCGGCCACCATGATCATCTCGACCTTCAGGTCCGGCTTGCCCATCGCGACGACCGTGGCGCAGGCTCGGGACGGCGGGTTCGCCGGGTCGATCCAGGCGTCCCACACCTCGTTCACCTCGTCGAAATACCGGATGTCGGACAGCCAGATCTGGGTCGCCAGCAGCTTCGACTTATCGCTGCCAATGCTCGCCAGCCGCTTGTCCACGGTCGCCAGGATTTGGCGCGCTTGCCCGGCTGCCGACAGAGCGGGGTCGTAAGGCTTGTCGGGCGTGGTGGTGACGTAGATGGTGTCGTTGTGGATTACCATCTCGCTCGACCTAGCGCCGGGCTTGATACGCTCGATGGTCATGCGCGCCTCCATTCAGGGGTGAGTTGATGGAAGGCGGTCTATCTGCAAAGGTATGCAATGCGCAAGCGGAAGGGGCATCGTTGAGCTACGTCGTGCTGGACCGGGTCGAGAAGCGCTATGGACCCGTCCGCGCCGTTGACGGCGTTTCGCTCTCGATCGAGCGGGGGGAGTTCGTAGGCCTGCTCGGACCGTCCGGATGCGGCAAGACGACCACGCTGCAGATGATCGCGGGCTTTGCGGCGCCTGATGCCGGCGCCATCACGCTTGGCGGACGCGACCTCACGCGCATTCCGGCCAACCGGCGCAACGTTGGCATCGTGTTCCAGTCCTATGCCCTGTTCCCGCATCTGTCCGTCGCCGGCAACGTCGCGTTCGGGCTGGAGATGCGGCGCGTGCCGCGGGCCGAACGGGACGCCCGAGTACGGGATGCCATCAGGCAGGTCGCGCTGGACGGCCTGGCGGAGCGCTACCCGCGCGAGCTTTCGGGCGGGCAGCAGCAGCGCGTGGCGCTGGCCCGGGCGCTCGTGATCAAGCCCGATTTGCTGCTATTGGACGAGCCGCTGGGCGCGCTGGACGCGAAGCTGCGGGAGGGCATGCAGATCGAGTTGCGCCGCCTCCAGCGCAGCCTTGGGATCACCACGATTCTGGTGACGCACGACCAGGCGGAGGCGATGGCGCTTTGCGATCGTGTGGCGGTGATGGACCAGGGGCGCATCCTGCAGGTCGCAGCGCCTTGGGAGGCCTACGAGCGGCCGGCCGACGCGTTCGTTTCCGGCTTCCTGGGAAAGAGCAACCGCCTGGTGGGGAATGCGCAAGGCGGCACGGTCGCATTCGGCGTCGGCAGCCTCGTGCTGCCCGATCCGGCGCGGAACGGCCCGGTCGTGCTGTGGATCCGTCCGGAGCGGCTCCGGTTCTGCGGGACGGGCGGGTTGGGCGGCCGCATCGCCAACCGGGTTTTCCTGGGCCAGCAATGGATGTACGAGATCGAAAGCGAGGCTGGGCCGTTGATCTTGGTCGCGCAAAACGACGGCTTTGCGGAGCACGCGGTCGGCGCAGCCGTAAGGGTCGACGCCGCCCCGCCCGGTATCCGGGTGGAGCCCGCATGACGGTGAAGCGGGCGCCCCGGGTGACATCGCTCGACGTGGCGCGGTTGGCCGGGGTGTCGCAATCGGCGGTGTCGCGCGCGCTCACCGCGGGCGCCAGCATCTCCGACGCGATGCGCAAGCGCGTGTCGGAGGCGGCCCAGTCGCTCGGCTACACGCCCAACGTGTTCGCGCGCAGCCTGATCACCCGGCGGTCCGACATCATCGGCGTGGTCATGGGCGACGTGACGAGCGCGTTCTACGCCGAGGTGCTCGACCAACTGAGCCGGTCGTTGCAGGCGCGCGGGCAGCGCGTGCTGTTCGCGACGGCAAGGCCAGACGCGAGGCCGGACCAGGCGGTGCGGGAGTTGCTGCAGTATCACGTGGCGGGGATCGTGATCACCTCTGCCACGCTGTCGCGCGCGATGGCGGAGCAATGCGCCGTGGCGGAGGCGCCGGTAGTCTTGCTGAACCGCAAACCGCCTCCGGGCGCCGCGAGTTCGATTCGATGCGACAGCGTCGATGGGGGCTTCCGGGCCGGGGAGTTGCTGGCCCGGGCCGGACACCGCCGTTTCGCCTTCGTCGGCGGCCGGCCGGACGCGTTCAGCAGCAAGGAGCGGGAGCGGGGGTTCGCGCAGGCATTGGCGGCGCATGGCATGGCGATCGCCGTAACGGTGCATGGAAATTTCACCTACCAGGGCGGCTTCGCGGCTGGTCAGGAACTACTGGCCGGCCGCGAGCGGCCCGACGCGATCTTTTGCGGCAGCGACGAGATGGCGCTGGGCGTCATGGACGCGGCGCGGCATGCGCTGGGACTGCGGGTGCCGCAGGACGTCTCGGTCGTCGGCTTCGACGACATCGCGATGGCCGCATGGGAGGGCTACCGCCTCACCACCATTCGCCAACCGGTGCCGCAGATGGTGAAACGAACGCTCGAGTTGCTGTTCGAGCAAATCGAGCGACCCGGCGCCAAGCGCGTCGTGCAGCAGATCGCGGGGGAACTGGTCGTGCGCAGCTCCGCAAGGCTGGAGGCGGGACACTTGGCGGCAACGGCCTGATTGCAAACCTATGCAAGCGCGGTCATGCTCCGCCGCTGGATCATCGAGGCGCAGGCATGTCGGATCATGACGCAGCAGGGCTGAGACGCCGGGGATTGTTGCTGGCATGCGGAGCCGCCGCGCTCACTGCCGGCATTGGCACGCATGAGGCACGGGCGGCGGCGCTCCTCCGGGCTGCCTGCGTCGGCACGTCGTTCCAGAGCCTGGATCCCGGAAAGGCCACCTCTGCGCCGGATTTCTGGGTCTTGTGGGCGATGTTCAACGGTCTCGCCAAGTTCGACGCGCAGATGACCATCGTGCCTGACCTGGCCGAAAGCTGGACCACGCCGGATCCCCGCACATGGATCTTCACGCTCCGGCGCGGCGTCCGCTTCCATGACGGCCACGAGATGACGGCCGACGACGTGAAGTTCACCTTCGACCGCCTGCGCGACCCGGCCTTCGGCTCGCCGAACCGCACCAAGCTCGCCGCAGTGCAGGAGGTCCGCATCCTCGACGCCTATATGGTCGAGATCAAGACCAACGAGCCGTTCGCGCCCCTGCTGACGTATCTGACGAATACTCGCTCCGGCACGCAGATCGTGTCGCGCCGCGCGGTGGAAGGTATGAGCGCCGCGGATTTCACAAAGGCTCCGGTCGGCACCGGCGCGTTCCGCATGGTGGAGTGGCGGCCGAACGAGAAGATCGTGCTTGCGGCGCACAAGCACTATTTCGGCGGCGTCCCCGCGGTCGATACGATCGACATCCCGCTCATCGCCGAGGAGAGCACGGCCGTGAACGCGTTGCTAGGCGGCAACGTCGACCTGATCGGCCGGGCGCCATTCGACCAGGTGCAGCGGCTGGAGCGGATGCCGAACCTGACGGTATATCGCTCCGCCGGGATGAACTGCCGCTACATGGCGCTGAACCTGAAACGGGCGCCGTTCGACGACCTGCATTTTCGCCGGGCGCTGTCCATGGCGTTCGACCGCACCCTGATGGTTCGCGCCGTCCTGTTCGGAGAGGGGCAGCCATCGCAGGGCAACGTGCCGAGCGCGATCCCGTGGGCATTCGACAAACAGCCCCGGCCGATCTGCCAGTTCAACCCCGCCGCCGCGCGCGCGGAGCTCGCACAATCGAAGTACGGCGCCGGGCAAGGCGGGGTCGTGCTGACCTGGGGCGCAAGCTGGTGGCGCCGCTGGGCCGAGCTGTTCGTCAACCAGGTGAACCAGGTGCTGGGAACCAAGCTGACCGTCGAGGTGTCGGACGCCATTACCGCGTTCCAGCGCTACAAAAAGGGCGATTTCGATGCGTTGACCTGGGGCTGGACCGGCCTGATCGAGGTCGACGAGTATCTCAGCGAGTGCTTCCACTCGACCGGCTGGCGCAACACGGGCGGCTACTCCAATCCCGAGGTGGACAAGCTGCTCGACCGGCAGCGCCAGACGCTCGACCTGGGGGAGCGGGGCCGCCTGTGCATGGCCGCGGAGCGGCTGCTCGCCGAGGACGTGCCGGCGCTGTTCACCTTCAACGCCAATGTGCACCAGGTGTTCACCAAGGCGGTGAAGGGCTATGTCGGCCTGCCTTATGAGGCGTTCGGCGCGCAGTTCGCCGCCGTCAGCCTGTCGGGCTGACCGCGCCCATTCGCATGGGCCTGTCCACCCTCGCCGGGCGCCTGGCCGGCGCGCTCGCGACGATCCTGGCCGGCTCCCTGGCGATCTTCCTCGCGCTGCAGGCGGCGCCCGGCGATCCCGCGCTCGCGGTATTGCAGGAAAGCGCCAGCCCCGAGGCCGTCGCGCAGTTCCGGCGCGCGCACGGCCTGGACCGCCCGGTGCTGGTGCAATATGCGGCCCTGATGGGTGGCGCGCTGCAGGGCGACTTCGGCCAGTCGCTGACCATGGGCGGCGGCGTGCCGATCGGGCGGCTGATCCTGCAACGGCTGCCGAACACCTTGTTCCTGGGGGTATACGCCATCACGCTCGCCGTGGCGGCGGCGCTCGCCGCCGGCACGGTCGCCGCGGCGCAGCGGGGGCGGACCGCTGACGTCGTGGTGACCGCGGTCGCGGTGGGGCTGATCTCGATGCCGGATTTTTGGCTGTCGTACATGCTCGTGCTGGTGTTCGCGCTATGGCTGGGCGTGTTCCCAGCCTATGGTTTCACCACGCCCGGGACCTCATTGACCGGCGCCTTGGCGACAGGCTTCCTTCCGGCGCTGTCGATCGCCGCGTCCATGACGGGGTTCTTCGCCCGCATCCTGCGGGCCTCCCTGCTCGAGACCTGGCGGCGGAGCTACGTCGTCGCCGCCCGGTCGTTCGGCTTCGGCGGGAAGTTCATCTACCTGAACTACATCCTCCGCAACGCGGTTGTTCCGTTGATCGTGGTCGTGGGTTTCCAGGTGCGCCACCTTCTGGGCGGAGTCGTCATCGTCGAAAAGGTATTCGGCATCCCGGGCCTCGGATCGCTGATGGTCGACGGGGCGTTCGCCCGCGACTATCCGTTGGTGCTGGCCTGCGCGCTGACGTTTCTGACCGCGGTCGTGCTCGTGAACCTTTTGGTCGACCTGGTCTGCGCCATGCTCGACCCGAGGCGGAGCCGGTAGTGGGACGCGGGGCATTGCTGCCGCTGGGGGTCGGGCTGATCGGCGTCGTGGTGGCGTCGGTGGCAGTCGGGCCGTCGCTGACCGGATGGGACCCGAGCGAGATGGACACGATGGCGTTGCTGACCGGGCCAGGCTGGAGCCACCCCTTCGGCACGGACTCGTTCGGGCGCGACGTATTGACGCGGGTGCTGCTGGGTGCCCGGGTGTCGCTCGGGGTGAGCGTCGCCGGGATCGGGCTTGCGGCCCTGTGCGGGACGGCGATCGGCATGGCGGGAGCGATGGCGGGCGGCCTTGTGGATGCGGCGGCGTCCCGGCTGTCGGACCTGCTGCTGGCCCTGCCGAGCTTCGTGCTCGCGCTCCTCCTCATGCTGATCCTAGGCTTTGGGCTCGGCAGCGTTGTGTTGGCGTTGGGATTGATCTTTCTGCCGAACTTCTCCCGCCTTGCTCGCAACACGACGCTGGCGGTGAAGAACGAGAACTACGTCCAGGCAGCGATCGTCGTGGGGCAGGCGCCCTGGCGCATCATGGTGCGCGAGATCCTGCCGAACATCGCCGGCCCCTTGTCCGTGCAGCTCTCGGCGGCGCTGGCCTTCGGCATCCTGGTCGAGGCTGGGCTCAGCTTCCTCGGGCTCGGCGTGCAGCCGCCGACGCCTTCGCTCGGCGCGCTGATGAGCGAGGGAAAGGACTATTTCGAGAGCGGGCCCTGGGTGCTGACCTGCACGGGCCTGTCGGTCAGCGCGATCATCCTAGGCCTCAACCTGCTGGCGGACGGAGTCAGGGACCTGCTGGATCCGCGGTTGCGGCGGATGGCCCCATGACGCCAATCCTCGAGATCGAGGAGCTCCAGATCTGGGCGGGGGCGCCCGGCGGGCGGCGGACGCTGGTGCACGGGCTGTCGCTCACGGTCGGCCCCGGCGAGGTATTGGGACTGATCGGCGAGTCCGGCTCGGGCAAGACGATGACGGCGGCCGCGGTGCTGCGCTTGCTGCCCGAGGGCGTCGAGGCACAAGCGGCCGCGTTGCGCTTCATGGGGCAGGACATGGCTGGCCTGGACGCACCGGGCTTCGACCGGCTGCGCGGGGTGAGCATGGCGATGATCTTCCAGGATCCGGCTGGGGCGTTCAATCCGGCGAAGACGATCGGCTGGCATTTCGACCACACCTTGCGCCGTGCCGGGAACGAGGGCGGGCGAGCGATGGCTGCGGCGTTGCTGCGCGAGGCTGGCGTTGCACGCGCGGAGCCGGTGCTGGCGCAATACGCGCATCAGCTTTCGGGTGGGATGCTGCAGCGGGCGCTGATCGCCCTGGTGCTCGCGCTGAAACCGGCATTGATTGTCGCAGACGAGCCGACGACCAACCTCGACGCAATCGTGGGGCGCCAGGTGATCGCGCTGTTCAGGGAGGTGCAGCAGCGGCTGCGGGCTTCGTTCCTGTATATCACGCACGACCTCGCGAGTGCCCGGACCTTCTGCGACCGGATCGCCGTCATGTATGCCGGACAGGTGGTCGAACAGGGCGCGGCGGCCTCCATGCTGGAGCGCCCGCGCCATCCATACTCGCAGGGGCTGCTCGCCGCTGCGACGGAACTCGCGCAGCGGCCCCGCCGCTTGCAGGAGATCGCCGGGGAGCCTGGCGCCGCCAGGCCCCGGAACGGCTGCTCCTTCGCGCCTCGCTGCCATTTGGTCCACGCCGCTTGCCTGGAACGGGATCCCGGCCTGCGGCCCCAGGCGGACGGGTCGAGCGTGCGCTGCGTGTTGCACGATGCCGCCTGATCCGCCGCTGCTCGTGGTCGACGACCTCCGGGTGACGTTCCGGCCTGGCGGCTTGCTGGGACTGTTGCGGCCTCGTCCACCGAACCCGGCAGTCGACGGAGTAAGCCTCGTGCTGCGAAAGGGCGAAACGCTGGGGATCGTCGGCGAGTCGGGCAGCGGGAAGACAACGCTCGGTCGGGCGATCTTGCGCATGCAGGCCACCAGTGGGGGACGCCTCGTGCTGGAGGGTCAGGACATCACCAGGTCGAAGGGCCCGGCACTGCGCCGCCTGCGCCGCCGCATGCAGATGGTGTTCCAGGACCCGCTGTCGTCGCTCAATCCACGGCATAGCATCCGTACCGTTCTCGCAACGCCGTTGCTGGTGCATCGTCTCTGCCCTCGGCGCGAGGTCGAGTTGCGGGTGCTCGATATGCTGCGCCGGGTGGGCCTGCCCACGTGGGTGGCCGACCGCTATCCCCACGAGCTGTCAGGCGGACAGGTGCAGCGCGTGGCGATCGGACGAGCCCTGCTGCTTTCGCCGAGCCTGTTGCTGGCCGACGAGGCGGTCTCGAAGCTCGACGTTTCCGTACGGGCGCAAATCCTGAACCTCCTCCGTGATATCCAGGAGGAACTGGGTTTGGCGCTGATCTTCATCACCCACGATCTGGAGGTCGCACGGTTCCTGTCGGACCGGATTTCGGTGATGTATCTAGGGAGGATAATCGAGGAGGGGTCCACCGACACGATCGTCATGGCGCCGCTGCACCCCTATACCCGGTTGCTCATGGGCCTCGATACTCGGTCCGCGCCGTGCGCCGGTTTGACAGATGTGTCGGAGCAATCCCAGGGATGCCGCTATGCCGTGCACTGTCCAGTGCGCCTCGCTCGCTGCGCTACGGACACGCCGGCGCTCGTGTCGTCGAGCACGGACCATGCGGTCGCATGCTGGGCCATCAACCCGGACGGTGATCGATCGGAGGCTTTATAATCTCCCAAGCTGGGGATAGGCGCGCCTAATCTTCCCCCGTTTGCATGGACACGGATTTAGCCTGCCATCCGCTCCTCTTGATCTGGGAAAGAAGGTGCCCCCAAGGTCGTGCCGGGCGGCGCGGGCGTTGGAAGCCCGGTCTTCAAACACGCGGTGGCGGCTGAGAGCTGCCAGAGTGTCGCGCTATAGGTCAATCTCCTGGTCCTCGATCGAGGCCGGCGCGTAGCTGATCAGGACGCCAGTTCCGAGATCCTGCGGGGCCGGAAAGGGCAGGGTGCGCCGTTTCGTGCCTGTGGCCATCCACAACTCTTACACTGGCCCATAGCTCTCATGAGGCAAGCTGACGCCGCCACCTGCCTGGGCTCTGCTTTTCTGTCCGCGCGAAACTCGGGAAAAATGGCTCTGGTCGGCGAAACCGCATGCCAACGCGATGTCCGTCAGCTCCATCTTGGTTTGCGACAGAAGCTCGCGGGCATGCTGGACACGTCTGCGGGTGAGCCACTGGTGCGGCGCCAGCCCGGTCGTCTCCTTGAATGCTCTCGCAAAATGACTGCTGGAGAGGCCGCACTTGTCTGCCAAGCGGCCGATCGAATGATTCGCTTCCAGCTCGGCTTCCATGGTGTCGCACACTCGCCTTAATTGCCATGGCGCCAGTCCTCCGTAGCTTTCGCGACCCTCCGATGCTCCTCCATAGGCATGAGCCACATGGGCATGGAATGCCAACGCCATATGCTCGACGAAGAGCGTCTGGGCCTCGTTGGGCCGCTCCAAGGCCGCTGTGAGGGACATCGCCAGGCCATGCATGACAGGATCATGGGTCCCGGACAGCGGCGCCCGAAGCCCTCCCACCCGCCGTACACCGCGCTCATATGCCAAGCTGTCCAGCGAGGACTGCGAGATGTAGAACCGGACCATGTCGAACGGGTCGTGCAGTTCGATCCTTGGATTCTCGCTCAAGTCGAACAAGAAGACGTCGCCGGGACTTGTCGCTGGCAGGGAAGCACGGCCTCGGTGGGTCCACAGTTCCCATGAACGGAGCAGCTGCAGCATCAATTGGAATGCGAATGCATTCTCAACGGGCACCGGTCAGCTCGGCCGTGTTCCTCGTGCGTGCATCGCAGCCGAGTGAATGCGATCGGCACTCCTGAGATCGTAGGTCCTGCAAGCGTCGGTGCCCGCTCCAACCGAAACCGCCCACTTATGATGGACTCTACGGCACTCGCGTCCATGAAACACTCCTTTGCAAATGGTACGGCGGCCATTTGGCGGACGCCCATTTCGATCAACTCTTGTCAGAGACGATCGACCTTCTTCTTACAATTACAGGTATCCGCCCGCGACCTGTGAAGTCAGCTCGCGGCTCCAGCCAGCATCGGGTGACGGGAAGCTACTCTCCCACGCCCCCGTTGTATCTCCCCGCATGGAGCGCTTCCCGGCGGCGTTGGTGCACTTCGTTAACCTGAAGGGGTTGTAGGATGCCGTTCCCTTTCTGGTTCTGACCGGCCGATGCCACACAAACACAACGCCGGTCGCCATCACCACATCCCGAAGATGTCGTTCAAGGTGCAGAACTGGCCGGCGTATGAGGCAGGCCTGCGCCGGCGTGGCAGCTTGACGGTGTGGATCGAGGACAGCGCGCTGGAACACTGGCAAAGCTGTGGACCGGGTGGGCAAGCTCGCTATACGGATGCGGCCATCCAGACGAGCCTGCTGCTGCGCACGGCGTTCAAGCTGCCGTTGCGGCAGACCGAAGGTTTGATGGCATCGGTGCTCACGCTGATGGACCTGACGATCTCGGCGCCTGACCGCACCACGGTCAGCCGTCGGGCGGTGACGTTGCCGGTCATCCAACCGACCTCGGTGCCACACGGTCCGTTGCAGGTGTTGATCGACAGCACCGGTTTGCAGGTCTACGGGGCGGGCCAATGGCTGGAAGCGAAACATGGCGTGAAGTCGCGCCGGACCTCCAGTCTGCTTCGCGGCCTGCCCCGCCGGGGGATCGCCTGCGGCGATGGCGCAAACTGCATCTGGCGGTCGATGCCGCCAGCGGCATGATCGTGGCACAGATCCTGACGGATCAGGACAGCGACGACCCATCCCAGGTGGCGTTCCTGCTCGAGCGAATTGAGGGCCGAATTGCCCGGGTGACGGCAGATGGCGCGTATGATGGCGCGCCCACCTATCAGACGATCGCGGAGTATGGTGACGGCATCGAGGTGGTGATCCCGCCGCGTTCAACGGCTGTCCCTAGTACTGCGATTCCGAATTGATGATCAGAACTGGTTTCTGCCGGAGCGGCTGACAGCGGCCTGAAGGGTCGGCTAGAAGAAGCGGGGCAACTGGCGGAGCGGCGGTGGCGAGCGGCACCTGGATGTATGTCGGCGGCCGGGCCGGCAACAAGCCGCCGCCGGCCGAGAAAGCGGCGATCACCGCAGTCTGCGAGAGGCTGATTGCCGCGGTGCTGCAGCCGCGGTTCCTTCCCGAGGTCCGTCCTTCTGCCAGGTTCAACTACCCGGTCGCTATCCAGGGCAAGTGGCACGGCAACAAGTACCGGTTCTTCACGCGCTACCGCTCGGATGATCCCGCTTCCCTGGCAGCGGAGTTTGACGCGCCCTTCACCCGGTTGGACTACGTCAGCCGGGATTGCTTTGATCTCTTGTGGCACCGGCACACTGGCGAGTGGCATCGCGTGGCCGAGCGTTTGTCCCTAACCAAGGCGCTGCATCGGATCGTGAGCGAGCCGTATTTCCAGCCTTGTTGACCGGACCTCGGGTGTGGCGCCAACCCGCCGGCAGTTGTTGGTTGCAAACCCCGGAAGATCCCGCATGCCGCGAAAAGCCGCCACGCTGGCGCTGTGCCTGACCGAAGAAACGCGCACCACCCTGACCGCCCTCACCCGATCGCGCACCGCCCCAGCCCATCATGTCGAGCGCTCGGCCATCATCCTGCATTTGGCGGACCAGCGCGATGCCACCGAGATCGCCGCAAAGCTGCGCATTAGCCGTCAACGGGTCACCCGCTGCGCGCGCCGGGTCATGGCGGTGGGACCGCTCAAGGCGATCGACGACCTGCCGCGTTCGGGACGGCGGCCGGATATCACGGAAGCGGCGCGCACCTGGGTGATCGGCGAAGCCTGCGCCAAAGCCAAGCAACGTGGCTATCCCCATGAGGTGTGGACGCTGCGCCTGTTGACGGCGCACGCACGCGAGCGCGGACCCGCTTCCGGTCACGCCTGCCTGGCCGACCTCGCGCCCAGCACGGTGCACGAGGTGCTGAACAGCCAGCCCATCAAGCCGCACAAGGTGCGCTACTCTCTGCAACGGCGCGATCCGGCCTTCGAGGAACGCAAGGCCGAGGTCGTGGAAGTTTATGCCGCGGCGGAGATGCTGCGGCAGATCGCCGAGGCCGACCGCCCGGTTGCCGTGCTTTCCCATGACGAGAAGCCCGGCATCCAGGCGATTGCCAGTATCGCCCCCGACCTGCCGCCGAACCCTGGCAAGCATGCCACGCTTCAGCGTGATCACGAGTATAAGCGGCTCGGCACGCTCACCCTTTCCGCTGCGGTCGATCTGGTAAGCGGCTTTGTGCATCATGCGCTGACCCAGCGGCATCGCTCGCGCGAGTTCATCGCCTTTCTTGAGCGGCTCGATGCGCATTATCCGGCAGGGATCTTGATTTGCCTGCTGCTCGACAATCACTCCGCCCACCGCTCGCGTGAGACCAAGCGCTTCCTTGCTAGCAAGCCGGGTCGGTTTGAGCTGGTGTTTACCCCGACGCACGCGTCGTGGCTCAACTATGTGGAGACCTTCTTCTCAAGACTGGCCCGATCCGTGCTGCGGCGCATTCGCGTCGCCAGCAAGGCGGAACTGGCCGACCGGATCCGCCGCTATATCGAGATGTGCAATGCCGCACCGCTGCTCCCGCACTGGCGCTACGGCATCACTCCGGACCGCCAAACCCAGGCTGCCTGATCGAGTCGTTAATTCGCGAACGCAGTACTAGCGGCGATCTGGGTCTGCCAACACAGCGTGATCATCATCTGGCGATGATCGCGGAACAGGGCCGCCTGAGCTGGCAGGTCGCAACCGACTATGGTCAGCGTTCGTTAGTAGAAATGACCATGGGTTGCTACAAGGCGCTGATCGGACCCCGGTTGCGAGCCCGCGGCTTCGCTGCCCAGCAGACCGAGGCGGCCATCGGCACGGCGGTCCTGAACCGGATGCTGGCGGCTGGACGCCCAAAATCTGTCCGCGTTCAGCGGGTCATCGCATAGCAGTTCAGGGGTGGGGCCATCTTAACCTCCGTCCGACAAGTGCACCAACGCCGAGGGCGGGCCACTCTACGTTGCGGCCAAGCTTTGGTCAGGGCTAGGCTCCAACCAACAGCCAAAAACGGCAACTGGGAGGAAAACATGAGCCATTCTCTGCATGGCAGGCGAGATTTGCTGGCCGGAGCGGCTGCCATCGCCGTTGGCGCGTCGATCAGCACGGCGGCGCGGCCTGTCGCTGCCCAGAGTACCGTCCGCTACTCCGTCGGGACCGAAGCACCGAAGTTCCGCGCGCCCGCGGATGCCACCGACTGCCACTTCCATATCTACGACAGCCGTTTTCCGCCAGCGCCGGGTGGCCTGCCGGCGCCAGATGCCTCGCCAGCCGACTACCGCGCGCTGCAAGCACGCCTTGGCACCACACGCGGCATCGTCATCCAGCCGTCGCTGTATGGTGTCGACAATCGCCCGACGCTCGAAGGCATGGCGGCGCTCGGCCCGAACTTCCATGGCGTCGCGGTCGTGAACACCTCCGTTACAGATGCCGAGCTGCAGCGCTTGCACGGCCTTGGCATACGCGGGATCCGGTTCAACCTGGCGCAGGCCGGCGCCACCACGCTCGAGATGCTGGAGCCGCTGTCGCAGCGCGTCGATGCGCTGGGCTGGCACTGCCAGATCAACATGCCCGGCGACAAGATCGTGGCGGCAGCCGACACTTTCCTGCGCGTCCGTGGCAAGCTGGTGTTCGACCATCTGGCGCATTGCCCACAGCCGGCAGGTGTGGAGAGCGAAACTTTCAAGCTGATCCGCCGGCTTCTCGACAAGGGGAATACCTGGGTCAAGCTGTCCGGTGCCTATGCCGACACCAAGGTCGGACCGCCGAGCTACTCCGACAGCAGCGCTGTGGCCCGTGCCCTCGCCGCTGCCGCGCCAACCCGCATGGTCTGGGGCAGCGACTGGCCGCACCCGACCGAGAAGCTGGACAACAAGCCGGACGACGCGGTGCTATTCGACCTGCTCACGGTCTGGGTGCCGGACGAGGCCGCGCGCAAGCGGGTGCTGGTGGACAACCCTGCGGAACTCTATGGTTTCCCGAAGGCCTGACGCCAGCCGGCGTGGTGATCGATGCGCAAAGCATCAACAACGTTCCCACAAACGCGGGTATATTCACCGCGCATATGAAGGTTCTGGACGCCATAACAATCGTGAACTGTAGACCAGCCTCGTGGGCGATGTGGCCGCAGGCTCTTCTTTGAGGTCTGTTCATTACCGAAATCCGGACTACCAGTTCGCTGCGCGCGGAACTGGACACGCCGGGCCTGCCGATATTCACGCACGCCGCACAGCCCGGCTATCCTGCTCAGCGCTCTATGACTACGCGGAACGAATGTTGGGCCGGAACCCTCATGCCTCCCCTCATTCCGTTTCTGTGACGTCCAGGGAAGAGGATCTCGCGGACGGCTTGGCGTTTGCGGAAGAACTCAGGCCGGCTTGCCTGACGTTCGTGTGTGATGAGCGGCTGAAGGGCCTTGCAAGACGCGCAGGGATGCGATTCTAGGCCGCCGTGATCTCCTGCACGGGGCTGGGCCATGCCGACCAAGAAGCCGCTTTCGTTCGAGAGCGTCCATCTCTTCCTGAAAACGCTGTTCGCAGAAGACTTGCATGCCAAGCGCGTGCTTTCGCTGGCCGGCGCTACCTTGGGGGTGATCGAGTCTGCCTCGCTCGCGGTTGCCATGATCGGCCAGGGCCTGGCGCTGGCCCGCGGGCGCCTAACCAAGCATGCGATCAAGCAGGTGGACCGCCTGCTGTCCAACCCGGGGATCGATGTCGACGCTTTGCTGGTTCACTGGGTGCCCTACGTCGTAGGAGGCCGAACGGACATCACGGTGGCGATGGACTGGACCGACTTCGACGCCGACGGCCAGACAACGATCATGCTGTCGCTGCTGTGCCGCCACGGGCGGGCAACGCCACTGGTGTGGCTGACGGTGGACACGGCCACGCTGAAGGATCGGCGCAACGCCTACGAGGATCAGGTCCTGATGCGCTTGGCCGAGGTGTTGCCCGCCAGTATCCGCGTGCGCATCGTGGCCGACCGCGGCTTCGGCGACCAGAAGCTATATCGGATGCTGACCGACGAGCTGAAGTTCGACTTCGTCATCCGCTTCCGCGGCAACATCAAGGTGACCGCCGCCGACGGCGAGGCACGGCCGGCGGCCGAGTGGGTCGGAGCGGGGGGACGCGCACGCGTGCTGCGCGGCGCCACGGTCACCGCCGCCGGCTATCCGGTCGCCACCGTGGTGTGCGTGCAGGCCAAGGACATGAAGCAGCCCTGGTGCCTGGCCACCAGCGTCACCAACGAGACCGCCCGGGCGCTGGTCAATCTCTACGGCAAGCGCTGGGGCATCGAGGGCGCGTTCCGCGACGCGAAGGACCTGCGCTTCGGCATGGGGATGGGCGCGATACACGTCAGCACCCCCGACCGGCGCGATCGCCTCTGGCTGATCAACGCTTTTGCGGTCGTGCTGCTGACCCTGTTCGGTGCGGCAGGCGAAGCGCTCGGCTACGACCGGCATCTCAAATCCAACACGACCAAGCGACGCACCCACTCGCTCCTTCGTCAGGGCAGCATGCTCTACGAACTCATCCCCACCATGCCAGAGCATCGCCTACGGCCGCTGATCGAAGAGTTCGCGCTCATGCTGGCAGCACAACCGGTCTTCAGCGAGATGTTCGGTGCAATCTGAGAATGAGGGGAGGCTTGAGGCCGGAACCGGCATAGTTTGACGCATCTAATTTGCGCTTGACGTAAACATGACCATGGACTGACATACGAGCAACATACTACAGGGCGCGATCAAGCGCCGGCCGGGAGGACCAACGATGCCGCCGTCCAGCGCAGCTATCAGCTTCGTCATGCCCACCGCCCTGTCGCAATCCGACACCTCCGCCGCCATCGCCGCGCGCATGGACCGGCTGCCGCTCACGTCCTACCAGCGCGGCATCTTCCTGGTGATCGCAACTGCCTGGTTCTTCGACAGCATGGACCTCGGCGCGCTCACCTTCCTGCTCGGCTCGATCCGGGCGGAGTTCGCACTCTTGCCCGCGCAGGCCGGGCTGCTGTCCAGCATGAGCTTCATCGGCATGTTCCTGGGGGCAAGCACCGCTGGGCTGCTGGCGGACCGGTTCGGGCGGACGGCGGTGTTCCAGACCAGCATGATCTTTTGGGGCCTGGGTAGCATCGCCTGTGGCCTGGCGCCGGACGTGGTGTTCCTGGGTGCGGCGCGTGTCCTGCTGGGCTTCGGCATGGGGATGGAGTTCCCGGTCGCGCAGTCCATGGTTTCGGAGATTATGCCGGCCAAGAACCGCGGCCGCTACATCGCCTACCTCGAAGGCTTCTGGCCGATCGGTTTCATCGTGTCGGGCCTGCTGAGCCTCGCCGTGCTCTCGGTTGCGAGCTGGCGCTGGGTGTTCATCCTGGAGGGGCTGCCAGCGATTTGGGTCCTAGTGGTCCGCCGCCGCGTGCCGGAGTCGCCGCGTTGGCTTGCCTCGCGCGGTCATGTGGATCGGGCAGAGGCGACCATGGCCGAGATCGAGCGTGAGGTTCAGGCCCGTACCGGTGCGCCGTTGCCGCCGCCTGCGCCGGCACTGGCAGCCGAGGAGGGAGTTGGCGGGTTCGCCGGGCTGTGGACCGGCGTGTATGCGCGCCGGACGGCCATGCTGTGGGGTCTGTGGTTCTTCGCGCTGCTCGGGTTCTACGGCCTCACCACCTGGCTCGGCGCGCTGCTGCAACAGGCGGGCTTCCCGGTCACCAAGTCCGTCTACTACACCATCCTGATCTCGCTCGCGGGCGTGCCGGGCTTTCTTGCCGCCGCGTGGCTGATCGAGGCATGGGGGCGCAAAGGCACCTGCATTGCAATGCTGCTGGGCAGCGCCGCAGCCTGCTACTTCTACGGCACAGCAACCAGCCAGGCGCAGCTGATCGCGTTCGGCCTGTGCATGCAGTTCTGCCTGTTCGGCATGTGGTCCGTGCTCTACGCCTATACCCCGGAGCTTTATCCGACGCGCATCCGCGCCACCGGGAGCGGCTTCGCCTCGGCGGTCGGGCGGCTCGGCTCGCTGCTCGGTCCCTACATCGTCGGCGTCGTATTGCCGGCCGCCGGCACAGCCGGGGTATTCAGCCTGGGCGCTGGCGCCTTTGTCGCCGCAGCTGCCATCGTGCTGGTCCTGGGCGAGGAGACCCGTGGCCGTGCGCTGGAGGCGATCTCGCACTGATCGGCTGCGGGGCGGGGATGGCATGAAGACCTACGAGGGCGAACGGAACCTGTCCGGCGCATTGGTCACCGTCAACGGCGCGCCGCTGCCGCTGCGGCTCGACCTGCACAGCTTCAACCGCACTGGGTTCGAATGGACCTACGCCGGCCCGGGGCCCCAGCAACTCGCGTTGGCTCTGCTGGCCGACCACTTGGGCGATGACGCACGGGCGTTGGCAATGTGCAGGCCGTTCATGCAAGCCGTCGTGGCGCACCTGGACAATGCCTGGATTATGACCTCGGACGAGATCGCCGCGGCGCTCGCCGATCTAGAAAAGGCTTGAAACATACTGCTGATATGTTAGATCGGCCGCAGCTCTGAGGAGACGCTTCATGATGAACCCCCGCCAGGCAGCCTTCCGCGCCGCCTACCGCGCCCAGATCGCCCCCGCCTATGACGGCCTCATCCACGTCGCGCTCATCTACCTCATCGGCGGCGCCACCCTTTGGTATGCCGCACGGCACATCCATGGCGCGAGCTGGGCCGAGTGGCTGGTCGTGCCCGCGACCATCCTATTCGCGAACGTCTTTGAATGGCTCCTGCACGCGCAGGTCATGCACCGCCCGCGGCCCGGCTTCATGGGCATCTACAAGCGCCACACCCTGGCGCATCACCAGTTCTTCACCGACCACGAGCCCTTTCACGAATCGACGCGCGACTTCCGCATCGTATTCTTCCCGCCCTATGCGCTGATCGCTTTCCTGGTGATGGCGTCAGCCGGCGGCTACTTGATCAGCCTGGTTTGGTCCAGCAACGCCGCTTGGCTGCTGCTCGCCACCGCGGCGGGCATGTATATGAACTACGAGTTCTTCCACTGGTGCTGCCACGTGCGGGACGATCGGGTGCTGCGCCATTTGCCGTTCATCAACACCATCCGCCGCCACCACATCGCCCATCACGACACGGCGATTATGATGAACCGCAACATGAACCTGACCTACCCGTTCGCCGACTGGCTGTTCGGCACCAGCGACCTCGACCGTGGGCTGCTGGGTCACCTGTTCAACGGCTATGACACCCGCTTCGTCCGGCGTAATCTGACCAAGGTCCGCAGCTCCGCTGGCATGCCGGCGTCCGCCGACGTGACGGCGCCAGCCGCCGGCGAATGAGCTGTACCGATCACGGTTCGTGACACCAAGCCCGGCGCCGCGCCCGTCAAGCGCAACATCGCCTCGCTGGTGGGCGGCGGCGGCGTCGCAGTCGGCTGTTTCGTGCTTTGCCTCCTGGTTGCTGCTGAGTTTACGGCCGTCACCTGGCCTGTAGTGCTTGGCGCTGCGGCCGTTGCCCTCGCCATCGGGGTCTGGATCAGGGTCGCCGACCTGTAGCGTTCCCTGGCCTGTGGCGTCTGCTGCCTGCCTAAGACATACAGGCACGGGCGAAGCAGGATGACGCGATGGCCGACCAGGTCGTGCACGACACCGACGAGTTCCATCAGGCGGAGACGCTCACCGACCGCGCCTACCGTGAGCTGGAGGAGGCCATCGTCACCCTCCGCATCCCGCCCGGCGCGATGGTTTCTGAGGCGCAACTCAGCCGTCGTCTGGGCGTGGGCCGCACCCCGGTCCGCGAGGCGCTGCAGCGGCTGGCCCGGGAGTGGCTTGTCGTCATCATGCCCCGCCGCGGCATCTTCGTGTCCGAGATCGACGTGGGACGGCAGCTCCGGCTGCTTGATGCGCGCCGGGTGCTCGAGCGGCTGCTGGCGCAGTCCGCCGCCGGCCGCTGCAGCCCGGCCCAGCGCGCGCAGTTCGCCAAGATCGCCACGGGGATGGACCGGGCCGCCAAGCGTTCCGACGATCTGTCATTCATGCGGCTGGACCGGGAGTTCAACCTGCTGCTGCTCGATGCCGCCGGCAATGAGTTCGCCGCTGCATCGATGGGTTTGATGAACGGCCTCTCGCGCCGGTTCTGGTATGTTCATTACAAACAGGTCGCCGACCTGCCGCTCGCCGCCCGGCTGCATGCCGCCACCGCACGCGCCGTCGCCGCGGGCCAGGAGAGCGAGGCCGGTGCCGCGTCGGATGCATTGGTGGACTACATCGAGACATTCGCTCGCAAAACGATCGAGTGACGATCGCGCATGAACCCATTCGTCTCGGCTACACCGGCGCGGGCTTCATCCACTTGTACCCTCGTGGTGCCCTCAAGGCATACGCGTTAAGCCGGCCACGCGTGTCAGGGTAGATCGTAGGAGACGACAATGGCTGCGCCATGCGGATCGAAGCCGACGTCGAGAGCACGATTGATCATGTCGGAATGGGCTTTGGCGTGTTCCAACGCCGCTTCGAACAGCCTCACCTGTTCCGGGCGCCGAACCGCGGGCAGGAGGAAGATAACGCCCGGGTGCAGCTCGATGGTGCGGTAGCGGCCGCGGAACTCGATGGCATTGTTGGTGACAAGCACCCAGTCCTGCTCAGCGACGACCTTCAGCAGATCCCAGTCCGTCTCCGTGCGAAGGCCGAGGTGATTGACGTGCATCGCTTCAAAGCCGCGCTCGCGGGCGGGCTCGACCAAGGCGGGTGACAGGTTCTCGTCGATGAGAAAGCGTAGCGCAGTCACTCGCTGCGCTGCTTGCCCGTCTTACTAACCGCTGCACCCTTCCGCCAAGCCGGCGCCTTCGGCCGTCCTCGCCTCGGATGTGCGCGGGCGTAGACCGGCGCTGCCGCGAGCATCGCCGGCGTCAGCCGCGGATAGTCCATCCGCAACTCTGCTTCGTCGGCACCCTGAGCCAGCAGGTCCGCAATCTGATGCACCAGGATGCGCGTGCCGCGGAACGTAGCGGCACCGCCCTGGATGGACTCGTCTTCGACAATCAGGCCCATCGCATCGCGATATCGGGCAAAGTCTCCGTCCACTCGATCCGCGACAGCCTTCACATCGACGACGTATGACAGAATGCCTCGGTCATGCTGCACACGGGCCGTGGACTGGCGCTCGAAGATCGTCATGTAGAGCTGACGGCGCACCGCGACGGGCACGTCTTTGGGCATCTCCTGGTCGATCACGAAGCACACCGCGCCCCAGCGCGTAAGATAGTGCTGACGGTCCTGTTGTACCGATAGGCCACGCGGTAGTCGCTCGCCGATGGCCTTGTAGATCGCCCGTACCGACGCGCCGGTGACCGCGCTGACCTCGGCCGGGGAATATGTCTCGGGCGCTCGCACGATGCTCTCCTAATTAGTCTCTTGAGGAGAGAGTAATTACCCGGCATGCCTTGAGCAAGGATCGTGTGATTGCCTTTCCGGACGTCTCCCCTTCGGGGCCGCGTGCTATGCGCTGCGCGCGCCGAGCCGCTCAGCGTCTCGGCCCTGACGGGTAACGCCCGCTGACGCGGGTCATCGCCGCAGACGCGGCGTAGAGGGGACCGAAGGGCTTCGCCCCATAGGCGTTAAGATAAGGCCCTCACTGGGTAGTGGACGCGCGGTTTTCGCTTTCGTCGTGAATGGGCAAGGCGGCGATGGACGTTCTGACTGGCGTCGAGCATGTCGGCGATGGTGATCGCTCCGATGATGGCGGCGAGCAGCACCCGCCGGTTGAGCTCCCAGGCGCGCCACATCGACGGCACGTATGCCGCATCGAGCAGGTCCTCAGGGGGAAGCTTCCAGGAATTCCTGGCTGAGATCGTCGCACAACAGGGCAAGGATGAGGTGGGCATAAAGCCAACTTCGCGAGGCGCGTTCGATGCGCGTTGAAACGGCATCGATGTTCAGCAGGCTTTTGAGCCGCTTGAACGCCAACTCGATACCCCATACAAAACACCGCTGATAAGTTGACGCGACTCGGCGAACCTCCACAGCTTGGCTTTCAGGCGTTGTGCGCCGTGGTGCGCTGGCTTGGATCGCGCGATGATCGGAGGATCGCCCGGCCCAGTTTGGGAGACCTTGCCGATCGAGCGGCAGCGGACCGTGTTGCTCACACTCGGCCAGATGGCGATGCGCCAAATCCGCAGCGCCTCGGCCGCCCAGCAAACGTCCATCGGG
>JAABUM010000965.1_pt1 | contig 45917 bp, 51 predicted proteins | sample 5559161 | NCBI WGS metagenome assembly JAABUM01 (sample SAMN10711868, study PRJNA513369) | rock metagenome | isolation source: Antarctica rocks | place: Antarctica: Victoria Land, Siegfried Peak nord
GCCCTTCCGCTATAGAAAATCGCATTCCACAGCCTTATGAAGACAGGCTCTAAGCTCCTCGAAGATTTTCTCCCAGTTCGGATCATCCAAATTGAAATCCGTCTTGTTGTTAACCGTAGTCAACAGTCCTCTTGGAACTTGAGGAATGATTAGTTCGCCCACAAAGTCGTTGTAACCATTATGGCGTGATAGCTGCGACCCGCTCTTATCACGCCAAATCGTTTCAAACTGTCGGGTGGCGATAGTTCTTTTACCCAGTCTGATGTCGATGCCTTGAGTGGGAATGTTGCCTTGGTAGTAAAACTTCGCTTTCTCACCTCCAACCAATTCATCCTTTTTCACAGGATCAATAGACCCAAAGCGATATTCAAAGGGGTATTCAACCCCATCAAGAAGAACGACAAAACGTTCTTTTTGAAACTTGGCAAAAGGAACAGGAATAGCGGGAACATTCTTCTTGTTCTTCCCAACATGAACGGTGATGACACCTCGATTGTCACCAGTCTTGTCATCCAGTTCTAAAAATCCCCGATAGAGAACTCCCAAATGTTCGATGAGCCACCCTCTCAAAACGTCCAGGTTAGTGCCTTTAGCCCCTCTACCTTGTAGGGTTTGAACGAAAGCCAGCTTGACGGGCACTTTGACTACTGTTGAATAGTCCGAAGGAAGTAAGTCAAATTCTGGCGCGTCGGCATCATCCCTGATCTCCATTTGTGGACGAAAAGGGCCTTTAACAGAGCAAAATTTGTCTGCTCCAGCGGTTCGAGTCCACAATTGCCAGGTGCCATTTCCGCCAGACAACGTGGCTAAAGCGTTCTTCAGCCCAAAACCGTGTTCGTTCAAACGGTTGTCCTTCGTGGCCGATTCTCCCAGTTGGAGAGCTTTTTGAAGGACTTCGGCAGTCATTCCACGCCCGTTGTCCGTTATCACAAGATCAACAATATCTTTGCCTTCCCTTTCAGAGAAAATAATATCAATCTTGAATTTTTTACCCTCTTCCACAGAGGCAATAGCATTGTCTACCAGTTCGCCAATACATTGATGAAACAGGATATTCTGCTTAGCAAGACCACGAAACGTGCCTTCGTTCGTGATGAGGTCAACTTTGATGAGAGCCATAGAACTTGATCTAAAAAGCGGCAAAGCCAAATGACTTTGCCGCTTCTCCTTTTTCCTTAGTTGCTTACTTCGCGTCAATCGCCGCTTGCGCCGCCGCGAGTCTCGCAACTGGCACGCGCTTGGGCGAACACGAAACGTAGGTTAAGCCCAGCTTGTTGCAGAACTTCACGGAATCGGGGTCGCCGCCTTGTTCGCCACAGATGCCGAGCTTGATGTTCGGGTTCACCGCTTTGGCGTCGTCCACGCAGATTTGCATCAGGCGGCCAACGCCGCTCACGTCGATGGAAACCGTCGGGTCTTCTTTGTAGATCTGCTTTTCGATGTAGGGCATCAGGAACGGGCCCGCGTCGTCGCGGCTCATGCCATACGTCATCTGCGTCAGGTCGTTGGTGCCGAAACTGAAGAACTCGGCTTCGCCCGCGATCTCGCCCGCCGTCAAGCACGCGCGCGGGATTTCGATCATCGTGCCGAACTTGTAAGGAACAGCGACGCCTTCGGCTTCGGCGGTTTCTTTGGCGACGCGCTCCAAGTCGCCTTTCACGGCGGTCAGTTCGTTGACGTGGCCGATGAGCGGGATCATGATTTCGGGGTTGACTTCAATCCCTTCTTTCTTGACCTGAGCCGCCGCGCCCACGATGGCCGCCGTTTGCATGGCGACGATGCCGGGAAACACGATGCTCAAACGCACGCCGCGAAGACCCAGCATCGGGTTCATCTCGTGCAGTTCGCGCACTTTCGACAACAGCGCGGATTTTTCGGGGTCGCTCAAGCCTTTCGATTCGAGAACCGCCATTTCTTTTTCGAGTTCGATTTGCGAGGGCAAGAACTCGTGGAGCGGCGGGTCAATCAAGCGGATGGTGACGGGTTTGCCGTTCATCGCGCGGAAAATGCCGACGAAATCTTCGCGCTGAATTGGCAAAAGTTCGTCCAAAGCGGCCTGACGGTCGGCTTCGTTGTTCGCCAGAATCATGCGGCGCACGACGGGCAAACGCGATTCCTCTAAGAACATATGTTCCGTGCGGCAAAGTCCGATGCCTTCGGCGCCCAGTTCAATGGCTTCTTGCGCTTGTTCGGGCGTGTCGGCGTTGGCACGAACGCCCATTTTGCGGAACTCATCGGCCCAGCCCATGAGAGTGGCGAAATCGCCGGATTGTCCCGCCGCTTCGACTTCCAAAGCGCCCTCGTAAACGACGCCTTCGGTGCCGTCAATGGTGATCCAGTCGCCTTCCTTGATGACGGTGCCATCGGGCGTGACGAAACTCGTGGCGTGGTGGCCGTCCATTTTCACGTCGGAGCAACCGCAAATCGTCGGGATGCCGAACTGACGCGCAACTAAGGCCGCGTGCGATGTGCGACCGCCGCGCGATGTCAAAACGCCTTGCGCCGCGAGCATTCCTTTCAAATCGTCGGGCGTGGTTTCCGCCGAACACAAAATGACGGCTTTGCCTTCTCCGCCTTTGCCCAGTTCCGCCGCGCGATTCGACGAGAAAACCGCCATTCCGACCGCTCCGCCGGGGCCAGCGTTCAAGCCTTTGGCGATTTGGCGCGCTTTGGCGGTGTTCTTCAAACGCGGGTGAAGCGCCTGTTCCAGACCGCCGGGAGCGACCATCGAAACGGCTTTTTCTTTCGAGATGAAGCCATCGGCGACCATTTCAACAGCAATTCTGATAGCCGCCGTTCCGGTGCGCTTGCCCGAACGACATTGCAGGATGAACAGGTGGTTCTTCTCGATGGTGAACTCGATGTCCTGCATATCGCGGTAATGATCTTCGAGGCGCTTGGCGTTGGCGATCAGTTCGTCGTAAATCGCTTTGTTGTCGCGTTCGAGTTCGGCGATTTCTTTGGGCGTGCGAACGCCAGCGACGACATCTTCGCCCTGCGCGTTTTGCAGATATTCGCCGTAAATCACGTTTTCGCCGGTCGCGGCGTTGCGGGTGAACATAACGCCCGAACCGGAATCGTCGCCCATATTGCCAAACACCATCGCTTGCACGTTGACGGCGGTGCCAATCGAGTGCGAGATTTTCTCTTTGTTGCGATAGATGATGGCGCGCTCGTTGTTCCACGAACGGAACACGGCGGTGATGCTCGTCTCAAGCTGCTCATACGGATCGGTCGGAAAGTCGCGGCCCGTCTGTTCTTTGAAGAACACTTTGTAGGTTTCGCACAGCGCCTTCCAATCGTCGCCCGTCAGTTCCGTGTCGTCTTCTTTGCCAATGGCGGCTTTGTGGTCGGTGAGCATCCGCTCGAAGCCTTCTTTGCTGAGTCCCGGATAATCGGCTTTGAGCGTGATGTCCGAAAACATCATGATAAAGCGGCGATACGAGTCGTAAGCAAAGCGCGCGTCGCCCGAAGTGGCAATTAGTCCTTCGATGGCGCTTTCGTTCAAACCGAGGTTGAGGACGGTGTCCATCATACCGGGGAGCGAAAACTTCGCGCCGGAACGAACCGAAAAGAGCAGCGGGTTTTTGTTGTCGCCGAACTTTTTGCCGATGTGTTGTTCGACATCGGCGACGGCTTTTTTAACCTCGTCCATGAGGCCAGCCGGAATTTGTTTATTGTTGGCGTAATATGCCGTGCAGACTTCGGTCGTGACGGTAAAGCCCGGAGGAACGGGCAGACCGATATTGGTCATTTCAGCGAGGTTGGCGCCTTTGCCACCGAGCAAATCGCGCAGCTCTTTCTTGCCTTCGCGGAACAGCCAGACAGGTTTTTGTTGGGTTGCCATTTGATATTTAGGTTTTCCGAATTGATTGGGAAATTCCCTTTTCAGGATAGCAAAGGATTTTTGAGTAGGGTGAAATCCGCTGCTTATGGCTTTGGAAGCGGATGAACGCGCACCACACGATGCGGCGGCCCTAAATCACCTTCTGGCACGTTCTTCCAACCACTCCAACACAGCCCTTGTCCGGTGTCGGGCAAAACGTATTGCTGGTGTCGCCAGTCTGAATTTTCACCTTGCCATTCATGCAAATCTACAGGTCGAAGCCATTCCCGTTGTAGCCACTGTGAGACGAACCCGGCACATTCTGAGGGTGAACCAACGAAAGTTTCGATTGGCCCTTTGAAACCCTCCAAGTAGTTCCTATTATCTTCGCCGCAACGAACACCTTGAGCATCGAAGTCCACACGCAGATCACGCAGACAAACCTTGTGAATGTAGTCTGGCACGCTAAAACCAATAGTTAGCACATGGGGAAAGGGAAACGCAAGCGTGTCCACATCTTTCATGCCCCATGATTCCCATTCAGGCGCGTGAAGAAACAAAGCCTCCAGAAACCCTTGTTGTTCAAGCGTGAGTTCATCGTGAATTTCAAACCAGTCAATGAAGTTCGTCATCGTTCTCAAACGGCAAAACCGGCTGCGTTTCGATTTCGATGTCCTCGTAAATCTCGCTCAGGGGAACTGAAATGTCGAAGTTGTCCAACTGAAGAAGCGCTTCTCGTCCGATGAGAACACGTTGCGCCCAATCGCCGTTTTCCAACTTGCGAAAGTGTTCGACGCGAACTTCATCGGCGCTCACGAGAATGTAGTCGCTCAATTCATCGTTGGTTTTGTATTGATCGAATTTACCTGTGCGGTCGAACACTTGCGTTTTAGGAGATAGCACTTCAAAGATGGCGCGCGGGTTCATCAACGCTTCCTTGTCGCGCGGATGAAAGCTGTATGGTGGGCACTTGATGAGGAAGTCAGGGTAATACCAGTTTTCGGTGCGGTCAAAACGCACACGCTGGTCGCCATTTCCTCCGCGACACGGTTTGCCGCGCAAGCGCGTATGAACAGAGGCGCCGATGTTGGTGCCGATGTCAGAATGTTTGACAGTGCCACCTGCCATCGCGTAGAGTCGGCCTCCGATATATTCGTGGCGAATCGGCGAGTTCGCTTCAAATCCCATCAACTCGTCGAAGTCCATTTTCTTTTCATCTGGTGCGGTCATACCTTCAGTTTGACGGCCAAACGCGAATCAAACGGCGCCCAACCGCGCGCCTGTTCGTTGGCTTCCCTGCTTTATGATCGCCCTTCTGCGCCGGTTCTGGACTTATTACCAACCTTATCGCTCGCTGTTCTTCCTCGACTTTAGTTGCGCTATCGTCGCGGCGGTTCTCGAACTTTCGTTTCCCATTTTTGTCAGTCGAGTTGTTGACAAGTTATTACCAAGCGGCAATTGGTCGCTCACGTTGCTGGCTTGCAGTGGGTTGCTGTTGGTTTATTGCCTCAATGCGATTTTGGGTTTCGTCGTCAATTACTGGGGACATATGCTGGGCATCAACATCGAAACCGAAATGCGGCGTTCGATGTTTCATCATATTCAAAAACTGTCATTTTCCTTCTTCGACAACCATAAAACCGGGCACCTGATGTCGCGTTTAAGCACCGATTTAATGGACATTGGGGAATTAGCCCACCACGGGCCGGAAGATGTCGTCGTGGCGATTATGACGCTCGTCGGCGCTTTTGCGCTCATGCTGTGGACGAACGCGCCGCTCGCCTGGATGACGTTTGCGCTCGTGCCGTTGATGATCTGGATCGGCCTCAAGTTTCAGGGCCGCATGACGCGGGCGTTTCGGCAGATGTTTTCCGATATCGGCGACTTCAACGCGCGCGTCGAAAACAACATCGGCGGTATTCGCGTGGTGCAGGCCTTTGCCAACGAAGGTTATGAAAAAAAGCTCTTCGCCGAAAACAACGCGCGCTTTCGATTGACGAAATTGCTGGCTTATCGGATCATGTCGTGGAGTTCGGGCGTGTCGTATTTGATGACGCGGCTCGTGATGCTGTTCGTGATGATCGCGGGCGCCTATTTCGTGTTTCAAGGCCGCTTGACGAACGGGCAATTCATCTTTTTCTTGTTGATATCGGGCATTTTGTTTCGCCCGATTGACAAAATCAACGCCGTGATGGAGCTTTACCCGAAAGGCTTAGCGGGCTTCAAACGGTATCTGGAAATCATGGATACCGCGCCCGACATCGCCGATGCGCCGGACGCGGTTGAAGTCGGGCGACTGCTCGGCGAAATCGAATTTCGTGGCGTCGGCTTCGCGTATGACAACGGGCAAACCGTTTTGAGCGACATTGATCTAACGATTCGCGCGGGCGAAACCATCGCGTTCGTCGGGCCTTCGGGCGCCGGAAAAACAACGCTTTGTTCGTTACTTCCGCGCTTTTATGATGTGACGGCAGGGCAAATCACGGTTGACGGATTGGATATTCGGGACATTCAACTGCATTCCTTGAGAAGTCAAATCGGGATCGTGCAACAGGACGTGTTTTTGTTTGTGGGCACGCTGCGCGAGAACATCGCGTATGGTGATTTGGAAGCGGACGAAACGCAAATTATGGAAGCGGCGCGGCGTGCGCATCTCAAAGATTTCATTGATGCTCAACCGGAAGGGCTCGAAACACTAATCGGTGAACGCGGCGTGAAGTTGTCGGGCGGACAGAAACAACGATTGGCCATTGCGCGAATGTTTCTAAAAAACCCGCCGATTTTAATCTTGGACGAAGCGACTTCGGCACTCGACACCGAAACCGAACAAATTATTCAAGCATCGCTCGCGGAGTTGTCGCAGGGACGCACCACGCTCGTGATCGCGCACCGTTTGGCAACGATTAAAAACGCGGATCGCATTGTGGTTGTGACAGAACAAGGCATCGCCGAACAAGGCGAACACGCGGAACTTGTCGGCGCGGGCGGGGTTTATTCGCGTTTGCACAGTGCGCAGTTCAGCCGCTGACATCGGCAGGGGTGACGTTTGCTCAACCGTTGAAGAGGTTGTGTTAAAGTGAGGGCGTGAAACCTGCTTTTCCTGCTGCGGTCTGGGCTTGGCTGGCGTTTGTCGGCGTGGCGTCGTTTTTGACCTGGGGCACGATTCGCCCAACCGCTTTTTCCGGTTTCCCTGGTGGTTTGTCTGACGGATTTCCGGGAGGATTTGGCGATTTTTTTGGTGGCCTTTCCATCGCCGTTAATGCTTGGTCGGGCAACTTGACGCTTGCAGGTTTGCAGTTGCCGAACTGGTTGACCGTCGTTGCGGCGACGTGCGCTGTGGGCACAGCTTACGCGCGTTCGACGGGCGCGCAGTTATCCAAAGCACTGCCTTCCGGTCTGATACTTTATGCGCTGGTTCACGTCGCCCTTTTCGCCTTGATTGTTTTGGGAAGCGGGCGCGGCACGCTGGGCATCGGAGCCATTCTCATGTTCGTCGCGCTTGGAGGGCTTTGGCGCGCTTTGATGAACACCTCGGAGCGTTCCACTCCTATCGATCCGGCGATCTGATTTTCGCTCGCTGTTCCCGACGAAAGCGGCTGTTTCTTTGGTGTTATAAGCGGCGGTTACAAACGAATCATCAAACAATCGGCGGGCAACTCTTCGCCTTCGCCTTCGCACTTGAAAAGCGACGTTTTGAATTTCTCGAAACCCGTTTTAGCGTAAAGAGATTGCGCTTTCTGCGCGCCCGGTTCAACAGCGAGCGTTAGAATTTTGTAACCGCCTTCGCGGGCGAAATTACGACGTGTTGCGTTAATTTCGTTCCCACACCACGACGGAGCCACAGGGAAATGATTTCAAGCGCCTGCAAGTAAACGCGCGTTTGTCCATCGGCCAATTCTTCGTCGTGGTGGAACAAGGCGAGCGACACGGTGCCGATCCATTCGTTTTCGGCCTCTTCTTTGGCGAGGAAGATGAAGCGCGAGCCTTCGAGATGTTGGCCGATCTGCGAGTCAAACGCCGCATCGAGATAGGTGCCTGGGTCGCTTGCGCCGCGCCATGCGAAAAAGTCGGCGACTTCGGTTGGATGAAGGGGTTCGATTCGCATCTCGCTTTGCATTGCGCTAAGTTTGGCGCGCTTTTTCTTCCAAAATTCCCTGATATAACGCGAACATCCGTGCCGCGTATTCCTCTTCGCCAAGCGTCTGGCAAAGCCGCAGCGCCCCCGCGTTGAACTGCGCGCGATGGGCGTTCATCGCGCGCACTTGCAGCGGAAGCGGCTGCGCCAAATCCCACGCATTTCCGGCACCCGCTTTGAGCAAATACGGCAGGGCGCCGACTTCTTCAGTCGCCAGAACCGGCACGCCGCGCGCAGCGGCCTCGGTGGCGACAAAGCCCAGCGGCTCGAACAAACTCGGCACCAGAAAAACATCGCACGCGGCATAAAATCGCGCCACATCGCGCACCATGCCCAGCGAACGCGAGCGACCATCGAGGGACGGAAGGCGCACGCCTTGCGAGTGCGGCCCGCCCCACAGCAAAAACAAGTCGGGCGCATTTTCCAACGCTTTCACCAGACGTTTGAACCCTTTGCGCTCATCCACGCCGCCCAGATAACCGACGACGAGTTGTTTGGGGTCGCCCGCCAATCCACGGCGCGCGTTTTGGCGTTCTTCGATTGAAGGGAAATCGGCGGGCGGGCACGGAAGCACCATCACCTGCGAGTGCGACGTCGCACCATACAAACGGGTGAACTCGTCGCGCAGCAAATCGGAGCAAAAAAGCATTCGAGTGCGGTTCGACTTGTAGGCGTTTGCTCCGACGCGACAGAAATAGCGGTCTTCGGCTTCCATCACCATGCGCAGTTGGGCGCGATTGCTTTGGCCGCGCATTCCTTGGCCGGGAGCGACGCCGCCGTGTTCCCATGCGGCGCGCGTGAGAAAACAGCACTGCATCACGTCGGACAAATCGGCGACTTGGGCTTGAAAAACGTGCAACACATCGAAGCGCCGCTCAGCCAAAGCCGCGCGGATGAGACGGCGCGCGCAAAGCCATTGAAACGCGAAAACGCGGCGCGGAACATGAAGCGGGATGTGCTCGACCTCGCCTCGCAAGTCGGGTTCGAGGTGCTGGCACACGCAGGTCACGCGCCACCCGCGTTCAAGGGCGCGGCGGGCCTGGGCAAGAATCAGTTGGGGAATCGAGCCATAGCCCTGGGCGATGGCATCGTAAACCAGACAAAGTGTCGGCGGCACAAAAGCGCTAATGGGAAAATCCTGCCTTTTGAGGCGCCAAAGGGCTTTGTTAACCTAAAGATTCCACACGAGAGAACTTCTAATGCCACAATCCGTGATAACCCAAAGCGAGGCGCGCATGAAACGCGCGCTCGAAGATTTGCAAAACGACCTGTCCACCTTGCGCACCGGACGCGCTTCTGCCGCGCTACTCGACAAAGTGATGGTCGATTATTACGGCACGCCCACCCCGCTGAAAACGATGGGCCAAGTGTCCGTTCCCGACGCGCGTTTGCTGGTCGTTACGCCTTATGATCCGGGTGTCGCTGGCGCCATCGCCAACGCGATTTCCAAGACCGACTTGGGCGTTACGGCTGTGGCCGATGGCAAATCGGTGCGCGTGTCGGTGCCAATGCTCACCACCGAGCGGCGCAAAGAGATGGTCAAAATGGCGAGCAAAAAGTCCGAAGCGCACAAAATCGCCGTGCGCAACATCCGCCAAGACGCCAACAAAGACCTCGAAAAGATGGAAAAAGACGGCGAGATTTCCAAGGACGACCTGGCTCGCTTTAAAGGCGACGTGCAAAAAGTGACCGACAAAATGATCGCCGAAGTCGATAAAGTCGGCAAAGCCAAAGAAGCCGAGATTTTGGAGGTCTAATGTAAGGATATGGCTTGCCCTATCCGGTGTTGATGCGCGCCAACGGCGGACAGAGCGAGCCATGTCCCCACGATTTCATCTATGTTCCAACTCGAATCCCCGCTTGGACTCACGCTGGAAAACGCGCGTCAAATGCTCGATTCTTCGGTTCAAATCGTGGTAATCGAAAGCGCGCCGCCGTTTTTTGCGCGCGGTTATACGCCGTTTTGGGGCGCGTGGCGTGTGGTTCGGGCGCGGGAGTTGGAAGGCGAGGGCGTTGAATTGTTGGTGGCGCGTGAACTTGTGGGTGAAGAACGCGCCGGAAAAGCGGCTTCGTCCCGTTAAACTGAGGAGAAGTTCCGCTCGTCTTCCCATCCATGTTTCTGCGCCCCAAAACTGCCGTGAAAACTGAAGTTGCTTCCTCGCTCAACGGTCACCACCTCGATGTTCCGTCCGACACCGAAGTCGATCCGACCCATGTGCCGCGTCACATCGCCATCATCATGGATGGCAACCGGCGCTGGGCCAAAGAACAGGGCTGGCTCGCCATTCGCGGCCATACCGTGGGCGCCGATACCACGCAAAACATCATCCAGGAATGCGTCGATCTGGGCGTTTTGGCGCTCACGCTTTACACCTTTTCCACCGAGAACTGGAAACGCTCGCACGCCGAAGTGTCGGGTTTGATGCGCCTCATCACCCACCAACTCAAAGACCAGTTGCCGCGAATGCAGCGCAACAACGTCCAAATCCGCCACATCGGACGCCGCGACGGTTTGCCCGATCATTTGTTGCGCCAACTCGACGAGTGCATGAACACAACCCAGCGCAACACCGGTTTGGTTCTCAACCTCGCCCTCAACTACGGAGGTCGCGCTGAGATTGCTGATGCGTTCAAAAAGTTGCTAACGCGCGTTCAAGAAGGCTTGATGCGCGTCGAAGAAGTGACCGAAGACGCCATTTCCCGCGCGCTTTACACCGGCGACCTACCCGAACCCGATTTGATGATCCGCACCGGCGGCGAAATGCGCATTTCCAACTTCCTGCCCTGGCAAATCGCCTACGCCGAACTGTGGATCACCAACACGCTATGGCCCGAATTTGCGCCCAGAGAACTGCGCCGCGCCATTCACGATTTCCAGGTGCGCGAACGACGCGTTGGAGCTTGAAGCGTTTTTGATGTAACGGAGTGACAAACGAAAACCGCGAAGCATAGCTTTGCGGTTTTGGCGTTTCTGCGAGCGGTCGCACGCAAAACAGCCATAGGCAAGACCTACTTTGCCGCGCCCATCAATTGGCGTAAACCGCGCTTCGCACCAAAGGAGGGCGCGAATGAAAGTGCTTCCTGTTCCGTTTTTCCCGGCGCGCGACGCGACAATTGGCGTGCGCGTCGGGCGTGAGATCCTGTTTTGGATCAAGGCCGCGCGGCCCGGTTTCTGGCTGACCGCGACGTGGTTTTTTCTGTTGCCACTTGGCCAAAATCGCGGAGCCGCGACGGGTGCGGCGTTTTGGCTCGCGTTGTTTTACGTCGGTTTTCCGCTCGGCATGGCGATCTATGCCGCCAACGACCTCACCGATGCCGCGACTGATGCGCTCAATCCGCGCAAAGACTCGTTTCTGTTCGGCGCGCGGCCAACGCCCTCGCAAATCCGGCGTTTGCCGTGGATCATCACGGGGGTTCAACTGCCGTTCTTAGTCGCGTTTTGCTGGTTGCTCGGCCCGAAATCGGTTCTGTGGTTCGCGGCAGTTTTGGGCGCCACGACGATTTACAACTTCGCGCCGCTTCGCACCAAAGATCGCGCGGGGTTCGATATGGCCTCGCAAATCGGTTATCTACTGGTGTTCGTGCTGTGCGATTGGGTTCGCCATACGCATTCTCCGTGGCAACTTTACGCGTTCGGGGCGCTGTTTGCGATGCACTCGCACGGCTTCGGTCAGATACTCGACATCGCGCCTGACGCACTCGCCGGACGCCGCACAACCGCCGTCGTTTTGGGCGCCCGCCGCACGAAATGGCTTCTCGTCGCGTTGCTGTTGATCGAAAGTTGGCTGGCGTTGTCACTGGGTTCCAAACCGTATTTGCCGCCGCTCCTTGTTTTGGGCGCGCTCGGATTCGCCTTTGACGCGCTCTTTTTGTGGCGGCAGCGGCTTTACCCGATGTGGGCGGCGTCGCTGTTCCTCTTTAGTTGGAACGCGGCATTGCTGTTCGACATCGGCTGGAACTTCGCGCGCGGTTGAATCTGATTTGAAGAAGCGGATACAGCGTGTCTAAGCTATAAGGTGTTCGCCCTCGAACTGTTTTCTATTATTTGGACTGGTTCAAACAAACGGGGAAAATCAACAGGCAAACACCTGGTAGCTTGGACAAGCTCTAACACAACGACAAGGGCGCGGCGACCTGAAATCGCCGCGCCCTTGTCGTTGTCTCGCACATCAGGCGTTCAAGCCTTTGACTTGAAACCTGCGTTCGTCAATTTAACACCACGCAGGTCGAGGCCCATTCTTTTCTTGAAACCCGCATGAGTGGCGTCACTGATTTGTTTTTGAAGCGTTTTGTTGCCGCGTTTGATGGCATCGAGATACACCGCGCTTTGCAGCACCTGACTGTAAATGAGACCTTCCGCCATCTCTTGACGCTGCGAGTTAGGAAGTTTGGCAAAGGCCGCATTAGAAGCCAGAACTCCAGCAAGTTGGTGACGCACGGCGCGCATCTGCGTGGGTGTGACCGTCATCACTCCGTTGGCGACTTGCCAGTTTTGCACCTAATTCTCGGTCATCGCATCGGCGACATCGCCACTTCTTAGACCATCGGAGGCCGCTATTTTGGCCCATTTCCCGATCACATCGCCTTGCAAGTCGCGCTTCAACTGCGCCACGGTTTGGGGCGAACTGCTCTTGGCAACCAAAGCGATGAGCCGCGTTTGCACCCGTTGGCTAACGGCGCGCGACGCACGATAAGTCGTTATGGCACGCGTCACTGTGGGGATTTTGTGGCGAACGCCGCGAGGCGATGATGTTTTGCGCCGATTTTCGTCGATCTGACGCTCAGAATCGCGGGCAATCTGCCGCATCATCGGCTCCTGGGCCGCCATGCTCATACCTGCGTTGATATAGTCCGTTCCCATATCAAAATAATCAGCCCGCGCTTGAGGCGTTACAAGACCACTTGTAGCCAAAGTCGCGGCCAGAAAAAGGGTTGGGATTGTTGGTTTCATGAGGGTTTCCAACTGGAGTGAGTTGGGGTCGCGCTCAGACAATAAACGGGCACGCGCTTTTGAGCAGATAAAGCGCAAAATTGTCCTTACATCCAGCATTTTATCTGGACAAATGCGACAACAGCAAGGGTGTCGTGTTCGCGTGGTTGACGGCGGCATCGTGCCCGCGAGCGAAGAGGTTCAATTTCCCGCCAAAGCAAGGCGCCAACAGCAACAGCCTTTCGACCTAATCCGGTTCCGGTTGTGGAAGTCGCCTTCACAACGAGTCGTCGCCCGCCAAGTCGTGTTTCTAAACCAACTCTTCGAGCGGCCCCAGCGCCGCAACGGTTGCGACATCGAAGGGGTTCGCGCGCAACACCTCGTTCACCTGTTCGGGCGTGACGGCCAGCAGTTCGCGCAGCGCGTCTTCGGGCGTGCGCAACTGGGCGCGCAGCATCCAATCCATTCCGACCGGGCGAAGTCGTCCCATCGGTGTTTCGGCGCCAAGCGTCATCGCCGAGGCGAAGCGGCGCTTGGCGCGTTCGACTTCTTCGATGGTTAAACCGTCGGCGCACGCTTTGGCGAGCGTGAAACGAAAGGCGTCGAGAGCTTCTTGAGCGCGCGCCGGATCGACCAGAATGTAGCCGTAAAACGCGCCGTCGCCGTCGTTGGCGTCGTGGCCGATTTGCGCGGCTTCGGCCAAACCGTCGTGAACGAGCGCCCAATACAAACGCGAGCCTTCACCGGAACCTATGACTTCGCAGGCGATGGCAGCGGCCAATCGTTTGGGGTCTTGCGCCGCAAATCCTGGCGCGAACAGCGCGATGTGGGCGCGGTTGAACTTGTCGGTCGTGTCGAGCACCACGCGCGATTGCGGGCTGTGCGACGCTTTCTCGCGCGGTGAATCCGAAGTGTTCCAGTCGCCACATAACCGCTCGGCACCCGCGACGACTTCATCCCAGTTGTATTTACCAACTGCCACGAGCGTCAAGTTGTTGGCCGCGTAGCGACGCCCGAAATACTCGTGCATCTGATCGCGCTGTAACGCCTCGATGCTTTGCTTTGAACCCAACACGCTATTGCCAAGAGCATGACCATTGAAATATAATCTGCGGCCCAGGTCGAACACGCGAAAAGTGGGACGGTCTTGATACATGGCGATTTCTTCGAGGATGACGTTCTTTTCCATGTTGAAATCTTGGTCGCGCAAAGCGGGCCGCATCATATCGGCTAACAAATCGAGCAGGTTCGCTTGAAACTCCGGCAGAACCGCGCCATAGTAAATGGTTTCTTCTTCCGAAGTAGAAGCGTTGTAGCGTGCGCCCATTTCGTCGAATTCGCGGTTGACATCTTCGGGGCTTCGACGCGATGTTCCTTTGAACATCATGTGTTCGAGAAAGTGAGAAACGCCGGAAACTTCTGTTGTCTCATCGCGCGCGCCGGTTTTGACGAAGAACCCCATCGCCAAAGAACGCGCTTCTGGATTGTGTTCGCCGACGATTGTTAAACCATTGGAAAGAGTGTGTTTGTGATGTTGCATAGCAGATAACGAATACTAATCAAAGAACGACTGACCCCAGCAAACTACTTCTGCCTTGGAGGGTTTCAGAATGCCAATTATCGTTCAACCAATGGAACAAACCCATGGTGCAAGTAGCTCATCAAGCCAAACCCAGCCACAACTGCAACTAGTCCAAGCGAAGAAGAGTGGAGGTAGGAATGGGAGACGATACCCAACCCCGCCGGAACCATAACACAAAGTGACCACCAGGGAACACCAACTCGCCTTCCACAACGAGAACACGCAGCAGGGCGAGCGGGGTCGATGCGCTGTTTATCCCAGAAGGAAAAACTTTTTCCATTGCAACATGGACAGTTATACATAATCACTATCAATCATTACAAATATGTAGCCAATAAGTTTTTGGCCCGTGCGAACACATCGTCGAGCATCGGTTCGGTCAAGCGTTTGGTGAAGGTATTTTGCTGGCTAGGATGAAACGAGCCGAGCAACCAAAGTTTAGAGGTGACTTCACAGGCCGCGCCGTGCCCGAATTTGGGCCGCGCCTTCATCTGCGTCAAACCGGCTTCTTTGAGAGCATCGAAAGCGGTGTCAAAACCGATTTTGCCCAAACCCAGCACGACGCGCAAATGCTTCATCGCGCGCAGTTTTTCGAGCAAAAATGGGCGGCAGTTGCGCAGTTCTTGGGGCAACGGTTTGTTATCGGGCGGCGCCAGTGAATGGCGCAGGAGATCGCGCAATCGAGCAGTTCCAGGCCATCGCCCGCATGAGTCGAACTCGCTTGTGAGGCGAAACCTGCGCGGTGCATCGCGCGAAACAGCCACTCGCCGGACTTGTCGCCGGTGAAAAGTCGTCCCGTTCGATTGGCGCCGTGCGCCGCAGGCGCCAGACCGATGATGAGTAATCGCGCCGATTCCCGACCCCATGAAGGCGCGGGGCCGTTGTGGTAGGTTTGGCCCTTGAAGCGGGCGGGCGGATTGCGAGCCGCCTCGTCGCACCATTCGATGAGGCGCGGACAGCGACAACAGGCGAGTTGGCGTTGTTGCAGTTCGAGGAAAGTCATGAAAGCGTGGATTGTCGGGATTTTTGTGGAGCCGAAAAGATTTCCCTGGGGTTTGACGGCAAAAGTTAGGTGGAAAACGGCGACAAACCAGAAGAAAACGGCGCTGGCTTGCCGTTTGATGAAGAAAGTCTCTCTAGTTTTCTGCCCAAACCGGCGTTGCACTTGGTAGGTTCACGGGTTTTGCGCAAGAAAAGCGCGCGCCCGTTCCAAATCGGCGGGCGTGTCGATGGCGATAGGAACGACGTTTTCAACCACCGCCACACCAATCGAAACGCCGTGTTCGAGGGCGCGCAGTTGCTCTAAGTCCTCGGTTTCTTCCAAAGCCGAGGGCGGCAAAGACGCCATTTCGAGTAGCCAACGCGCATCATAAGCGTAGATTCCCAGATGGCGAAGTGGCGCCGCGCCCCTTGCAGCGCGCGCAAAAGGAATCGGGGCGCGCGAGAAATAAAGCGCGCGACTTCGCTTGGAAACCACGACTTTCACAACATTTGGATCGGCAAAACGCGCTTCGTCGGCCAAAGGCGTGGCGAGCGTGGCCATTTGCAAATCGGTGTCTTTGTTCATCAAATCAAGCAAAGCATCGACGTGATCCGGGTCGAGAAAGGGTTCGTCGCCCTGCACGTTGACCACAATGCGCCGCGCGCGCGCAGATAAACCCAGCGTTCTAATCGCTTCGGCTAAGCGATCGGTTCCAGTGTGACAAGCGGGCGACGTGAGAACGACTCGCGCCTCGTCAGGCGAGAAGTGCGCTTCGATTTCGGCTTCAATGCGCGCGTCATCGGTGGCAACAGTAACCGGGCGCGCGGCGCAGGTTTGCAACGCGGCGCGCACCACGCGATTGATGACTGTTTGACCGTTCAAATCGGCGAGCGGTTTTCCAGGAAAGCGCGTCGAGCCGTAGCGCGCGGGAATAAAAATGTGGGCGTCGTTCATAAAATTGAGATTAGGACACGTGCTTAATCATCCGGCAAAAATCGCGGCCCGCAAGCCTTCGGCTGAGTGTCCCTCTTCAAGGACACGAGTTCCTCTCTTCGCGTCCGCACCCGCGTCTTCGCGTCCGCACCCGCGCGCACTTACACCGAGGGCTTGCGGGCCGCGATTTTTGCCGGATGATTAAGCACGTGTCGGGCGGGCCAATCAGTGGCTCGCCACAACTCGTTCAAAGCCCCAGCAAACGCAAAGTTTCGGTTGCGGCGTCTTCGGGCAGAGCGCGCACCACGCGGCGCCCATCGAGCAAGGCCAATTCGGTCGCGGCGCCTCCCGGCCCGACGATAGCGCGCGCCGTGCGAGACAGCGCGAGCAAAGTCAGCGAATCGGGCGCGGCCCAAACGAAGCCGCCGTGCGGTGCATCGGTGGCGGCGACTTCTTTCCAACCGTTGGCGCGCGGCGCCACGATGACAACTGGCCAGCGCGCGCGCAACTCGGCCAAGGTTTTGGCCCAATCGCCCGCGCCATTCTTGGACGCGCGCGGCGAAGAATCAAAAGGCACCAGGATGAACTCGCCGAACTCAAAGGGCAAGCGCGCGCGTAGCGAATCAAAGGTTTCCTGCGGCACTTCGAGCGCCTCGGCGACGCGCCCGCCGTGCGGTGCGGCGCCGACCTGCGCCACCAAATCGAGGGCACTGCGCGCGCTCAGCGGCCCGCGACCCGGCGCACGATGGGTTAAAAACGCTTCAAAAGGCGAGGGCACAAAGCCCGCGCGTTGAGGTGCGCGGGTTGACCACAAAAGCAGCATCGCGTTGGCGCCCGACGAAAACGAAACGGCCAAATCGAATTCGCCCGCGTGCAAACGCGCCATCAGCGCGGCCTGTCCGGGAACGCCGCCGCCGGGCCGCGCCTGCGCTTTGTCGCAGGCGCGAAAATGAGCGAGCAAATCGACGTGCGGCGCGCGCGCAAAACAGGAGATGTGAGCGCCCGGAAAACTTTCGCGCAGCGCCAACAGCGCAGGCAGCGAAGCGATCAGAGCCGAAAGCGACCCCGAATGAAAAGTGGCGATGCGCGTTACCGGCGTCGCAACCGTAAAAGCGTGGGTTCGCGTCAGGGCTTTGGCTTTGGCGACATCCAAAACCAGTTCTCCCGCCGCCATTTCTTGCTGGAGACTCATCGTTGGCTTTTGTTCCTCGAACACCGGGACTTCAACACGGTTGCTCTTTCCCGTTGACCCGTTCAAGCGAGTTTAGATGTGGAAGGGCCAAAACTTGCAGTGGCCCGTGGAACATTTTGCCAAACGCCCTCAGCGGCGCGTCCCAACACCTGCTTTTACATGACTCGCAGGTTGGCTATGAACCGCTCGAAGTGTTCCGTTTCGCGCTGGAGAAGTTCAAACGTGTTGGCTCCAGCCACCTTCACTTCTGGCACTTCTGGCTTTGGGATGGCTCAGGGTGGCGCGTTTTTTGAACAGGGCGCCGACACGCCGCACGGCGCGCGACAGCCAGGTGCCGCCGCCTTCCAGAAGTTCGCGCTCGTCGGGCCGCAAAAGTTCGGGCGCGTAGCGCGCCTTGAGTTTGGCGAGGGCGCGCGAGTCGAGCGCCTTCCATTCGCCCCACATTCGCGTCTTGAAGCCGCGTCGGTGCGGGCCAAAAACGCACGAAGTCGCCCAGTCAATGACGCTGACCTGCCCGTTTCCGTCGAGCAAGATGTTGTCGCGGTGCAAGTCGCCGTGCGTCACGCCGCGCTCGTGCATTTGCACAACGATTCGTTCGAGAGCGACAATTGCGCTCGCGGGCAACTCGCCTGGAGCAAAGCGCAAAAGCGATTCGCCCGCGCATTGCTGCATCGCAAAAGCATCGGCATCCACGCGCGCCAGCGGCACCGGCACGCCGGCAGTTCCCGTCAAAAACTCAAGCGCTTTCCACTCGCGCCATAGCAGCCAACGGCCCAGCACGAGGCGAAACCACAGCGCGCGCGGCGCCAGGTCTTTAACGACGATCGTCTCGTCCGAGCCCGGCGGCCACTCGACGAGCGACACGATGGCTTTAGTCTGGTTGCGCGCTTCGTGCAAGGCGCACCGATTGGCCGCGCGCAGGGCCGAGCGGTTGAAATCGAGTCGAAACGAGGGCGCCATGTTTTCTTATTTTACGATGCTCTCCCGGCAAAGCCTCGTTAAAAATCCTTCGATAGCCGCCAATCTTTCTTCACGAGCATAGTTGTGTTCGAGAAAAACGCGCGCTCTTTTGCCGATTTCGCGCGCCCGAACAGGGTCGTCCAGCGCCCGTTCCAACGCGTCTCGCAGCGACGCCGCATCGCCAGCGGCGCTTAAAAACCCGGTTCGTCCTTCGCTCACCACTTCGGGCACACCCGCCGTGCGCGCCGCGACCACAACCAATTGGCACGCCTGCGCTTCCATGACCGAGATCGGCAATCCTTCTTTGAGCGAAGGCAAACAAAAGACATCGCTCGCCGCCAGCACGCGCTTTACGTCGCTTTGAAAGCCAAGAAAATGAACGCGCGATTCGATGTTCAACCGCTTGCTTTGAGCGCGTAGTTCGCCTTCGAGTGGCCCTTCGCCCGCGAGCAAAACTTCGACATCTGCGGGCAAATACGCCAGAGCTTCCAACAAAAAGCGGTGCCCTTTGCGCTCGATGAGCGAGGCGACAACGCATAAGGTTCGCGCTTGCGGCGACAAGCCGAAACTCGCTTTGGCTTGTCGCTTTTGGGTTTCGTCAAAGGGCGCGAAAAGCGTTAGATCGACGCCAAAGGGCAGCACTTCGACTTTGCAGGCGGAAACGCCCTGCTCGACTAAAAACTCGCGCACCGCCTCGGCTACGGCCAACAAATGATCGGCCCATTGAAACCAGGTCTTTTTGTCGCGCCCGTGCACCCACGCCGCGCACGGCACGCCCGCCAGTTTTCCGGCCCACGCCCCGACCCACGAAGCCGTCGTCAAGTGCGTGTTGAGCACATCGGCCCGTTCGCGCCGCAACAAGCGAACCAGACGAAACAGGGTGCGCGGATCGAACTTGCCGCGCGTGTGCCAACCGTGCACTTGCACGCCCAGCGGCCTGAGTTTTTCGGCTTCGACTCGCAGCAAACAGTCGCGCTTGGTGACGACGATCACGCGGTGCCCGCGCCGCGCCAGAAACTCGCACAGCCCCAGAAAATAAGTTTCCGCCCCGCCCATGCGCGACGGCGTGATGTATTGAACGATGGTCATTTCGAGAAGCTACTGGCTGTCAACTGTTGGTTTTGGTGCGGGCTTTTAGCTATGAGCCAACAGCTTTCAAAGCCACAAAACGCAGTCGCACGTAATCGGCGAACCAGCCGCCAGGCCTTTTCAAAAGCGGTGCGGCGAGTTGCTCGGCGCGTTCTAAAACGGCGAGTTGTTGTTCGTCAGTCAACGAATCGAGATAGGCCGCGCGGAATTGGCGCCACCAGTTGCGCGCTCCGTCCTCGCCCGCGAGTAGCGTTGGCCGCTCGAACAACTGCAAAAAAACTGGCGCCAATCCGCCCGCTTCCAAGCTTTGCGCGAACTCTAAAAGCGAAGGGAACGTATTCGGGCCGCTGAACGGCGGCAAATTCAATTCGTGTGCGGCGCGCTTCAACGCGTCCTCTAAAAGCGCGACGTTGCCTTGCCCACCCAACTCGCCCACAAAGCGTCCGCCCGGTTTGAGTGCGCGATGAACACCCCGTGCAACGGCGACGTGATCGGGAATCCAGTGCAGCGTCGCGTTGGAGAATACGGCGTCGAAGTCGCGGCCGAAATCGAAATTTTCGCCGCGTCCCAGGCGAAAATCAAGGCCCGAAAACGCGCCTTTTGCGCGCTGGAGCATCGCGGGCGAGGCATCGAAGCCGAGCACCTGCGCTCCGTGTCGGGCGATTTGCGCTGTGAGTTCGCCCGTGCCGCAACCCAAGTCGAGCACCCGTTCGCCCGCTTTGGGCGCGAGCAGTTCGACTACACCTGCGCCCATTTCAAAGACAAAGGCGTGCTTGTCAGCATATAAATCGGCGTTCCAAATGTGTTCTTTCATTGACGTTTTCCCCTTTGACATCCTCGTTGCAATCAAGCAGTTGGCGGATGCTTTTTGGCGAGGCACCAAAAGCGTAGTTACGGGCGTTCCCAGTTCGCTCTTTTATTTGTGTTTCTCGGTTTGACACCACGCGACGCCGCCCAGCGCGAGCGCGCCGCCACACCCTTCCAAGGGAGTGGGCAACTCGCCCAAAAACAGCCAGCCCAGCAGCACAGCGCAGGGCGCGATGAGAAATAAAAAGCTCATCACGCGCCCGACTGGCCACTGCGACAGCACCCACGACCACAAAACGTAACCGAGCGCGCCCGGAAACGCGCCGAGCAAAACCAGGTTGAACGTCGCCAAAAGTGGCGCCGCTTTAACCGCTCCAATCAAACCGCTTCCAAAGGGTAACAACGCCAAAGTTCCGCAACCAATTGCGGCAGCGGTCAGATCGAGCGCGCCGTAGCGCGGGCGCAGGCGCACTTGGATGAGTTGGTAGGCCGCCGCGCCAAACGAAGCGAGCACCACGAGCAGCGCGCCGCGCGACAACCGGATGCCGTCATGCCCGCCCAACGACAACAGCGCCACGCCGCCCAGCGACACAAGTGATGACAGCCAAGTTCGTTTCGAGGCGTGCTGCCCGAAGAAAAAGTGCGCGCCCAAAGTCACCAAAACCGGAATGATGGACGCGATCAGCGCAGCCGCTCCCGCCGAAATCGTTTGTTCGCCCGCGTTGATGGCGAGGTTGTAAACCGAGAAGCCGCACACGCCCGACGCGAAAATCGCCAGCCAATCGCGGCGCTCGAAACGCGGGCGATTGCGAAGCACAAGCGGCAGAAGCACAAGCGACGCCACGAGATAACGTCCAAGCGCGAGTTGCCCCGGCGAATAATGCGAGATCGCCACGCGAATCGACACCCACGCGCTACTCCACGACACAATCGACAGAGCCGTTGCCCCCCACACCGACAAGATTTTAGAATTCAGAACACGAAAGGGTTTAACGCATCAAGGCGCAGGGTCTTCAGAACGCACCAAATCCATTATCCGAATTTGCACCGAACCCGTTCGCTGCATCAAAACGGCAGCATCCGCCGCAACCCGTGAGCTAACACGATCAGCAAAAAGAAAGCGTTGCGCGCCAGGGGCGTTCCAAACAGCGCCCGCGGTGCCACGACGACCACGCCTTCATCGCCCGCTGTTGCCAGTTCGCGCGCCACGCGCTCGATGTAGCGCGGAGAGTTGGGCCAATCCCACAACTCGCTCGCCCAATCGGTGGGCAACTTCGCGGCGCCTACGCCCGCACCCAAAATGCCGCCCAGAATCGCGCCTGTTGTGTCGCTGTCGCCGCCGCACAAGATGATCTCTTGGACGCCCGCGCGAAAATCGTTTGGATGACGCAGCCAGCATTGCAGCACAACCGGAACGGTGTGGAAAATGTAACCGCTCACGCCGTTTGCCAAACCCAACTCGTCGCAAAACGCGCGCGCGCTTTGACTGCGACCCGCCGAATTCGCCGCGCGTTTGGCGAGGTCGAGCATCTCGCGCGCTTCAACAGAATCATCGCTCCATTCGCTGAGGTCGCGCACGAAACGGCGCCCATCGTGTTGACCGCGCACGGCATGAGACGCCGCGAGCGCGATGGCGAACGCGCCCCATTTCGCTTTGGGATCGGCGTGCGTCAAGCGCGTGGACAGGTCACAAAAATCGCGCAGTTGCTCGGTGCCATCGCCGAAAAAAGCGCCCAGAATCGGCGCGCGCATCGCCGGACCGTTGCCTGCCGACCAAACACCGCTTTGGGAAGCGGGCAAAAACAACAGGCTTTTCAACCCCGCGCGAAGCGTCGCCAGGCCAACGCCTGGCGGAAGAGTTAGAAACCAACCACGAAACTCGCTCGACAAAGCGCGCCCGAATCGCCCCGACGAACCGCGCGATTCCAACAAGGCGCGTGCTGTCAAAAGCGCGTGCTCGGTGTCGTCCGACACCATGCCGCGCTGGGGCAGCAGACACATTTCCAAGCCGCTTTGGGAAACATCGCCCCAGATGCGCTCGCGTTTGCGCGGCGACAATCCCTCGAAGGGCAACCCAAGCGCATCGCCCAGAGCGCCGCCCAGCAGACAACCGTGAAGCGCGTTAAATGAACTCATGGATAAAATGTAGCCCGACGAGACAAGCGGCGGCTCTTAAAACCCAAGCGGCGGCTCTTAAAGCCAACGGCTCCAAACTTACTCATCAACGCGCAGCACAAGACCCCACGAGTTGTTCAGGGCGAGGGCACCCATCAACACGAACGAGGGCACGAGCCATTTCGCGCTATCAGGATTGCCGCACCAAAGTGACGCACCTGCGACCAGAGCCAGAAGCAGACTAGTGTTGTAGATGATGACGCGTGTCGTAGATGATGACGCGCCCGATGTATTCGATTTCCTTGAGGCGGCGCCCGGTGTCGGCGCCTGTGCGCCGGTTTTCGCTGAGGGTTCGTAGATTTGCCGCGCCCGAAAAGCCAAAACAGACCAAAACGCCAATAGTCAGATAAAAACCGGTGACGTGCGCCGAAACCGCGCGTTCGGGCATCAAGCCGAGCAGCGAAACCAAGAGCACAATTGAAAGCGACAAAAACGTTTGCCGCGCGAGCGAGCGCAGCAGTGGCCGCGCCGCAATGGACTCTTTGTTGACCGACAAAGCCACAAACAAAAGTCATAGAAGCGTTGCCGCCGCCGTGCCCGCGAGGATAAAAAAGTTGTGCCACTGCTCCATCTCCTTTTAGTTTGCGCTTCTTCAAATGCGCCGCGCCGAACGCGCAAACTATGAGTGATGACTATTTCGCTTCCTGCCGCTTATGAGGGTTTGGAACCTGCGCCCGTGTGGCGCGCTTTCGCTTTGCTCAACTCAATTCCGCGCCCATCGGGACGCGAAGCAGCAGTTCGCGCGGCGATTTTTGAACTGGCTCAGGATCGCGGCCTTGAAACCCGCTGTGATGAGCGCGGCAACAGCGTCGTTCTGGTTCCGGCTCGCGGCGCGGCGCCCGAAGCGAAGTCCGTGGCGCTTCAAGCTCACCTCGACATGGTGTGCCAGAAGACACCCGAAGTGACGTTCGACTTCGACTCGGACGCCATCGTGCCCCGGCGCGAGGGCGACCGCATCTTCGCATCGGGCACAACGCTTGGCGCCGATAACGGCATCGGTGTAGCGTTTATGATCGCGCTTTTGGAAGAAGTTGCCGACGTTCACCCGCCGCTCGAACTCTTGTTCACCGTTGAAGAAGAAACCGGACTTTACGGCGCGGCGCTGCTCGATCCGGGCTTGGTTTCGGCACGGCGGCTGATCAACCTCGATTCCGAGGAAGACGACGAAATTACCATCGGTTGCGCGGGCGGCGCGGGCGTGTCGATCTCCTTGCCCATCGAACGCTTGCCCTGGCGCGAGGACGAATCGACTTTTCGACTCGATGTGGGCGGCTTGGCGGGCGGGCATTCCGGCATTCAAATCGGGCAACCCCTCGCCAATGCGCTCAAGTTGATGGGACAAATTCTCGATGCGCTGGCCGAAGTCGCGCCCGATTTGCGCTTGGTTTCGCTCGATGGCGGCACGGCGCACAACGCCATTCCGCGCGATGCGATCGCGCTCGTTTGCGTGCCTCACGCCCAAACCCCGGCTTTCGAGGCGGCGCTATCGCAAGTCACCGAACAACTGACGCTTAAATGGCGCGAACACGAACCGACGATTCGTTTCAAAGTAAGCGAGACCGAAAAGCATTCGCACAGCGCGCCAATGTCGGTTGAATGGAGCCAAAAGGTGCGGGGACTTGTGCGCGATTTGCCGCACGGCGTGCAACAAATGAGCGAGCGCTGGCCTGATAAAGTGCAAACCTCATCCAACCTCGCCGAGGTTCACACGCGCGAGGACGGGATCGAATTTGGCGTTTCCAACCGCTCGTTTCTCGCCTGCGACATCGCCGAGATGCAAGAGCACTGCGCGACGCTGGGCCGTGTGGCAGGCGCGCGCGCCGAAGAGCGCGACGGCTATCCGGGCTGGGAGCCGCGCCAAGACTCACCGTTACGCGACCAAACCGCCGCTGCTTTTGCCAACGTGTCGGGCCATTTGCCGCACATCGAAGTCGTGCACGCGGGCCTCGAATGCGGTTTGCTCAGCGAGAAACTGGAAGGCTTGGACGCCGTTTCGTTTGGCCCGACCATTCGCGGCGCCCACACGCCCGAAGAATGGGTTTCGATTCCAAGCGTCGAGCGCAACTGGACGGTTCTACGCGAACTACTGGCAAATTTGGCCCGCGCTTGAACGCAAGCCAAGCACGTGGTTTCACACACGAACGCGCGAGGGCATCGTCTGCGCAGACGATGCCCTCAAGTTTTCGTGTGCGCCCTTAACGCTGAGGGTGCCCTCGCCACCCGGTTTTTCGAGGTTGGTGTTGTCGCTTGATTCGCAGAAGGTGCGGAGGAACCGGTAGAAACTGCGAAGCGCGTCTTGAGAACTCACGGCCAGTGCTCGATCATTGGCGTTTCAAAGACGCGCTTCGCAGTTTCTACCGGTTCCTCCGCACTTCCTATGCGCCTTCTGAGCAACGTCCAGGCGCCTGCTTGACAAAGGGAAATCCGCGTTCATCCGTTCCTCAAACGCATCGTCTGAGGAAGAGCAACGCCCACCGTGGAGGAATCGATTCAAAGCGCGAGCGGCGGGCGCAAAGTCACACAGCAAAACGACCCGCTTGAATTCAAGCGGGTCGAGGTGGAAAGAAATAAGTTCTTCGGTAGGTAAATTATTTGGGCGCCCAGTTGGCGTTGCCTGATGGTGTGAACACGTGTTCGCTGCCATTCGTTGACTCGTAATAGATGACCGCGCCTGACCAGGCGTTGTTGGCTGCGAGTTTGGAGTAGTCTTGTGGGCCAAGAGGCATCCCGCGCCGGTCGTTCATGAATTGCTGGAATGCGCCCGCTCCGGCGGATTTGCCATCGCTGAAAACAGCGATTTGAAAGTTCGTCCACCTACGGCTTTGCTGCAAATTAAGGCGCGCATTTCTGGCAAGAGTTACAGCTGCTCCGGTGGAAGTCAGCGGCGCGTTGGGCGTGATGGCCAGCGTCGCGGTTGTAAAGCGCTGGCTGGGCGGCACAAAAACCGTAAAAGTGCCCGCAGACGGTGGCAGCAGTGGCTTTTGTGGATCTTGCGGTGCCGAGGGCGCCGGAGGTGGCACCGGCGGCGGTGCTGGTGGCAGTGCTGGCACCTGCCCTGGCATGCTGCTGCTGGTGGCCACGTTGAGTGGGGTATCAAAGGCGACAGGAGCCGAGGATGAGCCGCCTATCATTCCGCTGTTGTAAGCGATCACAAAGCCCGCGAATAGCAAACCGCCGCCGACGAAAAAGAGGCGCGGATCGACCTTTTTCTTTTCGCCTTCACTGGCAGGAGCCGCGCCGGGCACCATGCCGGAACGGGGGAAAGTTGTTGCGCCACCGGCAGCTCCCGCGCCCATCGCGGCGCCTGCTCCGGCAGTCAGGGGCGTATAGCACGCCCAGCACATCACGGCTTCCGCCGGATTATCTTCTCCGCATTTAGGACATTTTTTGTTGGCCACGATTGAACCTGGGAATTAAAACCAAATAAAGAAAAACAGAACACCCAAATGTTCTGTCAATTCATTTTACCTGTCCCGTTCACGTTTTAAACACCAAAACTGGAAAAAGCCGCGTTTTCCTGTCACCCTCGCACTTCTCTTCATTTCCAAGCGCCACTTAACCAGTCTTTCTGCAGGGTTTTCGAGCACTGAACTCTTCAGCGCACATCGTCCGCGCCGACGCGGTGCAACTTCATCAGGTTGGTCGAACCCGATAGCGTGACAGGCGCGCCCAAAATTACAACGATCTTATCGTCCGGTTGCACCAATCCCGACCGCAATAGTTCAGCATCGGCCTGCGCGATTTGCTCGTCGGTCGAATGGCATGGCTTGACTTGCCACGCGCGCACGCCCCACGCCAAGTTGAGTTGGCGCGTCACGAAATCGGATGCCGTAAACGCCAGAATCGGCACGGGTGGGCGAAATTTGGCCAGCTTTCTCGCCGTTGAACCGCGCTCGGTAAAACAGGCGATGGCCTTGGCTTTCAAGTGCCCCGCCGCATACGCCGCCGCCTGACAAATGGCCGAAGGAAAATCATCCTCGTCGTAAGTGAAGCGATGCGGCCCACCCAGACCGTCTTCGGTTGCGCCTTCGGTTTTGGAAACGATGCGCGCCATGGTTTGCACCGCCTCGATTGGATGCGCGCCCGACGCCGTTTCGCCGGACAGCATCACGGCGTCCGTTCCATCGAGAATGGCGTTGGCGACATCCGACGCTTCGGCGCGAGTCGGTCGCGGGTTTTGCGTCATGGATTCGAGCATCTGAGTCGCGGTGATGACGATTTTGCCGAGCGCGTTGGCGCGTGCGATAATTTGCTTTTGCAACATCGGCACATCTTCGGTCGCCATCTCGACGCCCAAATCGCCGCGCGCCACCATCACGCCATCGCTTGCTGCGATGATTTCGTCGAGGTTGTCGATGGCTTCTGGTTTTTCGAGTTTCGAGATGATCTTGATGTCGCTCATCGAGCCGCGCACAATTGAGCGCAGTTCCTCGACATCCTGCGCGCGTCGCACAAAAGACAGCGCCACGAAATCAAGGCGATGGTTGATGGCCCACTCGACATCGGCGCGATCTTTGGCGCTAAGCGCCGGAGCCGACACGTCCACGCCGGGCAAGTTGATGCCCTTGTTGGTTTTCAAAATTCCGCCGTCTACCACGATGCAGCGCACGTCGGTTTCAGTCACCGATTCCACCAGCAGCGACAGGTTGCCATCGTCGAGCAAAATAGAATTGCCCTTGCGACAATCGCGCGGTAAAGCGGAATAGGTGGTGGAAACTTCGTGTTCATCGCCCACGACGGGACGCGTGGTGAGCGTGAACGGCTGGCCCGTGACAAGTTGAACTTCTCCAGCGAGCAGGCCGCCGGTGCGGATTTTGGGGCCTTGCAGGTCTTGCAAAATGGCGAGCGGCAAGCCTTCTTCGCCCGCGACTTGACGCAACTGCGCGATGTGCGAGGCGTGAACGAGGGAGCCGCCGTGCGAGAAATTGAACCGTGCCACGTCCATGCCCGCGAGCAAGAGAGAGCGCATCACGGCGGGACTTTGCGAGGCGGGGCCGATGGTGGCGATGATTTTGGCGCGCCGTTGGGTGTGAAGCATAAAAACGACGAGGCCGATTAGGGCCTCGCCGTTTTATTTTGACTTGTTGCGCCGCTTCGTGGATTAAAAGTGTGTTTCGTCTGGCTAATTCGCCCGTAGAATGTTTTGGATATAGGACAAAAAGCGCGGAGAAAATTGAGTTCCAAAGTCTCCAACTCACAGCCAAAACCCCTGACCGAGAGGCAAAAGTTTATCGCCCGATTTGTTCGTTGAGCTTGTTGTCGGCGAGCGAAAATTTGATCGTGTATTCGCTCGTTGTGAAGTAGCCGCGCGAAGCGCCGCTTTTGCTGTAAGTCGACAGCACTTCCCGGACACCGGCGTTTTTGCGACGCGAGCCGCGCGGTTTAAAAAAGGGATCGACTTCGGCCAGAAAGGGCGACACTTCGACGCTGTTGGTCAAACGGTCGGGGGCTGCAACTTTGGTCTGGTCGTTGACGAAGCCTTGAACCGCCAGATTGAGTTGCTGGCCCAGACCCGAATAGCGATACACCGCAATCGAGGCGCTTGGCCCATCTTTGATGCCGCTCATCAAGGCGAACAGCGCGCGCGGATCCATTGCCGCGATCTTCTGCCGCAAAAGTGCGAACGAGTAAGTTTGCCCCGCGACGGTCAGGTTTTTGGCCGTGTCGAGTTGCTTGAGCTGGGTGTTCGAGATGCCCGGATAACGGTCGGCGATGGCTTTGAGGCGAAGCGCGTTGTAAGAGTTGATCCAAAACGGGGTTTCCGGGCTGCGATCTGGCATCATGCCTTTGGTTGCGTCCTTGAGATCAACGGGCGTGGTGAAAACCGGGAACTGCCCCAAGTCGGCGATGGCGACGGCGCGAACAAACGTGTCGAGGTCGTTGTCCCCCTTGGCCTTGAGGTAATACACGTTGCCGCCCTTGTCGACGTAACGCTTCAAAACGCCATCGAGCAGTTCATAAGGAAACGCCACGCCCGTGCCCATCGCGCGGAGTTCCGCATCGGAATACTGCGCCGCCGGTTTCAGTGCCCGCATCGCCGTAGGCGAACTCAGCCCCGGGGCGTTTCCCCTATCCGAAGCGATGTCACCCCCGCCCAGCGGCGTTGGCGGAGGAAGCGGGATATTGACGGATTGAGCGTTGGCGCCCGAAGCCAGTAGCATGCCCAAAGGAAAAAGTAGAAATCGGTTCATAATGAAAAGTCGTTCCAAGTTGACAACAATCGAGGAAACGCGACGCGCCTGATGTTCAAGAAGTTCAGCGCAGAGGCCATTGGCGCGAGGATGATAGGCGGCTCTCAACCGGAATTCATTCCAAAGAACCCCGGTGTGAGCGACGGGCTTTTATCATCAGGTCAAGAGAAAAACCCTCGCTTACACTGGGGTTCTCTGGCTATCACTTGAAAGCAGAAGGGCTTCAACTCAGTTCGCTGATAGCGCGCATCAGCTTTTCGCCCATTCGCTCGAACAATTCGCGGCTGCCTTTCTGGGCGTATTCACCGGAAAAATCAATCGGTTTTCCAAACGTAATGCGCGCGCGCACAAAACGAAAACCCGGTCTGCGCGGCGAAAAGGCGCGCTCTGTTCCGCGGATGCGAACCGGAACAACCGGACACTTCGCCGCGTGCGCGATCAGGAGCAGTCCAGGTTCGGCCCGACCAAGTTCGCCCGTCCGGGTGCGGGTGCCTTCGGGAAAAACCAGCAGCGGCCCTCCGTCTTCCAAAACGCGCCGCGCGGTTTTAAAAGCCGCCCGGTCAGCACCTCCACGCCGCACCGGAAACGAACCCATCTGCTCGATGCCCCACCCGATCAGACCTTTGAACAATTCGGCTTTGGCCATGATGAACGGCCATCGCCCGCACGACACGCCAACCAACGGCGGATCGAGCAGTGAGGCGTGATTGGGCGCCAAAATCACCGCACCGGTTCTGGGAATGTTGCCCTGCCCGCGCACGCGCCAGCCGCCAATGGACAGATAAATTTTGAAAACTGCGCTCATTAGCGGAAAAACCCACGTGTGACGCGGCGCGCGCTCTTGCCTCACGAATGCATCCTCGCGCGCGCGAGTTCCACGATGCGCGCCACCACTTCGTCGCTGCTCAGGTCGTCCGATTCCAAAATTACCGCATCGTCGGCGGGCTTGAGCGGCGCCACATCGCGTTTCGAGTCGCGCGCGTCGCGCCCTTGCACATCGAGGAGTGCGCGCTCTTGATCGGCGGTTTCGCCCCGGCTTCGCCACTGCTCGACGCGCCGCAGGGCGCGAGCTTGGTCGGTTGCAGTGAGGAAGATTTTCAGCTCCGCTTCGGGAAAAACAACGGTTTGGATGTCGCGCCCTTCGAGCACCGCGCCGCCGCATTCGCGCTCGCTGGTCTCACCCATTTCGCGCTGACGGGCGACTACCCGTTCTCGAAGAGCGGAAATCGCAGCGATACGCGAGGCCAGTTCGCCCATATCCGGCGCCATGATTTGACTCGAAACGTCGCGCTCGCCAACCCACAATTTTGTGCCGCCCGAACCAAAGCGCATCGGAAGCGTGGCTCCCAGTTCGACAATCTGCGCCAGGTCGAGGTCGCGCGTGAAGTCGAGACCTTGGGCGTGCGCTTCGAGAGCGACAGCGCGATACATGGCTCCGGTGTTGATGTAAGCGAAACCCAGTTCAAGCGCGACTTCGCGCGCAACCGTTGATTTTCCGGCGCCCGCTGGCCCGTCGATGGCGATGATCATTTGATGGCGCCCAGTTTAAGCGCGCGTTGAATCCGGCTCAGGCGAGGGAGAAACTGGCGCGCGTGAAATCGCAGCGTTCATCACCTCAAAATTTTGTTGGTGCCATCTACTTATCTGGAGTTGCCTTGTGTTTCGTTGCACTGCCCATCGTCTCCTTTCTGGTTTGCCACTTGTTCTTTCCCAAATTCGCTGGTCTGACAATCATCCCAGCAGTTCTGTTGTCTGCTGTTTTAGCCCAGTTTCTTCCCCGACAGATTTGTCGCTGGTGTGGAGCATCTCTTGAACGCCAAGTGGTAACGCCGTTCGATTTCAAAACTCGATCAAGCAATGAAATTGAAGCGGAAATTCGTTATAAAATTGGTTGTCATTGTAGCTATGGCGAAGAGTTAAAAGGATGAGCCTTGTCGCTCGCGCCGATGCTGTTGGGTTGCTCGGCGTTGGGGTTCGTAAAACCAGTCGGGTGCAGATTTCCTGGTCGCAAATCGCGCGAACAGTGCGTGTCGAAGACTTCAACTTGTTCGGCGCCAAAAGCGGCGTGTGGCTCCACTTCGAGAACGCGCAGGGCGATATTTTGACGCGCGTGCCACTGGGTCTTTTGGGAGTTGAAGACGAAGAACGTTTTTAAGCGTCGTCGCCCGCCACTTGAATTCTCCATTTCTTTAAGCCCTAATTTGTCACACTGCGCGGCTATGACTTCCAAGCCAAAAACGCGCGTTTTGCAAGTCGGTTGCGGCGGCATCACAGGTGCCTGGTTTCCGCCCGCGACGCAGATGGACGACCTCGAATACGCCGGTTTGTGCGACCTCTTTCCCGAAGCCGCGCGCAAGCGGCGCGACGAGTTCAACTTGCCGTCCGATACGCCGATTTTTTTGGATCTGGAAACGGCGCTGCGAGAAACCAAACCCGATTGCGTGTTCGATTGCACGGTTCCCGCGGCGCACACGCCAACGGCGCTACTGGCGTTTGAACACGGCGCTCACGTGCTGAGCGAAAAGCCGATGAGCGACACCCTCGACAACGCGCGGCGCGCGCTTGATGCTTCGGTTGCGGGCGGGCGCATTTATGCCATCACGCAGAACTATCGCTACGCCAAGGGGCCGCGCCGACTCAAGACGTTTTTAGAATCGGGAGCGCTGGGAGAGGTGACAAGCATCAACGCCGATATGTTTTTGGGGCCGCACTTCGGCGGTTTTCGGGACGAGATGCGCCACGTTTTGCTGCTCGACATGGCGATTCATGCCTTCGATATGGCGCGCTTTTTGGGCGGCGTTGATCCTCTGTCGGTGTTTTGCCGCGAATGGAATCCCAAAGGCAGTTGGTATGCCCATGATGCCTGCGCTTCAGCGATTTTCGAGATGAGCGAGGGCGTGGTTTTCAATTTTCGCGGAAGTTGGTGCGCAACCGGTCTGCCGACGGGATTTGGCGCGCACTGGCGCATCACCGGCACGCGCGGCTCGCTTTTGTGGGACGCGGTCGAAGGGTTCGAGTGCGAAATCGAAAATGGGGATGAAGGCTTTTTCCGACCGACCCAAACTCTTGGGGTGCCTGATGGCGAGTTCGGTTACGCTACGCAGGGGCACGGCGGCGTCATCCGCGAGTTTTTAAACGCCGTGCAGGGAAGCGGAGTCGAACCGGAAACCAGTGGGCGAGACAACATCAAAAGCCTCTCGATGGTGCTTGGCGCCGTGCGCAGTTCAGACTCGCGGCAAGTCGTTGAACTGAGTTAAAAGAAAGCGGAAACAGAAAAGGGACGCAGTTGCAAAACTGCGTCCCTTTGGTTTGGCCTTGGCGACAACGCTTAGCGGGTGGTCGTTTTGGTCATCGGTTTCGTCATGCTGGACGACTTCATGAAGCGGCCCTTGGAGTCGCGCATGGGCATCATCTTTTTGGACGACATCTTCTTGCCGGACATTTTCTTTTTGCCCATCATCATCTTCGAGCCGGACATCTTTTTGCCGGACATCATTTTGCCGCCCATCATCGGCTTTTTGGTGGTCATCGGGGTCTGGGCGTGAACCAGAGAAAGAGGAGCAAGGATGGCCAGGAGGGCCACAGCGAGAATTTTGCGCATGGTGTATTTCCGTGAACCCAACGGGGTTCAACACCGATAAATCTATCGCGTTCTTCTTTCCCGATTTTGGAATTTCTCTCAGAATCTCTATAAAGCAGCCTATTCTGGGAAATATTTTAAGTCCGCAACTCTTACCGCACCGCGAAAAGCGATGACCCCAGACGATGGTTCGTCTCGCTGAAATGATTGAAACCTGTCGGGTTCACGCAAACGAAGCCGGAATATTCGGCGCGCGCAACGAGACTGCCAACTGGATGAGGTCGCATCAGCGCGTGCTTTGTGGCGCTGGCTCCGCGTGGCGCTGGATCCGCTTCGATAGATTCAGCAGACGCGGCTAAACAAAGTCATTTGTCCACTTGTGAGCGTCCGTTTGCACAGGAAAAGCGGTTTGAGGAGAAGCGCGGGCGATCATTCCACGTAGCCTTCGAGAAGACGGGTTGCGTCTTCATTCCAGCGCGCATCGGGCGCGTGTTCGCGCAAAATCCGCAACATCTTGAGCCCCTCGCCCGACTCGTAAAAGTCGAACCGAACTCGCATGGGCACGCGTTGGACAGACGTGTGGAGATAAAGAAAAGGCGCATCCCTTTGATGCTTGCCAGATCGTAGTTCAACTTCTCGAACGGCGCCGTATTCGATGTGCTGGCGTCGCACTCCGGCCAAGCGCTCAATGCCAGATGGCCCGAAGCGGAGATCTTCTCGCAAAGCGAGAAAGAGAGCGACGTGCAACACCAGATCGAACAACACGTTGGAAACGAAAGCGCCCGGCTTTTGCGGGTAAAGCCAGAAGAAACTGGCCATCAACCCAAACGAGACGACCAACAAAATGTTCACTATCGCCAGGAGCAAGAACTGGCGACGGGGTTGAAACGGCAAGGGCACCACAAGCGCGCAGTTTGACGAACGGGGCTTTGGCGTTTACAATCTTTGGAAAGCGTTTCGGGCGTGTTTCGCCCCGAAAATCCCCCACACCCAACGGATGACGACGGAGATTTTTTATTTTTATGTTAATTGGCGGCAAACGGCAGGCGCGGCGCGCGTATGGTTTAGATGAACTGGCTTTGGCTCCCGGCACGGTCAATATCGACCCGGACGACATCGAGATCGGCCTGCAAATCGGCGAACTTGACTTTGCCATTCCCTTTCTAGCGAGCGCGATGGACGGCGCCGTCGATGTGCGCGTCGCGGTTGAAATGTCCCGTCTGGGCGGCCTCGCCGTTCTCAACGGTGAAGGCTTGCAAACGCGCTACGAAGACCCGCAATCGGCGATTGCCGAAATCATCGCCGAACCGGTTGAGTCGGTCGTGCCGCTCATCCAGAAGATGTATCGGGAAGTGGTCAAACCCGAACTCATCGCCCGCCGCGTCGAGCAAATCAAAGCGGACGGTGGGCGCGCGGTTCTGGCCTTCACGCCTTTTGGCGCGCGTAACGCGCATATCGCCGTCGAAGCCGGAGCGGACGCCGTTGTGATCGCAACAACTGTTACCACGACCGAATTTCGTTCCAGCAAAGGCACCTCGATTGACTTAGCGCGCTTTTGCAAAGAAAGCTCGGTTCCGGTCATCATCGGCAATGCCGTGACCTATGACGGCGTGACCGACTTGCTCAACGCAGGCGCCGCCTGCATTTTGGTTGGAGTCGGCCCCGGCGCCGCGTGCACGACGCGCCGCGTGCTGGGTTTGGGCGTGCCTCAAGCTACAGCCGTTGCCGATTCAGCGCAAGCGCGCGACGATTATTTTGAACGGAGCGGGCGCTATGTTCCCATCATCGCCGACGGCGGACTGCGCACCGGTGGCGATGTCTGCAAAGCCATCGCGTGCGGCGCCGACGGCGTGATGATGGGCCAACCCATCGCTTCATCGCACGAAGCGCCAGGGCACGGCCATCACTGGGGCATGGCGACTTCCTCGGCTTCGTTGCCTCGCGGCACGCGGGTTCGAGTTGGCCACAAAGCCAGTCTCGAACAGATTCTCTTTGGCCCCGCAACAACGGATGATGGCACGCTCAATTTCGTTGGCGCCTTGAAGTTAGGAATGGGCACGACGGGCGCTTCGACGATCAAGGAGATGCAGCAAGTCGAAATTTTGATCGCGCCGACATTGGCAACCGAAGGCAAGCGCGATCAGTTCGCGCAAAAAGTCGGTCAGGGTTCGTAACACTGCAAAGCACGATGTTAACCCTTTCAACCTCACCGGAATTGGAAAAGGCGCTTGGAGCCGAAGCGCAAAAATTTGGTTTGACCGCCGAGCAACACGCGCTCAACATCCTGGCGCGAAACGTCGCGCCGGTTGCCCCGGAGCAATCGGATGAGGAATTCGAGGCGGCCTTGGATGAACTTATCGGTTGCGCTGAAGGAGTCGACCTGGGAACTAAAAAGTGGCGTGCCATCAAAGACGAAGAGATGGCCTTGGAGGAAGAGAAACACGAGCGACGTTTCGGTCGGAGTCGCACTGCGTGATCGTCCTTGACGCGAACGCGCTCATTGCCATTTTCAACCGTGAAGCGGGCGCCGTCAACGCCCGTCGACTCTTGCGGCAACATCGGGGCGAGACGTGGATTCACGCCGTGAACTTTTATGAGGTGTTTTATGGCTACGAGCGTGATGTCAACCGGGCGTTTGCCGAACGCATCTGGGCTAACTTGGACAACGCAAAAATTCAGGTTTGCAACGACCTCGACCGGCCTTTCCTGCGCGACGCTTCGTTCGTGAAGACCAGCCACAAGATGTCTTTCGCTGATTCATTCGCCGTTGCTCTCGCGCGAAGATTGAACTGTTCGCTCGTTTCGACCGACCATCACGAACTCGACGCGGTTCATGCGGCGGGCGTGTGCAACGTGATTTTTATCCGGTAAATAGAACCTAATCATGCAGAGACACATTTTTGTTGGTCAAGTGAAAGATGTAGCTGTTTTCTATGCGGCCCAGTCACAAAGTAATCTTGTCCAATGGGCAATTCCTATCACTGCCAAATTCGGAGATAAGGGTGTTTTTCTTCTTCCTCGCGTGTTAAGCGATAGCACAAAAGAAGTTGCCGCGTTCGTTGCGGTTGGAGCCATCTCCTCGCATCCAAGGTTTGACAATAACCGATGGACAAAATGGGGAGCGGATGTCGATATAGTTTCTTTTGATCCGCCCTTCGAGCCGGTAGGGCTTCCCTTAATGCAAAAGCAAATGGGGGATTGGCCAGCAATCCAACATCCTTGGAATCGCTCATTTCCGATTGATTTGGACTTTGAACTTCCCCTGATCAACTTCCTCAAGTCAACCCAGAACTCATCAGTTGCTGTTCAGTTCGCTCGGTTCTTCAGCTAAATGAAATCCATTTCCAACGAAACCATTCTCGTCCTCGATTTTGGCGCGCAATACGCCCAACTGATCGCGCGCAAAGTGCGCGCGTGTCACGTCTATTGCGAAATCCTGCCCTTCGACGCACCGCTTGAACAAATCCTTTCCTACAACCCCAAGGGCGTCATTTTTTCGGGTGGGCCATCGTCGGTTTATGAAGTCGAAGCGCCTCAGTGCGCCGAAGGGCTGTTCCATTCCGGCATCCCGATACTTGGCATTTGTTACGGCCATCAAGTCATGGCGCATATGTTGGGCGGGAAAGTGACGCCCGCCGACAAGCGCGAATTTGGCAAGACCGAACTCGTCGTCACCGAAGACGCGCCGCTTTATGAAGGCTTGAATCGCAAGTTGCTGTGCTGGATGAGTCACGGCGACTTGGTGTTAGAACCGCCGCCCGGCTTTGTTTCAACATCCAAAACCGTGTCCACACCCGTCGCTTCGATGGCCAACTCTGAGAAGAAGTTGTATGGCGTGCAATTTCATCCCGAAGTGACGCACACGCCGTGGGGTTTGGAAGTGATTCGCAATTTCGTGCTTGGCCCGTGCGAGTGTTCGGGTTCGTGGACGATGGAGAACTTCATCGAAACCGAGTCGGCGCGCATCCGCGAGATCGTGGGCGACAAACGCGTTTTGTGCGCGCTTTCGGGCGGGGTCGATTCGGCGGTCGCGGCGATTTTGCTACATCACGCCATCGGCGATAAGTTGACCTGCTTGTTCGTCAATCACGGGTTTTTGCGCTTGCACGAAGCCGAACAGGTCGTTGAGGCCTTCACTTCGCGCTACGAAAACATCCGCTTGCACTACGTCGATGCTTCAACGCGCTTTTTGAAGTTGCTCGAAGGCGTGACGGCTCCCGAAGAAAAGCGCATCAAAATCGGCAACGAGTTCGTGGCGACCTTCGAGCGCGAAATGGAAGAACTGGGCCACCACGATTTTCTGGCGCAGGGCACGCTTTATCCCGATGTCATCGAAAGCGGTAGCGGAAAAGCGGCGAAAATTAAAACGCATCACAACGTCGGCGGCTTGCCGGAAAACATGCAGTTCAAACTTATAGAACCCTTTCGCACGCTGTTCAAGGATGAAGTGCGCGCTCTGGGCGAAGAGTTGGGACTGCCTTCGGATATGGTGTGGCGCCAACCGTTTCCCGGCCCCGGTTTGGCTATTCGCATCATCGGCGAAGTGACGCAAGAGCGTTTAGACGTGTTGCGCCTGGCGGACGATATTTTGATCGACGAAATCAAAAAAGCGGGATTATACCGGGTGATCTGGCAATGCTTCGCCGCTTTACTTCCAACCGTCAACTCAGTTGGCGTGATGGGCGACCAACGAACCTACGCGCATCCCGTCGTCGTGCGCGCCGTGACCAGTGAAGACGGCATGACCAGCGACTGGGCACGCATGCCGTATGAAGTGCTGGAAAAGATTTCCAACCGCATCGTCAACGAAGTGTCCGGCGTCAACCGCGTGGTTTACGACGTGACGAGCAAACCACCAGCGACGATTGAATGGGAGTAAACGAATGAGATTGTCGAGTATCGGAGCGTTGCTTGTCGGCATATTGATGCTACTTATCTTAGTAAGAGTGGGAATTCTTCTCTATACTATCGTCACACAGGGCTTATGGTGAAACGTTCCTGACACCCGACAATTGAATGGAAGTAAACGATGAAACCTTCTAAATTCTTGAACTGCGGAAGTAGCGAGTTACTCTTTCACGAAGGATATTTCCAAGAAGAAGTGGCTAACATCTTCCCCGAACTTACTACCATGATACACAATACCGTCGTGACAGATGTTTACATCTGCGGAGATTGTGGACACATCATGTTTTTCATGAGCGCGAAAAGTCTGGAAGACGTGAAAAAGAAGTGGAAGAGGGTGAATTAAATGGAGAAACAATGGCACAAATCAACGAAGAGGATGTCATCCTCGCCTTTCGACAAACACTTGAAGAAGAACTCAAACGCGCTCAAGATGGCGCGCAGCACGAACCGATTTTGCTGCCCAGCGCCTCGACCGAAGAAAATTTGGAACGATTGGCACTTGCGCACGAACAGTTGCAAGCCGAAGTCGCGCTACTTCGCACCGTGGTTTTGAAACTTTTGTCCCAACCAGTGGACAATGCTTAAACGCAAGAGGGGGAGAAAGGGAGAGTGTTCGAGCCGAAATTGTCTCCCACTCTCCCCCTCTTGAAGCCCCAGCCCAGTCCGATTTCCAACGATGTTATCCCAACCATTTCGCCCGCACTCGCTTGGCTCCGACCTTCATGCGTCGGAGGCCGATGTCGAATCCGTGCTGCTGTCAGAAGAACAAATCCGCGTGCGCGTTGCTGAGATGGGCGCGCAAATCTCGCGCGATTACGAAGGGCGCGAACCGGTGTTCGTGTCGGTTCTCGTCGGCGCGGTGATGTTCACCGCCGATTTGCTGCGTCAGGTGACGGTGCCCTGCTCGCTCGATTTCATGGCGATTTCCAGCTACGGCAAAGAATCGCGCTCGTCGGGCGTGGTGCGCGTGATGAAAGACCTTGATGAAAGCGTCGAGTCGAAGCACGTCATCATCGTCGAAGACATCGTGGACACGGGGCTTACCCTCAATTATCTGCTTGATAACCTGCGCAATCGGAATGTCGCGTCGGTGAAAGTCGCGGCGCTCCTCGATAAACCGTCGCGCCGCATGACGGATGTGGGCGTGGATTACGTGGGTTTTGAAGTGCCGGATGAGTTCGTCATCGGCTACGGCTTGGATTTCGCGCAACGTTATCGCAACTTCCCCTACGTCGGCGTTTTGCGGCCCGAAGTGTATGGCGGCAAATAAATCCTCCCATTGGGAGGGAAACGCGCGCGAGTGGCCAATCGTTTGAAACGATGCTCAGGGCCAAAGCTTCTACCTGATTCGATTCGGCGCGCGTTTGGCTCTTGACCCCGGCGGCTCTTGTTCAATTGAACAACGAACGCCAAATTCCTCTTAGAACGATAGATTTCAGCGGCGCGCCCGTTTTTCAGTGACCCGCTTCCCACCAACCAAATAAAAACGACCCGCTCAGGGCGTTTTGGAGACCGAATGACCTCAGACCAAGTCCTCATGGACGAAGCGACCGCTCCTGATGCGGTCGCGTCCCCAACCGAAACCCAATCCAAACCCGTTCGCCGCCGCACCACCAAAAAAGCGGAAACCGTCGAACAGCCCGCTTTGCCCGAAATCGCGGGATTGACCCCCGCCAAAGCTTCGACTCAAGCCGATGGAGCGGAAGAGGGCACGCCCCAAGCGGCACCTGAGAAGCCCAAGCGCACCCGAACGCGGGCTGTCAAACCGACCGCGAGTGAATCGACCGCGCCCACAACCGAGGCCGCCTCAACGCCTGTTGTCGTCCCAGCTTCGGAGACAGGCGCTCAAAAAGATGCGCCTGTGCGCCCCTCGATTCCGGCGCGTTTCCCCTCGCGTTTCAAGCGCGCGCAAGAATCCAGAGCCGCTGCGCCCGAAGTGCCAATCGTTGAAGCGCAAGCCGCAACTGTTGAAGCCCCCGTTGAATTCGCACCGCCGCGCACGGCAGTGGAAGCGCCGCGCGCAGAAGTTGAAGGTGTGACCTCGACATCTCTTTCGCTTGCCGAATCGCCGCAACCTGAATCGCCGCGCGCCCAAGATCAAAGCGCGGCGCCCACAACAATCGATCAACCTGCGACAACCGAGCAAAACGGCGCTTTTTTTCCCGACAACGCGGCGGGAGAAAACGGAAGCGGCGAGATGAACGGGCCAAACGGCGAGTTGCCCGAAGGTTTTGGCCGGATGCGTTACCGCGAACGCCGCGAGTTTCGTCGCCAGCAACGAATGCAGCAGCGCCAGGATCGTCTGGGGCCAAACGGCGAAGTCATTCCCTTTCAAGACAACCGTGCCCAAGATGGTCGGGTTCAAGACGGTAGACCGCAAGACGGGCGAGTCCAGCCCAGCGGCAACGGGCAAAACGGCTTCAATCGCGGTCAAAACGGCTTCTCGGCTTATCCGCCACAAGAGCGTCAGGCGCCCCAGCGTCGCCGCGAATACGACTTCTTTTCGCTCAAGAATATGGGCGACGAAGACCTTGAAAACGCCGCCCGCGAATACGGTTTGGAACCCGACGATTCGCGCGGACGCGATGCGCTCGTCATGGCGCTCATGGAAGCGCAGGCGCGCACGCAAAACTCGGTTCTCAAAACCGGCGTTTTGGACGCGCATGACCACAACAAAGCGTTTTTGCGTTGCGAAGGCTACACGCCATCGGAACAAGACGTGTATGTTTCGCAAACCCAGATCAAGCGCTTCAACTTGAAAACTGGCGATCTGGTGTTTGGCACGGCGCGCGCGCCCAAAGAAAACGAGCGGTTTTTCGGTTTGCTACGCGTCGAAAGCATCAACGACTTATCGCCCGAAGAGCTGCGTTTTCGCAAAGACTTCGAGAAGCTAACGCCGATTTTCCCCGACGAGCGCTATCACCTCGAAACCGAGCAGACCAACATCACGGCGCGCATCATCGACTTGGTTTCGCCCGTTGGCAAAGGGCAGCGCGGCCTCATCGTGGCGCCTCCCAAAGCGGGCAAAACCACGCTGATTAAGTCAATCGCCAACTCGATCACGCTCAACAATCCCGAAGCCGATTTGTTCGTGCTCCTCATTGATGAGCGGCCCGAAGAAGTGACCGACATTTCGCGCTCGGTTCGTGGCACGGTCGTGGCTTCGACCTTCGACGAGATGCCCGACAACCATATGCGCGTGGCTGACATCGTGTTGGAGCGCGCCAAACGACTGGTCGAAATGAAGCGCGATGTGGTGATTTTGCTCGACTCGATCACGCGACTGTCGCGCGCCTCGAACTTGGTTGTCACGCCGTCTGGCCGCACGCTAAGTGGCGGTTTAGACCCGGCGGCGATGTATCGGCCCAAGCGGATGTTTGGCGCTGCGCGCAACATCGAAGAAGGCGGCTCGCTCACCATTCTGGCAACGGCTCTGGTTGACACGGGCAGTCGCATGGATGAGATGATTTTCGAGGAGTTCAAAGGCACGGGCAACATGGATTTGGTGCTCGACCGCGACCTGTTCAACCAGCGCATTTTCCCGGCAATTGACATCAACAAATCGGGCACGCGCCGCGACGATTTGCTCTTGTCCAAAGACGAACTGGGCGCCGTATTCCATCTGCGGCAAACGCTTGCGCGCTTGGATAACGATCAGGCCGTCAAGCTGTTGATCGACCGTTTGAAGAACACCCGCTCGAACGCGAATTTCATGGAAGTCGTATCGAAATCGGCACGCCAAGCCGAAATTAAAAACGCTTGAGCGCTTGACCAGAGGAAGTCGTTTCCGCAAACTGGCGCCCGCGACCGAAAAGTCGCGGGCGTTCTTTTATGAATCAACTGCGCTGGATTTCAGCTCTTGGTCTGGTTTTGGCTTTAGCAGGATGCGGCGCCGCACCCGAATCCAAACTCATCGGAACGTGGAAAGTTCGACCGTCGAGCGTGATTGCCAGCACCCTTTAGGGCACACCGGGCGCCAGTTCCGCTCAAAGCGCAGCGCAGGCTTTGGCGTTGGCTTCGGTTGACATTCGCGCCGACAAAACTTTTTCCCTCACGCTTGGGCCTCCCATGAAAGGCACCTGGACGATGGACGATTCCGGTGTGGCGCAGATGACGCTCACCAAAATAGTGGGTCAAGACCTGACGAAACTTCCCGGTGGAACAACGGCGCCTCAACTCCAACTCACCGGCCAGGTGGACGACTCCGATTCCACGCTTTCCCTCAAACCGGCACCCGGAGCCGCGGAAGTCGGAGTTCTTGGCTCACTACGTTTCGAGAAAAGTTGAGGTAGCGCGGCAGACAAGAATTAAGAGCGCGTAAAAAGAAAATAATGGGATTAGATGCTCAAGTCTTTTGTGATTGCATTGAAAAAGGACGTTTAAGAACGCCTCATCCTTTTCCAGAACGACTTTATGTAGATGTAGATGAAGATGGGCGCCCGGAAGTTCGGGTTAACGATCTACCCGAAGCGTATAGCGTCGTCGAGCAAGCACATGATGAGTGGCTTTTGAATTCGCCCTGCGAACACGGAAAATGTGTTTTAGTGGCTCACTATCTGGGCAACATCGGATTGGTTGCGGCGCTTCGCGGCGCGGTTGATCTTCTTTTGAACGACCAGACAGATGTTCCGGTTTTGCGCCAAAAAGTCATCTATTCCGGCATTCACTGTGGCGACCGTTTGAACCGCGATCAAGTCGAACTCCTCGCACCTGAATTGCGCGAGTTGGAACAGCGTGACTGGTCGAAGTTAAAACGGCACGACGCGGCCTTGCTACGGGACTTCATCACCCAGATGAACGAACTCATCGCCGCTTCCCGTTCGGTCGAAAAACCAATCGCCTTTTGAATTTTGCCCTTGTAACTTCAGTGAAAACGCGCTAAAATCTCGTCGTCATTGATTCAAGTGAAAACATAAAGGGCAACGAAAAGGACGCCAAAGCGTCTTTGAGAGCCGGTTTCACACCCAGACAAACACAAAGGAAAATATGGCTAAATCAACCGAATCGAACAAGATGGCGCCCATCTTAAATGGCGGCGTGGCAGATAAACAGAAGTCGCTCAACGAGGCGATGTCGCGCATGGAAAAGACTTTCGGCAAAGGCTCCATCATGCGCCTGGGCGAGCGCTCACACATGAAAGTCGCAACGACGCCGACCGGCTCATTGTCGCTCGATTTGGCGCTGGGCGGCGGACTTCCCAAAGGCCGTTTGATCGAGATTTTCGGCGCCGAAGGCGGCGGAAAAACGACGCTGACTTTGCATTGCATCGCCGAAGCGCAGAAAAAAGGCGGCATCTGCGCCTTCATCGACGCGGAACATTCACTCGATCCATCATATGCGGCCAAAGTCGGCGTTGACATCGACAACTTGTTGATTTCGCAGCCCGACAACGGCGAACAGGCGCTTGAAATGGCGGACACGCTGATTCGTTCGGGCGCCATTGATTTGGTCGTCATTGACTCGGTGGCGGCTCTTGTTCCGCGCGCTGAAGTCGAGGGCGAAATGGGCGATCAAACCGTCGGTTTGATGGCGCGCATGATGAGCCAGGGTTGCCGCAAGTTGGCGTCGACGGCGGGCAAAACCGGCACGACGATCATTTTCATCAACCAGATCCGCGAGAAAGTCGGCGTCATTTACGGCTCGCCCGAAACAACTCCCGGCGGACGCGCCCTCAAGTTCTTCGCCTCGGTTCGACTGCGCGTTTCGCGCGGCGAGGCCATCAAAAACGGCACGGAACAGACGGGCAATCGCACGAAAGTTTCGATTCCCAAGAACAAAATCGCGCCGCCGTTTCGGGAAGCCGAATTCGATCTGGTGTATGGCAAAGGCATCAACAAATACGGCGACATCCTCGATTTGGGCGTGAAATTCAACCTCATCGCCAAGACGGGCGCGTGGTTCACGGTCGGCGAAGAGCGCTTCCAGGGCCGCGACCAGACGCGCGCGTATCTCGAAGAGAACCCTTCCATCGCCGAGGAACTCGAAGAGCAAATCCGCGCGAAGATGGGCTTTGGCGAGGCGGTCGAAGAAGTAGACCCCGTTGACCCCAACGCCGAAGTGCCCGAAGACGAAGATTCGGACGATTAAACGAGAAAGCCTCCAACGAAAATTGGAGGCTTTTTGTTTAGGCGTTCAAGTTCCGTCGTAAGCGGTATTATCCCGCATCTTGCGGTATAAATACAAGTTGGGCTGCTTGCGCCAATCTATTTGCGTTCTACTTGACGTCGTTAGCAATTCGCATTATCTTCCTATTCAATGAAAGAAGATCAAAACAACCAATCTTTGTCCCAGCCCAACCTCAATGGCCGATTGCAGCAGGTGTATCTTTCGCGCCGCCAGTTCGCAAGTCGAGCGGCGTTGACTGTTCTTCAGGGAGCGGCATTGGCAACGGGCCTGTTATCAAACGGTGCGACGGCAGCAAGTCGCGCGGCAGAGAGCCACTCACGCACTCAAACAGCCGGGAGGACGGCTGCATCCGTCGTGTCAAACACAAATGGCAAGCAGCAACCCGTTGAGCAACCGGCGCAGCGCGGCGCTTGGCCGGTTCAGAGTGTGGACACCATGAAGCACTCGCGCGACCACGCACGGAAGCCACTTACCGAAAATCGTCAGGCTATGATCCGTGCTGAGTTGGCGGCCATCAAGGGAGTAGGTGCCACGCACGCGGCAATCGCCACGCCTTATAATCAGGAGTTTCTGCCGCAGTTGCGCTTCTGGGTGCAAGAAGCGCGCAAGCAGGGCCTTAATGTGTGGTTTCGCGGCAACTGGTGTGAATGGGAAGGCTGGTTCGATTATCCAGTCTGGATGGACACCTACGATAAGCACATCGAAGCCACCGGCGATTTTTTACGCTGCCACCCCGAATTGTTTGCCGACGGTGACTCTTTCACGGGCTGTCCCGAACCGGAAAACTCCAGCAAGTTGGGAGACCCACGCTTCAACGGGCGGCGCGAAGAGTTTTTGCGCTTTATCCGCCAGTCTTATGACTTGGGCACGCAAAGCTTTCGCCGCATGGGCAAGCAGGTGAGTATCAACTGGTTCTCGATGAATGGTGACGTGGGCCGCGATGTGATGGATCAACGCACCGTCGATCACATCGGCAGCCTAGTGACTATTGACCATTATGTGCCCGACGTGGAGGCCATGACGTGCTTTGTCGATGATATTCACCGCAAGTTCAAGTGCAAAGTTTTGATCGGTGAGTTCGGCGCTCCGTTGCCCGGCTTGAACTTAAAAAACGGCGAAAACGAGTGGACATCACGGCAACAGGCAACATTCGTTCGCGACGTTTTACAAGCGTTAAGCGAGCGTAAGGAGTACGTATTGGGCGTCAACTACTGGGTAAGCGCTGGTGGCCCCGACGATCTCACACGCATTTTCGATCCTCATCCTAATCAACCGGCCTATGTGAGGCGGCCCGCTGCGGATGTCCTGACACAGTTTTTTAATAGCGTCTCTGCATCTACTCGTAAATGATGTGTCGAGAAATGCACGCCGTTTCAAGATCAAGAGGGTAGTCAGAAACAGCCTGGTGCATCCCGACAATCAGCCCAACAAGGCGCTGCACCCGACCGCCTACAGCTGCGTTCGTCGTTCCTCCTCACTTCGCTTTCGGCGGCGGGTGAGCTTAATCGTTGTGCTGCTTGCGCGCAGCTTGGCAGAAACCGATACTTTTAGATTATGAAAAGCGATGCTCCAAACGCCCAAGGCAACATCGAAATTTCCATAGCCCCAGACGACGTATTTGGTCAAGGTGTGTTTATCGGCGGCGACCCCGAAGGTTTACGTTCATTAGCGGCTTTATGTTTGTGGCTTGCTGAACTCGACCAAGATACTGCCTTGGAACTATCTAACGAAATAAGAGAACACATCCACTTGCGTCCGAGTGTTCATCTCAGTCGCAACTCAGTGCCAGCAGAAGTATGCCGTTTGGATGCAAAGGGCACAGGGGCTTTTCCAGAAGACTACATTCCGGCTCGTGGTCACGTCAAAAAAACACGCCGCAAGTCCTAAACAAGCAGCACAACAAGGCGCTGCACCCGACCGCTTACAGCTCCGCTCGTTCCTCGCTGCACTTCCGGCGGCGGGTTAGCTTAGTCGTTGTGCCGGTGCGCGCGGCGTGGATGCGTGTCATACTTCTTGATGACGGAAGCAAAAGAGCAGGTGATGAAGATGTCTCGTGCGTTCAAGTGCGCCCGCAACAAAGATTTATCATTGTGGTCAACCGAACGATTGCAACAGCGCATTCGTGAGTGTCAAAATATGGAGCAGAGTGTGACGGCCAACAAAGCGCGTCGTTCTTGGAAAGAGGCTAAGCAAGAAGCCGAAGCTGAACTTGCCAGTCGCTCATCCCAAAATGAGGTAGGCGAAGCGGCCTAACACCGGCACAACAAGAGACTGTGTCGTCAAGGGGTTTGGCGGCACTTTTTTGTGTTTGTTTTTGGGCGTGTTTGCTCAAGAAGACGGGTTGAGTTGCGGCGCGCCGTGGTAGCCTGGATCAAAGGGCTTCTGATGCTTCAACACGCCGTAAACGATCATCGCCATTTTCCTCATGCACGCCGCGAGCGCCACCATCTTGCCTTTTCCTGCTTCTCGTAAACGGTCATAGAACGTCTTGATGAGCGGGT
>JAABUM010000966.1_pt1 | contig 45910 bp, 46 predicted proteins | sample 5559161 | NCBI WGS metagenome assembly JAABUM01 (sample SAMN10711868, study PRJNA513369) | rock metagenome | isolation source: Antarctica rocks | place: Antarctica: Victoria Land, Siegfried Peak nord
CTGCAATGCCGTCGCGAGCTGTGGTACCGTGGTCATCAGGAGGCTCCTTTCGCACCCTCAGGTCATCTGTGTCCTCAGTGTGCCAAAGGTGCCCTCCTTCGTGTTTCTTAGGTTGATGCCTATGGGCATGCGCGTGGTGGGCACCCTCTTCCCTGACTATCCCGGACCTAATACGGTGCGGTTGGTGGTGACGGGAAGCAGCGGGCGAGGGGCGCGGTGGATTAACCTGACGGTAACGATGCCGGGCATGGCGATGCCTCCCGTGCGGGCGAGGATGGCGGCGCGGGATGGGCGCTCTAGCGCGGTGCTGGCTTTGCCGATGTTCGGAGTCTACCGCATGGAGGTGGCCGTGCGGACGCAGGGCCGACCCGCTACAGGAGTGGTCACCCTTACTCTCCCATTGGGTCAGTAAGTATAAATGGCCCTAGCTGAGCACGCGCTCCATCTGGGTCAGTACCTCGCCGATGCGCCGAAGCCGGGCGATCACCTCGGCCCGGTCGGCGTCGCCCACCGCGTGGAGCGGGATGCCTCGCAGTGCCTTCTCGATCATGGTCAGCTTGCGCGCCACCGGCACGCTATGGCGTTGCCGTGCCGCGCCGCCCTCTTCGTCGGCCAGTACCGCCGAGATCGTGGCGGCCACCCTCGCCTCGCTGGGCGCTGCTTCCCACGCAGTGGGGCCTGCCTGGATGGACGCTCCCTCTGGGCTGGCCCCACTGCCGGCCACCGAGGCCGCCGCGCCGTCCTCCGCCTCCAGGTCTGGTTGGTCGGCAGGGGTGAACTGGTCAGATTCCGTCGGCCCTGCGCGCAGGCGCCGCACGACCTCTTCCACCTGCCGCACGTTCATGCCGGCCTGCACCACCGCTGCCAGCGCTGGGGCCTGAAGGTCCTCGGGCAGCAGGTCGAGCTGGCGGGCGTGGCGCCCGCTGATCGCCTTGGTCTGCACTGCCTCACGCAGCGCCGGGTTGATCGTGGTCAGCTGGCGCATCTGGTCCACCCGGCGGCGGGTCAGGCCCAGCATGCGCGCCATCTCCTCCCATGTCTGGGGCAGCAGCCGCTTCAGCTCTTCCAGCGCCTGACCTTTCTCCACCTCGGTCAGGTCGGCGCGCACCAGGTTTTCCATGCACGACTGCACGTAGCGGTCGGTCGTCCCTGAGTTGCGCACAACCACGGGCACCTCGCTCAACCCAGCAATCTGGGCGGCTCGCCAGCGCTGCTCTCCGGCGATAATCAGGAAGGTTTCGTCTTCCACGCGGTACTTGACCGTAATGGGCATCAGCACGCCGTACAAGCGAATGGACTCGGCTAGCCGCTCCAGGTACTGCTGGTCAATGCTCTTGCGTGGCTGGCTGGGGTCTGGGGCCAGGCGCTCGACCCGCACCAGCTTTGCGTTGTCCATGGCCATCACGCCATCGTCTTGTGTCTTGCGCAGGACCTCGCGCCCCGTTTGGGAGACCTGCCCCGGCTCCCTAGCCTGAGCTGGGGTGAATGAGAATGTCTTTTTGGCCACTGTCGTCTCTCCGTTCGCTAGTGCCGTGGAGGGCGCCGCCCACTGCCCCTGCTGTCCCCTACCGTGCTACCCCGCGCCATGGCATGTGGTGGCGTCCGTGGTCACCCTGCTCGCTCATCGTGTGCGCCGCCGCCGGGCCGCCGGGCCGCCGGACGCCGTCCTGATCTCCCACATCTCAGGTGGTTCCCCGCGCCACGATCTCCCGCGCCACGTCGCGGTAGGCTCGGGCGATCGCCGACGACGGCGCGTAGCCGCTGATGGGCAGCTTGGCGTGGATAGCTTCTTCTACTACAATTGAGCTGGCGATCACCGTGCGGAACACGCTGTCCCCGAACTGTTCGCGCAGGCTCTTCTCCGCCTCACGATGGTAGGCCGTGCGGCCCTTGACGTTGCCGATCAGGATGCCCAGCACGCGCAGGTCGTAGTTGCTCTCACCACGGGCCATGGCGATCGAGCGCAAGGTGCGCTCCAGCGCGCTCATGCTCAGCAGCGAGAGGTTGACCGGCAAGATCACCTCCGTGGCGCAGTTGATCGCGTTAGCGTACAGGAAGCCCAGCGATGGCGGCACGTCTATCAGCACAAAGTCGTAGTTGGGGGCACCCTCGGCGCGGCCAAATAGGCGCTGAAAAGCCCGGCGCAGCAGCATCTCCCGCGCGGTCGTCCGCCCCATCTGCAGTTCAATGGCCTGCAGTTCCTCATCCCCGGCCACCACATCAATCCCCTCGAAGGCGGTGGATTGCACCAACCGGCCCAGGTTGCCCCGGCTGCTCATCAGGACCGACGAGAGGGTCGGACCCGTCGGTGTGCGCACGCCCAGCGCGTCGCGGCTGAGGCTCATCTGGGGGTCCAGGTCAATCAGCAGAACCCGCTGCCCCGCCTTGGCCAGCGCGCCGCTCACGTTGAAGGCGGTCGTCGTCTTGCCACTGCCGCCCTTCTGATTCGCGATGGCGATCGTGCGCACTGTGCCCTCTCCTGTCCTCTGCCCTGCTCGGCGCCTGCCCCTGTTGGTGTATACTGCCTCCGCATTATAGCGTGTAGGCCGTCTCCTCTACCCGCGTCCCTCTAGGGTGCGCCCGTATGTCCGCCGATAAAAACAGTAGAGTGAGACCCTCGTGGAGGGGGAACGGAACGTGCGGGGGCGGCAAGGGTTGATAGGCGTGCGCCTGCTGGGTGTAGCCTGGGATTACAGATGTGCGTGGTAGAGCGGTAGCAGGAGTAGTGATGACGGCGACAACAGTTGTACGCACGGGGAACGAACGCGAGATGAAGCGGCTGCTTAAGAAGGGCGCCGTCGTGATGGCCGAGTATGATTTCCGGGGGGCCGCCGTGGAGAGCCTGCGCGCGCGGGGGCGCTGGTGGGTTCTGCAGGTTCCGGCGGGCGTGGTAGTCAAGGACGCCGCCTGATCAAGACACAGGCTGTTCACTATGCGGCTAGCCCTCCCGGTGGTTGCGTCCCGCCCAGGTCAATGCCGTACCAACAGCAGGCCCCTGTCTTCCTCGGCCACGACGATCGTGCCATCGGGCCTGCGCAACAGCCCCTGAGGATTGGGTAGGCCCGTGGAGACTATCGTCGTGGCCCCCGTGGCTGACACGCGCCGCAGTGACCCATCGCCCAGGCAGGTGATCAGGTAGCCACCGTGCCCATCCGGCGCGATGTCGTCGGGCACGGGTAGCGCCCCGCCCAGGCGCGTCGGCGCGCCACCGCCCGCTGGTATGCGGTAGGCCCCGCCGAGGGTCTCGTCCACCACGACCACGCTGCCATCGGCGGCCACTACCCCTCCCGCCGGCCGGCCCAGCCCGTAGGCCAGCGTCGTGACCGTGCGCCCATCAGGCGAGACACGCAGCACCTGACCGTTCGGCGCGTCCGGCACGATCAGGTCACCGCTACGCGGGTCACGGGCGATGCCGTCCACGCCGTCTCGCCCCGTCGTGTTGGCCAGGTCCAGCAGCGGGCGCACCCGTCCGCCCACCAGGCGCACCAGCCGGTTGCGCCCTTGCTCGGCCACCACCAGCGCCCCTGTCGGCTCGACCACGATGCCTTCTGGCTCACGTAGGCCGGCGGCGACCACCCGCAGCCGCCCATCGGGCCATCGCTGCACCACCGCCCCGCCACGCACCAGCGACACATAAACACTGCCGCCCGGTCCCTCGGCCAGGTCATCGGGGCCGCCGGCTACCCTGGCCAACACGCTCCACCGTGCCGCCGCCCGCGCGTCGCCTGTTCTACCCGCCAGTGTACTGGCCCCGATGAGCGCGCCCGCCAGCACGGCTCGCCTGGCTACCAACCACCTGTTCATGTTTCTCCACCTGCCGGGCGCCCCACCTTTGCCGCCTCGGCGTCGGTACGCCTCATTCGGCGGCCCCGTTGATCCTATAACGGCTAGTGGGCGGCCCTGACCACACACCGCGACCGGCCGCGCTGAAGACGGTCCGTTGACAGGCGAGCCCCCGACGCCGTATCCTGGGCGCGTAGGTGACTCTGGAGAGGAGTGCGGCAGGTGGACGACAAAAGCTTGATCACTGGTGGCGGGGATGAGGCGCTGGGCTTTGATCTGATCGCCGCCTCCCTGCGTGCGGACACGGCGGATACCCGCGCCTTTCTAAACGCGCTGGCGGCCAAGCTGGAGGGGGCCCTACCTGGCCCCACCCTGGTAGAGCGGGCACGGGACGGCCTGTTCTCCGGCTCGACGCATGTGCGGGCCATCACGGTCACACTGCCCAAGATGAAGTATAGCTTGGTCGCCGATAAGCGCGGCGCCCTGCAGGCGTCGCTGGCTAAGATAGTCGGTGGCATCGCCATCAAGACGGAGAGCGTGGGTGTGGACGCCTGGATCGAGACCCTGGCCCGTGACCTCGCCGTCTACGCCGAGAGCAGCGCCGGCGCGCACAGTGCCCTGCGCCGCCTGCTGACCTGATCGGCCCCGCACTGCCACGTCTGGCGGACATGACAGTCTCACGCCGGGACAGGGCAGCGCATCGGCGCAGCCACTGGCCGATGCAACACGGATAAGGAGGAGTACGCACACTATGCCGCTCTTTGGCTCGCGCAACGATCCGCCAGCGGACTCTCCGGGGGCTGGCCCTCGGGGCGATCTGCCACAACACGCCATGCAGCGCCTGGCCGAACTGCGCGGTGAGGGCGGTAAGACGCTGTTTACCAGCGATCTCACGGTCAACGAGTTCCTGCTGGTCAAGCAAGCAGGCTTTGAGCCACTTGGCCTGGTCATTGGCTCCTCGATCTACCATATCGGCTTCCAACCTGGTAACTGGACCCAAAACATGGAGCTTGATACGCTCTCCCAGGCCATGTACCACGCCCGCGACCTGGCCATGTCGCGTATGCAACAAGAGGCGCTCACCCTGGGCGCCGAGGGCATTGTCGGCGTGCAGATCCAGGAGCGCAGTCATGGCTGGGGCAGCCATGTCGTAGAATACTTCGCCGTGGGCACGGCGATCATCTCAGAGGCCGGCGACCACCCGCTACCCACGCCAGGCTTTACGCTCAACGTCGGCGAGAGCGCCAGCAGCCGCGGCTTTGTGATGCCCAGCTATGCTCCACCGGCGGGTTCGGCCCACTAATCCACCATGGCGTACGTTCTTCAGCGGTTGGGGCGGGGCCACCTACGCAAGGGGCTGGCAGGCCACCGTCCCCAGGGTGGCGCCTACATATAGCTAGCTAATCTCAGCCGAACCCTATCAGAACAAGAGAAAGAGCCAGTCCATGGCATCGTTGTCACACCACCCCTCGCGGGCGGTCCTGTTAGCCGGGCTGCTGGCCCTCTCCACCCTCGGCGCGCCCCCGGCCCTGCCGCGCGCGGGCGCCGCCGTGGACGCCGCCTCGGTGGCCCTCTCCACGCGGGAGCCGGGCCTGGGCTGGACGCGCCTGTGGGACACGCCCGTCTATGCCGCGCCATCTTTCTCCGGCGAACTGATCACCCGCCTCGACCGCAACCAACGCCTGGCCGTGCGCGGCGTCGTGGGTGATGCCCAGGGGATGTCCTGGACCCAGGTGCTGCTGTGGAACACCTTTACCGGCTGGATCCCCGGCCATTTCGTGGCCGCTCGGCCGGCCGGCCATGCCTCGTGGGGCGCTGGCCCGGCCCACCCGCGCTCCTATGGTCCCCACCCTGCCTCACCAGTGGCCGGGACAGGTGACCTGAGTATGGCGGCCTACCTGCGCGGCGCGCCGGCCTTTGGCGCCGCCAGGCTGCGCCGGTTGAGCCAGGGGACGCCCCTGGCCGTAGATAGCTGGGCCGTTGACGCCTCGGGTAACGCCTGGTACCACGGCGCGATCACCACCCCCGTGACCCTGAGCGGCTGGGTGTGGGGTGGCGCGGTCTACCTGCGCCGCGACCACTCCACCGTGATGTCCCCCCAGGCGGCCTTGAAGGGGGCCGGTATGTGGTGTACCTACCCGCTGTTGCAAAGCAGTTCGCCCCGCTTCATCGTGGCTGCCGCCGTTCGGCAGGGCATCACCCACCTCTACGTCGAGGTAGCCCGCTCCAACGATGGCTTTTATGGTCAGGCCGGGCTAGCCGCCCTGCTGCCCGTGGCCCACGCGGCCGGCCTCAAGGTATTTGCCTGGGTCTATCCCTATTTGGTGAATATCCCCCACGACGTGACGCTGACCGTGCAGGCGGCGCGCTTCCGCGCCCCCTCTGGCGATATACCCGATGGGGTGGTGGCCGATGTGGAGGAGAATATGGCCGAGCCTGACGTGCGTACCTACGGCCAGGTGGTCCGCGCCCTGTTGGGACCCAACGTGTTCATGGGCGCGGCCGTCTACCCTCCCCAGTCTGGTCCTGGCAAGGCCTATCCCTACGCCACGGTGGCCAGGAGCTGGGATGCCCTAATGCCCATGGACTACTGGCACACATCCCAACGCTCCTACACCGAGCAGGAGAGCTATGCCTACGTGGCCCACAGCATCGCCAGCATCCGCCGCCTGTCTGGTGTCCCCGACCTGTCTGTTGAGCCAGTCGGCCAGGCGTTTAATATCTGGGAGAACGGCCTGGACACGCCTACCGCCGCCGAGGTGCGCGGGGCAGTCCGAGCTGCCCGTGATAGTGGCGTCCCCGGCATCAGCTTCTTCGAGTGGAACCACGCCTCGCCCGAGCAGTGGCGGGCTATCGCCGCCGTGAGCCCACCCGCCGTAGCCAGCGCCGTCCTGGTCGCCCACGCCGCTGCCCGCGGCCGCCGGCTGCGCGTATGGCTGGCTCAGAGGGCTAGCGGGAGGCGCTCATGAGCGCGGAACAGGCTGACTCCACGCCAAAGGCCGCTGTGGCCCGCGTGGTTGAGGCGTTGCGCTTCCAGGGGTTCAGTGCCGAGGTGGTGGAGTTCCCCGTCTCCACGCGCACTGCCGCCGACGCCGCGTCGGCTATCGGCACGACGGTGGGCCAGATCGTCAAGTCGCTGGTCTTCATGGCCGGCGACACCCCACTGGTTGTGCTGGCCTCCGGGGCCAACCGGGTGGATATAGCCAGGTTGGCCGCCCGCGCTGGCGTGCCGGTGCGCAAGGCTACCGCTGAGGAGGTGCGCGCCGCCACCGGCTTCGCCATCGGCGGCGTGCCGCCTCTGGGCCACGCCCACAGCTCTATCGTGCTGGTTGACCGCGACCTGCTGGCCTACCAGCAGGTCTACGCCGCCGCCGGCACCCCCAACAGCGTCTTTGGCATCGCCCCGGCTGAGCTGATCCGCGTCAGCGGGGGCGAACTGGCCGACATTAAGGAGCAGCGCGGCTAGACGCCGACAGCGCTCTCCTGCTCCGCTGGCTGGGCGGCAATGCTCCGGGCTGCCACCCGAGCCCGTAGTGCCTCCACGCCCACGCGGTGGCAGTAGTCGCCAAAGCCCTCGCCACCCTGACGGTTCTCCTGCCACAGGGTCAGCAGGGGGCGCAGCTCGGCGGCCAGATTGGCCACATTAATCGAGTCGGCGTAGAGCGTGTTCATGCGCGTGTTCTGCCAATCGCCGCCCACATAGACGCTATAGACGTCCTTGGTACGGCCCACAAAGCCGATGTCGCCCATGAAGGGGCGGGCGCAGCCATTGGGGCAACCGGTCATGCGCACGCTGATGCGTTCGCCGGCCAGGCCCAGAACCTTCAACTCGTGGTCAATCTGCTCAACGACCGAAGGCAGGCTGCGCTCAGCGTCGGCCAGGGCTAGGCCGCAGGTGGGCAGCGCCGGGCAGGCCATGGCGTGGCGGCCCAACCCCGCCGCCTGGGGATCTATGTTTACACCATGAGCGACCAGCGCCGCCTCGACCGCGCCGCGCTGGGCTGGCGTAATGTCGGTCAGCAGGATGTTCTGCTGGCCGGTCAGGCGCACGCCTGGGCCAAACTCGCTGACCACCTGCCGCAGCGCGCTGCGCATGCGCGCCTCCGCCGTGTCCTTGATCCGCCCGTTCTCCACGTAGAGGCCCAGGAACAGGTTGCCGTCGGCCTGTTCGTGCCAGCCCAGGTGATCCTGCACGTCCTGCCACTCCACGGTGCGCGGATCGGCTAGGGTACGGCCCAGGCGGCGCTCGGCTTCGGCGCGGAACCAGGCGATGCCGCGCTCCTCCACCAGATATTTCATGCGGGCGTGCTTGCGGTTTGTGCGGTCGCCGTAGTCGCGCTGGATGGTCACCACTGTCTCCACCACGCCCACCACCTCGTCGGGTGTGGCAAAGCACAGCGGGCTGGCCAGGCGAGGGTATGTCTCGGCCTTGTTGTGGGTCGCGCCCATGCCGCCGCCGATCAGCACAGTGAAGCCAGCCAGGTCCTGGCCATCCAGCTCGGCCACAAGGCCCACGTCCTGCGTATAGACATCCACGCAGTTGTCGCCGGGGAAGGCTACGCCGATCTTGAACTTGCGGGGCAGGTACGTTGGCCCGTAGATCGGCTCGTCCTCAATGGGAGCCTCCCCAGTGGGGGCTTGTTCACCATCCACCCAGATCTCATGGTAGGCCCGGCTGCGGGGAGCCAGTCGCATGGCTAGCGTATGGGCGATCTCCTGCACCCGCGCCTGCGCCCGCGTGGTCATGGGCGCCGGGCAGGCCATCACGTTGCGGTTTACATCGCCGCAGGCGGCCAGGGTGGACAGCAGGGCCTCGTTGATGGCCTGGATGGTCGGCTGCAGGTCGCTCTTGAGCACACCGTGCAACTGGATACCCTGACGGGTGGTGATGCGCAGGGTGCCGTTGGCGAAGCGACCGGCCAGATCGTCATGCACCAGGTACTGGTCGGTGGTCAGCACGCCGCCGGGGATGCGCGACCGCACCATCATCATATAGGCCTTCTCAGTGCCGGCGGCCTTGCGCGCCTGGCGGGCGTCGCGATCCTCCTGTTGATAGATGCCATGGAACTTGATCAACTGGATCTGGTCTTCGGAGAACCGTGTTGTGGCCTGGGCCAGTTCCTCGGGGATCTGGCCGCGTAGGCCGTGGCTGTGCGCCTTGATCCGCTCCACCTTGCTGCCCTGGCCCGGTTGGAGGTCAAGCAGGCTCTTGCCCGATGTGCCCTCCGAGCCGTCTGTCTCCTCGTGTTTAACAGTCATTACGTGCTCTCCTGATCCTGTCCCGTGGCCGGTCTCGTCCACTCGCCCCAGGTATCGGCTGGGAAACCGTTTGCACTCCAGGCTAGCTTGGCGCGTTCCGTGCGCCCCGGGCTGCCGCCCGCTTACCTCATGTTTGTGCGGCTACCCGACGACCCTGCCGGCACAACGCCGAGGGTACAGGTTGGGCCGCTACCGCTGACCCCCACTGCGCTGGCTCCACCACTGGGCCGACCAATAGTAGTATGGTACCTCAAACACAGACGCCATGCCGCGCCCCATCCCTGACTATAATCCGATGTAGTACATCGAATTTGTATAGTACACACATATATAGTACGGGTCACTCTGGCGGCTGTCAACCCCATGGGCGGCCTATCTGGTGGAGAGGCGCCGGCTATGGCCGCTAGTCGGCTGGGCGCGCAGGGTGGAGCAGGAGGCGGGGCCAGAGTCAGGCAGTGGTGGCGCGGGCGGCGCTTAGCAGCGCCTCGGCCCCTTGCTGGAGCAGTTGCCGGGCGACCTGTTCGGCCAGATCCTCCGGCGCGTCCGCCGAGCCGTGGCCCTCGGCGCGCAGCAGGATTGCCCCATCCAGGGATGCGACCAAGCCGCGCAGGCGCAGCCCCACGCCATCGTCGGCCAGCGTGGCCAGGGCGGCGATAGGGGCCTGGCACCCCCCGCCAAGACGGCGCAGCATGCCGCGCTCGGCGCCGACGGCGCCGGCCACCGCGTCGTCGTGTAGTCCTGCCAGCAGGGGAGGCAGCCGTGAGTCGTCCCCGCGTGTGGTGATGGCCAGCGCGCCCTGGCCGGGGGCGGACAGGCAGACCTCGGGAGATAGGGTGACGCTGATGCGCCCCTCCAGGCCCAGCCGGCGCAGGCCAGCCGCAGCCAGCACCAACGCGTCGTGCTCCCCCGCGTCCAGCTTGCGCAGGCGGGTGTCCACATTGCCCCGCACGGGGGTTACCCGCAGATCCGGGCGCAGGTGGCGTAGCTGGGCCGCGCGGCGGGTGCTATCGGTGCCCACGCGCGCCCCGTGGGGCAGGTCGGAGAGGGCCGCTATGGGCGGACGGCCAGCGGCGCTGACCAGCGCGTCGCGCGGATCGGCCCGGGTGGGGATCGCCCCAATCATCACATTGGCCGGTAAGTCGCCCGGGACATCCTTGAGGCTATGGACGGCCAGATCAATCTTCCCCATTTGCAGCGCCTCGTCCAGATCGCGCGTAAACAGGTGCGTATCGGCAATTGAGGTAAGCGGAATATGGGGCAACCGGTCACCCGGTGACCCCACCGCGCGCACCTCTATCTCCAGATGAGGGTGCATGCGGCGCAGTTCCCCCACCACCCAGTGCGTTTGCCAGAGCGCCAGTGCGCTGCCGCGGGTCCCCACCACAAGCTGGCTCACCCCGGCGTCCCCCTTACTATCCCTGCTCCCTCGACCCGGGCAGCGTGGCGCGGCCCAGATGTATACAGTATGCTACTGCTGGAACCACGCCGGTTGATACGGCCCCGTAGCCCCGGGACCATGTAGCTGACCAGGTGGAAAGCCTACCTACCCTCATGCGGCCCGGCGCGGGATAGGCCACCGCGAGGTTACCCCTATTTACCTGACACGACGCGGCTGACATGACTCAGCAGCATGTACGCCACGGCTAGGCGCACCTACCCCTCACTGTCTATCTCGTCTGCAGGGGAGCGGAGTTCGCCCCCCTGTAGCCGAGTCTCCTCAGAGGAGCCAAGAGAGGACGACCGCGGGATCATACACATTAGATAGTCAGGGGGCCGCCCGCACCCGTGGTACACCTAGCCGTGGCGGTCTAGCCGGCGGTTGCCGTCGCCGCGACAGGGGCGGCGGGTAGCTGCGTATCCGAGTCCAAGACATGGTCAATCAGACCATACTCCTTGGCCTCCACCGCGGTCATGAAGAAGTCGCGCTGAGTATCCTGATGCACCTTCTCATAGGGTTGGTTGCAGTGCTGGGCCAGGATGCGCACCAGCCGGCGGATCGAGTTCAGCACCCACCGCGACTGCACCTCCAGGTCAGGGATAGCGCCGCGGAAGCCCGCGCTGCCCTGGTGGATCATGATGTCGGCGTGGGGCAGCGCGTAGCGGCGGCCGGTCGCCCCAGCGGCTAGCAGCACCGAAGCCATCGAGGCGCACATACCGAAGCACACCGTGCTCACCGGCGCGCTGATGTGCTGCATCGTATCGTAGATGGCCAGGCCCGCCGTGACGTCGCCACCTGGCGAGCTGATATACAGGCGGATCTCCTGCTCGGGGTCCTCCGTGTTGAGGTACAGCAGCTGTGCCGTGACCAGCGAGGACATAACCGGCTCGATCGGCGTGGCGATAAAAATGATCCGCTCCTTGAGCAGTCGTGAAAAGATATCGTAGGCGCGTTCGCCGCGGTTGGTCGTTTCCACGACCATCGGTACTAGTGTCATCTCTGTATTTCCTCTGCCCTCGTCAGATAACGCGCCAGCAGGCGTGTGGCTCTCTATCAGGGTACACGATCCCCCTTTTCCGCGCTGAACCACGGGCTCCTGGCCTTTGGCTGTTCCATAACTAGGGGTGGTGGGGATAACGTGGGCTTGTACATGGGGGACTAGTGGTCTGTCAATTGTCATGTGATACGTTGATGGCCTCAGGCAGAGTCTTCGGGCAACGTGTCAAAAAGGGCTTGACGAACCACTAGCCGGTTATGGCTATTGTGCCCCCGACCTACTGGGGTGTAGACTGGTACAAGATGCCAGGGTAGTCAACCCTGTCATGCCACTTGCACTTCTCAGCTAGACTTCTGGCCCGCACTTTTTGTTGCTACTTATTTCTAGCCATCCTAGCCAGCGCGCCGGCTTGATCGCCTGCCGCGCGTTTCGGCCTTCTGGTATAGTCAGGGAGACGTAATGTTCTTGAATGCGTTGGCCAGCGCCCTGGGGGGCGTGTTGGGCCACTTCAACCCATTGGTGGTGGGCGTCCTGCTCACCCTGGGTGTGGTGCTGCTGCGGCCCAGCCGTGGCCGCTCTGGCCAGGGCCAGTCTGTGGCCCGCCGCCACTCCGCCGCCATTATGCAGACCGAGGTAGAAGACGAAGCGCTGCCCGTCCGCCAGCGCGCCGTGGTCGGTGGGCGGCGTTCGCCGGCTATTCCACCCCCTAGCAGCGCGGCCTCCCCGCCCACGGCGCGGCGCAAGCCGCCCCGCGGCGGTGGGACCTTCCTCTCATTGCTCCTGGTGGGCCTAGCCACGGCCTGATCCTGCCCGGGATGGCGGGCGCCGGGTCTGCCCCTACTCCATGGGTTCTCCACATCGCCCAACTTCTCCCCAGGAGAACGCGCCGGCTCGGGTCATCATCTCAGGATCATCATCCGCGGGGCAGGTGTGCTGCTAAAGTCAACCCTGCGCGGCGCGCAGGAGCGCTCTGGCCAGCGCATCAGGATGCGCTGGCGCTACCCCATGTGTTTCGGAGACCAACTGGAGCAGCTTGTCTAGCCTCACCACAGGCGTGCGGGGCGCTTCCAGGGTAATCTTGATGGGTGTGGCCAGCACGACTACCGCCCGCGGATAGGTTGGTAGCCCTGCCTCGTTGAGCAGGCCCTTGATCTGCCGCGCGTGAAAGAGGGCCTGGCGGGTTGGCTGCGCGCTCAGCGGGGTCCAGCCAGGCCGTGTGGCGCTGGTGTACTCCCAGGTCAGGCCGTGGCAGCGGTAGGCGCGGCGCTCATCAAGGGCCTTGACCTCCAGTACCCACACCGCCCCGTAGGGCGTGAGCAGCACGCCGTCCACGTCGCCGGGGCTGCCCGGCAGCGACAGGTTGCGCAGCAATAGGTACTGGTCATCCAGGGAGCGTAGCGCGGCGGCCACCGCGTCTTCTCCCGCCTCGCCGCGTTGTCCCGCCGCCGAACCGGCCCAGGGCGCCGGCGCCCTGGACGGGCCTCTGATCTCGCGCATCTCTCCCCCCTTGCCCCCGCCGACCGGCACGCCGGCGCCCTGGTTCTGCCCCGCACTTGCACAGCGGGGGGAGCAAGACCATAATAGCCGGGTAGGACTAGTCGTAGTAGCAACCCACCCGGCAGCCAGGGGGGCCCGCGTTCCGCGAAGGAGCGACCGGGCGGCCCAGGCCGCCGCCGTCCCCCGGCACAAGGGGGCCCCGCGTTGAAGAGGAGAGGGTTATGGGCGAGCATCCCGACGCTGAGAGTAGTCTGGCTGGAGGGCAGGGCGCGATTATCCGGGGAGAGGCCGCTCAACCGGGGGCTGTGCTCGGCCCGCACCCCATGGCCCGGGGAGAGAGGCAGGTGGTTGTGGTGCGCGCCTTTCTGCCCGCCGCGCGGGAGGCCCAAATCAGGCTGGCTCCCGCTCAGGGCCTCGCCGCCCCGTCGGTCCCAGCGGATGTGCCCATGGATCTGCTGCACCCCGCCGGCCTCTACGCCGCCTTTCTGCCCGCCGACCTGACGGCTGGGGACCAGCCCGTGCGCGCCAGTTCCTACACGATCGCCTGGCGCGACGACGCCGGCCAGCTCCACGTCGAACACGACCCCTACGCCTTTCCAGCCCAGATAAACGATGTGGACCTCTACCTGTTTGGCGAGGGCACGCACCAGCGGCCCTGGGAGATGCTGGGAGCCCATCCACGCGAAGTCGAGGGTGTGCGGGGCGTCCACTTCGCCGTCTGGGCCCCCAACGCGCGGGCGGTGGCGCTCATTGGCGACCACAATGGGTGGGATAGCCGCCGCCACCCCATGAATGCGCGGGGCGGGCCGGGCGTCTGGGAGCTGTTCATCCCCGGCCTGGGGCCAGGAGCCCTCTACAAGTTCGCCATCCGCACCGCCGATGGCCAGGAAGTCCACAAGTCTGACCCCTACGCGGTGGCCGCCGAACTGCGGCCGGCCACTGCTTCAATCGTAGCCGACCTGTCTGGCTACGGCTGGGGCGACGCCGAGTGGATGGCGACCCGGGCGGCCCGGCAGGCCGGGGACAGGCCAGTGAGCGTCTACGAGGTCCACCTGGGCTCCTGGCGGCGATCGCCCGAGGGCGGCGACCGCATGCTGACCTACCGCGAACTGGCCGACCAGCTTGTGTCCTACGCCGTTGACATGGGCTATACCCATCTGGAGCTGTTGCCCATCACCGAGCACCCTTTTGACCAGTCGTTCGGCTATCAGACCACCGGTTATTACGCGCCCACCTCGCGCTTCGGCTCGCCGCACGACTTCATGTATTTCGTGGATCGCTGCCACCAGGCCGGCCTGGGCGTTTTGCTGGATTGGGTGCCTTCCCACTTTGCCCGCGAAGGCCATGGCCTGGGCATCTTCGACGGCGCCCACCTCTACGAGCACGCCGACCCCCGCCAGGGGGAGTCGGCGTGGGGCAGCTACGTGTTCAACCTGGCCCGCCATGAGGTGCGCGCCTTCCTGGTGGGCAGCGCGCTGTTCTGGTGCGACCTCTACCACCTCGACGGGTTCCGCGTGGACGCCGTGGCCTCCATGCTGTACCTTGATTTCGGGCGTGAGCCCGGAGGCTGGGCGCCTAACCAGTATGGCGGGCGTGAGAACCTGGAGGCGATCGAGTTCCTGCGCGCCTTCAACACCGTGTTGCATGAGGTCCACCCCGGCGTGCTGACCTGCGCCGAGGAGTCCACGGCGTGGCCAGGCATCACCCACCAGGTCGCTGAGGGGGGCCTGGGCTTCGATATGAAGTGGAATATGGGTTGGATGAACGACATGCTCGACTACGTTGAGCGCGACCCCATCTACCGCTCACACCACCAGAACGGCCTGACCTTCTCGTTCCACTACGCCTTCAGCGAACACTATATCCTGCCGCTGTCCCACGACGAGGTGATCCACCTCAAGAAGGCCCTGCTGACCAAGATGCCCGGTGATACCTGGCAGCGACTGGCTAATCTGCGCCTGCTCTACGGCTATATGTACGCCCATCCCGGCAAAAAGCTGCTGTTCATGGGCGGTGAGTTCGGCCAGTGGAACGAGTGGGCCTATCACCGCGGCCTGGATTGGCACCTGCTGCAGTACGACGATCACCGTCGGCTGCAAGCCTGCGTGCGCGCTGTCAATGGCCTATACAGCGGTCAACCATCACTGCACGAGGGCGATTTCTCTCCCGCCGGCTTCCGCTGGATTGATGGAGGCGACGCGGCGCACAGCGTGGTCGCTTTCCTGCGCTACGCCGCCGCGCCCGACGACATGACGGCAGTGGTGGCCAACTTCACGCCGCTGGTGCGCCACCGTTACCGCGTGGGCGTGCCCAGGCCTGGCCGCTACGTCGAGGTGTTCAACAGCGACGCGACTGAGTTTGGGGGCAGTGGCGTGGCCAACACCCAGCCCCTGCTGGCCGAGGAGACACCATCCACCGGCCACCCCTACTCGCTGACCCTGACCCTGCCGCCGCTGGCCATCCTCTACCTGCGCCCCACGGCAGGGTAAAGGGCCGTCTGGGCGCGAGGGCTGCTCCTACGGCCATAGGGCCATGGCAGCATCGTGAGCCAGCGCGAGGGACGCCCACGGTCAGGTCAACCGCACCGTACCAGGCTATGGGATGCGGCGCCTACTTGGGGATCTCGTTGAGCAGATCGTTGAGCAGCGAGTCTTCGCCGTTGAGCAGTAATTCCTCCTTGGCCATCTGGATAGCCGCGCGCACCACGTCATCGGAACTGATGCGCCGGCCCGAGCGGCGGGTGGCCTCCATGGCCGTGCGGCCCAGCCAGGTTAGCTCCTTGCCGGTGAGGGCAAAGTTGCGGCGGTGCTGCGGGCTGACCCGCAGGCCCATGCGCTCTTGCCTGATCACCTCTGGAGTCAGCGCCTCAGCCTCGGCTGCCGGTGACCGATCAGCGTCGGCGATCACCTCCGGGGGCAGGCCGGTGCGGCGGGCCAGTTCGGCCTGTTCGGCCTGGATCTCCTCTGGGTCGCGCAGGATGGCCCGCTTGCCCCGCGCCTCAAGTGCGGGAAACGAGATGGGGGGTCGCTTCGTGCTCACGCGAGATCTCCTCTGCTAACTGGTAGTAGGCGCGGGCGCCATCAAGATCTTTATGGAGTAGGACGAGAGGCGTACGATGGGTAGGCGCCTCGGTAAAACGTGTCGAAGCCTTGATCGGCGTAGGAAAGAGATGCAGCCCGTTCTCCGCGCAGTAGCGTCCCAGGTAGTCGAACACCTCACGCTGATGGACTGTGCGCTGATCGAAGCGGGTGCCCAGCACGCCCAGCACACGCAGGTCTGGGTTGAGCACGGAGCGCACGTTGTCAATCGTCTCCAGCAGGTCGGCGAAGCCGCGCAGGGCCATGTACTCGCAGGCGATGGGGATCAGCGTACACGACGCCGCCGTGAGCGCGTTGACCGTCATAATGCCCAGCGAGGGCGGCGTGTCCACCACGATGTAGTCGTAGCCTACCTGTACGGCGGTCAGCTTGCGGCGCAGCACCGTCTCCATGGCCAGGACCTGGCGCAGTTCCACCTCGGCGCCGGCCAACTCGGTGTTTGCTGGCAGCAGGTCAAACCCGAACTCGGTGGTCATAATGGCCTGCCGCGCCGGATAGTCGCGCCGAATCAGCACATCGTAGACCGTGGTGGTTAACGACGCGGCGTCAATACCCAGGCAGGTACAGCACCCGCCCTGCGGGTCCAGATCCACCAGTAAAACGTGATGACCCCGCGTGGCCAGACAGGTGGCCAGCGATACGCTTGTCGTTGTCTTGGCCACCCCGCCCTTCTGGTTACAGACGGCGATGATCTCACATGACCGGCTGACGGCGGCACCCTCCTTTACCATCACGATTGCTCTCCACGCGCCAGGCGTGGATTACCCCAACTGTAGCCAGCATACCGTGATATTGTCAAGTACACTATGCACATACCCCGTGGAGACGCGATCCATTGAGGACGGACACCGGACATAATATCGCCCGGTTCAGGTTCAGTGGGGGAGGGGCGTACCCTGGGTGTGGCCTTCCGCAAGGAATAGGTACTGGAAACCCACCCACCGGGCAGTTGAGCGCCCATGGTGTAGGGATGGTCAGGTATGGGACAGGAAAGGAAGGGAACGCGGTGCGGACAGCGCTGATCTATCTGGAACGGGTTCAAGAGATGCTCCGCGTGCTGGGTGACACCCAGGGGCCAATGATCCAGCAGGCTGGGACACTGGTGGCCGAGGCTCTGCTGGCTGGTCACCACATCTATCTCAGCCCCACCAGCCACGCCATCCACACCGAGGTGACGCACCGGGCGGGCGGCTTCATGGACCCCCGGGTGCTCAGCGCGGAGGCCAGCGAACTGCTGGCTGGTGATGTGGTGATCATCGGCACCAACGCTGGAGTAGACCCCATCACCGTGGAACTGGCGTTGCGCTGCCGGGAGCGGGGCGTTCCTACCGTGGCCGTCACCACCGTGGCCTATGAGGTGGCCGCGCCGTCCACCCATCCCAGCGGGCGGAAGCTGCACGAGGTGGCCGATGTGACCGTTGACCAGGGTGGCGCCGTGGGCGACGCTATCATGGAGTACTCGAACGTGGATGTGCCGCTGCTGCCCGCTAGCGGAGTGCTGGCCGTGGCGGCAGTCTGGATGATCTTCGCTGAGGCGGCGGAGCGCATGGCCGCCGCCGGCAGGCCGCCGCTGGTCTACCAGAGCATGCAGCTGCCTGGCGCGCTGGCGCGCAACGCGCGCTACCAGGCTCAGGCGGAGGCCACCGGCGTGGGCTACGACGCGCCCTCCCCACCCTGACCAGCCTCACGCCACTGGCTCTCGCCTGGTAGAGCGGCCTCCCAAGGCCGCGTTGGGCTCCAACCCGACCTATTTCACAGGCGCACTATCACGCACACTACTGCATACTGCAATAAAATCGCCGATACTACATACATAGGTAAGATGCGCCGAGCAGTGCGGTAAAGAGGGGAAATCAAGCCATGCGCCGGTCCTGGACAACCGCTCTGAGCGTTGGTGGGTATGCGGTGAGCGGACTACTCGCCGCTACCGGCCTGGGACCCGACCACTTGCTGGGCCTCGCCCTGGGGGCTAATCTGGGGCTGCTCGTGCTGGCCAATGGCCAATGGCGCCGCCTTGGCCAGATGCTTCCTGCCTCAGGGCGGCGCGGCCGCGTGGCCGCGCCGGCGCTTGTGGTGCTCTGGCTGAGCTTTGCCTCCGCCGAGACGGCGCTACTATGGCCTACTGATCAGGCAGCGTTAGGTAGCAGCGCCACCCCGCCGCCCGCGCTCGAAGCGCCACCTCGCCGCCATACAGCCCTTCCTGGGGGCTTACGGTCGCCACAACGGCGCAAACGCTAGCGGGGCGGGGCGCGCCGCGCTAGTGGTTCGTCAAGCCCTTTTTGACACGTTGCCCGAAGACTCTGCCTGAGGCCATCAACGTATCACATGACAATTGACAGACCACTAGGCCGTCCTCGCGCCCCGCGCCCCGCCATCCATGACCTGTAGAGCAGGGTAGCGCCATCATACAACTACCTCTACCCTGCTGATACTAGCACGCCAGAGATCAATCAGCTTCCCCGACTGCTTAATGCCGTAGCGTTAAAGCTACGGTCATTCGTAGTATTAAAGCTACGATATGGGATATGACCACCACGTTGTTACGGGGCTACTACACTGCTGCGTTCGTTCGTCACCTGGTGAGGGGGAGTTTCTACAGAAACGAGGGTCGGACTACCACTCCGCTCGGAATTCATGTTCCTAAAACCACGCTCCAGACGCTGCTGCCTCTATCGAGTCGGAAGTAACGCATGGTATAATGCTACCATAAACAGGTAGAAAGGTAGAGGCATGAGCATGAATATCAAAAGCGGGGAAGCGCACCAGCTGGCGCGCGACCTTGCCGAACTCACTGGTGAGACCCAAACGACAGCGGTGACGATCGCCCTGCGGGAGCGCCTTGACCGCGTGCGCGACGGACAGTTGGGCGATCGCGCCGCGCGCCTTGTGGCGATTGGCCGAGACTGCGCCACGCGCCTGGCCGAGCCGTATCGCTCCACCGATCATGCTGATCTGCTCTACGACGAGCACGGACTGCCGCGATGATCGTGGACACCTCTGCTCTCATTGCTATTCTGCGAGCGGAGCCAGAGGCTGCCCGCATCGCTCAAGCCCTTGCCGACGCCACGCACGCACGCTTATCCGCCGCAAACTTCGTAGAGGCGGCCGCAGTGATTGATGGCAGTCGCGATCCGGTGGCCAGCCGGCGTTACGATGATCTGCTGCGCGAAGCACGCCTCATCATTGAGCCAGTCACGGAGGCACAGGCGCGCCTTGCCCGCCACGCATATCGGGATTTCGGCAAAGGCAGTGGACACCCTGCTCAGTTGAACTTTGGCGATTGCTTTGCCTATGCCCTTGCCAAGGACACGAATGAACCGCTGCTCTTCAAGGGTCCGGATTTCGCGGCGACCGATGTCGAGCCCGCCTTGCCTTCCTAGGAGCCCCGCTAGGCGCCGCTTTGTCTGCCGTTGTCACGCATCTGGCCAACATTGTAGACTGAGTGGCAACCCCCTGTAAGCTGCGCCGACTGGCTAGTGAGGCCACACTGATCATGCCTGTCCCCCCATATCATGCCATGTTCAACCCTGTTCTGGCTGCTATCAAGCGCCTGGGTGGTTCCGCGACCATTGCTGAACTTGATGATGAGGTGATAGGTAGCCTCGCGCTGACTGAGCAGGAGATCGCCACGCCCCACGGTGATCGTCAGACCGAGGTGCAGTACCGCCTTGCCTGGGCCCGCACCTACCTGAAGGCGTATGGTCTCCTGGAGAACTCGTCACGAGGGGTATGGGCGATCACGCCCACAGGCAGGGATGTCTCGACCGTAGAACCAGCCACAGTCGTACGTTTTGTGCGCGACCTAACCAGGACCAGGAAGGCGAAGCCTGCCCAACTCAACCTCTCCATGGACGTGGATGAGCTAGAGCAAGAGCAGCCCACGGTTGATCTCACGCCCGAAGTAGGTGATGAAGCTTGGCGAGACGAGTTACTGAAAATCCTGCTGGCTATCCCGCCAGCAGCCTTTGAGCGCGTCTGCCAGCGCCTACTCCGCGAGTCAGGCTTTATTGAGGTCCGGGTAACCGGGCGATCAGGCGATGGTGGCATTGATGGCGTGGGTGTTGTGCGCCTTGGTGGATTGCTGGGCTTCCCCATTCTCTTTCAGTGCAAGCGCTATCGCGGCGCCGTTGGGGCCAGCGCTATTCGCGACTTTCGGGGGGCCATGATCGGCCGCGCGGATCGGGGCCTTGTCCTGACCACAGGCACGTTTAGCCATGAAGCCCGAGGGGAAGCAACTCGCGATGGGGCTCCCCATTGATCTAGTGGATGGCGAGCGACTGCTAGACAAGCTCAAGGAGCTGAGCCTGGGAGTAGAGATCACAATGGTCGAGCGGGTCAGTGTGCTTCCGCTCTTCTTTCAGCAGATCTAGGCTCCTGGCTAGACTGCCACGAGCCAGCATCCTGGTTCGCGAGGAGGCAATCCGCACGGGTCCATGCAACGGCTCTGTCCTGGCCACGCGGAGGAGATAAACGGCTCACCGCGTTTAGCTGGCATTCACTGGCAGCCAGCCGAAAGCGCGTTCGGCGGCGTCGGCGATCAGGCGGCCAATAGCCAGCGATGAGGTGGCCGCTGGCGAGGGCGCGTTGCGCACATGCAGGATGCGCCCCTGCTGCACGTCCACGGCGAAGTCGTCAACTAACCGGCCATCGGGGCCGAGGGCCTGTGCGCGCACGCCCGACGGCCCCGGCAGCAGATCGGCCAGCCCAAGGTCAGGCACGTAGCGTTGCAGCGACCGCAGGAACGCCGCTTTGCTCAGGTCGCGGGCCATCTCGGCCAGGCCGGTGCGCCAGTAGGTGGCGGCCAGTCTCTGGAAGCCGCGCGTCGCCAGGGTCTCCCCTAGATCCCGCGCATTGACGTCGCGGCGGCGATAGCCTTCGCGGGCAAAGGCCAGCACGGCGTTTGGTCCCAGCCATATCGCCCCGTCGCCGATGCGCCGCGTGAAATGCACGCCCAGGAAAGGGAACGCCGGGTCGGGCACGGGGTAGATCAGGTGGCGGACCAGGTGGCGGCGCTTTGGCCGCAGCACCCAGTAGTCGCCCCGAAATGGCACGATGCGCGGCTCAGCCGAGGACCCGGTTAGCCGGGCGATGCGGTCGGCGTGTAGCCCCGCGCAGGCCACCACCCGCCGTGCCGCGATGTCGCCGCCCGTCGTGCGCAGGGTGACCAGATCGGGCCGCCGCGCGATGTCCAGCACCGCGTGCCCCAGCAGGATTGTCCCGCCCGCTGCCCGCACGTCCTGGGCATACGCCCTAGCCACGCGGGAGTAGTCTACAATGCCTGTAGCCGGTACCCACAGCGCCCGCGTGCCGACGCAGTGCGGCTCAATCTCGCGGAGCCGCTCTGGACCAATCAGGGCCAGACCCTCCACGCCGTTTGCTGTGCCACGCCGGTACAGCTCGTCCAGTCGTGGCAGATCGGCGGCGTCGGCGGCCACGATCACCTTGCCACAGCGCTCCGCCGGGATGCCTTTCTCGGCGCAGTAGGCGTAGAGGTCGCGGGCGCCCTGGACGCATAGTGTGGCTTTCAGCGACCCGGGCGCATAGTACACGCCGGAGTGGATCACGCCGCTGTTGTGTCCCGTCTGGTGGCTGCCCACGCGGGCCTCTTTGTCTACTACCACCAGCCGCAGGTCGGGGCGGCGGGCCAGCAGTTCGCGCGCGGTGGCCAGTCCCACGATGCCCGCGCCCACGATCGCCACATCATGTGCCGCCATGCGCCCACCCCCTTTCGCGCGAGGCCTGCCTGATCACCGCCGGCCCAACAGGCCCTCCAGCTGGGCTCGCGCGGCGGGCCACTCGTGGTCCAGCATGCGGAACCAGGCGGTATCGCGATTGCGGCCCTTGATGATGAAGTGGGCCTCCTGGATGCCCTCGAAGGTGAAGCCCATGCGCAACGCGGCATGGCACGAACGCGCGTTGAGCGCGTTACACTTCCACTCCACCCGGCGATAGCCCAACCCAAAGGCGTGGTCCAGCATCAGGTAGGTTGCCTCGGCGTTGGCCCCCGTGCGCTGCGCCAGCGGGCTGTACCAGATGCCGCCCAGTTCGACCTTGAGGTGCTCCGGCGCGTTGTTCATGAAGTTGACCACGCCCACTGGCTGGCCAGTGGGCAGGTCTACCACGCGGAGACACAGCCCGTTGGGCGCCTCGACCTGCCCGCGCAGCCACTCGGCCAGACCCGCTGGCCCGGCGAACGGCCCGCCCGGTAGGTAGCGCCACACCAGGGCGTCGGCGTCGTAGGCCGGCACAGTGCGCTCCCCCAGCGTGGCCGGTTCGCCGTTGGTCACCGCGTGCAACGCGGCCGCGTCGCGGGCGAGGTCCAGCGGCTCGAGGCGCACCGCCGCCCCGGTCAGCGTCACGGCGGCTACCTTGAGGGGCAGTTGGCCGCGGTGGGCCAGCACGGCCGCGGCCAACTCCACACCCCGGTCGCCACCGGGCGCCAGGGGGGCTACCATGCGTAGGCTTCCGGCGCGGGCAGCCCACGGCCTTTGCCGGGGCCGGGGAAGATCTCTTCAAGCTGGTCCAGTGTCTCCTGGGAGAGCGTCAGCTCCACGGCGCGCAGGCTGCCATCGAGCTGCTCAACGGTGCGCGGGCCGATGATTGGCGCCGTCACCACCGGGTTGTGCAGCAACCAGGCCAGGGCCACGTCCGCCGGCTGCTCACCCAGCCCACCGCACAGATCTTCCCAGCGTTGCAGCGTGCCCCGGTTCGCCTCGATCTGCCGCTGCATGTCCTCAGACGCGCGACGGCCCTCTTGGGCCTTGCGCAGCGCTCCACCCAGCAAGCCACCGGCCAGGGGGCTCCAGGGGATCACGCCCACGCCGTAGGCCTGGCAGACCGGCACGACCTCCAGTTCGACGAAGCGGGCGTTGAGGTTGTAGAGGCTCTGCTCGGAGACGAGGCCCATAAAGTGGCGGCTCCTGGCCGTTTCGTTGGCCTGGGCGATGTGCCACCCGGCAAAGTTAGAGCTACCGACATAGAGTACTTTACCCTCGCGCACCAGTTGCTCCATGCCCTGCCAGATCTCTTCCCACGGTGTGCCGCGCGGGATATGGTGCATCTGGTAGATGTCAATGTAGTCGGTTTGCAGCCGGCGCAGGCTGGCCTCGCACTCGCGCTTGATCGCCAGGGCGTTGACCCCGCCGTGGTTGGGCCACTCGTCCATCGGGCCGTACACCTTTGTGGCCACCACCGTGCGGTCACGCCGCCCGCCACCCTGGGCAAACCAGCGGCCGATAATCTCTTCGGTGGCCCCGAAGTGGCCGCTGTCGCGGCCCTTGCCATAACGATTGGCCGTATCGAAGAAGTTGATGCCGTGCTCATGGGCGCGGTCCATAATCCGGTGGCTGTCTGGTTCGCTCGTCTGCGGGCCAAAGTTCATCGTGCCCAGGCACAGCGGGCTGACCTTCAGCCCCGTGCGTCCTAATGGTCGGTAGTCCATGCCTTCTCCTCACACCCCATTGTATCGCTCACCAGTGGGTTCCCTGACCGGCAAGCCAGCCCTACCCGCGCATTATACCCCGTCCCTGGCGGTCCCTGGCGTAACGCCAGTATACTCGACGTTGTGGGGCGGTTCAGCTCTGGGCCACCGTTATGCGGCGATGCGCATAAAGTAGAGATGGGCATCCTAAAGAAAAAGAAAGGGGTAGTGGAGATGGTAGAGGTTGGGTCGCGGCCCCAGGTGTCTATCGTGCGGTGTCCTCTGGAGGCGCGGCAGGAGGAGGTGACCGCGCGGCTGCGCCAGGCCATTGACCTACTCGGTGGTATGCCCGAGGCGATTCGGTCGGCGCGCGGCATCGTGGTCAAGCCCAACTACGTGGGCATTATGTTTCGGCGGAGCGTGGACGAGGTGGCCATGTATCAGGGCCGGCACGCCCACTGCACCGAGCCGGCGGTGACTGAGGCGACGGTTGCCCTGATCCGCGAGGCCAACCCCACCGCCACAATCTACGTGGGCGATGGGCTGGATCGCGTGGACGGTGGACCCAGCGCCGACGAGTTGTTCCACTTCATGGGCGCCGACCGCCTGGCCGAGCGCTATGGCGCGCGGGTGCTCGATCTCAACGACGGCGAGACCGTGCGCGTCCCCGTCTCTGATGGGCTGGTCACCCGCTGGCTGTGGGTGCGCCGCGAGGTTGCCGAGGCCGATACGTTTGTCTCGGTAGCCAAGCTGAAATGTCATCAGACGGCGGGTATCACCCTCACCACCAAGAACATGTTTGGTTTGCTGCCCCGGCGGCACTATGGCTCAGTCAATCGCGGCTTCATGCACCAGAACGGCGTGCGCCTGATGCGCATGTTTGTGGATATCAACGCTACCTTCCGCCAATCGCTGTCCATTGTGGATGGCATCGTGGGCACCAACCACGGCATGGATGGTCCGGGCTATCCGGCAGGCGTCCTGCTGGCCGGCACAAACCACGTGGCTACCGACGCCGTGGCGGCGCGCCTGATGGGCCTGGATCCCACGGTTACCTTTCCGCACGCCCCCTTCCTGATCAGCGAGAACCACATCTTGCTGGCGCACCAGCGGGGGCTGGGGCCGGTCGCCCTGGCTGAGATTGACCAGCGTGGTGAGCCGCTCTCCGCCTTCGATTTCCACTTTGAGACGCACCCCGAGGAGGGCTACACCAGCGCCAAGGCGGCTGAGGTGTTGCAAGCGGCCCGCGCTCAGGCCCAGCTGTATCACGCCGGTGGTCTGCGCGATACGCTGCTGGAGACCCACCGTGGCCAGTTCGTCTTCCTGGTGGACGGTCAGGTCAAGGCCGCCGCCCCCACGATAGCCGCCGCCCAGGAGTTGGACTACTTCGACGACGGTGTTGGCTATGGCTACGCGGTGCAGGTGTTGCCCCCCGACGAGCAGGTCGAGCAGCCCGCTGCCTACAGTATCTGAGCCACCTCAACCTGCTCCGCCCATCCTTTGACCAACCCTTACATGCCGAGCAGGGGGTGCGGGCGGTATGGCTCCTCCAGAGTGGTCCATCGCGCTTGGCCCCACACGAGGGATAGGGTACCAGGCTAGCTGGTCACGTCGTCGAAGCTCTCGGGCCACTCCCGCGCCTGGTGGATCACGGCGATAATCTCGACAACGTGATCCGCTATGCGGTACGCCACGGTGAGCGAGGTATGCGCGACGACCAGCTCACGCGTGTCCACGACCTGGCCTGGTCGCCCTTTAAGGGGATGGGTAGAAAGCCCAGCAACAGCGGAACGGACACGTTGGACTACCCCACGCGCGGCCTTGGGGTTATCAAGGGCGATATGACGGGCATGGCTACGGAGGTGCAGGCGAGCGGGCGTTGACCAGCGTACCCGCATCAGCTAACGCGCTCCTGGGTTGGGCGGGCGTCAGGTTCCAGGCCAAACTCGACCCATAACTCGTTCATCTGCTCATCGGTGGCCAAGTCGCCTGCGTCAGCTGCTCGGATGCCCTCCTCAACCTGGGCGATCTGCCACCGCTGTTGCGCCACAAACCGCTCAATCGCCTCGGCAGCAAGGGTAGTACGGGTCCGCCCCGTTGATTTAGCCAGGGCTTCCAGGTCCTTCCGGGTGTCTACAGGCAGGCGAACGGTAATCGTCGTCGTGGACCCCACGATGGTAGTCATGACATCTCCCTCTGTGTACAGTAAAGCGACGCGCGTGTACGCCTATAATAAGATGGTGGTGGTCCTCTTGTAAAGGGGATGGTCCGGTAGGGCGCCACGAGTCGTCCTTGCTGCTTGTCTCATCAAGACTGGCCTGATGAGAGCGCCGAGGGATGCTTTTCCCGTACCCTGACAATAAACTAGCAAGTCCTAGCGAGCAGCCCAGGCAGGGGTGGAGGAGGGCACATGCTGATCCGATGTGAGGACGGCGACCTGATCGTTGTGCGGCAGACTGACCACATGGCCCAGGTGGCCCGTATCGCCGAGGCCTGGGGCAACGCGCGCTACCCAGCGCCGGAGCACCGTGAGGAGACGATCCGCGCCGCCGCGCTGCACGACAACGGTTGGCGCGACTGGGAGGAGCAGCCCACACTCGTGCCAGAGACAGGCCGTCCGTGCAACCTGGGCGAGGTGCAGACGCCGTTCCACGCCGCCTTCTATGCGGCGGGCGTCGAGCGGGCAGCGGCCATTGACCCCTATACAGGTCTGTTGGTTAGCCTGCATGCCACCGCCCTCTATACGGGCGTGCGGGGGTGGGACACCCCGACCCTGACACCGCCGACGCCCGCGGATCTGGACGCCGTGGGGCGCTCTTTTGTCGCCCGCCAGTGCGCCGTTCAGGGGCAACTGCGCACCGCCTTGGCCGCCAGTTCGCGCTTTGCCGCCGCCGTTGAGCCGGCCCGCCTGTGGTCGGCTTACCTGCGTCTGCGCGCCTGGGACCAACTCTCCCTCTACTTTGTTTTCCAAGGTATGGGCGATGGACGGCTAGATCATGTGCCCGCTGCCGAGGGCGAGTCGTCAATTACCCTGCGCCAGATCGGTCCCTACGCGGCCACCGCCCACCCCTGGCCCTTTGCCCACGATAGGGTGGACGCGCCGGTCGTCGTCACACGGGCGCCGGATCGGCGCTACGACAGCGGCGCGGAGTTCCTGGCCACACTTGCCGCCGCTACTCTCCAGGTGGTCACCTACACGCTGACACCCTGAGCCTGGCGCCGGCCGCTGACCTGCTTCGCCGCGGTTACCCCGGGGCATGTCGCTGTTATGGCACTGTAACGCCATGCACATGTATCCTGAAGCTGACGCCAGACGCCATACGGGTCGCCTGGGGGCGAAGTTAGAGCGCGTGCGGGGGGTGCGGCAATGCCCGGCAAGATAGAGCATGTGGTGATCATCGTCAAGGAAAACCATACCTTCGATAACTACTTTGGCACGTTTCCCGGCGCCGACGGCGTGGCCCTGCCGCCGGCCCAGAACCCGCCGCCCGCTTACCCGGATCACCGCCACCAGGCCTGGATGGCCCGCGCTGGCGACACGGCCCACAAAGTGCAATACGGTCAGGCTGAGCTTCCCGCGTACTACGCAGGGGCCAGCCAGTACACGCTGTGTGACCGGTACTTCTCCGAGGTGGCCGGGCCGTCAACGCCCAATCACCTGATGCTAATCTGTGCCGACGCGCCGCTGATCAACAACCCAGCCCATCATTATCGCCCCCAGCCCGCCGACGCCTTTCACCTGGCATCCCTGCCCATGGCTCTGGAACGCCAGGGTTTCAGTTGGGGCAACTACGGTGGCTATGCCTTCCACTATATCGCCGAACTGGCCAGCCACCAGGGCAACCATACCCGCGACCTGTTTGCCAATCACGCGCGGGCAGGCACGCTGCCTAGCGTCTCGTGGGTCTACGCCGATGGCCGGCCCTCGTTGACCGAGCACCCCACGCAGAACATCACCGAGGGCATGCAGTGGACCGTTGATCAGGTGGACGCCATCGTGCAAGGCGGCCTATGGGAGCGCACGGCCATCTTCGTCACCTGGGACGACTGGGGCGGCTGGTATGACCACGTGGACCCGCCAGTGGTCGAAGGGTGGGATAGCGCCCACGCGCAGCGCCCTGCCGACTCCTACCCAGAGTACCAGGGCGACCCATTCCGGTATGGCTCACGGGTGCCCTGCCTGGTGCTCAGTCCCTACGCCAAGCCCGGCCACATCTCCCACCAGTTGAACTCTCATGTCAGCATCGTCAAGTTCTGCGCCGATACCTTTGGCCTAGCCACACTGACCGATCGTGATCGGCTGTCCAACGGTATGAGTGACTGCTTCGACCTCAATCAGGCCCCCTTGTCAGCACCCCATTGGGGCGGCCCCGGCGGAGGCGCCTGACCCCGATTGAAGAGGCTACCCGGCGCGCAGGCTCTCCCCCAACGCGTGGATGCGTCCCCGCGGGCCATGGGGTGAGGGACCCGCGCCTGTGCGCCGCTCCTCGCCAGCAGGCGCAGGTGCGCCAGTTTACCTCTCTGGGCGAGGGGCGGCGGGTCAGCGCGCCAGCAGGCGCAGCAGGTGGGGACCCATAGTCAGCAGGCCCACGCCGACGGCGCCCAGGGCCATTACCAGCACGGCGCCGGCCGCGGCGTCCTTGGCCACCTTGGCTAAAGGGTGATACTCCTGGGTTACCAGGTCCACGATAGCTTCCACAACGGTGTTGAGCGCCTCAAAGGCGATCACCAGGGCGATGGTCAGGGCCAGCAGGGCATCCTCACCCGTGCTAAGGCCCAGCAGGACGGCGGCCAGGGCCACGGCCACGGCCACGGCCAGGTGGACCCGCGCATTGCGCTGGGTGCGCGCCACGTAGGTGATGCCCCTCCAGGCGTAGACAAAGCTCATCAGGAAGCTGGCCAGTTTGAGGGGCCGCTTCGTCCCCGGACGGAGCGGCGTCTGCGCGTTAGGGGCCATGGACGCCGTCGCCGCTAGTCGCGGGGAAGGGCTAGGAGGGTCAGGATGCGTTCCTCCTCGGCCCGCATGGCGCGGCGTTCCCCCTCATCCTCATGATCGTGACCCAGCAGGTGCAGCACGCTATGGATCAGCAGGTAGCCCAGCTCGCGCCGTGGCGAGTGGCCGTACTCCTTGGCCTGGGCGCGCACGCGGGGCGCTGAGACCACGATGTCGCCCAGCACCAGCGGCGCGCCAGAGGACGCCGCTGCCAGTGATTGGTCAGCTACGGCCGCGGCATCATCAGGGGAGTGCAACTGGGGAAAGGAGAGCACGTCGGTGGAAGCGGCGATGCCACGGTGCTCGGTGTTGATACCGGCCATCTCCTCGTCGTCCACGATGGTGACGCTGAGCAGCCACGTGGCGTAGGGGGCCAGTCGGGGGTCGCCCGCCGCGCCCAGGGCCGCCCACAGCACAAGCTGGGCGAAGTTTACATCAATGTCGTCCAGGGCGCTGCCCCCCCACTCCACGACCAGCCGGGCCAGCCCGTTGTCCGGTTGAGTGGTCACGCCTTGGCCTCCAGCGGCGTGGTGGCGCTGCTCGGCGGAGCCCCCTCGGGGTACTTGATGCGTGGGTGGCTGATCCCCTGCAATACGGTGGCGAAGGCCCGCTCAATCAGGCGCAGATCACGCATGGACAGGCCGCACTCGTCGAGCTGGCCGTCGAGTAGGCGGTCAAAGACGACCTTGTGGATCACCTGAGCCAGCACGGCGGGGTCGCTGCTGTCCACGGCGCGGGCCGCCGCCTCCACGCCGTCGGCCAGCATCAAGATGGCTGTCTCCTTGCTCTGTGGTTTAGGGCCGGGGTAGGTGAACTCGCGGATATTGATCGGCTCGTCGGGGTGCTGCTGCACGGCCTGACGATAGAAAAAGCCAACCAGGTTCAGGCCGTGGTGTTCGGCGATGCCGTCCTGGATGATCTTGGGCAGGTGATACTGGCGGGCCAGGCGCAGCCCATCAATGACGTGCTGGCGGATCAAGCGGGCGCTCTCTTCCGGGGGCAGGGTGTCGTGGATGTTGCCCACGGCAGCCTGGTTCTCAGCGAAGTAGGTGGGGCTCTGCAGCTTGCCGATGTCATGGTAGTAGGCGATCACGCGGGCGACCAGGGCATCGGCGCCGATCACCTCGGCGGCCCGTTCGGCCAGGTTGCCGATCATCAGACTGTGGTGGTATGTGCCCGGCGCCCGCAGCATCAGGCGGCGCAGCAGCGGATGGTCGGGGTGGCTCAACTCCAGGAGCTGCAGGGCCGTGGTGACGCCAAACAGCGTGCCCAGCGCGCCGAAGCTGCCCAGCGATAGCGTGGCGGTCAGCCCGCCGCTGATCAGCGCCCCCAGCAGGACCGCGCCGTTGCTGGGGGCATCTACTGCCTGGCTGATCAGGCGGAACGCCGCTTCGAGGGTTATGCAACCGAGTGAGACCAGTATGCCCGCCACAAAGAACTGGTTCAGGCGACGCACCTTACGCACGGCCAGGGTGGCTAGTACGCTGCCACAGAAGTAGTAGCTGGTCATCTCAAAAGAGCCAGCCAGCATCTGACCCAGCAGCAACGCCACCACCGTGGCCACGGCCAGACCTAGTTTGGCGTCCAGCAGCACCGTCACCAGCACGGGGGCCAGAGCGGCCGGGAAGGCGTAGGCATACGTGTCGTGGCCGCTAAACGCCAGCCGCGCGGCGGCCACGATGGCCAGAATAATCACGACTAGCAGCCCAAGGCGGCGGGGCGACTGGGCCAGATCCGGCGCGACGATGCCTATATAAGCATGCAACAACAGCGAGAGCAGTCCCGCTAGCAGCAGGATACCGGCTACGGTGCTTGGGCTAAGCGGCAGGGCGCTTTGCCGCGCTGCCTGGAGCCGCTCCACGGCCACCTGATCAACCACATCGCCGCTGCGCACGATCACCTGACCAGCTTGCAGCGTTGATGTGATCACGGTCGCCTTGCTCAACACGTCGCGGCGCGCGCGCGCGGTGGCTCCGGCGTCTACATGGGCGTTGGGCTGCAGGAACACCGAGAGCAGGTCGCGCACAACGCGCCGCTGCCGCGTAGTCAGATCAGGCCGGTTCGCCGCGGCGGCGATGAGGTCGTCGGCCATGGTCGGCGTAAGCGCGTGATCGGGTGACGCCGCGTAGCGCAGTCGGTCAATGGCCACGGCGATCACCTGATCCCATTCACCCACCTGGAGGGGGGCCAGCACGGCGGCCAGATCGCCAGCGTCCTGAGCAGCCAGCACATCCTGCAGCGCGCTGACCCTATGGCTGCCCTGCATGGCCCGGCTGGCCAGCACACGGCGCACGGGCGAGGCCAGTCGCCGCACGGTGGCCAGGGCGGCCAGATTGGCCGTGCGGTCGATTACCAGGACTGGCGGGATATGCGCCGCTGCGTCGTTGCGCGCTCGGTCGGTGGCCATGCTATCTACAAAGATGACTGTGCGTGGCGCCCGCACTGTTTGGGACGCCACTTCCCCTACCCGCTGCAAAGGAATGCCTGGCGTTTGCGAACTGAGCAAGAGAACGCCTATGCCCAACGTCAGGACAAGGCCAAACAGCGGCAGCCAGGTCGAGCGGGGTAGCGCGCCCCAACCGAGCCAGCCACCAGTCGGCTCACCCGAGGACCTAGTCAGCATAGACAAACCTGCTACTTACCGGCCGCTACAGACGGTGGGGAGGCGGCGACGCATCGCTCAGCCGCCGTGGGCGGCCAACTCTTCACGGACCACGGTCTGAACAGCGCGGCCTTCCGCGCGGTCACCCAGTTGTTGCAGGGCCGCGCGCATCACGGCGCCCATGGCCGCCGGCCCACTGGCCCCTGTGGAGCTGATCACCTCACGCACGACCTGCCTGATGCTCTCGGTGTCCAGGCTGGCGGGCAAATAGACCCGCAGCACCTCCACCTCGGCGCTCTCCTTGGCCACCAGATCAGCGCGGCCTCCGCGCTCGTATTGCTCCATGGAGTCCTGGCGCTGCTTGATACTCTTGCGCAACACAGCCAGCACATCCTCGTCGGTGGTGGGCCGCATATTGGCGATTTCAGCGTACTTCAGATCAGAGCGCAGCATACGCAGCGTGGATAGACGCGTGGCGTCGCGCTGCTTCATGGCCGCCGTTGTATCCGCCGCTATGCGTTCAACCAGTGATGACATACCCATCCTCATGTTGGCGAAAGCGCGGCGACTCACCGATGTGGGGCCGGCCGTGTTGCCCAATTCGCCCATTGATACTGTACTGAAGTGGCCGTGTAGTGTCAAGACGGTACAGCGGCCGCGTTGACGCCCCGGGCCGCGCCATGGTAGAGTTCAGGCGTCAAGCGCGCGTCCACGAGGCGGGTCGGTTGTGCTGGCGTGGAGCGGCGAACGAGGGAGGAGAGGGCACCGTGAACGCCGAGGAACTGCTAGCCCAGGTCACGCTGTTTCGTTCGCTGAACAAGAAACAAGTCACTCAACTGGCCCGCTTCGCCACGGTGCAACAGTATCAGCCACACCAGGTGATCGTCCGCGAGGGTGACACCGGCCTGGGCCTGTATGTGATCGTCTCGGGCAGCGTGGAAGTCTATAAGGAACCGCCAGCCGCGGAGGGGCCAACGGTGCTGCGCGTCCTGGTGGCTGGCGACTTCTTTGGCGAGATGGCCCTGCTGGACGACTACCCGCGCTCGGCCACCGTACGCGCGCGCGATTGGACAGAGTGCCTGACGCTGACCAAGTGGCACTTCCTGGCCGAGTTGGAGCAGCACCCCGAGATGGCCCTGCCCCTGTTGCCCGTGCTCTCGCGGCGGGTACGCCTTGCCGAGGAGCGCCCAGAAGGTCGTTAGCCGCTGGTCGGGGCTCCCAAAGGGGCGGCCCTACAGACTGTTGAGCTGGGCGCGCAAGGGGCAACGGCGCAACACAGGAGAGGAAAGCGCTTTGTTTGATGTCCGAGCTTTTGCCGACGTAGGCAGGTTCCCCATGCCCGGTGACAATGTGGCCATCGCCACGACCAGGTTGGAGGCGGGAGCGGAGATTGCCTACGGGGCGACGCGCTTCACCATTGACTCCACGGTCCTAGAAGGGCATCGGTTTGCTACCCAGACGATTACAGCTGGCCAGGCTTTGCTGTCCTGGAACCTGCCTTTTGGCCTGGCCCTCCGCGATATCCCTGCCGGGGCCTATCTGTGCAACGCGCGCATGCTGCGGGCACTGGGCAGTCGCACGATTGATTTCGCGCTGCCCGACGCGCCTAACTTCGAGGATGTGCTGGCCCCTTATGTGCTGGACGAGGCCAGCTTTCGGCCAGGTGTCCAGACGCCTCTGCACCCCACAATGCGCGCCTTCGAGGGATATCAGCGGGGGGCAGAGCGCGGTGTGGGCACGCGCAACTACATCGTTGTTCTGGGCACGACGTCCCGTACCTCCGGCTACGCCCAGGCCCTTGCGGAGAGCCTGACCGGCCTCGCCGAGGGCTATGAGAACATCACGGGCATCGTCGCCGTGGCCCACACCGAGGGGGGCGGAGAAGGCGCGCCCAACAACCGCGAACTGCTGCTGCGCACCCTGGCTGGCTTTATGACCCACCCAAATGTGGGCGCCGTGCTGGCCGTGGACTACGGAGACGAGGCGGTGACCAACGAGCACTTGCGCCGGTACATGGAGGAGCATGCCTACCCTCTGGCCCACACAACCCACCAGTTCCTGACCCTCTCTGGCGGCTTTCAGGATGCTCTGGCGCGCGGGCGCGCTATCATTGAGGGGTGGTTGCCTACCGTCGGCGGTATGGCGCGCACCGCGCAACCGCTGTCGCGGCTCAAGATAGCCCTGCAGTGCGGTGGGTCCGACGCCTTCTCCGGTGTATCGGGCAACCCACTGGCCGCGTGGGTAGCCAGGGAGGTGATTCGCTACGGCGGGGCGGCCAACCTGGCTGAGACCGACGAGTTGATGGGCTCCGAGCACTACGTCCTGGGCAACGTGCGCGATCTGGAGACGGCGCGGCGGTTCCTGGGCATGATCGAGCGGTTCAAGGAGCGCCTGCGTTGGCATGGGCACACGGCGGAGGGTAACCCGTCGGGAGGCAACAACTTCCGGGGGCTCTACAACATCGCCCTCAAGTCGCTGGGCGCGGCCATGAAGCGTCACCCCGATGTGCGGCTGGACCATGTGATTGACTACAGTGAGCCCATGGAGCAGCCGGGCTACTATTTCATGAACAGCCCGGGTAACGATCTGGAGAGCATCGCCGGCCAGGTCGCCTCAGGCTGCAACATGATCTTCTTCGTCACCGGCAACGGCTCCATTACAAACTTCCCCTTTGTGCCGACGATCAAGATTATTACCACGACCGGCCGCTATCGCCTGCTGTCGCGCGAGATGGACGTCAACGCGGGGGCCTACCTTGATGGCGTCTCCATGGATGAGCTTGGGCGCGCCATGTTCGAGACCACCGTGGCCGCGGCCTCCGGCGCACGCACCGTGGGCGAGAAGGCCGGCCACGCGCAGGTCTCCATCTGGCGCAACTGGATGCAGAGCGACGCCACAAGCCTCCAGCGTCTGCAGGCGGCGCCGGAGCCGTCGGGCGATCCCCTGCCACTGGTGATTGAAGCGCCTGCCGAGCGCCGCACCTTTAGCGCCATCCAGACGGCCAGCGGCTACGCCGCCGATCAAGTAGGGCTGATCATGCCCACCAGCCTATGCGCCGGCCAGATTGCCCGCAAGATCGCCGACCACCTCAACCACGAGGGGTTGGGCCAGGGCCGCCTGTCGCGGTTTGTCGCTTTGCCGCACACCGAAGGCTGCGGCGCCTCAGCCGGGGCGTCCGAGACGCTGTATGCGCGTACCGTGGTGGGCTATGTGACCCACCCTCTGGTGGGGGCCGCGCTGTTGCTGGAACACGGGTGTGAAAAGACACACAATGACTACTTCAAGGCCGCCCTGCGGGGGGCGGGGGCGGACCCCGACCACTTCGGCTGGGCCAGTGTGCAGATGGATGGCGGCATTGACGCGGTCACGCGCAAGGTTGAGCAGTGGTTCGGCGTCGCCGTCGCTGCGCTGGGGGAGCGGGTGGTCAGCGAGGTAAGCCTGGGCCGTCTGCGTCTGGGCCTGGCCTCGGTGGGGCCGCTCCCCCCAGAGGCGGCGGAGGCCCTGGCCAGCCTGACCAGGGCAATTGTGGGGGCCGGTGGCACGGTGGTCGTGCCCGAACGGGCGACGCTGCTCTCGGCCCCAGCGTACCGTGAGCGAGTGCTGGGCGACCTGCCCGCTCACCCATCACTGCCCTATGGCCAGGTGGCGGGCCGCCCCGGCTTCTATATCATGGAGGCGCCCACCGATCATTGGGTAGAGACACTGACCGGCATGGCTGCCACCGGCGTGGAACTGGCCCTGGCGCACACAGGCCGCCATGCGGTGCAGGGCCATCGCCTGACGCCGCTGATTCAGGTGGCCAGCGATGAGCGGGTCACGCGGCTCTACCGGGGGGATCTTGATCTAGCGCTAGAGGGCGACCCCACCCTATGGCCCGACCAGTTGCTGAATGTGGTCATCACCATGGCCTCGCGGCGGGCTACACCGCGCCTATATGGCCAGGGCAACACCGACGTGCAGTTTACGCGCGGACTGCTGGGCGTCTCTATGTAGGGCCTGGCGGGGCTGTGGGGTGGTTATCCGGCGGCCTCGCGTGTTGGCTCGGGCACAATGGCCGCCACCGCGCCGGCTACAAGCAGCAACACAACGGCGGTGAGCAGGAAGACGACGCGCAGGCCAAACACGGCGCCCAGCGCGCCGCCCACCAGCGGTCCGGCGGCCAGGCCGAACGACGACGCGGAGGCGGTCAGGCTATACGCCGAGGCGCGACGGTTCTCCGGCGTGACTAAGCCCACGATGGCGCTGGAGGTGGGCATCGCCGCGCCCAGGCAGAACCCGATGGCCGCGCGTACAAGCACCAGCTGCCACAGGGAATCCACAAAAAAAGCTGGCGCGTAGAACAGCCCGGCCAGCGCCGTGGCGATGATCAGGACGCGCCGGTAGCCCAGCCGGTCGCTGAAGCGCTGGATCTGCCACGACGCGGCGGCGGCGCAGATGCCCGCCACGGCCAGGGTGAGGCCCACCGCAGTGGATGTCTGGGCCAGGCCATGCGCGTGGGGCACTCCACGTAGCCCAGAGATGAACAGCGGAAGCACTGGGGCCGGGGCCACATTGCCGAACTCAGCCATAAACATAACCAGAGCCATGGCTGTCAGGCCTGGCGATGCGGCGATACTACGCATATTGGTGTAGGGGTTGACGCGGCGGGCGGCCCCCGCGGGCAGAGGCTGAAACTCCTCGTCCACAAATAGCACGACCAAGATGGTGCCGACCAGCAGCATCGCCGCGCCGGCCAGAAAGGTGCCCCGAAAGCCCAGGTGGTCGTTGCAGTAACCGCCGACCAGCGGCCCAATTGCCGCGCCGGAGAACACGGCCGACTGCATCAGGCCCATGCTAAAGGCCATCTTGTCGCGAGGGGTCACCGAGGCGACCAGCGCCTGCGACGCCGAGACCGAGCCGGTGAAGACGCCCTGCAGGATGCGCAAGACGAGCACCCACCATACATTGGGGGCGATAGCCAACAGTGCAATCAACGCCGTGCCGCTGGCCATCGCCCGCACCACCATGGGTTTGCGGCCATAGCGATCGGCCAGGGTGCCCCATACGGGGGCGGACAGGGCCATGGCCAGGGACAGGGCGAAGCTGATCACGCCTGACCACAGCGCCGCCGTGCGGCCATGCACGCCCAGGCTCTGGATGTACAGGGGCAGGAACGGATAGACGAAGCTAAAGCCGACGATGGCGGCGATCTGGGCGATAAACGAGACATACAGGATGCGGCGCCATCTGCTCATGTTCCCTCTATAGTACCCTGTTCGCCGCCCCCGTGCTCACGCTCTTCCTGTATCACCTGATCAATCGTCTAGGTAGGGCCTCACTCCCAGGGCCAGGTAGAGGTCCTGGACCTTAGGTTAGCCCAGCTTTTGCTCAATGGGCCATATGGCTCTGTGCGCCCAGGTGGTGGAAGCCGGGCAACAGCGCATCAAGCACATCGTCCGGCTCCGTCTCGGCCGCTGGCTCGTCCAGCACGCCAAGGAATATCTCGACCACCCGAGGGTCAAACTGCGTGCCCGCGCACCGCCGCAGCTCGTTGCGCGCCCATTCATCAGAGTAGGCGTCCTTGTAGCTGCGCTTTGTGATCATCGCACAGTAGGCGTCCACCGTGCCCACGATGCGCGAACCGATGGGGATCTCCTCGCCGGTGAGGCCATCGGGATAGCCGCTGCCGTCGTAGGACTCGTGGTGGTGTAGTACCACCTGAGCGACTTGAGCCAGCACAGGCACATGACGGATCAGGTCGTGGCCGATGCGCACGTGCGATTTGATCAGCTCACGTTCCTCGGCCAGCAGCGGCCCTGGCTTGTTCAAGATGCCATCGCTGACGGCGATCTTGCCAATATCGTGCAGCAGCGCCGCGTAGAGCACGACGCTGCGTTCGGCTTCGGGCAGGTTGAGGTGTTCGGTGATGTGGCGAGCATAGCGTGAGACCATGTCGCAGTGGCCCTGCGTATAGGAGTCTTTAGCCTCCATGGCGTCGGCCAGCACGGTCACGGTAGCCCGGTAGGCCTCCTGCAGATCGTGGCGCAACCGGCGGTTCTCCATGGCCACCGAGTCCTGGTCGCCCACGTTAACCAGAGCCTGCGCGTCGGCGTCGCTGAACTGCCCGTGCAGCTTGTCCGCCACGATGACGACCCCGCTCAAATCATGCAGCAGCACGACTAGGGCCGCAATAAAGCCGTTGAATCGTTCGTCCAGCCGCTCCGGCTTGGGCAACCCGTCCAGGTCGGCTGCCGAGGTGAACACCAGCGACTCCCCGGCGTCCAGCACCTGGCGGCTCAGCGCGGTGATGAACTCCGAGGGTAGCGACGCCGGGTAGCCATCCACCTCGATAGCCGCGCGCACCCGGGGCACGTCGGCCCGGTCGCGCATTGTGATGTAGAGGCCGCGGCTGGCTCCCGTGATCGTCGCGCAGACCCTGAGCAGGAGCTCATAGATGTTGTTGGAGAACAGCGCCCGGTGAATGTCCTTGAGCCCCTCGGCAAGCAGGCGCGCCCGCTCCTCCTGATGGCACTCGGCGGCCAGCGCTTGTTCCAGCGCCCGCTTGCCCTCCTCGCACTGGCCAGTTAGATCCTCGTTGTGGTCCCGAACCCCCGTGAGCTGGGCGCGCAACTCGGCCACTTCGGCGGCCTGACCCCGTAACTGCTCGGTCATCTGGCGCAGGTGTGCTTCGGCCTGGCGCAGGCTGGCCAGCGCCGCCTCGCCAGCGCCGCCATCCCCATCGGCGTGCTGGTGTGGGGTCATCGTGCCATCAGCGCCCGCCATGGTTCAACTTATCCTCTCCCGCCAGGCTCAGTTTTTGAGCAGGCGCGTGTCTCCCTCCATCTATCTGCTCAAGAAGGCTGGCAAGAGCAGGACGGCGTCCCCGGTCCCTATGCACGCTCTTTATACCAGCAGCGCGCTATAACAGCAACAAACGTGCCGTTTTGATCGCGCCTCCATCAGGAGGCGCGAACGGACCGCAGTGGACGGGTGGGGCTACCGACCGCGCGGGTCGAGGGCGTCGCGAACGGCGTCGCCAAAGAAGTTGAAGCCCATAATAGACGTGAAGATGGCGATGCCGGGGAACACGGCCAGCCACCACTGATCGGGGTAACGCTGGGCGTCGCTGATCATGGCCCCCCACTCCGGGTTTGGCGGCGGCACGCCGAACCCAATGAAGGACAAGCCAGCCACAGTGAGGATGGCGTTACCTATGTCCAGGGTGGCCAGGATCAGCACGGCCCCCACCGTGTTGGGCAACACGGTGCGCCACAGGATGCGCCACTCGCCGATACCTGCCGCGCGCGCGGCGGTAACAAACTCGCGCTCCTTGATCTCCAGGACAAGGCCGCGCACGACCCGGGCATAGGTGGGCCACCACACAATAACCATGGCAATCGTGGCGTTGAGCAGGCTGGGTCCCAGTGCCGCGCTGATTGCCATGGCCAGGACGAGGATAGGGAAGGCTAGCACGATGTCGGTCAGGCGCATAATCACTTCGTCGGCGAGGCCGCCCAGGAAGCCGGCCAAGCCACCGAGCAGTAGGCCCATCAGCACTCCGCAGGCCACCACGGCGACGCCGATGCCCAGGGAGGCGCGGGCTCCGAAGGCTAGGCGGCTGAGCGCGTCCCGGCCCGTGGCGTCGGTGCCCAGCAGATGCGCCGCCGATGGCCCGGCCAGCGTGTTATAGGCGTCCTGCGAGGCGATGGGATCGTAGCGGGTGACCAGCGGCGCGGCCACGGCCAGCACCAGCCACAGCCCCACGATAATCGCGCCGATGAGAGCCAGTCGGTCGCGCAGGATCACCCGCCACAGTGGCCTCCGCCGGCTGGCCTCCGCCGGCTCCACCAACCCATCCGGCGGGCCGCCGGCCAGTTCCACGGCATTCGCGCCCATCTCAGCCCAGCCTAACCTGCGGGTTCAGCGCCGCGTACAGGATGTCCACCACAAGGTTGATCAGCAGGTAGATCAGCGCGGTCAGCAGGGCCACGCCCATAATGGCCGGGAAGTCGGCGGCGCCGGCGGTCTGCGTGGCGTAGAGGCCGATACCAGGCCAGGCAAACACTGTTTCAGTCAGCACCGCTCCGGAGAGCAGCGACCCGTACGCCAAGCCGGCCAGCGTCAGGGTGGGGATCAGCGCGTTACGCAGACCATGGCGCAGCACCACGCGGGCGGCAGGCAAGCCTTTGGCGCGGGCAGTGCGCACATAGTCCTGGGCCAATACCTCCAGCATCGAGCCGCGGGTCATGCGGGTCATGATGCCCATGGTGTAGGCGCCCAGCACCAGGGCCGGCAACAGTAGGTGCCACAGCGCGTTGACCAACGCGGGCCAGTTGGCCGCCAACAGGCAGTCTATGACCACAAGGCCGGTTACCACGGGCGGCGCGCTAATCGTGCGATCGAGTTGTCCGCTGGGTGCGGGCAGCCAGCCCAGCCGCGACCACAGCAGAATGGAGCCGAGCAAGCCTAGCCAGAAAACGGGCAGGGAGATGCCCACCAGTGACACGATGCGGGCCACATGGTCAACCAGGCGGTTGCGCCGCACCGCCGCCAGCACCCCCAGCGGCAGGCCCACCAGCAGGCTGATCAGCAGGGCCACCGTGCTCAACTCCAGCGTGGCGGGGAAGTATTGCTTGAGGTCGTCAGTCACCGCGCGGCGTGAACTGACCGATACGCCCAGGTCGCCATGCAACAGGTTACGCACATAGACCACGTATTGCACCGGCAGCGGCTGGTCGAAACCCCACTGGTGGCGGTAGGCAGCCACGATGGTAGGGTCGTCCTGGGCGCGTTGGCCCAGGCTGGCGATCACCGGGTCGGCGGGCACGGCGTGCGAGATGGAGAAGGTGGCCAGCGTGATGCCGATCAGGACGGGCAGGGTCAGCGCCAGGCGGCGCAGGACATAGGGTAAGAGGCCCATCAATCAAAAAGAGTGGCCAGCGCGCGGCGACCCAGAGGGATCGCGCGTGCGCTGGCCACTCTCCTTACCCCCTACTTTAGCGGGAGACGGTGCGGAAGTTGCTAGGAAACACGGGCGAGTAGACGTAGCCCTTGAGGCCCTTGCTGAAAACAATGATGTTTTGGGGCTGCACCAGGCCGATCCACGGCCCCTCGTCCAGCCAGGTCTGCTGAATCGTGCGGTAGAGCGCGGCCCGCTTGCTGGCATCGGAGATGGCGTCAGCCTTGCTGACCAGGTCAGCCAGCGTCGTGTTCTTGGTGTAGAACATGCGCTTGGCCGGGCCGCCGCCGGGCGAGAAGGGGCCAGCGTAGTCGTGCGGATCGGGGAAGTCCACGCCCCAGTTGTACAGGATCATCTGTAGCTTCTGGCCGCGGTAGGCCGGCAGCAGCACGGAGTCCTGCTGGGGCTCGAGGGTCACCTTGATGCCTACCTGGGCTAGATCGTTCTGCAGCTTGCTGGCGATAGGGTCATAGGCCACGCCGTCGAACGTGGTGTTTGTGTCGTAGCTCAGCTTGATCGAGAAGCCGTTGGCGTAGCCGGCGGCCTTGAGCAGGGCCCGCGCCTTGGCCAGGTCACGATGGAGCAGCAGGCTGTTGTTGACCGGGGTAGAGTTGCCCAGCATGCCCACGGGGATCATGCCGTTGGGGCGGGTACCTACGCCCTTGAGCAGGCCCTTGAGGATGCCATCGTAGTCAATAGCGTAGCGCACAGCCTGACGCACACGCTTGTCGGCCAGCTCGACCGAGCGGGTCATGCTGGTGGTCATGCCGATATAGATCAGGTCCAGCGTGTTGCCGGTGACCAGCTGCGTATTGGGGTCGTGTTGTAGCGCCTGGGCCTGCTGCAGGTCTACGTTCATCGCCACGTCCACCGAGCCACGCTGCACCAGCAGGCGCTGGGTGGCCGCGCTCTTCTGATTCTGGAAGATGATCTTGTCCATCGGCGCGCGCGGCCCCCAGTAGGTGGGATTACGCTCCAGGGCGATCTGCACGTTACGCGTCCAGTTTGTCATCTGGAAGGCCCCGGTACCCACCGTCTGGCCATCCAGGAACGTCGTGGCCTTGTCCTTCTTGGCCGCGTCTGGCGAGGCGTCGCCGCCGTGGGCTATGACCAGTTGGGAGTCCAGCACGCCAAAGTTGTTCGTGGCCAGGGCAGCCAGGAAGGAGACATCGGGCGCGCCAAGGGTAATGCGCACGGTGTACTTGTCCAGCGCGTGGATCTCCGTGGCCCCGCTGATCAAGAACGAGGGGTTGTCGTTGAGATACTTGAGCCGGTTATAGGAGAAGACGACATCGGCGGCGGTCAGGGGATGACCGCTGGCGAAGCGCACATCGTGGCGCAGGTAGAACGTAAAGACGCGTCCGCCGTTGGCGATAGTCCAGCGGTCAGCCAGGTCTTTCTGGGGGGTGGATGTGTTGCCGCCGCTGAAGGTGACCAGCGTGTCATAGCAGTTTGTAGCCACCGCGTTGGAGGTAAACTCATAAAAACGCCCTGGGTCCATGGTCTTGCCATCGCTGATGTCACGTGCGACCAGTAGGGTCTGGCTGGCCGCGCGGACGGCACCGGACGGCGCGGGGACGATCAGCCCTGATGTGGCCAGGATACCTGCGATAAGCGCCGAGGCAACCGCCCGCCGGCGGGAAAAGACGCGAGAGAAGGTCATGTAGCGCTATTCTCCATTTCACACGTGTTGGGTGCTATCCACCCTACTACATCAGGGCTATGGTAGCACAGGCCACATGGCGCGGGCAAACGCGCCAACTGCAGGGCGTCAGGCGCCCAACGGCCCAGCCCCGTGACACACCAGGTATCTGGCGCCGATGAACGCCTTGTGGGAGAGCCGTTAGGCCCCCAGGTGGCCCAGCCCGATGCCGACAGCGTAGGTAATCGCGCCCTCAAGGGCGCCCACGGCGGTCATCTCCAGGCCGCTGCTCCACCAGGAGCGCACCGTGATCAGCGACTTGGCCGCGCCGACGGCAAAGTGGGCGATCAGCGAGATGACCGCGGCCGCCGCCACGGCGGCGTACCCACTCATGAAGAAGAAGGGGATGATGGGGATGAAGGCGCCCACCGCCGCGGTGGCTCTCCCGCTTGAGTAACCGGTCCAACTGCGTGCGCGCGTCTCGCGTCCCAATTGGTGTGGAGGCGATCAAGCCTTTCAGCGCCTTGGAGTGGCTGCGCTCGTCGGCGATGACGTCCCGCAGGATCTGGGCGCTAGGCGCGTCGTCCAGATCAGTTAGCTGGCGGCTGTACTCCGCGATGTGCTTGCGCTCCCCCATCTCAACCCGCCGCAGCGCCGACTCGGGGCCGCCCACGCGGTTGGCCAGCGAGTTGGCCTCGCCACCCGGCGCTCCCTGATACGCTGGCGTTGCCGCGCCCAGTTCGTGCAGGCGGCGCTCCCAGCGCTCGGCGTGGCGGGTCTCCGCCTCGGCCAGCTTGAGCAACACCTCTTTGCGGTGGGTGTCTTTCTCCCGTTCGGCCAGGGCGCGATAGGTGGCCGACCCCTCCATCTCGGCCTGCCAGTTCTGTTCCAGAGCGGCGATAATCCGCTCGTCGCCGCGCGTCTCCACTGTCTCCGCCATGAATGATCCCTCTGGTCTCTCTCGGGTGTTTGTAGGGTAGCTGCTGTCCTCGGATGTGGATCAAACCGTGGCTTTAACTGCCCAGAGCGCCATCGTGCTCACACCGTGGGCAGTAGCCGTAGAAGGTCTCAGCGCGATGCACAACCCGGTAGCTGGCTATGCGCGCGGGTAGGGGCGGCCGCTCGCCCAGGGCGGCCGCCTCGGCGAGCGCCACGTCGGTGACCCTGTGGCAGCGCAAACACACCGCCTCGGCGTGTGGCCGCGTGTCCGGGTCGAAGCGGGTGCGCCCGTCGCCCGCGTCAATGCGGCGCACCTCCCCCCAGGCCACCAACTCGTTGAGCGTCTTGTACACCGTGGTCAGTGACAGATGCGGCAACCGGAGCCGCAGGCGGGTGTAGACCTCCTCCGCCGTCGGGTGGGTCACATCCCCGGCCAGAGTAGCGTAGATCAAGGCCCGCTGCGAGGTCATCTTGCCGCCCGCCGCCCGGACCCGCTGGGTCAAACCCTGTAGATCGTGCATGCAGCACCCAAAGGCTAAACTGTAATGATTACAACTACGTAGCTATTATAGCACTGGCTTGCCTACAGACAAAGAGCAGGCCGCCGCTATCGTCTGGCGATAGCGGCGGCCTGCTCCCTATGAGTACGGGATCTGGCCGCGCATTGAGCGTGAAAGGACAGGAGCTACGACTGCTCCCCATGAGTACATGCCCTGGCGCCGTGCGGCGACTCTAGCCGCCTCGTGCTCTGCCGGCGGCGCGCGGAACCGATGCCTCTGAGACTGCGCCTGACCCGCTCAGGGCAGCACATCCGAGGACGCCCGATCCATGGTTTGTGGGGTGAGCAGGAAGCGCAGCAGCACCCGTGTTTTGTCGGATGCCCTGGTGGCCGGGGGCGATGTAGCACCTATACGCAGCTCCGCCGGCCCCCGGTAGGTGTAGAGGGGGGCCAGGTAGTCTACCGAGTAGAGGCTGTGGTCGGCGTAGGGCATGTCGGTCAGCCCGATGTACAGGGTACGCCGCTGGGCCGCTGCTTGGCGCCACGCCTTTGCCCACACCGGGCCGGTGCAGACCGACGCCCGCGCCGACCGGGGCACGTTGCAGTCCTGCGCCGCGGCCCAGATCTGCCAGCGCAGGAAGGTCGTCTGGTCCTTGAAGATCAACCAGGGGCGCGCGGCGGCCAGCGTGGCGGGCACGCCCAGCCCCACCTGGCTCAGGTAGGTCACGGCGGCCGTTTTGCTCGCCGCCGTCCTGCTCAACCTATAGTAGACGCGGGTGAACAGCGGGGTCATCTCCAGGCGTTGGATCAGCAGCCTGGCTCCGTTGAGTTGTACCGTTTTGTTGACGACGCTCACGCGCAGCGGGGCCACGGGTACGGTCACGGCGAAGGCGAACGGCCCCTGAGCTGTGACCAAGTACAGGTTCTTTGGTCCATTCCCGCTGACGCTACTGTGGGTAGCCCACTCACAGGAGCGCGGCGGGGCCGACGCCGGGCTACGCAACTCGTCCCGATCCAGAGAGAGGAAAGTAAGCCGCAGTCGCGCGGCGCGGGGCAGCACAACGCCCACGGGCGCTCGAAAAATAGCCATACTCCCTTGAGCGGCGCCCACGATAGGACCTGCCCGACCATAGCCCTCGTCCACAAAGCTGTGGCCCTGGTTGTCGGTCAGTGTCATCATGGGGCTTGAAAAGCCCCATGATGACACTGGGGTACACGCGCCCCCGTGGCCCCATGACTGTATAGCCGAAGATGGCGTGCTCCGTGTCGGCGTAGGCGCTATCCAGGGTCACCGTGTAGCCGCAGGCCCGCGCCTGAAGATGCAGCTTTATGCCCAGGTGGGCCATCACGACTGGCTTGAACTGACTGTCCAGGATGGCTCTATCGCTGAGTGAGGTCGGGGGGGGCGTGGGCAGGCTGGGCGGCGTGGTGAACACGTTGCTACCGACCAGGATGGTCAACAGGCTGATCAGCGCGGTCGCCACCACCAGTGTTGGCAGTAGCAGGCCCAGGGCCAGCGCCGGCATAGCCAGGCGCGTCCACCATGCTGGGCGGCGCGGCCCGGGCGCGTGGCCCATCTCCTGGGCCTGGCGCATCAGGCGCGCCTCCAGGTCATCGGCAAAGCCAGGGCGGGGCCGCCCCGTGCCCTGGGCGGCATCCACCTGCTGGGCAGTCTGGCGCAGGTCATAGGGCAGGTCATACTCCCAGCGGGTACGGCGCTGCTCAGTCATGGGGCTGCCTCTCTTTCAGGGTACGTAGAGCGCGGTGCAGCAGGTAGCGCACGGTTCCCTCGCGCTTGCCCAACGCGCGGGCCACTTCGTGCGGGCGCAGGTCGGCCAGGGTCATCATGGTCAGCACCTCAGCCTGCGCGGCGGGTAGGCCGCGCACCTGGCGACGCAGGTCCTCAGCGGCGACGTGATCCAGGGCCTGAGCCTCGGTGCTGTCCCCAGCGACCCACTCTGGTTCGGCGGGCAGGGCCTCGTGGTCGCGCAGCCGGGCTTGCCGGGCGTGGTCGCGCAGGCAGTTCAGGGCGATGCGGAACAGCCAGGCCTCAAACGGGCCGCGCCGGTCATAGCTATGCAGGGCACGCAGGGCCTTCTCGAAGGTGGCGCTGGTCACGTCTTCGGCGTCCTGCGTGCTGCGCGTGCGCGCCGTGGCAAAGCGGTAGACCCGCGGCAGGTAGGCCTGGTAGATCTCCCTGAACGCGCGGGGGTCGGCCAGGGCGCGCTGCACCATATCCTGCTGGCCTACCATGTCACTACCCAGGGTGGCCTGAGGTTGCGCGCGTGCCTCGGTACTCATCCATATCACCTTCTTCTCCGTGGCCGACCAGGTGGTGTGCGCCTCCACTCCTACATAGTCTGACGCGTCAGCTCGCCCCAACGTTAGCGCCGGCCAGGAAGCAACATACTCCTTGCGGGCGGCGATCACTCCGCTAGCCGGGATCGGATCATGGTCTCGGTTCGGCTCCGACGATGTATGGCGCCTGCCGCCGCGCCGTGGCAGCCGGTTGCTTGCCCGCTCCATCGTGGCCTACTATAGATGACAGACTGAGGGGGCGGGTGTGTCGCGCCCGAGAAAGCGACCCATAGAATAGAGAGGGGAACCTGAGAGATGGAGCGCCGGCCGCTGAAGCTAGGAGTGCTGGGCACGGGCATGATCGCCACCTATCCCTATGGTCATTGGTGACAGGTTAAGGTCCAGCGGCTAAGGTCAAGGCCTGGAGTTGAGCAAAACGGGAGGGAGCGACGGTGCGTTTGCGCATAAGAATACCCAGGCGGGTGGCGTGAGCAGCAAGGTAGTCCA
>JAABUM010000968.1_pt1 | contig 45681 bp, 35 predicted proteins | sample 5559161 | NCBI WGS metagenome assembly JAABUM01 (sample SAMN10711868, study PRJNA513369) | rock metagenome | isolation source: Antarctica rocks | place: Antarctica: Victoria Land, Siegfried Peak nord
TTCGCACTCTGTTCGATGCCCTCGCTCACGCTTCACCTTCGCTAAATAACCGCTTTGCAAAAGACAAGTTCTAACCCAATGGCTACTCTACAACGCATCTCAGTGAAGGTGCCCGGAGCGGGTCTCCCGACCTCTTCCAATCGGGAATGCCAAAGGAGTGGAAGAGGTCGGGAGACCCGCTCCAAGATGAGGCACTTCCTGTGAGATACGCTTTAAACCAAAACCCCGCGATGGAGGCAATCGCGGGGTTTCTGGTGGTTGATTGAACGCGTTTAAAAGCGCAGGTTCACGCCGCCCGTCACTTGTTCCGAGTGGAATGAGCCGTTGGGCACGCGCACGAGGCCGCCATTGATGAAGACATCGAAGTTGCGGCTCAGGTCGCGCTCGACAAAGCCAAACAGCGTGGCGGCGGGACGGTTCAAACCGCCCCGGCCCGTTGAAGTGGTGAGCGGATAGGCGCCCGACAAACCGAAGCGCGTGGCGTTCTGGGTCACGATGTAGTCGGCCAGAATCGAGGCGGCGTTGAAGTTTTGCGGCGTGTAATACACAAACGGATTGTCGCGCGTCTGGCGCGTGTTGTCGTAGGTGTAGCCCACACCGACCCGAAGCGTCGGGTTGGTCGGGTTGAAGCGGAAGAACAGGCTCGGCGAAGCGGTCACGCGCGAGTTGTTGTCCGAATAGTTATAGTAGGCCCCGACGGTTTCCAAATCGAGGCGCGAACCCAGCGGCAACGTGTAGCGAATGTTGACCGTGTCGGCGGTGATGCCGCGCGAAACGGCCAATTCGCTTTCAAAGATGTCGCGGCGCGCAAAGGACAGATTGACCCGCGAGCGGGCGTTGAAGTCGCGCCCAAACGCCAGATCGTAAAGCGTTTTCTCCTTGACACCGGAGTATTTGAGGCGCGACACGATGAGTTGCGCTTGGAATGGCCCCAGTTGGCGGGCGAGCAACAGGCCGATGTTGGTGCGGTTGCGCTCGGCGAAACCGCGCTGGCGGAACTTGCCCTGGTTGGCCAGCACGCCGATGGTCAGCAAGCGCGTGCGCAAAAAGGCGTTTTCGCCGACCGAACGCAAGTTCACGCCGTTCGAGTCGTGGTAGTAGCTGCCATTGACGCCAATCGAAGGCGCGGTCGCTTTGAACACCGAATTCAAGCCGTTTTGGGCGGCCTGACCCCCGCCATTTTTGGCGGCGATCTGGTAATTCTTTTTGGCGCCAAAAGCATCGCCCGCGAAACGCTCGGTATCACCCAGCGCCAAACGCGCTTCGTTGTTGTTCGGGTTGGCGGCGAGGATGCGCCCTAAAATCGCCTTCGATTCGCCGAGTTGCCCGCGGTAGGACAGCACGCGCGCCAAGCCGAGTTGCGCGTTCAAGTTGCCGGGATTTTGTTTGATGACCTGACGATACTCGCCGATGGCATCGCGCTGAAGCGTGGCGTCGCCGGAGTTGGCGCCCGCTTCGGCCAAAGCCAGACGAGCCGGAATGTCGGTCGCATCCGCCGCGACAATGGTGCGAAGTGCCGTCACCGCTTCTTTCGAGCGGCCCGCATAGGACAGGGCGCGGGCGCGCGAAATCTGAAGCGCTGTGTTGTTCGGCTGGGCTTGCAGCAAATGGTCGTAAACGCGGATGGCGTCGGTGTAACGGCGCGTGCTCAGAAAAGCGTCCGCCAGACTCGTGCGCGCCCGCACGTTGTTCGGATCGCTCGAAAGAACCGCGTTCAGTTGCGCGATGGCTTCAGGTGCCCGGTTCGAGCGCGTCAGGATTTCGGCTCGCGCCAACTGCGCGCCCGCAAAACCCGGCGTTTGCGCCAAAACGATGTCGATTTCGCGCAACGCTTCGGGCGAGCGACCGGCATAAGAAAGCGTTTGGGCCAACTCGACGCGACCCTGCGTGTTGTTCGGGTTGCGCTCCAGAAACGTTCGATAGGAGGCGATGCTTTGCGGGTAGTTGCCCGCGTAGGATTGCACTTGCGCCAAACCTAACTGCGCGTTCACGTCGTTGGGCGACAGGGAAATCGCGCGATTCAAATCGGCTAAACCTGCCGCGTAGCTGCCCTGCGAGCCGCGAAGTGAACCGCGTTCGGCCAAAGCCGCGACGTTGTTCGGGTCGGCGTCGAGAACCTGGTTGAGCGTGGCTTCGGCGTCGGAGGTTTGATTCGCGCTTCGTTGCAGACGCGCAAGGTTGATGCGCACCGGCAAATCGGCGGGATTTTGGGCAATCGCCTGGCCATACAAGGTGATGGCTTCGGAAAAGTTGCCGCGCCGTCCGAGCACATCGGCCAGTTCCGACTGGGCCGAAAAGTTGGCGGGAAGTGCCGACAAAAACTGGCGATACGCGGTCTCGGCTTCGGGCAAGCGGTTGGCGTAGTTGAACACCCGTGCGCGGCCTAGTAGCGCGTCGCTGTCTTTGGGGTCGGTTGCCAAAACCGCATCGAAGGCCGCGATTGCGGGATCGGTTTGCCCGGCGAATCCCAGGGTTTCGGCGCGAAGCCGCGCGATGCCGGAATCGGTCGGGAACTGCGCTACGGCGCGACCCAGCAAGTCGAGCGACGCGGGAAAGTTGGAAACCGAGTTGAGCGCGAGGGCCAGTTGCGTATACGATTCCAGCGGCGCATCGGCGGGAAGCGAACCCACAAGCGCGTTCAATTGCGTGTTGGCCTCGGCGCTTTGCCCGGTATCGGCGAGTAGCTGCGCCGACAAAACGCGCGCCGGAATGCTGGCCGGATCAAGCGCCAGAGCGCTTGCGACTTGTTGCTGGGCGAGAGCGAACTGGTTTTGACCGCGTAGCGACTGCGCTAAACCAACGCGCGCGGGCACATCGTTGGGGTTGAGCGTGAGCGCCTGCGTGAAAAAGGTGATCGCTTCGGCGAACTGGTTTTGCCGCCGTCTTGATTCGCCCAGGCCGCGAAGAGCCGCGCCCTGGTCGCCTTGGATCGTCGCCAGTGGCGAAGAAAGCTCGCCGCCACTTCCAGTTCCCGCGCTTCCAGTGGCCTTTGAACTCGCTCCGCTACCATCCGGCGCTGTGGGCGCGGGCACGTTGAGCGGCGCTGTTGGAGTCGCGGCTATCGAGTTCAGCGTGACAGCGGGAAGCGCTGGCGAAGGAAGAGGCGTGCTTGACGCCGATCCCGCGTTTGACGCCGTCGGGGGCGTTGGGGCCGAGGACGTGTTCGCCGAGGTATCGGGCGTAACCGGGGTTCCACCCGTCCCGCTGTCCAAGGTGCCGGTGCCCAAGGTGCCGCCACCGATGCCCGTGCCGAGCGAACCGGTGGTGCTGGGAACCGTTGGGCCAGACGCTGTTGTGTTTTGCGCCAAGCGAAGCAGCGGTTGCTTGTGTGGCGAAATGGGCGCGTTGGGAGCGGCTTGAACCGAAGTCGCAGAACTATGCGGCAACCGAGAAACCGGTTGATGGCGCAACTGAATCAGCGCGGCGACGCGCAGGAAAATCGGCGAATCATCGCGCATCAAAGGTGACAGGCGCGCCAGCGAGTTGGCGGCAATCGCGCGGCGAACGGCGGGCAAAACCGCCGCGCCGCGTCGCAACACGAGCACTTCGTTGAAAAGCGTTTCGGCTTCGGAGTAGCGCGAGCGGTCGAGCAGAATTTGCGCGAGTTCCAAGCGCGGCAGGGCATCGGCGGGCGCGCGCCCGATGAGTTCGCGGTATTGGGTGATCGCGCCTTCAAAATCGCGCGAGTAGTTGAGGTTGCGCGCCAGAATCAACCTCGCTTCAAGGTTGTTCGGGTCGGCGGCGATGGCCGCTTGAGATTGCGTAACTGCATCGGTGAACCGCTGACGCGCAGTCAATGCCTGCGCCAGAATTGTGCGCGCTTCGGCGTTGTCGATAAGTGCCTGGCCTTGAGTCGCGTTGGGGTTGGCCGCCAAAACCTGGTTGGCGAGGCGCGCCGCTTCGTCGCGCGATGTGGGCGTGTCGAGTCGCAGTTGAACTTGGGCCGCCAGCAGTTGCACTTGCACATCGTTTGGCGATAGCGCCAAAAGCTGCGACACCTGCGTTTGCGCGGTGCTGAGGTTGCGCGCATACAAAAGCGTGCGGGCCAGACCTAAGCGGGCCGCGCGATTGTTGGGCTGCGCTTGCAACAAGCGCCCGTAAATCGCCGTCGCGTCGACGTAGTTGCCCGAATCGCGCGTGGCCTCGCCCAACTTGAGCCAGATCGCTGGATCGTTGGTTTGAGTCACCGCGAGTTGCAGCAAACGACTGGCGGCGGCGGTGTTGCCCGCTTCGCGCATCGCCTGCGCCAGATCGAGCGATGCCTGTGCGTTTTGAGGAGCCGCGTTTTCGAGTTGAGCCGCCAAAGCGGTGGCTGTCGCCGTGTCGCTGGTTTGAAGGGCGGCTCGCAGTTCCAGGGCCTGCGCCTGCGCGTTGCCAGGAGACAAAGCCAGCACGCGGCGCGCGGCAATAGCCGTAGCTTCCCACTCGTTCTGGAAGGACAAAAGCTGAGCGTAGGTCAGGTTGAGCCGGACATCGGAGGGCGCCAGTTGCACGGCCTGCGCGTAGGAGCGAGTCGCAGCCGCGAAGTCGTTCTGACCGGTTTGCACATCGCCCAGCGAAGCGAGAGTGCGCGCGCGCGCCGCCGGGTCGCGTCTTTGAAGAGACAACAAACGCCGGTAATTGGCGATGGAAGCCGCCGGGTTGGACTTCGACTGCGCCAAAGCCAGCGCTTCGAGGGCGCCCGCGTTGTCGGGTTGCTCGGCCAGCACGCGATTGAGTTGGGTTGCGCCTTCATTCGTGCTGCCCGAAAACACCAGAGCGCGCCCCAAGCCGACGCGGGCCTGAAGGTTTGCGGGCGCCAGTTTCAGCGCGCTTCCATACGGCGCGACAGCCTGAGCGCTTTGACCGTTGAACGAAAGCGCGTCGCCCAGGGCAACGAGAGCCGCGATGTTGGTTGGCTGAGCCGCCGTCAACTGGCGCAGACGCGGCACAGCCAAAGCGAACTGGCCCGAATACAAGTAGTAGTTGCCAAGACCGAGCGACGCGCGCGGGTTGCCTGGAGACAACTTCAACGCGTTTTGAAACGAAGCGACGGCACGCCCATCGCGGCGATAGGACAGCGATTCGCCGCGCGCAACCAACACTTCCACGTTGTTGGGTTGAAGAGCAACGGCGCGACTAAACGCGGCATCGGCGTTTTGATACGATTTCAAAAACGTGTAGATCTGCCCATTTTGAAAGATAGCCGCGAAGTTGCGCGAATCGCGTGTGGCGAGAATGTAGTTGTTGACGCCCAATGCTTCTGGATAACGACGACCAAAAGTCAACGCATCGGCCAAGCCGCGCAAACCGCTCGCGTCATTCGGCTTGAGCGCCAAAAAGCGGCGATAGGTTTGCGCCGCCGCATCAAAGCGACCCAAAATGATCTGCGAAGTCGCCACGCCCGGCAGGGCGTAAACGTTGGTCGGGTCGATTTTGGCGGCGCTTTGATACTCGGCCAAAGCCTGCTGCGCCTTTTTCTGATTGAGCAGTTTTGCGCCGCGATTGACGAACGGCCACGCGCGCGCCGCCTGTTTCGGCGAAACCCGAACGCCAGTCGGCGTGGGCGGCGCAAACGCCACGGGCGTCACACGCACCGGAGCCGCTACCGGAGAAAAGGCCGGACGAGTTGCAGTTGAGCGCGTTGAAGCCTCAGTGGCGGGCGAAGTCGTGGTGGGCGAAGTCGTGGCGGGCAGCTCGGTTGAATTTACTGTTGGGTTCGAGGGAAGCTCAGTTGCGGGAATCGAAGGCGTGGCCGACGAAGTGGCGGGCGCCGCTTCTGTTGGAGTCGCGTCAGTTCCAGCGGCAGGAACTGCGTTATTGGTCGTGGCCGCGCCGTTACCTGTTGAGGGCGCGCCGTTGGCGGGCGCTGTCGAGTCATTGCCTGTTGAGGGCGCGCCGTTTCCAAGAGTAGGCGTTGCGTTTTCGGGTGTTGAAGGCGAATCCGCCGATGCGCCGGTTCCAGGAGCTGAAGCCGATGTGTCGGGCGCCGGAGCCGGGGCTTCAAGCGTGGGCGTTCCCAAAGCTTCGGGAAGCGAGGGCAGTTCCGAAGCGGGAATCTGCGCCAAAAATGTGTCGGTGCGCGGCGCCCAAACAGGCGGCAACTTGGACAAGCGCTTTGTTTTCGTCGAAGCGACGGCGCGCGTTCGGGGAGAAAAGCCTTCGGCTGGCGGAAGCGGCGCGTCGTTGGCGATACCTGAAACGCGCGCGCCTTCGCCCGCAACCTCGATCAAGGGCCGCAGGTGCGCCAATTCGCACGCGGCTTCGGCGTCGCCGTGTTGCAGTTCGCCTACGCGCATCCACGCGAGACGGGCTTCGCTCAAGCGAGATTGGCGCGAGTAAAAACGCGCCAGTTCGCGCGCGATGGGCACATCCGTGGGCGCTTGCGCGGCGGCATCCCGAAAACCGGCGGCGGCCAATCCCAGCGATCCGGCAACTTCTTGCGACTGAGCCAAGCGAAGCGCCTTTTGCGCCGCACTGTTTTGGGCCGGGGTTGCCGCCTGACCTTGGGCGCGCGCGGGCAAAGCCGCGTGCGAAAGTGCCCATCCAGCCGATGCGGAAAGCAACAGGCCGCGGCGCAACGACCGGGCGCGCGCTTGGGTCGCGGGCCGGGTCGCAAAAGAGAACGTGAATTTCATAAAGATGTCAAACCATCCGTCACTTTGTTCTCGCGCCGCCGTTAGGTGAAGTAACAATCAAGAATAAGGAATGCGCGCGAAAACGGGTGATGACTTTTTGTCACGCGCTATTTTAACGAACTCCGGGCAATTTCACAGCGCGCCCGTGGGAATCGTTTTGGCCAAATGTTATGGGGTTCTGCCTATATTTGCGCCAGGAGCAAAGCGCAGGCGCGGCGTCGAACTAAAGACTGCCCGCACAACCGGCTCGTAATATCCCCAATAATACTGGGATGAAAACGCGCCAAACCTTCCGCTTAGAGCGCGATCCACGCCTCCCAACGCGGGAAAACGGCGCACCGACTCGCTGAGCGTGCCGTAGCCCGACGCTTCGCCGCCAAAATAAAGCGAGCGCAATTCGCCACTGGACGAGCCACCATCTCGAAACGCCACTAACGCCGGAAAACGAATGGAAGTGTTCGATTCATCGAATAAATTTGCGGGAAAACCCGACGCCTTTAAACGCGCCGCCGCCGCAGGAGTCACGCGCAGTTGATAGCTCGCCAGCACGCGCGCCCCTTGATGCGGCGTCACGACATCGAACCAAAGCCGCGCCGGAACTGCCGCTCGCACGTCGCGCAGTAGCGGGTCATCGCGCAAACCCGCTTGCTCGGTGCGAACGATTTGCGACAGTTGCGCGCCCGGTGCGCCTCCCAAATCGGCGCCTAAAATGGCCACCGGTTTGGCGAGGGGAGACCGCTTGAACGTGCGGGTTCGTGGGTCGAAGGTTTCGCTTGCGCCGTCGCGGTAAAAGACAAATCCCGGCCCCGATGGGTTTTGTTCGCGTCCCGTGCGCTGGCTCAAATCGGCGCGCACGCTCGCATAAAGCGCCGGATCGAAGGTTCGCTGAACCGCAAAATCTTCCACGAAGCGGCCATACCAACCGGCATAGGAAACGTGGAGGAGCGATTCCAACTTCGCGGCGGCGCGCGCTTGCCTGGCTTCGACGGCGTTAAAAAGCGCGCGCGATTGCAGGGCGCGCAGCTTAAATTCAGCGGAAATCAGTTGGCCGCGCACGTCTTCGACCTCGCCGCGCGCCCGCGAGATGACACGGAAATTGCGGGTATTTTGTGCCCGGTCGAGCGCGCGTTGAACGCGCGCCAAATCGCGTCGCTCGATGCGTTGTCGTTCCCTTCGCGCCGTGTCGAGCGCCGCTTTCATCTGGGCTTCGGGCAAAAACGCGCCGGGACGCGTCGGGAAACCGAGGGTGTTCCACTGCGCCAAAAGTAGTCCGCCGCGCCGCACGAAATCCTCAACCGCGTCCACTTCGACGGGTGACAAACCGCGTTTTCGCGCGCGATAAACCACCTCTTTTTGGCTTTGCGGGTCGCGCGCGCGAAACTCGCCGAGCGTGTCCGCGATATACAGCGCGCCCGGCGTTGGCAAGCGCGAGGGAAGCGGGCGATTGCCGCCCAAGATCACCGTTTCGCCGGTTTTGTCATCGAGATGCGGCTTGGGATTCGGGTCGGAAAAATAACCGAAGTAGTCCTGGTTGGCGTCATAAACCCCGCCTGTTGCGCCGAGCAATCCGCCGCCTTGTTTGCGCACCTTGAGAAAGTCAAACGTGGCGAGAGGCGTCTGGTGCTTGATGCCGCCGCCCGCGCCGGTTCGATCCAGCACCCACACGTTCACAGGATATGTGGGCGCTCGGTTCCAACCGATGATGGAAGCGCCGACCGCGCCGAAGGCGACGAGAGTGAGCAGCGACATCACTGCCGCCGCACGCCCGATGGAAAACGGGTTGCGAAGGCCCCGCAGCGGCGACAAGCGCGCGCGGCGCACCTGATTTTCGTCGCGGAAAAACTCTTTGGCGACTGTTCCCTCACGCACCGGACGGTTGAGGCGAAATACGGCGCCCAGCATCCACACGTGAAACCCGGCCCAAAACGAGTTGACCAGCGCCGCGAGCGTGTCGCGTTCGTAGCCGCCGAAATAGCGGCTCAAACCCCAGCCGCAGGCGAGGGCGCTCAGTGCGAGCATTCCCAGTTGCGGCCACAGAGAAAAGTAGGAAGTGCGCCCGCCGATGCCTTTGGGCGTCACGCCAAAAGGCCGTTTGCGCCCCGACAAAGCCGAAATTCCCGCCGCGATGTGGGTTGGAAACGACAAAAACCCGATCTGCTGGCCGAGCACCGTTTCGCCTGCTTTCCAGCCACGCGCTTCCATCCCGGCGTAGAATCCGTGCAGCGTCCACAACAGATACGGCACCAAAACCAAGGCGTAAGAAAGCGCATCTTGGCGCAGCGGTTTGACGCCGAAAAACAGCGTCAGCATCGGCATGAGCAAGAAGATAAGGTTGGCGAAACCCACCCAATAATAAGTCGACGACAGAAAATACTCCCACCACTGCCCTGCACTCAAGGCGCGTGGGTTTTTCAAAAACGCCCGCGCGATGCGCCCGAATGTGCCAAGCGAGCCGAACGCCCAGCGGCTCTGCTGGGTGAAATAAGCCGCCAGAGTTTCGGGGGCCAGCGACAACACGTAAACGCGGTTGACATACAGCGAATCCCAGCCGCGCAGATGCAATTCAAACGAAGTCGCAAAATCTTCGGTGACGCTGGTTTCATCGAAGCCGCCGACTTCTTGCAGCGCGCGCTTGCGAAAGACCACGTTTGTGCCGCAGCAAAACGCGGCGTGCGAGCGCGATTTGCCCTCGCAAATGTATTCATAAAACACGTTCTGCTGGCGAGCCGCCGCCATCGCCGTGTAGGAGGAACTCGTGTTGGCGTAGAACTGCGGCGTTTGAACCCAGCCGAGCTTGGCGTTGTCTTCGAGTTGCGGCACGATGTCGCGCAAAAAATTTGGCGAGGGAAGCGCGTCGGCATCGAAGAGCGCCAGAAATTCGGCGTCGGTTTCGGGCAAAAAATCGTTGATGGCGCCCGCTTTAAAACCGCGCCGGGACAAGCGTTGCACGCAGCGAATGCCATATTTGAAAGCGATGTCCTGCGCCGCGAAGCGGTTGAGTTCGCGCGTCGAATCGTCGAGCAGAATGACTTCTTTATCGGGGTAATCGAGCGCCAATACTGCCGCAACGGTTTCTTCGAGCACATCGGGCGGCTCGTTGAACGAAGCGACGAGGCACGCCACTTTGGGCGAACGCGCCGAAGCGAAGGGCCGCCCGCGCGTGAGCGGCGACTTCGATTGCGCCAGAGCTTTGAGCATCGAATTGGCGTAGCCCACGCCGTGAAGCGCGACAAAGCCCAAAGCCAGCGCCAAAAAAATGGACGCAACTCGATCCGCGACGCCGTAGCCGGGATGAAGTAGCGCGGCGCCAACGGTCGTTATATAAAGCGCCAGAAAGACCAGTCCAGTGCAGGTGAGGACGATCAAACGGCGCGTCGTTCCAGACGTGACGCGTTGTTGCGCCTGAGCCTGTGCAGAAAGGCGCGCGCGTTGGCCGCGCGCGCGTTTGGCGGCGTGAGTGAACTCTTCGCCATCGTGTCCGGGCCGCAGCACCTCGCCTGAAACGGCCTTGAATTTCGATTTGTCTCTGAGCAATGCGTTCCTTGAGCCTCCGCTCTTCGTTCTGGCCCACCCGTGACAGGCAACAATCCCACCACTGAGCGCAGGGGTGTTGTCCCTCACGAGCGAGCTTTAAGAGTTAAATCGGGTGCGAGCAGTTTGCGCCGTTCTTTTGGGGCTGCGTCAGGTGGCGACACGGGCAGTGGCAAACCACCCGTCAAACTGGCGCCCATGCCTGCCCTTTCCGTTCTCCCCGGTCTCGATTGCCTCGCGCAAGGCCACGAACCGCAACTGCTCGCTGAACTGCGCCCGCTTCGCTGCGGCCTGCTTTCCAACCCCACGGGCGCCTCGATCAAGGGAACACCGGCATTGGAGGTTTGCCGCGAACTTGGCCTCGACGTGCGCGCCCTTTTTTCGCCAGAACATGGGCCGCGCGCCGACCGCGAAGGCGACATCGAATCGGGAAGTGAAGGCGGACTGCCGGTTCATTCGCTGTATGGCGCGACGCGGCGACCAACTGCCGCGATGTTGGACGGTCTGGACGCCGTTGTGTGCGATTTGCAAGACGTGGGCACGCGCTTTTATACCTACTCCTCGACGCTCTTCCACCTGCTCGAAGAAGCGATTCCGCGCGGCATTTCGGTTGTCGTGCTGGATCGGCCCAACCCGCTTGGCGGGCTTTGCATCGAAGGCCCAATTATCGAGACGGAGTTGCGTTCGTTCATCGGTTACGCTCCGCTTCCGGTGACGCACGGGCTGACGATGGGCGAGTTATGCCGCTTTTTCGTGCGTTGGCGCGGTTTGGGTGAATTGCTGCTGCGCGTGGCGAAAGTTGCGCATTGGACGCGCGAACAAACGTGGCCGCAAACCGGTTTAGCGTGGCGTCAACCTTCGCCTAACCTGCCCGATTTCGGAAGCGCGGCCTGGTATTCGGGTTTGGCTCTGCTGGAATTTTCAGGCGTGAGCGTCGGGCGCGGAACGCAGGCACCGTTTCAAATTCTCGCCGCGCCCTGGCTCGATGCGCGGAGAATGTCGCGCGCCCTTAAACCGTTGCTGAGGGAAACCACTATCACGTTTGCAACGCTCGAAGTGGTGCCAACGCGCGCGACTTTTGAAGGCGAAGCGTGCACCGGCATTAGCTTCGCTTGCGCGGGGGAAGTTCCGGCCAGACCCGTCGAATTCGGGATGCGCGTGATGACGGCGCTACGGCAAGCGCATCCCGAATTCTCGCGTGAATCTTGGAACAAAACCGGACAGTTGCTCGGTTCAAGGCGCGTTTTGGATTTGTTGTGGAACGGCAAGTTGAGCGCGGCGCTGGGGGTTGCGCGCTCGGATGCCCGCGATTTTCAACGCGAGCGCGAGGAGGTTTTGATTTACGACTAAAGCGTGTCTCACATTGTGTGCATCATTTGTAGGGACATGGCAAGCCACGTCCCTACGAATTTTCACCACGCCTTCTTCTGGCTTTGCGCCTCACGCATCCAGTTCATAAAATCAGCGCGTGGGATTTCTCGCGCGCCTAGTCGCTCGAAGTGCGGCGTCATGGTTTCGATGTCCAGCCACGTCGCGCCGCGCAAAGAGAGGCGCTCGACCAGAGCCACGACACACGCTTTGCTGGCGTTGGGCGAACGATGAAACATCGATTCGCCGCAAAAATGGGCGCCGATGAGCACGCCGTATAATCCGCCGACCAGTTCGCCCTCTTGCCATGCTTCGACGCTGTGAACCCAGCCCAAAGCGTGGAGGGCGCTATAGCCTTCGAGCATTTCCGGAGTGATCCACGTGCCGCCATCGAGTTCGCCTTCCACGAATCGCGGCCCCGCGCAGGCCTCAATCACTTGCGAGAAAGCTTGATCGAAGGTAATGAGCAAGCCTTCTTTGCGCAGGCTTCGCCCCAAGCGCGAGTTGACGCGCAGTTCATCGAAGCACAAAATCGCGCGTTCGGGCGGCGCGAACCACAGCAGGGGATAGCCTTCGTGCGGCCAAGGAAAAATGCCGTTTCGGTAGGCTTCGAGCAAAGTGCGCGGGTCGGCGCGCCCTCCCCAACACAAGAGGCCGCTTTCATCGGCGCGGTCAACGGGCGGGAAAAATGGGCGCTTCATCTCGCGTTATGAGGAGGCTAATCGCGCGCCCGAATGCGGACGGCGCACGATCACGCTGTAAAACACACCGATGACAACCAGCGCCACAAGGGACGCGAATTGCGCTTCCGTTAGCCACGCCGAACCAAAAGCCATTGGCGCCGTAGCTCCCGCGCGAAAGATTTCCATGATGAACCGCTCGACCGCATAAAACGCGAAAAAGAGCAGCGTCAATTGGCCGGGAAAACGGTTGAAGCGCGGCACCAAACGCAGCCGCCACATCAGCGCGAAAAGCAGCGTGCCCATGAACGTCGAATACAACTGAGCCGGATGCGAAGGCGCCGTCATGTGCAGGAAATGGCCCGCCGCATCCACCGAACGGTTGGTTTCTTCGGGAAAAGACACAGCCCAAGGCAAATCGCAGGCGTGCCCATAGCAACACCCGTTCATGAAACAACCGATGCGCCCGATGGCATAACCCATGAACGCGCCGGGAGCCACCAAGTCGGCCAAGGTGCCAAAGTGGATTTTGCGAGTCCACGCGAAATAAGCGATAACAGCCGGAGCGCCGATCAAAGCGCCGTGAAACGACAACCCGCCGTTCCAGATCTGCGCGAACTCGCGCCAGCCGTGCCACTGACTCGGATAAATCACGAAATACAACGCGCGGCAACACAGGATCGAAACCAGCAAAAGCGGCATGGCCACATCGAGAATGAGGTTGGGATCATAGCCGCGCCGCTTGGCTTCGAGGCAGGCCAAAAACGTCGAAACGAAAAATCCGAGCACCAAAAATAGCCCGTAAGAATGCAGCGTGATGGAGCCGCGCGTCCAGAAAAACGCGAGCGCCGCGATTCCGATTCCCAGCGCTAAAGGTGTTGTATTTTTGAGTTTGGCCGCGAACGCGCCGCCTAAAAGTAGCGCGACCAAGGCAGTTGGCCACAGATAAACAAGGGGAAGTGCCGGAATGATGGCGAGAATGGGACGCATAAGCTGTTTAAAAAATAGAGAATACGGGCGAACGGCGCGGGTGCCCGTCAAAAAGCGGCTTGAACTGGGGTCTTGAGGAAACACACAAAGCAGTGTTGTAAAGACAGGGCTTATCTTGTCCGTAACTTACCAACGTGACCTACCAATTTGCGATTGTCAAGTGGACAGGGCAAACCCTTTCCTTACAACACCGCTTAATGACAATCAAAGCAGCGCATCCGCGCTTTGAGGCGCCGTTTTGGAACGGCGTCCCTTGAGCGCCATCGAAAGCAGGAGCAGCACTACACCAACAGAAAGCGCGCTGTCGGCGATGTTGAACACCGGAAAGGTTCGTAGCCACGCGACCGGCGTGTCGAGATCGAAGAAGTCGGTGACGGAGCCTTGGAACACGCGGTCGATGAAATTGCCCAGCGCCCCGCCCACGATGAGACCAAACGCCGTCGCCGCGAACGCGCCTTGACGCGCGATTTCGCGCGCCGAAAGCGCCAGCATCACGATGACAACGAGGGTGAACCCCACCAAAAACGCGCGCTGTCCGGCCAAAACACTCCACGCCGCACCGTGATTTTGCACGTGCGACAAATGAATCCAGCCCGGCACCAGTTCGAGCCGCCCGTTCAGCGGGATGTGAGAACTGACCCAGGCTTTGCTGGCCCGGTCGAGCACCAGAGCCACAGCCGCCGCTCCAAGAAGAAAACGCATGAAATCGGAGGAAAGTGTGAACCAAAACGCTCAAGCCCCACCGCTTGGCGCTTTGTCGCCCGTTGGCGCAACGGGTGAATAAGTCTTGAGTGTGGTGGCGCCTACGCGTTGTCGTTCCAAAAAGGAACAACAAGAGCAGCTCGTTTTGCATTTCCTACTCGGCGTCACGGCGTTGTCGTTCCAAAAAGGAACGACGAGGGATTTGTTCGCTGGCTGGTTTATCTCAATTGAGACGTTGCACTCGCAAAAGGTAAATTCCTCGTCGTTCCCCCTCGCAATGACAACGCGAGAACGGCAACAACGCGCGATTGCTCCGTCGCCAATTATCGAGGTCGGGTTCGTCCGACTCGTTATTTCGTCCAAGTCGCATCGGCCAGAGCCGCGAAGATTTGCCCTTCCGATTCGCGGGCACGGTCGCCATCGGGCGCAAAATTGGTCAAGACCGAAACCGCCAAGCGCACGCCGTCGCGCGTGGTGACATAGCCCGACAAGCAGTTGACGATGGAAAACGTGCCGGTTTTAGCGCGCGCATTGCCCTGGGCGCGCGTGTTCTTCATGCGGTTTTTGAGCGTGCCGTCGGTGCCCGCAATCGGAAGCGCGTTGTAAAAGAACGCGCCCTCTTCTTGCCGCGCTTCCAACGCCAACAAGCGCGTCAAGGCCACAGGTGTGACCAAGTTGTAGCGCGACAAACCGCTGCCATCGGACAAACGAAGCCCGCCAACAGGAACACGATTCGCGTCGAGCCAATCGAGTAGCGCGCCGTGACTTCTCGCGGCCAGACCGCTCGATGAGACCTGCGACCACTTCTTTTTCGGCGCGTCCGTAGCAGCGGCGCGCAGCAGCATTTCGCCGTAAAGGTTGTCGGATGTTTTCAAAAACTTCTGCAGCAAAGTCCCCAGGGGCGCCGACTTGTGAAGCGCGATTTCTTCCGATTTCCCGAGCGCGTAGCCCACGCCCGGATCGACCACGCGCACGCCTCTGGCGCGCAGCAGAGCTGAAAAGCGCGCGCGAATCCACGAGTTCGGGTCGGGAACGGCCACGCCTTCGAGGTCTTTGGAACCCGGCGCGACCAAGCCGGAAATCTCAAGCGTTGAACCCAGCGGCGATGTCCGGTCGCCCCGGTCAAAGTGCGCGCCCGTCGCCGAGGCCGCATCGGGAGCAGTTAAAACGCCGTTCAAAATCGGAAACGGCAACTCGCCATCGACTTTCATGTCCGCCAGTTCGCCGGGGCGAGTGCCGGAAATCGTGACGTCGATCTGGTTGCGATCCAGCGCCCAGCCGGTGATGGGCGCGCCGTAATACCACGTCGTGTCGTCGATTGTCCAGCCGTCGGGGAAGCGCCCGCCGTTTTCTTCGGCGCCCAAACGCGACGGGAGCACGCTCACGATCACGCTCTGGTCTTTGACGCGCGGCGAAGCGGCGACTTGATCGGCGAGGGCGCGCAAATCGTCGCCCGACAAAGACGGATCGCCTTCGCCTTCGAGTCGCAGCGACAAAGGCAGCGGTTCGCCAACGGGCCACACGCCGGTTTTCAAAAAGCGAAGTGGCGCGAGCGTGGCGCGCGTGGCAAAAGTGTGCGAAGCGCCGAGGGATTCAAGCGCCCACGACGCGGTGAACAACTTGAAGTTGGACGCGGGCAGAAACCGCTTGTCGCCGTCGCGCGCGAACACAAGCGGTTGCGCGCCGCCAGCAAAAGGCGTGATGCGCGCCTGAGCCGGAGTGCGCGCGCGCCCCAGCGCCACAACCGCGACGCCGACGTGAGCACTACTCAAGTTGGCGTCGCGCAAAATTGTCTCGATTTTGCTCTGGGTGACGGGAGGCAACTTGACAGGCGCAGCGCTTTGGGCCAAAGCGCTTTGAGCACAGGGCGCGAGCAGAGCGCAACTCGCCGCGAGGAAAGGGATTCGGGAAAAAATCACCGCCAGAGTTTGGCGAAGCGGCTTTGGTGCAGTTCTGCGAGTTGATTTGAAAAGTCGGTTTGGGCGAAAAATGCTGGATCGCCACAGGTGTTAGCCCTGAGGTGTTACCCCTGCCTGTTACTTCATCGGAGGGGGCTGATGCCTCCTTTTGTTCCCTTTGTTCAGGTTTTAGGTTTTAAACCTGACTCGTCGAGTCGGTTGGCGTGATGTTCCCTCGATTGGAAGAGGACGGTTGTCCCGCGTGAAAAGCATTGCGGAACGACCGTCCTCTTCCGAATCACTTTTTCCTGCTCAGAAGTTCTTCAGACCAGCCCAAAAAGAGCAACCAAGTGCATGGCTGATGTGGTTGGTGGAACTTATGGCGATAAGCCCGCCACCGAAATCTGCGTGGTGCTCGCTCTGCGTGGTGCTCGCTCTGCGTGGTGCTCGCCACGAAACGGGAGTTGGTGGGGCTTGGGGCCATAAATTCCATCGACTGTTGATTCTATTGCTGGCGCCAAAATTCTTCGTGCAACGCGCGCACAAAGGGCAACCTGTCCGGCCCGTTTCGTGTGGGATGAACGCGATTCGATAGCACAACCGCGACTTCGCCTGCGCGCGGGTTGAGCACCAAAGAGGTGCCCGTGAAGCCGAGATGACCGACCAGAAAATCGCGTTTTTCGCGCTTGGCCAAGGGCAATTCGCCCATGTAATAGAGCGCGTCGCGTTGCCAGCCCCAACCGCGCGAAGCGTTGCCCTCGGACAGGATGTGATGCGTCGCTCTGGCGCGCCACACGCCCGGAAGCGGCGAGGATTGGCCGTCGAGGAGCCAAATCGAAGCGAAGCGCGCGACATCGCCCGCGCTTGCGAACAGGCCCGCGTTTCCGGCGCACGTTCCGGTTTGTTCGCGCCACGAACGCGCCGCCTCGTCGTGGACTTGCCCGTGCCAGAATCCACCGCTTTGTTTCTCTTCGGTCGGCGCGACAAAAGCCAGGTCGCACGGCGCAAAGGTTGTGTTTTCCAAGCGAAGCGGCACCAGCAAAAAGCGCGCAATCAGTTCATCGAGCGTGTATCCGCTCAGTTTTTCGAGGGCGCGGGCGAGCAAAAAATAGTTGGCGCAGTTGTATTGCACAGCACTTCCCGGCGCGCTTGCCAAAGGCTGTTGCTGTAAAAGCGCGACCCACGAATCGGCGGGCACCTTTTCCAAGGTTTGCAAATGGCGCGCGAGGCCACTCGAATGGTTCATCAAGTGCTCGAATGTCAGCCGCGCGTCGAAGCCGGGCAAAAACGCGCGTAACGGCGTGGTTTCGGGCGCCAGCTTCGCTTGGGCGAGCGTGCAAAGCGCGGCGGACAGCGTGTAAATCTTGGTCAGAGACGCCAGATCGTAAAGCGTTTGCATCGTTGCAGGCGCCCGACACGGTTCGTCCCAACCCAACCGCCCGATGGCGCCGGAAAAAACAACGGCGCGCCCGCGTTCGAGATGACAGGCGACTCCGGGAAACGCGCCGGAGGACACGCCCCGTTCCAAACTCCTGCGAAAAGAAGCCACCTTCTTTCAACGCCCGTCCGATGCGGGCGCTCGCGTTTTTCGCCCGGAGCAGTTCCAAGCGGATCGCGTCGCTCTTGCACGACATCCACAAAAGGGATTTACCTCGCAAACCGGCGAGTGAGAAGTGCTACTTCAACAGAACTTTCCATTCGCCCATTGCGCGGGGATGCGCGTTTTTGGGCCGGTTGAGGTCGGTGACGATGGCGCGAAAGCGGTAAGCGCCTTTGGGGTCGCCGTTATCGGCAGTGAAGTCAAAGGTCGGGTTCACCAGCAGAAAGACGCTCCCCGCAGGCGCCAAGCCGTTCCCGGTCGAGAAATCGGGCCGGTCGAAAATCGCTTTGCCTTTCGGGTCGAGGATTTGAGTCGCAACGCGATAACGGATTTGACCTCTCACCGCGCGCAGTCCCGATAGCAGAACGCCAACCGTCACCTTTTGATCGACTTCCACTTCATGGAGCCGCGTGATGTGAGGCGCTTGCGGGGTATTCCACGCTTGCACCCACGCATCGTCGGGCGACACGATCACCGTTGCCGCCAACTCGCGCGACGCTTTAACTGGTTTCGATTGCGCCTGAGCCTGGAGCCAAAGCGTCGCATGGGGCGGGGCGAACAGAAAAGCCGTCGCCGCCGCGAGAGCAAATGTTCTTTGGTTGAATTGCATGAGTGTTTTGGAATTGACGCGCGGTTTCGGAAGTTCTCCTGGGTTTAAAAAAACGATTCATCGGCTTTTTCGCCCCACGCGCGCAAATCGCCATCGTCGATGCAGGCGTGCGAGGAAAGCATCTTCAGGAAATTCTCCGAAAACCGCGAATCGTCGGCGGCTTCGAGCCATGCGCCGCGCTCGCGTTCGGGCACCTTTTGCGCGAACTGGCCCAGCGGAACGTGAATGGTTTTTTCGTCCGGCGCGATGCCGAAATCCAGCGACCAGTTCGCGGTTTTGACGCGACCGACCGAATCCGTGCGCTTGACTTCGCCGCGCGCAATATAGGGTTCGAGAACTTCGACCTTGAAGACCAAGGGTGCCAGTTCAGGTTGCGCGATGGCTTTTTGCAAAAAACGGGAAGCGGTGGACATAAATGGTGGGGCGATATGGTGTTTGCCCTGTGAATTGTTTGGCTGGCGCTACGCCCGTTTTGAAATGGGAGCAGCAAAAGGGCGAACACATGGTTCGCCCCACCATCATTCAAGGCTATTTTTCGATGGGCACGCCAACCATTGAGCCGTATTCCGTCCACGAGCCGTCGTAGTTTTTGACGCCCTGTTCGCCCAGCAGATACTTGAGCACAAACCAGGTGTGGCTCGAACGCTCACCGATGCGGCAATAGGCAACGATTGGTTTGTCGAAGGTGATGCCCCGCTTGCCATACAGTTCGCGGAGCGCATCGGCGGCTTTGAAGGTGCCGTCTTCTTCGACTGTCAAGGCCCAAGGAATGGACTTGGCGCCTGGAACGTGACCGGCGCGCTGGGCGGTTTCGGTCATGCCGGGAGGCGCGATGACTTCGCCGGAAAACTCGGCGGGCGAGCGCACATCGACCAACTGGTAATTGCCCGATTCCACGATGTCGAGCACTTCGCGCACATTCGAGCGCAGGCTCGAATCGAGAGATTTAGCGGTGTAAGCCGAAGGCGTCGGGTTTTCCTCTTCCATCGTGAGATCCCGACTATCGGCGACCCACTTTTTGCGGCCTCCGTCCATGAGCACCACGTTCTCGTGGCCATACATTTTCAAAATCCACAGCGCAAACGCCGCGAACCAGTTGTTGTTGTCGCCGTAAAGCACGATTGTATCGTCGTTGGACACGCCCGATTTGCTCATTAACGCTTCGAGATCGCTTTGGGACAAAATATCGCGGCGCACGTTGTCCGACAGCTGGCTCGTCCAGTTCCACGCGACGGCGCCGGGAATGTGGCCTTCGGAATAAGCGTTGGTGTCCACGTCCACTTCGACGAGTTTCACATTGGAATCATGGCGATGCGCTTCGACCCAATCGACATCGACAAGCGCGTCGGGATGGGCATAACCTTTGGTTTGAATGGTTGACATGGTGTTAGAACGGACTTCAGCTTGAAATCCTACCTCAAGAGTAGCCAAAGTGCAAAGCCAACGCCGCCCTTGAACTTCTGGCACCCATCTCGCGTCTCGAAAGAGCCACAAAAATGCAAAAAGCGTCCGAGATTTGCTTCGCCTCGTTGCCCCAATCAGCCGCGTTGAAGTCGTTCATCTCGCGCCGCTCAAGGTTCAAAAGAATGGGATTTGGATAAAGGCGCGAATGGAAAGTGCGCGCGACGCACCTTCGCTACGCTCCAAGGCGAAGCCGCGCAAAACATCGCGCAGTTATGGCGGAAACTTCCGCCGGGTAACAGAGAGATTCGCTGTCATTATCCGCACGTTGGAATTCGGTTTTACAAAGAAGAACTTTTGAAATTGGAAGCGTCTTTAATGTTGGGGATGCTACAACATCTTCGGCGAGTCGAACGAGATCAGAGTTTTTGGCGAGTTCGACGCAGAGCATCCGAAGTCGCAAGAGTCACTATCACTTCTTCAAGAGGTTTGGAACGAACAGGAACAACTATGAACACATTTCACGCTAAAGGATTGGGACTGGGTTTGGTCGCTTTGCTGGCGACGGCAGGCACCCGTCCGGCGCACGCGATTACCGATCAAGAAGAAATCGAGGCGGGCCGACAGGTCGCGCAACAGTCGATCAAAGAATATGGGCAGCCGCTTTCGCCGTCTGACCCGCGCCAACAGCGCGTGGCGCGCATCGGCGCGATGTTCGCGCGTCAGGCGCAGCGGCGCAACATCCCGTTTTCCTACACCGTGTTGCAAAACGACAAGGTGCTCAACGCTTTTGCCGCTCCGGGCGGGCCAGTGTTTGTGACGACGAAGCTACTGCAAACCGCGCAAAACGACGCGGAGTTGGCTTATGTCTTGGGCCACGAGACGGGTCACATCGAGATGCGTCACGTCATCAAATCCGCGCAGAAGTCGCAAGCGGTAGGCATCGGCGCGGGACTTGGCGCGGCAATTCTGGGCCAGGTTCTGGGCGGCGGTCGCAACGCGCAGGTCATCGGCGGTTTGGCGGGCGTGGGCGCGCAATTGTATCAAAAGGGTTTCTCGCGCTCCGAGGAATCGCAGGCCGACGCTTACGGCGTGAGCGCGATGTCTCGTCTGGGCTTTGATCCGCGCGCGGCGGTTTCGATGTTGGGCCGTCTGGGAAATGGGCCGGATGGCATTGTCGGCAGGGCGCTCAGCGATCACCCCGACTCGCGCAAGCGTCAGCAAGCGGTCGAGCGGCAGATCAACAGCCAAAACCTCATCGCCATCGCCAACGCCAATGGCGGGCCGTTTCTAAGCCTGACCGGTGCGCACGACGGTTACACGCCCGCTTACGGCGCGGCCAACAACGGCGAACCCTTTGACACGGGTGCTGACGAGACGGGTCAAGTCGCCTCGTTCCGCGCCCGTTCGCTCAACGGCGTCGTGATGGCGCCGATCACCGAAATGGCGCGCTTGGCAGGCGGCCAGGTGAGGGCGAGTGGCAACACCATCACCGTGAGCGCCACAAACACAACGAGCACGTTTCGGCTCGGCTCGGATCAAGCCCAACTCGGTGGCCGCACGGCCACCCTTACGGCGCCGGTTCAACGTATCAGTGGCCAATTGTATGCTCCCATCGGCGCGCTTTGCTATGCCCTGGGCGGACGCGCCGCGCTCAACCCCAATTCCAACACCGTCAATGTGTCGTGGAACGATGGACACAGCAACGTCATCCGCTACTAAAGCAGTGGTTGTAGTCGAGAACGCGACTCGTGGGCGAGCGCCTCGTTCAAAACTCTGGGAGCGCTCCTTGTCGAAAGTGACGCTTCGCTGTTTGGATAATGCGCTCGCCCACGAGTCGGGTTCTCGACTGATAACAATTCTAATTCCATCGGAAGGCGCCTCCAATTCGAGGCGCCTTTTTGGATTTAATCTCCTCATCACAAGCTCTTAATGTCGGCGCGCGAAAATCTGGCGCGGAGAAATCCAATTTATGTTCATCCGCACTTCAACCAAACCGCGTTCCGCGTTTACGCTCATCGAATTGCTGGTCGTCATCGCCATCATCGCTATTTTGGCGGCAATCCTGTTTCCTGTGTTCGCCCGCGCCAGAGAAAACGCGCGCAAGTCGAGTTGCCAGTCCAACCTCAAGCAAATCGGTTTGGCTTCAATGCAATACGCGCAAGATTACGACGAATCGTTGTATCCGCACCGCTTCAACAAGACACCGAACCCACTGATGCAGCAGAACGGCGGCCCAGTTGACAACGCGCTCATCACCAGTGACGCGCAAAACAAGATTTTCTGGATCAGCTTGCTTCAGCCCTATGCCAAGAGTTTGCAAGTGTTCCAGTGCCCGTCGAACCCCAATGGCTTTGTCGGCGGTGGCACGGCGGACTGCGAAGCCAACGGTTGCAAAGGGCAGGGCTACGGCGGTCAGAACTCCTACGCACACAACGATTTGCTCAGCCCAGCCGATGCCTTCAACGGCAACGCCGGCCCGTTGCCGATCAAACTGGCGCAAATCCAAAGCGTGGCGACAACTGTTGCTGTTGTCGATGGCACCTACTACGGCGCCATGCCCAACCCGGCTGGAACTGGCAACGTGAAGTTCACTGGTGCTGCAACTGATGCTGCAGGTTTTGAAGGTGCCATTGGCACCCAATATCCCTTCTACTACTGGAACATTGGTAACAACACCATGAGCTACGATGCACAAAACACCAACGGCTCCTCCACAAACTACACCGACAAAGAGACCAATGGCTCGCAGCGTCACATGGGCTTTGTCAACACGCTTTACGTAGATGGCCACGTCAAAGCCATTCGCACCGAAAAAATCTCCAACGACCTGTGCCAGTGGTTCATCCCCGGCAGCTTCTCGAAAGCGGGCGCGGCTTACAACGTCGATACTTCCGGTTGCACATCGTAACACTCATCAAGACGGCTTTGCCGGTGATAGCGTAAAGCCGTCTTGATTTGCTTTAAAGGAACCAGATGAAACATTCAATCCCAAACTTTACTTTGCTACTTTGTTCGCTGGCATTGCTCTTGTCCGGCGCAAGTAGCCAATCAGCCTCGGCACAATCTACTACACCCACATTAGTGAGCATCAACAATAGTGGGGCTGGTAGCGCGAACTATGGCGTAGATATTGGCGCCTCCATCTCAAATAGTGGACGGTTTGTGGTCTTCATTTCCAGATCCACTGACATCACAACAGGTCGATCATTGGATGCGTCCGGAGCTACCCTATTCGCGCGAGATCTCCAAACGCAAGTTACAAAACCGGTTGATGTGTCATATGATGGCACAAGAACCAATGGTTCTTGCACTGATTCAAGTATTAGCGCAGATGGCAGATATATCGTCTTTTCATCTTCTGCTAGTAATCTAGCTCCCAATGACACCAACGGGCAGCCAGATATATTCGTTCGTGACATGGCGGCAGGCACAACGAGAAACTTGTGCGTCAACTCAGACGGCTCGCAATTAAACGGACGTTCGACGACTCCGTTTATCTCGGCGGATGGAAGCACTGCGGTCTTCCGCACTACTGCGACCAACTGGACAAGCAACGACAAGAACTGGGTCAACTCAGACGTTCTGAAGTGTGGTATCAATGGAGGAGGATTCTCTGCCGTCGACATCTATCAAGATAACCAGCCGAGTATGGATGGGGCTATGCCCACATCTATCTCGTCTAATGGGGCATACGTGTGCTTCAATTGGCCAACTGGTATGACTACGGTTAGTGCTTTCTTGTCTGGGCCGGGAGGAACAACCTTAGTCAGTCGCTCCGCCATTTACACAACAACTGTCACACCGGCTTCAGGGTATTCAGTAGGGGCAAGGGTGTCCGATGATGGGAGATACGTGAGCTTCGTATCTACAGCGGATGATCTTGCCCCTTCGGGATCCTACCCGCCCCCGGAGGAGCGGCCCAAATATTTCTAAAGGATATGTCCAGCGGATTTGTTAGATTAGTTAGCAGAGCTGTAGGAGGAGTTGCAGCTAACGGAAGCTCGTGTGGCCCATCCATGTCAGCAGATGGAAGATATATCGTCTTCTATTCGAGTGCCTCTAACTTGGTTCCAAACGACACAAACAATCAAGGGGACATCTTCGTCTACGATATGCAATCCCTCAGCACGTCTTACATGAAGAGTATTTACCTTGGGCCTAATGGAGATTCAGACGCAAATGGAGATCCTATGCAACCTCGCCCGCTCATAAGCGGTGATGGCGCGTTTGTGGCTTTTCCGACGTCAGCAAGCCTGATTGCCATAGACCGAAATGGCGCTGTAGACGAATACGCCATTCCACGTCCTTAACTTGTTCCTCCAAAAATGCCCACTACGCTCGCCGTAGCGGGCATTTCCTTTGGATCTTCTATATTTAAATTATGTCCCGTGACCTTCGCGCCGTCTTGCGCCAAATGCTGCTCATTCGCCGCTTCGAGGAAAAGTTGGACGAGTTGTTTTCGTCGGGTGTCATCAAAGGCACCTCTCATCTTTATGCCGGCCAAGAAGCCGTCGCGTGCGGCGTGTGCGCGGCGCTCCGGCCCGACGATCTGATCACCTCGACGCATCGCGGACACGGGCATTTTCTGGCCAAAGGCGGCTCGGCGAACGCGCTGATGGCCGAAATCTGGGGCAAAGCCGATGGCCCGTCAAAAGGGCGCGGCGGCTCGCAACACGTGGCCGATTATTCGATTGGCTTTTTAGGCTCGAATGGCATCACGTCGGGCGGGCTTCCCATCGCTACAGGCGCGGCACTGGCGGCGAAGATGAAGGGAACCGGGCAAGTCGTGGTCGCGTTTTTCGGCGAAGGCGGCGCTAATCAAGGCACTTTTCACGAATCGCTGAACATGGCGAGCGTGTGGCGCTTGCCCATCATCTTCGTGTGCGAAAACAACCGCTACGCCATGAGCACGCCTTTCGATGAAGGCACGGCGGGCGGCTCGGTCGCCATTCGCGGCGCGGGCTACGGAATGTCCGGCGAAACTCTGGACGGCACCGACTTTTTCGCCGTGCGCGACACAATCGAGAAGTTGGCCGCGCGCGCCCGCGTGGGAGACGGGCCATCTTTGGTCGAGGCGGCGGTTTATCGCTATTACGGCCACTCGAAAAGCGACAAGTGCGAATACCGCACGCGAGAAGAAGAAGCCCAGTGGCGCGAACGCGACCCGATTGGCCAGTTGCAAACGCACCTGAACATGAGCAACGAGGAATACGCACAGATTTTGGCCCAGGTGGATGAGGAAATCGAAGCCGCCGTCGAGTTCGCCCGCCAGTCGCCCGAACCTGTAATCGAGGATTTGGAAAGCGCAATTTATGCCTGAAAGAAGCAGCAAAAACCTTTCGCGCAGAGAAAGGCGGGCGGATTTCTATATAGCTTTGTTCTCGCCCTGCTTCTTGTTGGGTGTTTTTGGTATCGCCGCCAACTACTCGAACTTCTTGGATTTTTACATTTATGACACGAAGTGAAAATCAACAACGGGTCATGTTCAGTCATTAAGTTCGGGCGCACATGGCGCGCGAGGAACAGGTCGTATTATCTATAGTATCAACTATCAAGTCTCTGGCAAAACGTATGTTTGTAGTGATAGAAATGGTTGTAATAGCCTTGCCAGAACAGGAGGAGAGGTGGAAGAAGTGTTGAGGAAAGCCGCGTCTTCGGGGGGAACAACCACCGTCTACTTCGATCCAAACCAGCCGTAACGGTGCTTTCTCGACGTGCAAAAGCAAACGCTCAGCGTGCCGGGCTTTTTCATTGGCCTGTTTTCTCTGGCCTGCACTTTCTGTTTGTGGCGCTTGGCGGAGCATGAAATCGCGGCTGATCTCCGCGAGAAACGGGCCGCTTGAAACTGTCGTTACGCTATAATTCGCCCTTCATGCCCGCGCGCCGTTTGATTTTCTTGTTGCTTGTTTTGTGTGTGGCATCGGCGCTATTTTCATTGTCCTGGCGCGCGCCGGTTTCTCTGTTTGACCTGTGGAATCCGGGCACCGATGCTGGAAGCCTTCAAAAGCGCGACGCGGCGTGCAGGATTTTTCTGATCTTGCGCCCGACGCGGATGGTAGCGGCGATTCTGGTCGGCGCGAGCCTGAGTTTGGCGGGCGCCGGGTTGCAAACCTTGTTTCGCAACCCGCTCGCCGAGCCGTATTTGCTGGGCATTTCTTCGGGCGGCGCCCTTGGTGCCACGCTTGCCATCGCGCTTCGCTTGCCGCTGCTTTTTGGTCTGGATGCGGCGGTTCCGCTTGCCTGGGCAGGCTCCATTGGCGCGGGATTCACGGTGTTTGCGCTGGGTCGGGGAAATGGAAGCGGTTTGGACGCGACATCGGGGCGCGCGCGGTTGTTGCTCGTGGGCGTGGCGCTGTCGGCTTTTTTATCGGCGCTGTTGTCGCTTGTTGTGTCGCTTTCGGGAAACGCCAATCTGGTTCAGGAAACGGCGTTTTGGTTGCTCGGCGGTTTGAATCGCGCCAACTGGACGCAAAACGCGGTTTTGCTCGTCTCGCTTTGCCTTGGTTTCGCCCTGCTACGCGGAACCGCGCGCGATTTGGACGCGCTCGCGGCGGGCGACGAAGATGCGCTCGCTTTGGGCGTAAACGCCCGGAAGTTGCAAGCCCGCGTTTTGATCGCGGCGGGACTTTTGGCGGCTTCGAGCGTGGCTGTAGCGGGACTCATCGGCTTCGTCGGCCTTCTGGCGCCGCATCTGGTGCGACTTTGCGGCGGGCGCGGCGCCAAAACCTTGCTTCCCGGCGCGGCGTTGGGCGGCGCGGCGCTACTTTGCGGCTGCGATGCGCTCGCTCGCGGCGCGTTTGCACCAATCGAAGTGCCAGTTGGCATTTGGACGGCAATTTTGGGCGTGCCGCTATTTCTGTTTCTGGCGCGCAGGATGTAAACGGTTCGCCATAGGTGGAACAAAGGCAAAGCGGGTCAGATGCGATTTTGGTGCTACGCAGTGCGCACCTGATGACTGGTGGAACAAACGCCAAGCGTGATTAGATGACGCGTAACTTGGCTGGCCTAACGCGATTCGCTGTTTGAGCGCGTAGGTTTTGCCTCTGCCCGGCACTTCGCGTCCCTCTCTCCACCACGAGAAAGGGACGAGCAGAAAGGGATGGGCACGAGCGCATCGCACCCAGAAGGTGTTAGCGACTGAGGATGATGTTAATAAGTTTTGTGGCCATGAGGCGGGCGAAGGCGAGGAAGTGCAAACCCTTGAGTGTTTGCGGCAGTCGTTCATAACATCACGGCGAGTCCCTCTCTCGCGGTGCGGAGGGTGACATGAGGTGCTGGGAAAAGCAAAACCCGGCGCGCTCAAGTAGCACCATAGGGCGGCTTCTCACACTTTCACTTCATGCTCGAAATCCAATCGCTTTCGGTGCGCCTGGGCGCGCGCCGCGTGTTGCACGACGTTTCGCTGTGCGCGCGCCCAGGCCAACTGTGCGTGGTGCTGGGGCCGAACGGGTCGGGCAAATCGACGTTGCTGCGCACCCTGGCCGGTCTGGTTGAGCCATCGGGAGGCGAACTGAAGTGGCAAGGGCAATCGCTGCCGAAAGATAAGCGTGAACGGGCGCGGCTCATCGCGTTTTTGCCGCAGCATTTCGGTGGCGGAAGCGAGATGACCGTTGAAGAAATGGCGATGTTGGGCCGCACGCCGCATCTGCCGCCTTATGGCACGCCGACGCGCGCTGACAAAGAAATCGTCAATCGTGCGGTCGAACGCATCGCGCCGGATTTGCGTGGGCGAAAATTGGGCGAACTATCGGGCGGGCAACGCGGGCGCGCACTGTTGCCGCGCGTTGTGGCCACTCAAGCTCAAGTGCTGTTGCTCGATGAACCGGTGGCAGCGCTTGATGTGCGATTCCAACACGAGATCCTGGGATTAGTTCGCTCGCTCACGCGCGAAGAAAACCTCGTGACTCTGGTGTCGCTCCACGGACTCAACTTAGCCGCTCTGGTCGCCGATTCGATGATTTTGCTCGACGAGACGGGCGGTGTCGCCGCAAGTGGAACGCCCTTTGATGTCATGCAAGCCAACATCTTGGAGCGTGTGTATGCGCTTCCGATGCGAGTCGCGCCGCATCCGTTGTCGGGCGTGCCGCAAGCGCAATCGTTGTGGCAGTTTGAAGAGTGATGTTCTTGAGCACGTTGCTTACCCATGAGGATCGATGTGAAAAGTCTTCTCCAAGTCGCGGAAAGAAACGCCAGTGCCGCTACGACTTGGTGACAAGCGGCACTGCAGTGATCTTCCAATCACCTGGGATACGACTTGAAACACTTTTCAAACTGGCTCAAAAGATAGTTGTGCCTGACTTAACAACACGGCCTGACAAGTAACAACGCCGCTTTTCTTCCACACAAAATTGCTAACGAAACAAGAAGGAAAATTATTTGTGCTTGCCTAACGTTAAAGTTCCTTGTGCTTTTCCTGGCAACCAGCGAGAAACTTGACAAGTCCTTTTCCCACTTTTCCAAATGAAACGTTTGACCATTGCGCTCGCGTTGCTCCCCTTGCTCGCGCGCGCGTCTTTTGCTCAGGTGCTCCCCTCTCCGGTGCCCACGCCTGCGCCTCCCGTGGCGCCGACTCCCACGCCCGCGCCGGTTCCTGGCGCGCCCGATCCAACGCCCCGGCCAACGCCTGTTCCCGGCACGCCTCCCGTTCCGCGTGCGACTCCCCTGCAAGACCCGCGCAAAGATGACACGCCCGCCGCCAACGGCAAAACGGGCGCAAGCACGCCGCAAGGCACGCCCGCGCCAACGCCTAATCCCGACGCGACTCCCGTTCCCAAAACCATCGAGCAACTGACTAAAAATTACGAGAAAATCCCCGGTCTGTTCACGCTCTATCGCCGCACAGCCGACAACAAACAGCGCATTTTGGCCGAGATCAAGGAATCTCAAATCGGCCCGCTCTTCCTTTTGCAATCGACTTTTGCCACGGGCAACGCCGGGATTGCCGTCGCCGGGCGCCCCGCCGATGACACCGTGTGGCGCTGGCAAAAAACGCCCGACAACCGCTTGGCCGTTGTAGCGCCGAACCTGTGGTATCGCACGACCGACCCGAACTTAAAGATCGCCGTCGAACGCGATTTCCCCGACGCGTTTCTCGACATCACGCCCATCATCGCCACCGATTCCGTCAAGAAAACCGTGCTGATCGATTTTTCCTCGTTTTTCGATGGCACCATTCCCGGCCTCAACACCGCGTTTCAGGGAGGCGCTTTGTCGGCGCTTTCTGGCGCCGGTTCGTATGTTTTAGACCCCGAACTCAGTTTCATCGAGCGGATAAAAAGTTTCTCGTCCAACCTCGTCGTTGAGTCGCTGTTCCACTTCCGGCGCGCGGGCAGTTCGGGCGGGTCACCTACGCAGGCCGACCCGCGCTCTCTGCCCATTCGCGTGGCGTTCAACTTGTATCCGCTCCCGGTTGACAACGGTTACAAACCGCGCTTGGCCGATCCGCGCATCGGGTTTTTCATCAACGGGCAATTGTCGGCCAACCGGTCGGGCTTTGAAAACTTCGACCGCGAAAACTCAACCGACCCGCGCACGCACTACATCAATCGTTGGAACATTCAAAAGGCCGACCCCACCGCCAGAGTGTCGCCGCCGGTTCAGCCAATTGTCTTTTTGCTCGACCAGTCGGTGCCGGTTCGCTACCGTCAGGCGATGCGCGAAGGCATTTTGTCGTGGAATCGCACCTTCGAGCGGTTGGGCATCTCGAACGCAATCGAGGTGCACGACGCGCCGATGGAAAACACCGTTCAAGGCCAGGACTACGACCACGCCGATATGCGCTTCAACACCTTGCGCTGGGTCGCCTCGCCGCCCTCGGCATCGGGCGCTTATGCTGTGGCGCAGATGCGTGAAAATCCGCTGACCGGCCAGATTTTGAACGCCTCCATCACCGTCAACGCCAACTTTGCGCGCATCGGCTACCGCGAGAAGAATCAGGTCATCGACCCGCTTGCATCCAAGCGCGCCGGTTCGACTTCGATCTTGGCCAGAAATGGAGCTGAAATCCATGGTTTGGCCTGCGAAATCGACGGGGGCGTGAGCGATCAAGCGGCGCGCGGTTTCGACCTCGCGCAGGGCGTCGATCCGCGTTTGGGCGATCAGGAGTATGTGGACGACTTGTTGCGCGCCACCGTCGCGCACGAGTTCGGGCACATCCTTGGCCTTCGCCACAACTTCGTCGGCTCGATGTATGCCACGCCCGCGCAACTTTCCGACCCACAATTCGTGCGCTCTAATGGCATTTCGGCCAGCATCATGGACTACGTGGGCTTCAACGTCTTCGGCCTGCGCACCAAAGCCCCGCTTTATGGGCGCGGGCCGGGCAAATACGATTTTTGGGCCATTCAATACGGCTACACGCTCGATGAGAAACAGTTAAAAGCCATCGCCGCGCGCAACGGCGAGCCGGGTCTGGTTTACTACGGCGACGAGCTGGCCGACGATTACGACCCGACCAACGTGCGCGACGACTTGTCGAGCGACCCGTTAGCTTACGCCGAAAAGTCATTCGGTTTGACGCGCTATTTGCTTTCCACTTTAGGCAAACGCGAACCGAAAAAAGGGCAGACTTACGCTTACTTCACGCGGCGTTTGCGCGGTTTGCTTTCGGCTCTCACAATTGATGCCGACAACACGCAACGCTTCATCGGCGGCTACAAAGTGCGCCGCGTCGTGAAGGGTGACAAGTCGACCACCGAGCCGTTTTCGCCGATTCCTCTGGCCCAGCAACAACGCGCGCTCGACTTGATGAAGCGCTTCGTGTTCGATCAAAACGCGTGGCGCGTGCCGCAAGAGTATTTGACCAAGACCACGCCGGACTTGCTCGACATCAACGACGCCACTGCCGATACCGCTTTCCCGATCCGCGACGACATTTCGCGCCTGCGCACCAAGTTGCTGACCGATTTGTTCGACTCCAGCCGCTTGCGCCGTTTGTCGAACGGCGAGTTCAAGTTCCCTGGCCAGACTTTGCCCTTGACCTCGCTGTTCCAAGCGGCGCGCGTTGGCGTGTGGGGCCAGATCAAACCGACCACCGTTTACGATGATCTGCAACGAGACTTGGCGCGCAACGATTTGCAATTGCTCATCAACCTGGCAACCGATCAAACCCCGGACGCGCCGCTCGACGCGCGCTTGTTAGCGCAGGGCGACTTGAAAACGTTGCGCGCGGGTCTGGTTCAAACCGCCAAATCATCGCCCGACCAACTGACGCGTTTGTTCGCGCAAGACAGCGTGCGCCGCATCGACAGCGCCTTCAAAAAACGCGATACGGATAGACAGACGAGCTAATGGCTTGATTTGCTTTGGAGCGCGCTTGTAAAAACAGGGCATGCCCTGTCCGCTCGAACCACAGCGGGAACGGGAAGCGGCGGACTTGGCAAGTCATGTTTCTACAAGCGCGTTCTGAGTGAAGTTGGAGCACGAAATCACCTCCGGTGACACCCCCTCGTCCAACAAGTAAGAACCAAAGCGGCGCGCCTTAAACTGCGCGCCGCTTTTCCATGCGCGCCACCCTTGTTTCTCTTTCGCCAACCCAAGCCGCAACCGACGCGGCCCGGCCTGCTCTGACGCCCGAACTGCTCGCCGCGACCGGCGCGCGCTATTCGCGCTCCAACGAAGGGCTGGAAGCGATTTTGTCCAAAATCGACCCATCGAACCCCGACAAATCGGTGGATTCTATCTTTCGCTTCATCGATTATGGTCACGCAAGCGTAGCGGATATGGTTCCGGTCGCCATCTTCATGGACGGCATCTCGCTGTGGCTCGCCTACCATCTGTGGAGCCTGTGCCCTCTGGCTGGCGGGCAGGAATCTTCAACACGCTACATCCGCCTGTCAAGCGACAACTTGCCCGACCCAGGCGACATCGGCATTCCCATCGAATCGCAGGGCCAATGGCGCGACGCGATGAACTCGGCCCTGGGCGCGTATGAACAAGCGGTTGCGTTTTGGGAAGATTACGCCGCTAAGCATCCCGGCGCCACGCGCGTTCCCAGTTCGCTGTTGGATGACGATTCGGACAAAGCGCAAAAGACCGTCGCGCGCATGAAGCGCAATTTCGCCTTTGACCGAGCGCGCTATTTTCTTCCGGCGGCTCTCCAGACCAACGTGATGATGATCCAATCGGCGCGCGCATGGGTCGCTTTGTGCCAGCAACTTTTGAGTCATCCGTTGCCTGAACCGAGGAAGTTAGGCGTGCTAATTCGAGACGAACTGGCGCTGGTTACGCCGCGATTGATCAAGCACGCAACGGCTCAGCCTGCGTTCGAGAAAGCGTTGAAAGACGAGGAAGCAAACCAGCAGGAAATCACGGATTGCTTTGATGTCACTTCATCAATGACCGAAGCCGAGGCGCGCCCGATTTTGCGCGTTCTTCACTGGCATGACCCGCAGGAATTGCACCACGTCGTTAGAGCAGACAAAGACGCCGACAAACGGTTCGCATTGGATTTAGAGTTCCACGACAACCGTTACGGACACTTCGGCTCCGCATTGCAAATGACAGGCGTGTGCTTTGGTTGGGCCGGTGTTGCTCTGGCTGAACTGCGCGATTTGAATCGTCATCGCACCGGTTCTAAATTCGTTTCCTGGAATCCCGTTGGGTTCTATGGAGCTAAAGATCAAGCGCCTGATGATGAACAATTAGCTCCGCTTGTTCAAATCGGTGAACGGTTAACTCTTCAAGCGGCACAGACGCAAGCACAAAGTGGGGGCGTTTACTGGTTCTTACTCGGCGCACAGTTTCCATTTCAACACACGACCACTGCCGATAAATTCATCTATGAAGCTGAACTGCGCACTGGAGTGGGCGCGCATTATCGTTATGCTAAACATCTACACGATGTTTTAGAACTGTGGTATGAGAGGTTTCCTTCGACCAGGGGATTAATTTTGGAAGGTAGCGCGGAACCGGAGTGAAGGGCGTTCAATGCTAACCAGCTTCGTTTAACCCTCACCCTTTAAAAATACCGTTCGCTCGCCCGACGCGAAGCCAAATCCATCGCTTCGCAACTCACGATTTGATAACGGTTGCCTTCCAAATCGGTGAAATAGATGTGCGGGTAACGCGCGGTTTGCACGTCTTCGCCGCCCGCCAACCGAAAGGTGAGTTCGCGTCCCGAACTAGAACCCTCGCTCGCGTTTTCGCTCGATTCGATTTCAACGCGCCAGGCGATTTGACCGCTGAGCGGCTCGCGTTCGACTTCCAATACGCGCAGGATCGTTGTGATGCGGTAAGCCCTTTCAAGCGCCGAGCGCAGCACTTCGCGCGATGTGCGATCCAACTCGCTCAGGCGGCGAAGGATGCCCAGTTCCTCGCCCGCGCTCGAACAAAGCACGATCCATTCGTCGGGCGAAGACAGCGGCAAAGCGCGTCTAGGCGGTGACAGTTCGACTTGTCCGCCTTCATGAGTGAGCGTTAAGTTGCCGTTTTCCTCGCGCACGTAAATCCGCTTAGGGTCGAATAAGTTACCTTCCACTGCTCGCTCCGATTAGTTCAGGTTCGGGCGCGTCCGGTTCGGTGGGAGCGCCGAGTTTGGTTTGCATTTCCACCAAGCGGCGATACAAACCGTCGTCTTGTTCCATCAAATCGGCGTGCGTGCCTTCTTCGACAATTTTGCCGTCTTCGAGCACGACCAACTTGTCGGCGTTTTTAACAGTTGACAAACGGTGCGCAATCGCCAAAGTCGTGCGGCCCGCGAGCAGATTTTCGAGCGCGCCCTGAATCAGCACTTCGCTTTCGGTATCCACGGCGGAGGTCGCTTCGTCCAAAATCAGGATTTTCGGGTCGTCTAGAATGGCGCGCGCAATGGCGATGCGTTGGCGCTGACCGCCACTCAGTTTGGTGCCGCGTTCGCCGACGTGCGTATCATAGCCGTCGGTCATTTTCATGATGAACTCGTGCGAGTTCGCGGCGCGCGCTGCTGCCAGAACTTCTTCAAAGGGCGCTTCGGGTCGGCCATAGGCGATGTTCTCGTGAACCGTTCCGTGGAACAAATATGGGTCTTGCGGCACGACGGAAATGTGGCTTCGCAGATCTTTTAGGTCGAGGTCACGCACATCGTAACCGTCGATTTTGACCTGCCCGTCTTTGGCGTCGTAAAAGCGCGAGATGAGTTGAACCAGCGTCGATTTGCCGCTTCCCGAAGGGCCGACCAAACCGACCATCTGGCCGGGTTCGACGGTCAAGTTGATGTTTTCCAAGGCCGGTTCGCCCGAATCGTAGCCGAAACTCACGTTTTGCAACTCGATTTTGCCGTCCATCTGCGGTAGCGGATGCGCGGCTTCGCTCGAACGGATGTCGGGCTGGGTGTCGAGCACCTCGTAAATGCGCTCGGCAGAAGCTGCGGTGTTGGAATACAAGTTGGCTGTGTTGGCGAGCGATTGCACGGGCGCGTAGAACTGCGTAACGTAGCCAGCGAACATGATGAGTTCGCCGAGTTTGAGATGATGGGCGAACACCTCGCGCCCGCCGATCATCCACACGATGACGTTGCCCACGCCAAAAGCCAGAGCCACGCCGGGGAAAAAGAGGGCTTGCAAAGCCTGCGTTTTGTTGCCCGCGACGGCGAATTCGCTCGACTTGAGGCGAAATTTGCTGGCCTCGTTCTCTTCTTGATTGAAGATTTGCACGACGCGAATGCCGCCGATGGTGTCGTTGAGAATCGAGTTCATGTCGGCCAAGCGGCGGCGCATGGTGCGGTAGCTCGCGCCGATGCGTTTTTGAAAAGCGCGCGTGCCCCAGATGAGCGGGATGGTCGGCAAAAACACCCAGAACGCCAGCATCGGGTTCGTGTAAAACAAAATGCCCGCGATGCCCACCACGCGCAACCCATTGATAAGCGAATCGCGGATGCCCTCGACGATGAACTGCTCGAACACCGCGACATCGTTGGTGACGCGCGACATGATCTGGCCCGTGCGCTTGCTCCCGTAAAAGGCGAGCGAGAGCTTTTGCAAATGCTCGTAAAGCCCGGTTCGCACTTGATACAACACTTTATGCGCGAGTCTGCCGGTGGCAATCATGCGCGTGTAGTGGAAGAAGGTGCGAAGCAGCAAGGTGAGCAACATCACGCCGGACAAAGCTTGCAGCAAGCGCCAGTCGCGGTTGGGAATGGCGCGGTCGATGAGGGGAGCCGTGAGCGCGGCGGGAATTAGTTCCATGATCGCCATCACCACCGAAAAGCCCAAACTCCCGGCCAAAAGTTTCCAGTGCGGCGTCAGTTCTCCCAACAGCCGGGCATAAATGTTTAGTGAAGGTTTCTTCATTTCATTGACCTGAAGCGTGTGTTGCATCCGCGTGGGCATCCGCAAGGGTCTGTGGCTCCTGTTTGGACAAACCTTGAAGCTTGTGCTCCAGATGATACGATTGCGCCGCGAACTGCTTTCCACCATGTCTGCCATTCCTCGCCCACCGGTTTATAGAGCGCGCTTTTCTTGAGGGCGTTTTATAAACCGAAAGCCACCAAAACGGCAAAAACAAAAGTTTTCGATTCCGCTTTGATGGCTTGAAAAAGTTATGCAATTGAACAGCGGGAGTGGGCCGGACGCAAATCCGACTCTTCGTTTACCCCCATGCGAGTAATTCGCCAACGCGTTGTGGCGAATGGGTGCAACTCGATTTCGGTTGAAAGGATTTTCCCCTACAAAAAACTTTGTCCACACGCAGCTTGGCACGTCCGATAGCATTTCAGTTGTCGTGTGGACATGGCAAGCCGCGTGTGGGCAAAGTTTCGGTTTAGCCCTTGCCGTTGACCTTGAGCAGTTCGACATCGAACTTGAGCGTGGAATTGGGCGGAATCGAGCCATCGGGCGTGCCCTGCTCGCCGTAGCCCAACTCGGAGGGAATGGTGAGTTGGCGTTTGCCGCCGACTTTCATGCCCGCCACGCCTTGATCCCAGCCCTTGATGACGCGGCCTGCGCCCAGAGGAAAATCAAAGGGCGCTTTGCCATATGACTCGTCGAACATCTTGCCATTGAGCAAGGTGCCGCGATAATTAACGGTCACGGCGTCGCCCGCTTTGGCGACGGTGCCGGTTCCCACGCGCGCATCTTTGATTTGCAACGTGGTGACGCTTCCCGAAAGAGCGGCGGTGTTCGTTGCGGACGCAGGTGCAGGCGCGGTTTTGGCGGGCGGTGTGTCGTGATCGTGGTCGTCTTCATCGGGCGCGAGCGGTTTTTCTTTGAAGAAACCGATCAAACCAATACCTAAAACCAGAGCAACGATGGCAATCAACTTGGACTTATCCATATCTTAATTTTAAATGACCTCGAAACATTTGGTATTGTGGGACGGAGAGTGCGGCTTTTGCCGTCGCTGCGTTCAATTTTTGGCGCGCCACGACCGCTTCGGGCGCCTCGATTTTTGCCCGTATCAAGAAGCCGAACTCAGCCCTCAACTGCGCGAAGCGTGCAAAAACGCCATGCACGTCATCAAAGCCAACGGCGAGATCATCAAGGCCGGGCGCGCCGCGATGTTTTGCGGCCAGTTCACGCGCTGGCGCCAATTGGCGCGCATCGCGCAGTGGCCGGTTTTCCTGCCCTTCGTTGAACTGGGCTACAAAATCGTCGCCGCCAATCGCGGCACCTTTTCCAAATTTTTGTTGCGGAGTTCTCAGTGAACAAAGGCGCGCAGGAAAGCCGCGTTTCGCGCTTTCGACCCGATGGCCCGATCGTGATGCGCCCGCAGTGGAAGGGCTTGCTGTTTTTGCACTGGGAGTTCTCGCCCGAACTCGTCGCGCCGCTTTTGCCCGAAGGGCTGGAACTCGACCTGTTCGAGGGTCGCGCCTACGTCGGCTTAGTTCCCTTCGAGATGGCGCAGGTCATCCCGCGTTTCGTGCCCGATTTAGGCCGCTTCGGTTTCTTCTACTCGCGCTTTGCCGAACTGAACGTGCGCACCTATGTCAAGCGCGACGGCGTTCCCGGCGTATGGTTTTTTTCGCTCGACGCCGCCTCATCACTCGCGGTTTTGACGGCGCGAGCGTGGTTCAAACTGCCCTATTTCAAGGCGCGCATGAGAATGCGCGCAACGAGCAACGGCTTTGATTTCTGGTCGAAACGGTTGTGGCCTTCGCCCGCAGGCGCGGCAACTCGCGTTCGATTCGAGGTAGCAACGGGCGACACGCGCGCGGCTCTACCTGATTCGTTGGAGGAATTTTTGGTTGAACGTTACGTGCTTTATTCCAAGCGCGGAACTCAGTTGTTTCGCGGGCGCGTTTTTCACGAGCCGTATCAACTGCAAGACGCGCAAGTTTCGGTTCTGCGCGAAACCAATTTACGCGCGGCGGGTTTTATACGACCAAAGTCGGCGCCGCACATCCTGTTCTCACGCGGCGTCGATGTCGAAGTGTGGGATTTGGAAGGGTGTTGAGGCTTTGTTTGGAACCACAAATGAACGCAAATGCTATTCAAATGTAGTTTTTGCTGAAGAGGGTTGATGTTCGTTCAGCGAACGCGAATGGACAGATAATACGCGCCCGAAGTGGTTTCGGTGGCCATCAAATTCACTCCGGCGCGCACTTGATACACGCCCGTTTCCTTGAGTCGGGCTGAGTAAGAAGTGTTTTTGTCCTGCGTCAAGTTGCGGCCTGAAGGCGAAGTGATGAACAAAAGCGGGTAAAATCCGGGAGTTTTCGAGTCGACAAAAGCGCGTATGGTTTGACCGCGCCGCGCCCGAAACATGTAAGTGCGCTCGGAATCACGGTTGGCGATGACGCCCGTGCGGATCAACACCAGCGACTTCCTCGCACGTCTTGCCCCGGCAACACATCTTGCCCCGGCAACGGGCGCAAGAGAAGCGAGCAGAAGGAAGGTGAGGGCCACCGGTTGAATTTTCATCGCGTTTTTAGACGCCAAAACCAGCGAACGAGGCGCGGGATGTTTGCTTTTTAAAGCCACAGATGAACACAAAAACACAGATGTTTTGAGATGTTGTTTTTATAGGAGAACCAAATGGAAAACAGCGGTGTCTTTTGTGTTCATCTGTGGCTAAAATCGCTTTTACTTTCGTGCTCGTTGTGTGTGCAGCATTTGTCGTGCTAACCCTTGGCGCGATGCTGGTGTATCCGGGAGGAACGGCGCTCGATGCGCACTCGCGCGGCTACGAGTTCGCCTTCAATTTCTTTTCCGACCTGGGCCGCACATTCGCGCGCAACAACTCGCCCAATCCCGTGGCATCGAAGTTGTTTTTCGCGGCGCTTTTTGGCGCGGGCGTGGCGCTGGGCGTTTTCTTCCTCGCGTTTGCGCGCTTCTTCTGGGAGAGTTTGGGGCAACGCGTCGTCACCGGGTTTGGCGTTGTTTTCGGCTTGCTCAGCGCGTGTTACTTCGTGGGCATCGCGCTTTATCCGGCGAATTTGCATCCGCGCGAACACGTGCACTGCGTCTTCGCGGCGTTTCGCGCGTTTCCGCTTGCCGTCTTGTGCTTCTCGTTCGCCATGGCGATTTCGCGCTCGTATTCGCGGCGCGGACTGTGGATTTTCGGAGCGTTCACCCTTGTTTTAGTGGCTTACCTCACGCTCATCACCACCGGGCCACCCACCGATTCGCCCGCGGGTTTGATGGTGCAGTCGATAGGCCAAAAAGCGGTGGTTTACGCGTCGCTGGGCGCGGTGGCGGCGCAGTCATGGCTGGCAAGGTGCCACTTGAAGCACAGCAGCCATGCTGCAAGTTGAAGATGTTGCGCGTTGGACTTTGGGCATCAAAGCCAGTGTTGGGAAAGCGGAAACACCCGCTTGAAAAAAGCCCAAGCCCCACGGTTCCAAGCGTAGAAGCGGGCTTGCGCCCTTTTGCCGGGAAGCGGGATTGCGCCCTTTTGCCGGCAGGCCATCACTTCGCCAACTGATGCTCATGACCGTTGGAAATAGCGACCACTGAATTGTTCGTTGGTCAGATCGCTTCGCCAATTGATGCTCGCAACTCCCCTTGTCAATCGGCCTGCGCGCGGAAAACGAAAGACCCGCCAACTTGTGTTGACGGGCCTCGATAAATACGGACTACAATGGATTACGACGTCTTGTGGGACTTGGGCGTGCAGATTTTGCACGGATACGGATTGCCGTGAACACACTTTTGTGTTTGAGTCAGAGCGCCAACTGTGCCCCATGTCGTGAGTTGCGGGCTGTTCCAGACTTTGCCGGATTTTTCGTCGCGTTCGATTGGATCTTGTTCGATTAAATTTTGTTCGATTGGATTCACCTCCTTCGGTGCCCCCTATCTATCAACAAAATGTCCATTTCAAATGATATGAAACTATAATGACTAAACGTGTTCCCTTGCGCAAAGACAACGCTTAAAGCGGGACATCGGCTTCTTTGTCCTCGCGCTTGGACTGTGCGGACAACCGTTCGGGAATCAGCAACGACATCACGATGGCCAGCACGATACCCAGCGAGGTTTCGACAAAGCGGTCGCGCGCATACGTCCAGGGCGCATCGGAATGGTCGAGCACAACCAGGCCCGCGACGTAGCCCGCCAATTTCGCCGCCTCGCCGTAGCCCGTCAGGTAGCACACAAAAATCAGCGTTGCTATGGCGGCGCCCATCACGGGGAGGGAATCGCCAAACGCCAGCACGAAAAGCGGCCCGGCGGCGGCGCCCAGAGCTGTGCCGAGCAAGCGTTGCACGCCCGATTCCTGCGTGCGTTGGCTCGACACGTCGGTCACGATAACGGCGGCGACCACGGCATAAAGCGGATAAGTCAGCTTCATGCTTTGCGCGATGGCAACGGCCACAACCGAAGCCAGGGCCGCGCGAACACCAAGCAAAATCGCTTCGCCAGCGCGCCTGCGAAGCCGCATTATTTGGGGAGACATCAGTTCAAGGGTTTAATCGGTTTGAGCATTCCCCTTTGAAAGACCATCTCTTCTGGCCAAGCCGTAAAATAAACGCGATGCGCCGCATGCTGCTCTTCCCCCTTCTCTCCTTGGGCGGTTGCACTTCGTCCAAACCGCCCGCTCCGGCGCCAACGGTTCTTTCGATTTCCTCGGTATCCCAGCAAACGATTCGTGGTTGGGGCATCTATCCCTGCACGGTTGAGAACGACCGGCCCGATGCGGAGCTTTTCACGCTGTGGCATCGGCCCAGCGCCGCCAGATTGATCTGGAAAGAACTTGGCATCACGTTCTGGCGCTGCGACATCCCGCCCGGCTGTTATGACTCGAGATGCGACAACGGCTCGCTCGATGAAGCTTATTTGAGAGGTTCTCTCGAACGGCAACTGCGCTTGGGCGCTTCGTTTGGGCCAAAGCCGTATATTTTGTCGATCTGGTCGCCGCCCGCTCCATTCAAATCGCCGCCGACAACGCTTGGCATCGATCCCAAAACCAAGCGGATGTCGTCGCTTGCGCCCGAACGCGAAGCCGATTTTTGCCGCTTCGTCAGCCGCGTTTTGGGGCGTATCCACGCGCACGGTTTGGCGTTACCCATCGCTTTGGGTGTTCAAAACGAGCCGAACTTCGCTTCGCCGCTGTGGAAAGGAACCGCCTATTCGCCCGCGCAGTGGAAGCGCGTCTTGGTTCAAATGCGGCGCACTCTCGACCAAAACGGCCTGCGAAGTGTGAGGTTGTTGGGGCCAGAAGGCGGTTCCTACGCGCAGTCTCTGTCGTTCGTGGGCGGGTCAAAAGCGCCGATTTTGAGTCATGCCGAACTTCGTCAATCGCTGGACGGCTTCGCGTTTCACGGCTACACGGTTGAGTCGAAGCGCGGCCCAAACCCTCAACAGATGCGCTTGGTGGCTCTTGCGATGCAACGCGCGAACAAAGCGGTGTGGATGACCGAATGGTCGCTTCCCGGCGACAAACCCGACGCACTGACTCACGCTTTGGAAACCGCGCAAAGATTGGGACGGGAAACGGCCTATATTCCGTGCAACTACTGGGCGTGGTGGCAGGGTTGGTATTTCCGCCATCCCAAAGGCGAAGTGCTTCTCACCGGACGCGACGACACGCGCTTGCACGTGTCCAAAACCTACTTCGTGCTTCAAAAACTGTGGCACAGCGCGCCCGGAGGAAGCGTGGTTCATCGCGTGCAATCGAACGACCCTCAACTGTCCGGCTTCGATCCGCACCGCGTTCAAGTCGTGGCGTTTCAATGCGCAGCGCGCCAGACGCTGTTGCTCGTCAACCCAACCCTAAGCGCGAAACCTGTCGAAGTGCGCGGCTTGATCGGCACCCTCGCCACGCGGTTCGTCACCGACCAAACCCGCGATATGAAAGGGCAAGCGGCGCTGGCTGTTGGCGCGGGAAAAGCTAAGTGGACACTTGCGCCGCGTTCAATCGAAGTTGTGGACGTGCGATAGAGGGAAGAGGAAAGCCGCGAAGCAAAACGTGGGCACTTTGTCTTTTTCGCGGGTGAAACCGAACCGCGCGTGGAGTCGGGCAAGTTTTCTGGTTCGCTCTTTGTCGCCCGTTAAAGCTACCTTTCAAAACCCCATAAAATCAAAAGGTGTCTTCCCGTTTCCTCTTCCCGGTTTTAGCGTTGCTCGCGTTCCTGGGCGGTTGCGCGCGCCAGCAACCGCCCGCTTCTTCCGAAGCACTCAAGCCCGTCGATCTGCGATTTCCCGCCGACGATTTAGGGCGTCCCATCGAACTCAAGCAACCCGCGAAACGAGTCGTTGTCATCGGGCCGGGCGCCATCGAGACGATGTTTGCGCTGGACGCGCAAGGCCAACTCGTCGGGCGCGACGACTTCGCTAACGTTCCGCCCGCAGCCAAAAAAGTGGCCATCGGCGGCAACTTTCAGGGGCCAAACATCGAGCAGTGTTTGGCGCTACGCCCCGATTTGGTGATCGTGCAGGGCGAGACGAGCAACAAAAGTAAGTTCGAGGATTGGCAATCAAAGATGGGCGTTCCCGTCGCGGCGCTCACGACGACGAACTTCCAGTCGCTGGCGCGCGACTTTCGCAAGTTGGGCGCGTGGATCGGCAAAAGCAAGCAAGCCGACGAGATGGCGAAAGGGTTTGAAATCCCTTTGCCCGCTTTGAAAAAGTCGTCGCGCGCGCTGATTCAAACGGGCGATTCGCCCGGATGGATCGCCGGACGCGGCACGCTGGTGTCGGACACGGCGCGTCACGCAGGGTTTGGAAATATCGCCGACGAACTGGGGATCGATGGCTATAAAGAAATCAACGTCGAATCGCTGCTCGTCAAACAGCCCGATGTTTTGATCGTGCCGAGCAGCCAACCCAAGTCGCAGGTTTTGGCGGCTTTGCGAGCTAACGCTGCGCTATCGGGATTGGAGTGCGTGCGCCGGGGGCGCGTGTTGGTGGTAAACGGCGATTTTCTGCTGCGACCGGGGCCGCGTTTGTTGACAGGCGTGCAGCAGTTGCGCGCACAAAACGGGGATAGGGGCACCGCGCCCAAAGAAACCTCGCGCTCAACATCCTGAGATTCGGGTTTTCCCCGTTTGCACCCGTTGGCCTGGCAAGGTGTCGGCAGGTCTGGTCGCGCGGCTCGCAATCCGTAGGTGGCTGGTGCAGTTCCGTCGCTGTGTCGGCGTCCCCAACAAACGGGAGAACGCGGCGCGCCGCGCGCCTTCAAACTGAAAGGTCTCTATGTGTGGAATCGTTGGATACGTCGGCGCCCAAAGCGCCGCTTCAATACTCACGGGCGGCTTGTCCAAGCTCGAATATCGCGGCTACGACTCGGCGGGCGTGGCCGTCGCCAATGGGCACGGAATCGAGGTGCGCCGCGCCGTCGGCAAACTCGAAAACCTCCAGTCATCGCTGCGAAGCGCGCCCCTGAACGGTCACGTCGGCATCGGCCACACGCGCTGGGCGACGCACGGAAGGCCTTCGGAAACCAATTGCCACCCGCACGCCGACATGAGCGAAACGGTGTTCGTGGTGCACAACGGCATCATCGAAAACTACGCCGAACTGCGCGCCCATCTCGAATCAGCGGGGGTGTCGTTTCGCTCGCAAACCGATACCGAGGTTCTGCCCAACCTCATCAAGCGCGCCTACGACAAAACCCCCGGCGACCTGGTGGGCGCGATTCGATTGGCCTTGAAAGAGGTGCGCGGCGCCTACGCTCTGGCCGTGATGCACGCCGAGCATCCCGACACAGTCGTCGCGGTTCGCCAGACTTCGCCACTGGTCGTGGGTTTGGGCGAGGACGAAAACTTCTGCGCGTCCGACCCGCTCGCCATCCTCAAATACACGCGCGACATCATCTTCCTCGACAACGCGGAACTGGCGGTTCTCAAAACGGGTTCAGTCGAAGTGTTCGGTTTGGAAGGCGGCGAAGCGCGCCAGCACCGCGTCGAGCATCTCGAATGGAATCCCGATTCGACCGAACTGGGGCACTGGCCGCACTACATGCTCAAGGAAATCCACGAGCAACCCGAAGTCATCGAACGCTTGCTGGCGCGCTACACCGACGAAAACCGCGAAAACGTGATTCTGTCCGACATCGGCCTGAGCGATGAAGAACTGCGCGGTGTGCGGCGCATCTTCATCCAGGCCTGCGGCACGTCGTGGCACGCCGGATTAGTTGGAAAGCTGCTCATCGAACGCTTGGGCCTCATCTCCGTTGATGTCGATACGTCGAGCGAGTTTCGTTATCGAAACGTCGCGTCGCATGCCAAAGGCGCCATCTTGGGCGAAGACACTTTGGTCATCGCCATCTCGCAATCGGGCGAAACCGCCGACACGCTCGCTGGAGTTCAAGAAGCCCGCGAACGCGGCTTGAAGGTGATCTCCATCGTCAATATGCCCGCATCGAGCATCGTGCGCGCCAGTGACGGCGCGATTTTCACGCAGGCAGGGCCGGAAATTTCGGTCGCCTCGACCAAAGCCTTCATCGGTCAACTGGGCGCGCTGTATTTATTGTCGCTGCATCTGGGCCGCGTTCACGGTCAAGTCGATGCCGCGCGCATGAAGCGGCGACTCGACAAATTCGCCGAACTGCCCAGAGTGATGCGCGAGATTTTGAAAGACACGAGGGAAGTCGAACGCGTCGCTTCGCGCTTTTGGGCGTGCGGGCACGCGCTCTTCATCGGGCGCAATTTCGGCACACCCTCAGCGCTCGAAGGCGCCCTGAAGTTGAAGGAAATTTCCTACATCCACGCCGAAGGCTATTCGGCAGGAGAACTCAAGCACGGCCCAATCGCCCTCATCGACGAACTGATGCCGGTTTTCGCCATCGCCACGCAAGGCCACACGCACGAAAAGATGCTCTCCAATATGCAGGAAGTGCGCGCGCGGCGCGGCAAACTCATCGCCATCGCGGGCCAAGACGACGGGCAAATCGCTGACAACGCCGACTTCGTGTTGCGCGTGCCGGAACTGACCGAATCGTTCACGCCCTTCATCGTGGCCTTGCCGCTGCAACTTTTGGCGTATCACATCGCGCTCTTGCGCGGCCATGATGTCGACCAACCGCGCAACTTAGCGAAGTCGGTGACGGTGGAATAAGTCGTTGTTTTGGTTCTGACCTGCTCATATTCCCAAATGTAGGAATTGCGAGAAGCGGGCAAGGGCAAGATGGTCGCTTTAGCCGCGTGCATAAGGAAATTGCTGATGATCGCTTACGGCGTGTTGAAGCATCAGAAGCCTTTCGACCCCGCTCATCAAGGGCAACCGCAACTCAACCCGTCTTCTTGAGCAAACACGCCCAAAAACAAACACAAAAAAGTGCCGCCAAAACTCTTGACGACACAGTCTCTTGTTGTGCTGCTTGTTGGTCAGCTCCATTGATTACGAAGTTGGTGCGGGTGAACAAGCCAAGCGGTCTATGGCACTTGGGGTTAACCACTTCACATGGCCATCCAGAAAGGCGTAATTAGCTCCTCCATTGTGTAGCGTAGCCCAAAAGCCTTGACCTGTACCGCACTGCGAATATGCTAGAAATCCACCCCCGCCTGCTGTTGGTAAGAACGCAGGATTATCGTCGCCAAACACCCATGTTGTGCTGGTATTGAGAACGCTTGCTTCATGTCGTCCGGTGAAACTTATGCCGCTCTGGTCTTTGCCCTTAATATTGAGTTGGACGCCATTATAATAGTAACCCCAAATGTAAAAATGAGAATCTGGTGTGCCTGGAAATGGCAACGAGCGTCCCTCATGGGTGGGGCACTCAATAAGGGCTGTAGACTTGATGTAGGGAAAGAGTTGAGGTTGAACTCTATCGTTGGGATACCGCCCGTCACTGTCTTGAGAGTATTGCTGAACTGCAAGTGCCAACTGCTTGAGCTTGCTTTGGCAAACGGTGCTTCTGCCATTCTCTTGGACGCGTCCAAACACTGCAAACAAAATGCTGGCTAATACTCCCATTGTCGTCAGAGCAACTAAAATTTCAACGAGAGTGAATCCTGCCCTGACGTTAGATTTTGCTTTGGTCGTGTTCATAATCATGCAGTCTCGCTTATTGCAACACCGCGCGCAAGCAGCACAACAATGTTATTAATCTGCAAACTTGCGGTATAACGTCACTTTCTGAGCGTGAACATGCGCACAAAACCGCAATTCAGTCAGTGCGGTAAAAACACGTGCTAAGAGTGCTTTGATCGCACAACGACTTATGTTGTTGGAACAATCTTCTTGCGTGTTGGGGATTTGCGTTCGCTTTTCTTTTTGAGTCCGATGGCGGCGGCTTCGTCGGAGTCACCCCCGAACTGGCCGACGACCAATTCCTTGACGCGCAAAGAGCGCTTGTAAAGTTCCTGTTCGGCAGTGGCGGCGGCATCGCGCGCAGCGTCGAGGGCGTTTTGGGCCTGGACTTCCGCCGCGCGTTTGGCGTCTACCTCGGCGACGAGGGTTTGCATTGCGGCGGGTGAATGTTCGGCTCCGCCGACAAAGCCGGAAAGCGCCGGAAGCGCCGCGACCACGTCGCGCGCGCTTTGAATGAGGTTGGGTAACAATCGTCGTGTGGCCATGATGTTTTTGGTGCCTTCAAAGTCTCCGTGACAGCCCGCATAATTGATATGCGGGTCAACCAATCGAGTTGGATAGCCATCACATCGTCTATGCAGGCCACCATAGCTTATATGACGGCCAGCATAGCAGCTATGCGGGTTGTCATAGCTGCTATGCGAGGCACCATACCGACTATGCGGGCAGCAATTGTTTCTGTGAACGCGAAGCGTCAGCGAGTGCATCGAACAGAGCACGAAGCGCCATCATTTGTAATGATGGCGCTTCGTGCTCTGTTCGATGCACTCGCTGACGCTTCGCGTTCATCTAGAGTGTGTTAGGAACTCATTTGAGCGTGAAATCTCGATTGGAAGAGGTCGTCAGACCCGCTTTAGCGCGAAGTAGCGGGTCTGACGACCTCTTCCAATCAAAAAGCG
>JAABUM010000970.1_pt1 | contig 45670 bp, 34 predicted proteins | sample 5559161 | NCBI WGS metagenome assembly JAABUM01 (sample SAMN10711868, study PRJNA513369) | rock metagenome | isolation source: Antarctica rocks | place: Antarctica: Victoria Land, Siegfried Peak nord
GCCGCGCTTCTACGATGTCTGGGACGGGCGGGTGGCGATCGACGGGCACGATGTGCGCGACGTGACGCTGGCGTCGTTGCGGCGACAGTTCGGGATCGTCTTGCAGGATACGTTCCTCTTCTCGATGACGATCGGCGAGAACATCCGCTACGGGCGGCTCGACGCGACCGATGCGGAGGTGGAAGAGGCGGCCAAACAGGTCGGCATCCACGACTTCATCGACTCGCTGCCCGCGCGCTACGAGACGAAAGTCGGGGAGCGCGGGAGCGGCCTCAGCGTCGGGCAACGGCAGTTGATCGCGTTCGCGCGCGTGATGCTGGCGAACCCGCGCATCGTCGTCTTGGACGAGGCGACGAGCAGCGTCGATACGCGCACCGAGCAGATCGTGCAGGAGGGGTTGCGGCGGACGTTGCACGGGCGCACCGCGCTGGTGATCGCCCATCGCCTCTCCACGATCATCGAGGCCGACGTGATCGCGGTGATCGATGGTGGGCGGATCGTGGAGCAGGGACGGCATGCGGAATTGCTGGCCCGGCGCGGAGCCTACTACCGCCTCTACACCGCCGCACAACTCCATGAGCGCATGGTCGTCCCCGGCAACGCGACCACGAGCGAAGCCTGACACCACAGCCCTATAGATAGACAACGAGCCGCCCGCGCTGAAGGCACGGGCGGCTCGTCTCTTTGGGACAGCGAATCATTGCCTGGCGAAGCGGTTCAGCGCACCGATGACCGTGGGCATGAAAGTATCGCCGCCACCGTGCCCTGCATCGTCGAGGATGTGCAGCTCGCTGGTCGACCAGGCTTTGTGGAGCCGCCAGGCGGTCTCCAGCGGCCCGCTGACGTCGTAGCGTCCGTGGATGAGGACACCGGGTATCCCGTTCAGCGTCGCCACGTCACGGATGAGTTGGGCCTCGTCCAGAAAGGCGGCGTGTCGCCAATAGTGCGTCACCAGCCGCGCGAAGCGCAGGCGGAACTCCGGGTCTTCGTAGCGCGGGCTCGGCTGATGGCCGGGGGTGAAGGAGACGTGCGCGTCCTCCCAGGTGCACCATTCCCGCGCGGCGCGATCCCGAACCGCCGGATCGGGATCGGCCAGCAGTGTGGCATAGGCGTCCACGAGCGGCAGCCCGCGCAACGACTCCGGCACAGCGGCGGCGAAACGCTCCCACTCCTGTGGGAAGACCCGCCCGACCCCTTCGGTGATCCACTCGACCTCGCGGCGTGAGGTGGTGGTCACGAACCCGAGCACCAATGCGCCCACCCGCGCCGTGTGGGCCTGCGCGTAGGCGAGGGCGAGGGTCGTGCCCCAGGAGACGCCGAGGATCGCCGTCCAGTGCCCGATCCCGAGGAGGCGGCGCAGGGCTTCGATGTCGGCGATCAGGTGCGCGGTGGTATTGACGCGCAGATCGGCGTCGGGCGCGCTGGCGAGCGGGCGGCTGCGCCCGGCCCCGCGCTGATCGATTAGTACGGTGCGGTAGAGCGCCGGGTCGAAGAAGCGCCGCTGGCCCGGCGTGCTCCCCGAGCCGGGACCGCCGTGGAGGAAGAGCGCGGGCTTGCCCGCAGGATTGCCGCAACACTCCCAATAAATCTGCTGCCCGTCGCCCACGTCGAGCATCCCGCTATCGTACGGCTCGATCTCGGGGAATCGCTCGTTCATCCGAACCTCCTTCGCTGCATGCTCCATTCTGCGCGTTGCCCGCCCAAACATACCCGATGCGTCCGGACTATTCCGCTGTCTCTTCGATCGGCGGTGCCGTGTCCTTTTGTCCCGGTCGCCCCTGTTGCGCTCCCGCTATCGCTGACGGACCGGATCGGCGAAAAAGACCGCCCTGCGTCTGTGATCAGCACCTGCGATCACGACGTGACACTGTGGTACGATGCGCGCTACACGTTGACGGGGAAGCTGGGGCGAGGGGAGGGCGAATGGAGAGGCGGTTAAACGATCGGCTCGTCTACCAGTTCGTCCGCGCCGAGCACGAGCTGCGCGTCGTCCTCGATAACGCCCTGCGCGACTTCGGGGTGACGCTGACCCAATGGACCGTCCTGACCCTGCTGCTGCACGAGCCGGGGCTCTCCGCCGCCGATCTGGCGCGGCGTAGCTTCATCTCGCAACAGGGGGTGGCGGGGATTTTGAACCGCCTGGAGCGCGCCGGGCTGGTGGCGCGCGCGCCGCACCCTACGCATGGCCGGATCGTCGAGGTCACCGTGACCTCCGCCGGGCGTGCGCTCGTCACCTACTGCGACCAGGAGGTCGCCGCGCTCGAAGCGCGCCTGCACGACAGCCTCGGCGCGTCCGGCCAGGAGGCGTTGCGCGGTGCCCTGGCGCGCTGCCGCGTCGCCGTCGGCGAGTTCGCCGCCAAGGGGAGCGGGCGCATCCCCCCGACAACGACCGACGCCTGAACGCATTGCGCGCTACGCCAGCCCGCTCCGATAGATCGCGTTGAAGAGCAGGCGGTAGGTGCCGCGCATCTGCGCGCGGAAGTGCGGGCGGAAGCCGAAAAGGATCGCCCGCCCGCGCCCGACCGGCAACTCCACGATCGCGGCCTTCCCGGCGATATGCTGCGGCCCCAGCACCCAGCCGCTGAGGAGGGTGTTGCTGTGCGGGTAGTGCGCCACGATCGCCGGATGCTCGCGCTCGCCAGGCGCGGTACGGACCTCGAAGGCGGGGCCGTTGATGTAGAGCGCCGCTGTGTCGCGCGCGAAGCCCCAGCCGAGCGGGTGGGTCGGATCGACGATGATGCGAAAGAGCGCGCCCGGCGCGTAGAACTGCTCCGACTTCAGCCCCGCCAGTATATTCGTCACCGGCAGATAGAGGTGCTCGATCGCCAGCTCGCAGGCGGCGTCGAGCGCGATCAGCGTCCCGCCCGCATCGACGAAGCGGCGCAGTTTGGACGCCCCGCGCTCGCCGATCCCGCCGCTGTACTCCGCCGGATACTCGCGGGCGCTGTTGCCGTCCAGAATCTCGCGCGCGGGCTGATGGGCCAGGAGCAGACAGTCGAAGCGGTCGAGCAGATCGCCCTGCCGCAGATCGGCGTCGCGCACGGTGGTGAACGGGAAGGCGTACTCTTCGAGGACGAAGCGCGTCCAACCCTCGTCCATCGCATTGGCCTTGTAGGAGCGATAGAGGCCAATCCGGGGCATCTGCAGGCGCTGTTCCTGGGGGGCCGGGGCGTCGTCCGGCGCGAAGGTCAGGCGCAGCCCATACCGCCCCGCCAGCGCGACCAGCGCCGTCGCAGCGAAGTCGCGCACCACGTAAGTGCCGGGCGTGTGCTCGGTCTCGCCGATCGTCCAGGGCGCGGTCAGCCGCGCGACCGTCGTCCCGGCCCCCGCCTCGCCGCCGAGGATGGCGTTGATCGCGCGTACGCTGTCGTTCCCCTCCGCGCCGAGCAGGGCCGTGCCGCTCGGCGCGCCCACGCTCGGTGCCTGCGGCACCGTTAGTTCATCGGCCCCGATGCGCCGGAGATCGGCCCCGAACGGGTGATCGATCTGCGCCGTCTCGACGCCGAACTGGAGGCCGAGGGTCTGCGCGGTGATGTCGTAAGGGGGCTTCGGCGGCCCACCGGGATAGAGGCGCAGGTCGGGGTAGGTCTGGATCTCCAGCAGCGTCTTGGCGAAAGCGCCGTAGGGCTGGGCGAGGCGGATCACGTAGGTGCCGACCTCGTAACGCACCCCGCCCGCCGTGAAGGGCGCGGTCGCGCGCTCGATCTCGACGCCACCGAAGTGCAATGCTCCCAGCATCTCGACCGTCGCGCCCGGATCGCGCCCCGTCGCGGGGATGACGAAGGCGTACGGCCCCTCGCGCTCGACCGCCGCTTTGTGGACGAGATAGAAGTTGCGCAACCAGCGCTCGCGCCCCTGCGCGGCGTTGTCCAGCAGCGCCAGCGTGGCGATCCGCTCGTAGGCGACGATGTCAGCGATCGTCCACTCGCCGCCCGACCAGGGGAGGGGGTGGTTGGCGGCGGCGACGCGCGGGTTGAAGCCGCGCGCCTCGCGCAACGTCTCCTTGGCGATGGTGATCGGCGTGCAGATCTTGCAGGAGGCGGCCTCGCTGAGAATCCGCACCCCGCCGTGATAGTGCTGGTAGGCGCGGGAGGGGGAGAAGGCGTCGAAGATGATCGCCGTCGCCACCCCCTCCTTACCGGCGGACGTCAGCTCCGCCACCATCGCGTAGCCGAGCTGGTTGATCTCCTGCTGGAGGATCGGATCGACGTTGGGATCGTAGGGATCGATATACGGCGGGACGAAGAAGCGCGCCCCTTCCGAGCCCATCTGGTGCTGATCGAAGACGATTTGCGGGTGCCAGCGATGGTGGATCCCGGCGATCGCGTGGCGTGTCTCGACCTGGGTGAACATGAACCAGTCGCGGTTGTTATCGTGGCCGGTGTAGGTATGGTAGAGGGTCGGCGGGGCGGTCCCTTCATGTGGCGTCCCGAGGGTCTTCGTGTACCAGTCGTGGACGATCTGCCAGCCGTCCGGGTTCAGCGAGGGGACGAGGATCAGGATCACGTTGTCGAGGATCGTGCGCGTCTGGTCGTCGTCGCCGGTCGCCAGCGCGTGCGCCAGCGAGAGGGCCATCAGCGTCGAACCGACCTCGTTGGAGTGGATCGAGCAGGTCAGCAGCACGACCGTCTTGCCGCGCGCGATCAGCGCCTCGGCCTCGGCGGGGGAGGTGCTCCGGGGGTCGGCGAGGCGGCGCTGGATCTCGCGGTAGCCGTCGAGGTCGGCGATCGTCTCCGCCGCCGCGATCGTCACGGCGATGAACGGCTGTCCCTCGGTCGCCGGGCCGAGATCGGCGAAGTGGAGGCGGGCGCTCCCGTCGGCCAGTTCGCGGAAATAGGCGACGATCTGCGGCCAGGAAGGGAGCTTGCGCGCGTCGCCGGGCACGTAGCCGAAGAATTCCTGCGGGGACCGGATCGCGGCGCGCGCGCGCCCTGCATCGCTGGACATCGTTCCTCCTGGCCGCTCGACCGGACGCGCTACCGCGTCGTGCTCCCTCGAATCTTCCCGTTTCCCGATCGCTCAGGCAAGGAGCGGGCCGGTCAGGAGCGCCTCCACCGTCTCCCCGGCGGCGAACGGTTCGCTGCGCGCGGGGAGCGCGAGGAAGGCGTTCGCGCCGAGCATCGACGCCAGGCGTGAGGAGGACTGCGCCCCGGTGTTGCTGGCGTGCAGTTGGCCGTCCGCGCCCTGCCGTACGATCGCGCGCTGGAACTCCGGGCGGTCGCCGGGGGCGATCGCCGCATCGAGGACGACGCGCACGCGCGGGCGGACCGGTGTGGGGTGTCCCGCCAGCTTCAGCAGGGCGGGGCGGACGAAGATCTCGAAGCCGACGAGCGCAGAGACCGGGTTGCCGGGAAGCCCGAAGATCAATGTGCCATCGGGCGCGGTGGCGAAATGGAGCGGCTTGCCGGGCTTCATGAAGAGTCGCCCGAAGCGGACCGTCGCCAGCTCATCGAGGAGTCCCTTGACGAGATCGCGCTGCCCCATCGAGACGCCGCCGGACGTGATCAGCACATCGGCCTCGGCGAGCGCCGCGCTGAGGACCGTGCGGGTCGTCCCTTCCTCGTCCGGCGCGATGGTCGAGCTGACGATCTCGATGCCGAGCGCCGCGAGGGCGACGCCGAGCGCGTGGCGGTTGGCGTCGCGGATCTGGCCGGGCGCGGGCGTCTCCCACGGCTCCACGATCTCGTCGCCGGTGCTCAGCAGGGCCGCGCGCGGGCGCGGGTAGACGAGCGGCGTGGCGATCCCCAGGCTCGCCAGCAGGCCCATCTCCGCCGGGCCGATCGGGGTGCCGGCGTCGAGGACGCGCTGTCCACGCGCCATGTCCACGCCGATCGGGCGGATGTTCTCGCCGACCTTGATCGCGTCCTGCGCGATCTCCACGCGCCCGTCGGCCTCGCTGGTCCGCTCCACCATCACCACGGCGTCCGCACCCGGCGGCAGGGGGGCACCGGTGGTGATCCGCGCGACCGTGCCGGGGTGTACCACGATGTCGGCGATGTAGCCGGCGAGTTGTTCGCCGATCAGCTCGCGCCAGCCCGCACCATCGGCGGCGATCACCGCGTAGCCGTCCATCGTCGCGGCCGGGAAGGGGGGGAGATCCTCCTGCGCCTCGATCGCCTGGGCCAGGACGAGGCCCCCGGACGCGGTCAGCGGCACGCGACGTGGCGTGAGGATGGGGGTGGCGTCGAGGACGCGCCGCAGCGCCTCCTCGACGGTGATGCTATCTGCGGGGACCGCTATGGCTGGCATATTCCTCCTCGCGGGCTGACGAGATCTGTGTGACGTGGGCGCGCGTAGCACGCCAGTTGCCGCATCATAGCACGATCGTGAGCGCCAACGACGCCTCGTGCGAGGTGACGGCAGGAGCGAGCGCAGCGTATTCCAAGGCGACGATGAAGCAGCTATTGCAATGAGGGAAATGGTGAACGGGGTATTTACCGCAAGAAGTATGCCATCGGCGTGCGAGGCGCGACGAATGGCGTTATACTCACCACAGAGTTCGACGCACCGGCACGAGCCGGGAGGCGGGGGTTCGTTCGGTCCGGCTGCTGCCCTGCCGGTAAGAGGGATGACATGGGTATGCGTATGGACGTCGGCATGGACATGTCCGCCGAGATGCGGGCGTGGGTCTCGCCGAGCTTGATCGAAGCGAACTACATCCTGAGCCTGTCGCGACAAGAGTTGCAAGAAGTGATCCGCGACGAGATGCTCGCGAATCCTGCTCTGGAGATGGAAGATAAGGAGATTTGTCCCCTCTGTGGGGGGGTGGTCGACGGACCATTCTGCCCGATTTGCCTGACGAATCAGCAGATGGAGCATCAGGAGACGAGCTACGAGGATCACCCCGAGATTCTGACGCAGCAGACCGCGAATGGTATCGCCGAGGACGATTTCGATCCGCTGACGCTGATCGCCTCCGAGGCGAGCCTGAGCGATCAAATCCTCTCCGACGCGCGCACGCTGCTCGAAGACGATGAGATCGCGATCGCCGAGTATCTGGTGCAGAGCCTTGACGAGCGCGGCTACCTCACCATGTCCACGCGGGCCGTCGCCAAAGTCTTCGGCGTCGCCGAGGAAATGGTCGAAGAGATCCTGCTGATGATCCAGCAGATCGCCCCGGTCGGCGTGGCCGCGCGCGACATGCGCGAGTGCCTGATGCTGCAACTGGACTATCTGGAGCGCAACAACGCCCAGGTACCGGTCTCGGTGCGCCAGATCGTCGATGGCTACCTGGAAGATTTGGGGGCGCACAAGTATGGCTACATCGCCGGGGCGCTCGCGATCAGCACCGACGAGGTGGAATCGGCGCGCGACTTCATCCGCGGTCAGCTCAGCCCCTTCCCGTTGCAGAATCAGGAGGCGCGTTCCTGGAAGAGCCCGAACAGCGCCCCCTACGTGGCCCCGGACGTGGTGATCTCCCTGCACGAGGGGGATTTCCTGGTGGAAGTTGTGGAGGCGCGGCACTTCTTCCTGCGGATGAGCCCCCTCTACGAACAGATCGCCGTCTCGGTGAGCCAGAAGAGCGCGCCGCCGAGTGTGAGCGATGCCGATAAGAAGCACGTCCGCGAGTTCACCTCGCGCGCCAAGGTTTTCATCGCCAACATCCAGCAGCGCCGCGAGACGCTACGAAAGATCGCCCTCTGCCTCGTGGAGTTGCAGGGCGACTTCCTACGCGGCGGGGTGCGCGAACTCCGCCCGCTGACGCGCGCCATCGTGGCACAGCAGGTGGGCGTCCACGAATCGACCGTGAGCCGCGCCACGGCGAACAAATACGTGATGCTGCCGACCCGCAAGGTCATCCCGTTCAGCGACTTCTTCACCCCCTCCCTGTCGATCAAGGATGTGATCCGGGAGATGGTTGTCAAGGAACGCGCGAAGGGGCAGCCGCTGACCGACCGCGAGATTTGCAGCCGCCTCTTGCAGCAGGGCATCCGTATCGCCCGCCGCACCGTGGCCAAGTACCGCGCGGAGCTGGGCATCCTCCCTTCGACCATGCGCTGACGTCGGCGCTGACAATGCAAACAACAGGGCGGGCCGGGAGCAATTCCCGGCCCGCCCTGTTGTGTACGTGCGTGAGGAAAACGTTACGGCTGCGGAACCGTGACGCGAGCGCCAGCGCTGCCGAAGGCAACGACCTGGGCCTGCATGTTGCCGAAGCCAAAGCCGACGTTCTCCGCTGTGCCCGTCTCGCGGACGAGGCTCATGGTGAAGGTGTAAGTGCCGGGGGCCAGGGTGAAGACGCGCGAGCCGGAGAAGTCGGTGCGCTCCGCCGGACCAGGGTTCACGATCGCGGTCGGGTTCGCCCCGACCACGGTCCGGGTGACGATCTGCGCCGGGACTGCCGGAGTGGTACCAGCCGTCTCGCCATTTACCGTGATCTCACCGCGCAACAAGCAAGGGCAGCCCGGATTCTGTGTGCCAACAGTTGCCGAGCGGGCGAAGGCATAGCCGGTGAAGTCAACCTTGACCAGCATCGCCGTGTCGCCCGTACGACCTGGAACGGTCAGGTTTACGGTCATGTAACCGCGCGTCGGACCAGCGCCGAGATTCTCGGCCGCCGTCGCCGATGGCAGGGAGGTGAACGCCATGCGGTTCAGGGACGCCGTGCGCTTGAGGAACGAGGCCATCTCCTGGCGGGTGACATTATCGGTCGGGCAGTACTGGGTATCCGGGACGCAGCCGGTGGTGATGCCGAGGTTATAGATCGTGTCGATGTCCGGGTCGTGGACGGTCCCCTTAAGATCGGTGAAGCCGTTGGCGGCGTAGATGGAGAGCGGCACTAACGCGATGATCAGCGCGGTGGTCAGCACCGCCAGGCTCCGGCCCAGGCGTCCACCGAGGAAACCCTTGCGGCGAGGCTTCTCCGCGCGTGCCGCGCGCAACGCCGCCAGTTCCTGCTCCTGCTTGTCCAGGCGATCGAGGACTTCACGCATCGTCGGTTCGGTCATGGTCTTCCTCCCTGTTCTGACAGCTTCTTCACACCGTCGTGGTCACCCGCATCCTTCTTGTGCCGCATCCTCCTCGCCTTATCCCTTCCGCACCTACGCTGTAGGCCACGCCAGATCGACACCCCCGTAGATCTGGCCGAAGTAACCTGTTCGCTGCTGGCCCTGACATCAGCGGGCTGTGATGCTGTGCGGGTGCTGCTGTTCGGGAGCAAAAAAGCGGTACGCGCGCGCCCGGTCGACATGTCACTACTAAGCTGTACGCTAATGGACTTCCCCTGGCTCACCGACTGCAAGAAAAATGCCATGAAAGGCGAAAGGAAGCCGATTGAAGCTTCAGATGGCATCAGATATGTCATGCTCTTGGGATGATGGTGGATACTTTGCGCTCGGGGGGATCGCAAGCGCGAGAGCCGTTCGGGCGGCGCTGCGGGTGCCGCCGTTAGTGGCATGCGGCGGATTGTATCAGTTGCCGCGAACGCCCTCGTCGTCTGGGGAGGCGGTGGAGAGGAGGTGCAGGATGGCGGTGACGCGCGCGCGCAACGCCGCGCTCTCGGTGGCCGTCAGCGGTCCGGCGAGCGCGCCGTGCAATTGGAGAAGCTCGTGCTGCAAGGCGAGGAAGAGTTTGAGGCCGTCGAGGTTGAGCCCGAATTGCTCGACCGTGCCGATCAGGTGACGCAGGCGCTCGATGTTCTCGGCGGAGTAGAGGCGTCGCCGCCCCTCGGTGCGAGTCGGCTGGAGGAAGCCCGCCCGTTCGTAGTTCCGCAACGTCTGTGGGTGGACGTCGAGGAGGCGCGCGGCCACACTGATCACATAGACGGGTGTCTGTTCAGCCATCATCCCCTCGATTCCGCAGCTATACTCGTCACGCAAGCGTATAGTATATCAACGGCGTTGTCAATTTTGTGGAGTGCCCGACATATAGGCACAACCGGCGCACGGTGTGAACAGGCGACATGCTATAATCACCCGCATTGCGTGTCGGCAACGCCCGATTGGTGTGTGCCCGGAACAAATGCGCGGAGGGTGAGGGAGCGATGTCGCAGGGACGGATTCTCGCGATCGCCTTTATCGTCATCGGGGCGATTCTGGCGCTGGCTTCGGCGCTCGCCGATCAGCTTGGCATCGGTGCCCCCGATTCGACGTTCGGCTGGAAGCAGCTGCTCGGTCTCGTGCTCGGCATCATCCTGGTCGTCGCCGGTGTCATCCTGTTGCGACAGGGCGATGTGGAGTACGTGGACGACGATGAGGGCGACCCGGAGCTTGTCGAGGTCGAAGAGATCGTCGCCGAGGAGCCCAAGGGTCGCGTCTAGGCGGTTGACAGCAGCGGTGGAGGTGGTGTGAAAGGTGTGATCCTGGGTGGTGGCCTGGGGAGTCGGCTTTACCCGCTGACCCATGCGACGAATAAGCACTTGTTGCCGATTTACGATCGCCCGATGGTCTTCTATCCGATCGCGACCCTCGTCAACGCGGGGATCGATGAGGTGATCATCGTCACCGGCGGGCCGCACGCGGGCGATTATCTGCGTGTGTTGCAGAACGGGCGGCAGCTCGGCTTGCGCCACCTCGAATATACCTACCAGGATCGGGAGGGCGGGATCGCCGAGGCGCTCGCCCTCTGCGAGGATTTTGCCGACGGGGAACCGCTGGCGGTCATCCTGGGCGATAACACCACCGATGCCGATATTCGCCCCGCCGTCGAGAAATTCCAGGAAGGCGCGCTGATCTTCCTCAAGGAGGTCCACGACCCGGAGCGTTACGGTTGCCCGGTCTTCGCGGACACCGAGCGCTCGCGGATCCTCCGCATCGAGGAGAAGCCGAAGCAGCCGCAGAGCAACTATGCGGTCAGCGGCCTCTATATGTACGACGCCAACGTCTTCGACTACATCAAGCGCCTGAAGCCGTCCGGGCGCGGCGAGTTGGAGATCACCGACGTCAACAATTTCTACCTCGACGATGGCCTGCTGCGCTGGGAGGAGCTGGAAGGCTTCTGGAGCGACGCCGGTACCTTCGAGAGCCTCTACCGTAGCAACGTCTTCTGGGCGGAGCGGGCGCTCGGTGGCGAGCCACCGAGCCCTTTCCCCGCACGGGAGACGGCCCGCTGACGGCATCGTCCGACTTCCGAGCGCAGTGTTGGCGAATAGCGGAGGGACGCGGCCTGGTCCGCGTCTCTTTGTTTGAAACGAGTAGTCGGTAGTCAGCGATCAGTAGTCAGTGGCGGTGCCGGTGAGGGCGCATTGCTCGCCGACGGGCCTTCCCGCCGATCGTTCTGCAACTGCCGGGAGCATCTCGACAGCACCGCCACCGACCACCAACTACTGACTACTGCCTACTACACGACGAAGGAGTGCTTCATGTCCATCGATCGGGAGGGCGCGATCAAAGAGCGGATCGCGCAGGTGCTGGACGAGCTAGGCTATCAGCCGCGCGCGGTCGATCTGCGTCGCATCCCCTTCTCCGGCGCATGGGGCGCGGCCACCTCGGTCGCGAAGGCGCTGGCCGGGCCGGCCGCCGCCGAGGAGGTGGCCGCCGCGACCGCCGACCTGGAGAAGAAAGAGGCCAAGACGCGCGCCACCGGGATCACCAACGCCAAGGCGCAGGAGATCGCCGAGCGCCTGGCCGCGCAGCTGCTCGCGGTCGGTGCCGCCGATCGGGTCGAGGCTGTGAATGGCTTCGTCAACATCTACTTCGACACCGCCTCGGTCGCCGCGCAGACGGTGGGCCGGGTGCTGGCCGAAGGGGCCACCTACGGACAGGGCACGGTGCAGGCCGAGCGCGTGATGGTCGAGTTCTCGCAGCCGAATACCCACAAGGCGTTCCACGTCGGCCACCTCCGCAACGCCGCGCTCGGCAACGCCCTGTGCAACATCCTGGAGCGCGCCGGTTTCGGCGTGATCCGCGCCAACTACATCGGCGACATCGGCAAGCATGTCATCTCCTGCATGTGGTGCTACCGCGCCTTCCATCTCGGGCAGGAACCCCCGGAAGGGAAAGGGCGCTGGCTCGGGCAGATCTACGTCGAGAGCTTGCAGCGCCTCGCCTACCGGCAGGAGGTCGTCGATTTTCTGAACAAGCTCAGCACCGAGGACGAGTCGTTCAAGACCGCCGCCGACCGGATGATCAAGGAACTCTGGCGCCGCAAGGTCGCCTCCGGCGAGGATATCGCCTACTTGCTCGGCCAGCTCGGCGGGCGCGGCGAGCTCGATCTGGCGAAGGTCTATAACCCCGACTGCATCGCGGATCTGTGGCAGATCGTCGGCGCGCAGTTGCGCCAGGAGTCGCAGCCGACGCGGATCATCGGCCCCGTCACCGACGACGCGACCGCCGCCGCCCACCTGGCGGAGTGGCAGCGCCTCAACGTCCACGCCGATTGGTGGGTCCTGGCGGGGGCGTGGGAGCGCGAGTACCGCGAGACGTGGCAGGAGTGGGAGCGCAAAGACCCGGCTCTCGTCACCCTCTGGGAGCAGACGAAGGCGTGGAGCATGGAGGAGTTCGGGCGGATCTACGCCGAACTCGGCATCCATTTCGATGTCTGGTTCTTCGAGAGCGAGGTCGAGGAGCCGGGCCGCGCGATCGTGCAGGAATTACTCGACAAGGGGATCGCGGAGATCAGCGAGGGGCTGCCGGTCGTCAAGATCGATGAGAAGCTCGGCCTGGACAAGGAGACCTATCGTGTCCTGCCGATCCTCCGCTCCGATGGCACCACCCTCTACTCGACCAAGGACCTCTCGCTGACCAAGGAGAAGTTCGAGCATTACGGCGTCGATCGCGCGATCTGGGTGATCGACGTGCGGCAGTCGCTCTACATGCAGCAGATCTTCAAGATCATGGAATTGTGGGGTTTCCCGCAGGCCGACAAGTGCTACCACCTCGGCTACGAGATGGTGGCGTTGCCGGAAGGGGCGATGAGCTCGCGTAGCGGCAAGACGATCCTCTACGACGACATCGCGCCGGAAGTCTTCGCACGGGCGCGCGCCGTGATCGACGAGAAGAACCCGGAGATGCCCGAGGAGCGCAAGGCGCTCGTATCGCGGCAGATCGGCGCGGGCGCGCTCCTCTACGGGATGCTCGACCGCGACAACAACCGCCTCCTCGTCTTCGATGCGGCGGAGGCGCTGAGCCTGCACGGCCAGTCGGCCCCCTACATCCAGTACGCCCACGCGCGCGCTTGCCGCCTGCTGGAACGGGCTGGGACGCTGCCGGACTTCGTCGCGCAGCCGCCTGCCTTCGTCGAGCTGACCGAGTACGAGATCAATTTGATCGAGCAGATCGCCGCCCTCCCGGCGGAGGTGCAGCGGGCGGCGCGCGAGTACAAGCCGCTGGTGCTTGCCACCTATGCCTATAACCTCGCCGTGCGGACCAACGACTTCTACGAGCACTGCCGCGTCCTCGATGCGCCGCAGCCGCAGCGCGACGATCGACTGGCACTCGTCGCCGCGACCCGGCAGGCGCTCGCCTCGGCACTGGCCCTGCTCGGCATCGCCGCCCCGGAGGCGATGTGAGCCACGGCCTGTCGGAGACGGCGGGGGCAACGAGCAATCGCCTGCGCGGGGCGCGGATCGCCCCGATCGCCGTGCCGCTCGGCCTCGGCGTCTGCGAGTTCGGGCCGGAGATCGGCCCGTATGCGCTCGACGCCGGGCTGCGCGAGCAGACGGTGGCGACCCCCGCCGGGTGGCCCGGCGCGGCCCGCCTCGACCCGCTGACGATCGTCGATGTGCCGCCGTCCCTGCCGTCGCCCCTCTACGGCGACCCACGCCTGAAGAACCGCGACCCGATCCTGACGGCCTGCGGACGCCTGGCGCGCTACGTCCGTGCCGCGCTCGATGACGGGCGGCTGGCACTGAGTCTTGGCGGTGATCACGCCCTCTCGATCGGCTCGATCGCTGGGGCCGCCGGGGCCTGCAAGCGACTCGGCGTCCTCTGGATCGACACGCACGCCGATCTCAACACGTCGGAGACGAGTCCGAGCGGCAACATCCACGGGATGCCGATGGCGATCGCGCTTGGTCGCGGCGACCGCGCCCTGACTACCATCGCCGGGGCTGCGCCGAAGGTGCGCCCGGAGGATGTGACGATGATCGGCCTGCGCGATCTCGACGCGGGCGAGGAAGCGTTCCTGGCAAGCCAGCCGGTGCGGGTCTACCCGATGGCGGAGATCGACGCGCGCGGCGGCTTCGCCGCGACGGTCGCCCACGCGCTCGCCGAGTTGGTCGCGAGCGGGGTGGATGCGGTCCACCTCTCCTTCGACCTCGACGTGCTCGATCCCTCCTGCTTCTCAGCCACCAGCACGCTGGTACCGGGCGGCCTGATCGTCCGCGAGGCGTTAGCGGGGCTGCGCCTCTTGCGCGAGAGTCCGCTGCCGATCCGCTCGGTCGATTGGGTGGAGCTGAATCCGCTGCTCGATACGCGCGGCACCAGCACCGGCGTCGCGATCCGCCTCCTCAAAGAGTTGCTCGGCGACGACTGAGGGCGACCCCTGTCTGCAACGCGAAACGGCAAGCGGCGTGCGGCCTAGCTGCCGCGCGCCGCTCCTTTTGCTTCCTCTCGCTTCGCCGCTAGTTGTGCGGGGAATCACTCCCCTGCGGTGAGTTCGATGCGCGGGAAGAGCGGCCCTGCCGGTTGAATCTGCCGTCCGGCGAGCGTGTCTCCCCATGTTTCTGCGTCCGTGTCCGTGTGCTGGCTTGCGCCCGCGTCGCCGAGTTGCGCCAGGATGCGCGCGCTCGCATCCGGCAGGAACGGGGCGAGATGGTGGCCGATCAGCCGCAACGCCTCTGCGAGGGCGGCGAGGGCTGTGTCGAGGTCGCGCGCCGCATCGGCATCGCCCCCGGCGGCGCGCTTGGCGAGGAGCCACGGCGCGGTATCGTCCACGTAGCGGTTCGCCGCCCCCACCAGCTCCCAGATCACCGCAAGGGCGGCGCGGAAGTCGAAGCGGTCGAGCGCCGCGTCGATCTGTTCCGGCAAGCTGGCGGCGATATTGTGCAACAGTGTTGCCGTGCCGGTCCCGTGCGGGATGCGCCCGCCACACCAGCGCGCGATCATGCCGAGGGTCCGCTGGAGGAGATTGCCGAGCCCGTTCGCCAGCTCGCTATTCGCGCGCCCCGCCAGCCGGGCGAGGGTGAAGTCGCCGTCCTCCGCGCGCGGCACGTCGCGCAGGAGCCAGTAGCGCAGCGGATCGGTGCCGAAGCGCGCCGCCAGCATCGTCGGGTCGATCGCGTTGCCGAGTGATTTGCTGATCTTCTGGCCGTCCACGGTCACGTATTCGTGGACGTAGATCGTCGTCGGCAGCGGCAACCCGGCGGAGAGGAGCATCGCGGGCCAGTAGACCGCGTGGAAGCGGATGATCCCCTTGCCGATGACGTGGACCCGCTGATCGCCATCGCGCCAGAAGCGGGCGTATTCCGGGCCATCGTCGGCGAAGTCGAGCGCGGTAATGTAGTTGATCAGCGCGTCCCACCAGACGTACATCACCTGCTCGGGGTCGTCCGGCACCGGGATTCCCCAGCCGCGCGCCCGCGTCCACGAGCGGGAGATGCTGAAGTCGCGCAGGCCGCCCGCGATGAAGCGGAGGATCTCGTTGCGGCGCCCGGCGGGCTCGATCCGCAGCGTGCCGGACGCGATCAGCGCGTGCAGACGCTCGGCGTAGCGCGAAAGGCGGAAGAAGTAATTCTCCTCGGCCACCAGTTCCGGCGGGCGGAGGTGTTCGGGGCAGAGGCCGTCGACTAATTCGTCCTCGGTGTAGAACTGCTCGCAGCCGACACAGTAGCGCCCCGCATAGGTTCGTTTCGCGATATCGCCCCCTGCCAGGCAGCGCGCCCAGAGCCTGGCCGCGCCCGCCGCGTGGGCGGGATTGCCGCTGGTACGGATGAAATCGTCGAACGAGAGGGCGAGCGGACCGCGCAGGGCGGCGAACGCCGTCGCGTTGCGATCGACGAATGCCTGGGTCGGCAGCCCCGCCGCCTCCGCCGCCTGGACATTCTTCAGGGCATTGTCGTCGGTGCCGGTCTGGAAGCGGGTGGCGTCGCCGCGCAGGCGGTGATAGCGCGCCAGCACATCTGCCTGGACGAATTCGAGCGCGTGGCCCAGGTGGGGCGTGCCGTTGACGTAGGGGATCGAGGTGGTGACATAATACGTTGCCATCGGGTGGCCTCCGTGCGATAGCGGGGCGGCGCATGCCGCCTCGGCCCACTCATCATCCGCCGCGCCCCGCGTCGCGCCCGTGCGGGCAGCCGCGCGGGGCCGCGCATGACCATAGGCAAAACCATCAACACTGTTACCCCGCCGTCTCTACACTTCATCCGGCACCTGTCAAGGGCTCCCCGCCGGGGGACTGGCCATGAACGCAAACAGCGCCCGTCCCGCATTGGGACGAGGGCTGCTCGTGGTGCCACCCATGTTCGTCGTTGCCTCGCGGCAACGACCTCACGCCGCGCGCCGGTATAGAACACAACGCGCGTACCGCCCGTAACGGGGGCATCCCGGCATCGCCTACTTGGCCGCATCCCGGGAGCGGGTCACGGGGTTCGGGGTGCGGCTCGGAGGGCATCGCCAAGGTGGGTGCGGGCCGCATCGCAGCAGCGCGGCTCTCTGTCGCCGCACTCGTCCCCCGGACATCCTCGTCGGTGCCGACTATTGGATCGGACACGAATGCCCGATGTCTATTCTCAGTTTAACATCCGGCGCGGCGCGGCGCACCGATCGAAAGGGCAGGCGGGGTATCGTGCCCCGCCTGCCCTGTGCTGGCTGTACCGTCCGCGCGGCGCTTACGACTTGCGCTTGCTGACGTCCTTCGTCATGTAGATGCCGTTGGGCACGAGCGATGCGGTGGTGTACCCCGGCCAGTGGATGCTCTTGTTGCCGTTCTTATCCGCCTCCAGCGCCTCGCCCTTGACGTAGGGCTTGAGGAGCTGCACCTGGGTGGTGTGGTAGATGAACGCCCCAGGGACATCGGAGACCAGGATCTTCTCGGCGTCCTGGAACATCTTGATCCGCTGGTCGCTCGCGCCGGTGAAGGCGGCGGCGTCCTTGACCTTCTGATCGAAATCCTTATTGGTCCAGGAGTGGCGCCCGCCGCTCTGCCAGACGCTGAGCATGTTGAAGGGATCGACGAAGTCCATGCCGTAGGAGAGGTAGCCGAAGGCCACCTTGGTCGGCTTGGCGGTCAGGTTGTCCATGAAGAGCTTAGTGTCCTTGTTGGACACCTCCACATCGATGCCCAGATTCTGCTTGATCGACGAGGCGATCGCGTTCGCCACCGCCTGATCGAGCGCGCTCGCATTGCGGAGCCACATCGTCTGCTTCGGGAACCCCTGGCCGTTCGGGAAGCCCGCCTCGGTCATGAGCTGCTTGGCGGCGGCGAGGTCGTACTTCTGGATGTCCTTCAACGCCTCGCCCTGCGCGGCCGGGAAGCCGGGGGCGAGCCAGGAGTAGGCCGGCGAGCCTGCAGGCCCGAGGATCGCCTTCTGGATCGCGTCGCGGTCGATTACATGGCTGAACGCCTGCCGCACCTTCAGGTTATCGAACGGGGGCTGGGTGACATCGAAGAAGATGTAGGTGGTGCGGAAGTCCTGGAACGAGGGGTAGATCTCCTTCGAGATGGTCGGATCGCTCGTCGCTACCTTGATGTCGGCGGGGGCGAGGGTGCCGGTGAAGTCGATCTCCCCGTTCTGATAGGCGGTGAAATCGGTCTTCTGATCGGCCACTTTGAGGACGATCTTGGTGAGGGCCGGGGTCATCTTGCCCTTGTACTTGGTGTTGCGGGTGTAGACGATCTGCTGGTCCTTGATCCACTGATTGAGGATGAAGGGACCTGCGGAGACCGCCGTCTCTGGCCTGGTGTTGTAGAGTGGCCCACTCTTCTCCAGCGCCGCCTTCGAGAGCGGCCAGGAGTAGAGGAGCATCGCGGGGAGATACGGCGCGGGCAGCTGCGTCGTGATGACGAGGGTGTTGGCGTCGGCCCCGCGCTTCACGCCGAGCTGATCGAGGGGGATCTTCCCGGCGATCGCGTCGTCCCAGCCGGTGATGATGCCCTGGAAGTACCAGGTGAAGTCCCAGGCGTGCTTCGGGTCGGCCCCGTATTGGAGGGTCTTCACGTAGTCGTCCGCCGTGACCGGGTTGCCGTCGCTCCAGACGAGATCCTTGTCGAGGTTGAAGGTCCAGGTCTTGCCGTCGTCGCTCCCCTTCCAGGAGAGGGCCGCGCCGGGGACGATCGTGTTGTCCTTGCTCAGGCGGACCAGCGGATCGCTGAAGAGGTCGGCGATGGCCGGGCGGGCGTAGACCGCCTCGTAGAAGTCCAGCACCTTCGCCTCGTTGCTGGTCGTGACGACATAGACCTGCTGATCCGCCGCCGCCGCGTCGGCTGGCAGGGCGGCGGAACTCGCTGCTGGGGCCGCCGACGCGGCGCTGGATGCACTTGGCGCGGCGGATGCCCCGCCACCGGCGACGGTTGTCGCCGCTGCTGCTGCGGTCGGGGCGAGCGCCGCCGCCGTCGGGGCCAGCGTGGTCGCCGCTGCCGCTGCGGTCGGGGCGACCGAGGCCGCCGTCGTGGCGACTGCCGGGGCGACGGTCGCCACATCGGCGGCACCGCAGGCCGCCAGGAAGGCCGCCGCTGTCATGCCCGCCGCACCGCCGAGGAGCACGCGCCGCCCCATCCGTTTCTCCAGCAGGGTCAGCCGTTCGTGTCCCAACGTCCCTGGGGTGATCTCGCTCTTAGTGTCGAACTGATCGCTCATGCCATCCCTTTCCCATATCCCGCACATCTATCGTTCGGCAGGACTGCCATCAGCCCTACCGTGAACGCGAATCAAGGGCATCACGTAGCCCATCGCCGACGAAGGTGAACCCGAGCATCGATAGCGCGATCCCCAGGGTGGGGAAGAGCCCGAGATACCAGTAGACGCGAATGTAATTGGCCCCATCGGCCACCATCTTCCCGAGACTCGGGATCGGATCGTTGATCCCGATGCCGAGATAGCTGAGCCCGGCCTCGGCGAAGATAGCACTGGGGATCGCCAGCGTGACCGCGATGATCAGCGGCGCGAGGGCGTTCGGGAGGAGGTGGCGCACCGCGATCGCCGTCTCGGTCGCGCCGATACTGCGCGCCGCCGAGACATAGTCCTGCTCGCGCAGCGTCAGGAGTTGCGCGCGCATCAGGCGACAGAAGGTGACCCAGCCGGTGAAGCCGATGACGAGGACCACGTTCAGCACCCCGCCACCCACCACCGAGATCAGGAAGATGGCGAAGAGGAGGCCGGGGAAGGCGCTCATCACGTCCACGAGGCGCATGATCACGAAATCGACCTTGCCGCCGCGCAACCCCGCCAGGAGGCCGAGCGGGATGCCGATCGCGCAGGAGATCGTGACCGAGGCGACGCCGACGAAGAGCGACGTGCGGATGCCGTAGATGATCCGGCTGAGAAAGTCGTGGCCGATGGCGTCGGTCCCCATCGGGAAGAGGCGGCTCGGAAACTCGTTCGCCGTGCCCAGATCGGTGTAGGTGTAATCCTTCGGCGCGATGAATGGTGCGAAGACGGCGAGGAAGAGCAGCACCAGGATGATCGCCAGCCCGACGAGCGCCAGCCGCTGGCGCACGAAACGTCGCGCCGCAAGCTGCACGTTCGAGCGGACGCGCGTGTGGCTGCGCTGCTCTTTGCTGAAGGCCCCTACCGTGGTCGCGCGCATCGCCTACCTCCCCGTCCCGGACCCGGACAGACGAATCCGGGGATCGAGCAGCGTGTAACAAATGTCGGTCAGCAGGTAGGTCACCGCCCAGAGGAAGGCGACGAGGAGGACCAGGGCGAGGATCATCGGATAATCGCGTGTGAAGGTGCTGGTGGTGAAGAACGAGCCGAGGCCGGGGATACGGAAAGTGCGTTCGATGAAGATCGAACCGGTCAGGATGTTCGGAATCTCCGGCCCCATCGCCGTCACCAGCGGGATCAGCGCGTTGCGGGCGATGTGCGCCAGGATGACCCGGCGTTCGGAGAGCCCTTTCGCGCGGGCGGTGCGGACGTAATCGGCGCGCATCACCTCGAGAATGCTGACGCGGGTGTAGCGCGCCACCAGCGCCATCGGGGCGAGCGAGTAGGCGATCACCGGCATGATGTAGTTGCGCGGCTCCCCCCAACCGCCGGTGGGGAGCCAACCGAGCTTCACACTCAGCAACAGCACCAGCCAGAGGGCGACGACGAAGTTCGGCACGGTCAGCCCGAGGGTCGCTCCGAAGGTGACGACGTAATCGATCCAGCTATTCTGGCGGAGCGCCGCGATCGTGCCGAAGAGGAGCCCGAGGGTATACGAGATGGCGATCGTCAGCAGGCCGATGCGGATCGTGATCGGCCACGCCCGCGCGATCAGCCCGGTGACCGTCTCGGTCGGGCTTTGGAAGGGGACGCCGAAGTCGAGGTGGACCGCAGCCCACATGTAGCGGAGGTATTGCTCCCAGAGGGGCTTGTCGAGGCCGTACTTCACGAGTTGCGCCTGCTGCGTCGCTTCGGGCAAGCGCCGCTCCTTCACATCGAATGGCCCGCCGGGGACGGCGTGCATGAGCAAGAACGCGACCAGCGAGACCGCGATCAGGATGAAGATGAGACTGGCGAGCCGCGCCAGGAGATACCGCCCCATTCGCCCTTCTCCCGTGTGCTCGCATCGCGCGCGCCCGGCGGCGCCGCAAGTATCCCGAAATATGCTTCGATGAGACTGTCGGGCACTATAGCACCGTCGTCTGTCGGACACAAGTCATGACAGCAGATCAACGCCGGAGCGGCGCGAAAGGTTGCGGTTGCGAACCGGGCGAGGCTGCGCGACTATCGTGTCAGCACGCCGGGCGCTAGGGTGAACTGCCCGGTGGGCGAGCGTCGGGATGATGGATGCGTAGCGAGAAGGGGAGGCACGATGGCGGCATTGACGAATGCGAATGAGGTGATCGCCGAGCTGCGGAAGGTCCGACAGGCGCGGCTGTATGCCCCCGAGCCGGTCCCGGACGCGGTGCTGAACGAGCTTTTGGAGATCGCGCGGTGGACCGGGAGCGCGCGCAACACGCAGCCCTGGCACTTCATCGTGATCACGGACAAGGAGCAGTTGCGGCAGATCAGCCAGCTGCGGACGCCGATCAACTGGGTGGCCGACGCGCCGCTGGCGATCGCGATCGTGACGAACGGCACGGCGGCGAGCGAGAGCTACGATGAGGGGCGCGTGACCGAGCGGCTTTTCATCGGGGCGCACGTCCTGGGGCTGGGCGGCGGCACCGCCTGGTTCGGCGACGAGGCGCAGCAGCGGCAGGCCAAAGCGATCCTCGGCGTCCCGCCGGAGCGGGCCGCGCGCTCGGTGGTGGTCCTCGGCTACCCGACGACGACCAGGGATCACCGCCCGAACCCCGCCGCCAGCGGGCGCAAGCCGTTGGCGGAGATCGTCAGCTACGGGCGCATGGACGTCGATAAAGGCTGACCGGGAAGCGCCTCAGTATTGGTGATCTGGTGCGAAGTGCCGGGGACTTGTGTCCCCGGCATTATCTGCGCCCCCTGCTCTGTAAGACACGACCCCGTCGGACGTTCGCTTGTCAGTCGCGGAAGAGTTGGACGATCATCAGGCCGTGGTAGCGGCTGCGGATCACCGCCATCCCTGCGCGCCCGAAGGCGGGGGAGAGGATGTTGGCGCGGTGGCCGGGGCTATTCATCAGGCCCCGGTGGGCCGTCAGCAGGTCCGGCGCGAAGGCCAGATTTTCGCCCGCCACGAGGTACGTGACGTTCGCCGCCGCGAGGCGGTCGAACGGATCGCCGGCGGTCGGCGATTCGTGCGCGAAATAGCCCTGCTCGAACATTTCTATCGCGTGTGCGCGCCCGACCGGCACCAGCGCCTCATCGAAGGTCAGCGCGGGCAGCCCCGCCGCCTCGCGCTCGCTGTTGACCAGCGCCAGCAACTGCGCCTCCGCCTCGGGATCGGGGCTGAGTTCGTCCGCCTCCACGCGGAAGGGAAGGTCGCGCGCCTCTTCGCGCTGCGCGGCGACGGATGGCAGGGTCAGGGTGTCGGCGGCGGCCTGGAGGAGGGGGCGTACCTGAGCGGTCTGGAGGAAGCGGGCGTCCCATTCGAGCAGGGTCGCGGCGAGGCGCGTCTCGCGCAGCGGCCCGGCGAGTGCCAGGCCGGGCGCCGCCACCGCGAGCGGCGCGAGGACCAGCGCGGCGATCAGCGCCCCGGCGAACGCCCCCGGCAGGAGCCCCAACAGTTGATCGACGCGGCGGGCGGGGATGTGGCGGCGCACGGTACGGAGGAGCGGATCGAGCGGGCGCTGGATCGTCACCGTCGCCACCACCTGACCGGCGAGCGCCAGGAGGCCGAAGGCGACGATGGTGGTGAGGCGCGGCCCGATGCCGGGGAGTCGCCCGAGGAGCGCGACGAGGGGCAGGTAGCCGAGCAACATCAGCGTCACCACGACGGCGGTCGCCACGAGCGCGCTCGCCGCGCGCAACCCGCCGATGCCGAGGGCGACGAGCGCCGCGAGGGCCACGAAGGCGATAACCAGCAGATCGATCGTTTGCGGACTCACCCCGCTCCTTCCCGCGCCCGCGCCCGCGCCCGCTCGTGCCGCGCGCTGTCCCTCACTCGGCTGACGCCGTTACTCGACCGACGCCGTGCCATGTTCGCGCAGCCAGGCACGCGCCGCGCCTAGCCGGGCCACGCACGCTTCCTGCCCGAGGACGCGCATCGTGCTGAAGAGGGGCGGGCTGACGGTGCGCCCGGTGAGCGCGGCGCGGAGGATCATGAAGAGCTGGCCGCGATTCTTCAGGCCCAGCTCCGCGACGAGCGCGGTCAGCCGCTCCTCGGTCGCCGCCTCGTCGCTTACCTGTACTTCGGACAGCGCGTCAAGCGCCGCCGTCAGCGCATCCTCCACGGCGTCCGGCGTCAGCTTCTGCTTCTTCGAGACGAGGGTGTCGAGGCTGTATGCGATCGTGGGGGAGAAGAAGTATGCGGTCATCTCCGGCACCTCGCTGAGGCGCTTGACCCGTTCCTTCTCCAGCTCGAGTACCGCCGCGATGTACCCAAGCGGCGTCTCGTCGGTGATCGTCCCGGCCTCGCGCAGGTAGGGCAGGGCGCGCGCGGTCACTTCCTCCAGGGTGAGGATGTGGTTGATGTAGTGCCCGTTCATCCATTCGAGCTTCTGATGATCGAAGATTGCCGAGGACGCCTTGACACGGTCGAGGTCGAACTTCTCGACCAGATCTTCCCGCGAGAAGATCTCGGTCTCCCCATCCAACGACCAGCCGATGATCGCCAGATAGTTGAAGAGCGCCTCGGGCAGGATGCCGTTCGCGCGGAACTCCTGCACGCTCGTCGCGCCGTGCCGCTTCGAGAGCTTCTTGCGGTCGGTGCCGAGGAGGAGGACCATGTGCGCGATCGCGGGCATCTCCCAGCCGAAAGCTTTGTAGAGGAGGACGTGCAAAGGCGCGGTCGGGATCCACTCCTCCGCGCGCAGGATGTGGGTGATCGCCATCAAGTGATCGTCCACCACGTTCGCCAGATGGTAGGTCGGGAAGCCGTCCGATTTCAGCAGCACCGCGTCTTCGAGGGTTCGTGCGGGCACGACGATCTCGCCGCGCACCAGGTCGACGAAGCTGACCTCACCATCGAGCGGGGACTTCAGGCGTACCACCGGCTTGTCCCCGGCGTCGAGGTGGCGCTGCACCTCCTCGGCGGCGAGGTCGCGGCAGTGGCGGTCGTAGCCGGTCGGCAGGATGTTCTTGGCCTGGCGCTCCTGGCGCACCTCCGCCAGTCGTTCCGACGAGCAGAAACAGTAGTAGGCGTGGCCGTGTTCCACCAGCCACTTCGCGGAGCCCTGGTAGATCTCCTGGCGCTCGCTCTGGACGTATGGGCCGTAATCGCCGCGCTCCTTGTCGGGGATGGGGTGCGCCGTCGCGTCGATCTCGATCCCCTCGTCCCAATCGAGCCCCAGCCAGGTCAGGCCGTCGGTGATGCTGAACAGCGAGCGCTCGACGAGGCGTTTGCGGTCGGTATCCTCGATCCGCAGCACCACCGCGCCGCCGTGATGCCGCGTGAAGAGCCAGTTGAAGAGGGTGGTGTGCGCCGAGCCGACGTGCAGATCGCCGGTCGGGCTAGGGGCGAAGCGGGTACGTACCGCGCCGCGTGTCTCATTGGTGGTCATCGTTACCCTTCTCCGCCCGGTCATGGCCGGGCTGCCTCATCTCCGACGGTGCAGATACGTTCAATGCTACAAGGAAAGGGCCTCGCCCGACAAACGCGGGCGATACGCGGGTTACAAGGAAAGCCCCATCTGTGACAAACGCGGGTGCTCACGGGTGCTAGAAACTGTCTGATAAAGGGCCAGAGAACGGCCTGCTGCCGCACGCCCCATCGGCTACGCCAGTACGGACGCGGGAAGACAACGAGCGATGCGGCGAGACGGCGACCTTACCACCCTCGCGCCACCCTTTATCAGACAGTTTCTAAGGAAAGGGCCTCGCCCGACAGACGCGGGTGCTAAGGAAAGGGCCTCGCCCGACAGACGCGGGTGCTAAGGAAAGGGCCTCGCCCGACAGACGCGGGTGCTAAGGAAACGGCTCCCTTGACAAATGGCGCGCGATGTCCGCGCGATCTGCCGCTGCGGCGAAACCACCGCCGCCGCCATGTGTTAGAATAAGAGGGATTGATGCCCGAATTTGACGAGGTGTTGCCCCTGTACGGTCAGCACGGCTCGCATCGCACACAGTGGAGGGTGGACCCTTGCGCCTCAGACCTTGGTATGTGCTCGTCGCTATCGTTATTCTTGGCCTAGTCGCGGGGTGGGTCATCACGCCGGGTGCCACGCTCGATCCGCTGCGGTGGAAGCAGAACCTGGCGATCCGCCAGGGGCTCGACCTGCAAGGGGGCCTGCAAGTTCTCCTGGAAGCCCGGCCCGTACCGGGGCAATCGCTCGGCACGAACGAGATGGCCGGCACGCGCGATACGATCGAGCGGCGCGTCAGCGGCCTCGGCGTCAGCGAGCCGGTGATCCAGACGCGCGGTAACAACCAGATCATTGTCGAGCTGCCTGGCGTCAAGAACCCCGAAGAGGCGGTCGCAACGCTGAGCCAGACCGCGCTGCTGGAAATCGTCTCCTCCGGCTCGACGCCGCTTCCCGTCGGCCAGACGATCACTACGTCCCTCGGCGGGCCGGAAAGCCTCGGCGGCACGCGGGCTGCGGCCACACCGACCGCAACGGGCGCGAACGGCACCCCAGCCACGCCGCCCGCCACCATTTATCAGACGGTGGTCCAGGGGAAAGACCTCGATGACGCCTTTCCGACGACCAATCAGGTCGGTTCGACGGTGGTCGGTTTCCGCTTAAAGGGCGATGCTTCCTCCAACTTCTACCAGTTCACCAGCTCGAACATCGGCAAGTACATGTCGGTGGTCGTTGACAAGCAGGTGATCAACACCGCCTCGATCAACGGCGCAATCAGCTCGCAGGGGATCATCGAGGGGATGTCGGCGGCTGAGGTCAATCGCCTCGTGCTGCAACTGAAGTCCGGTGCGTTGGCCGTGCCGCTGGAAGTGGTGCAGAGTCGCACCGTCGGCCCGACCCTCGGCGCGGATTCGATTCGCAAGAGCATCGAGGCCGGCATCGTCGGCCTCGCCATCGTGGCGCTCTTCATGATCTTCTACTATCGGCTGCCGGGTTTACTCTCGGTCATCGCCTTGCTTCTTTATACGCTCTTCTCCTTCGCCCTCTACAAAGTGTTTGGTGTGGTGCTCACGCTGGCCGGTATCGCGGGGTTCATCCTCTCGATCGGTATGGCGGTCGATGCGAACGTCCTGATCTTCGCCCGGATGAAGGAAGAGCTACGCCTCGGGCGCACCCTCTCCTCCTCGATCGAGGGGGGCTTCGATCACGCCTGGTCCTCGATTCGTGATTCGAACATCTCCACGATGATCAGCTGCGCGATCCTCTACTGGTTCGGGCGCTACGTCGGGGCCAGCATCATCCAGGGCTTCGCGCTGACCCTCTTCCTCGGCGTCGTCGTCAGTATGTTCACCGCCGTCACGGTCAGCCGGACGCTGCTGCGCCTGATGGTAGATACCGGCGTTGCCAGGCACCCGAGCTGGTATGGCACGAGCGTCAAGGCACCGCAGGGTGGCGGCGCGGCGGTCCCTGCTGGCGACTAGCCCAGACAAGCGAGCCCGCGCCAGGGCATCGTGCGCGGCGTGGACCACCGGATCGTGTGCTGCATGGATGAGCGAGAGGTAGCGTGTTCGATATCGTAGGCCGTCGTAAGTGGTTTTTCCTCGTCTCCCTGTTCCTGATGCTCCCGGCGATCATCTTCCTGCCGCTCGGCGGGTTGAAGCTGGGGATCGACTTCACGGGTGGCACCCTCTGGGAGGTGCAGTTCAATAAGCCGGTGGAGACCCTTCAGGTGCGCTCGACGCTGGCCGACAACGGCTACGCGAATGCGGCGGTGCAGTCCGTCCAGGGGAACGCGGTCCAGATCCGTGGCCCCGAACTGAAGGAAGGCTCCGCGCTGAAGGATAGCCTGGCGAGCGCGTTACGCACGCAATTCGGCGACTTCACCGAGTTGCAGATTCAGACGGTCGGCCCGACGGTCGGCACGTCGATCAGCCAGCGCGCGATCTTCGCGGTGATGCTGACCTCGGTGGGGATCCTCCTCTACCTGGCCTACGCCTTCCGGCAGGCCCCGCACCCCTTCCGCTACGGCGTCTGCGCCATCATCGGGATGTTGCACGACGTGATCGCGGTGCTCGGGGTCTTCGCGCTGCTCGGCTTCTTCTTCAACATCGAGATCGACTCCCTCTTCGTGACCGCCCTGCTGACCGTAATCGGCTTCTCGGTCCATGACACGATCGTCGTCTTCGACCGCATCCGCGAGAACACGCTGCGCCGCACCGGCGATACCTTCGACCAGACGGTCAATTACAGCCTGCTGCAGACGATGGTCCGTTCCCTTAACACCTCGCTCACCGTCGTCTTCACCCTGCTCGCCCTCTACCTCTTCGGCGGCGAGTCGATCAAGAACTTCATCCTGGCCCTCTTGATCGGGATGATCAGCGGCACCTACTCCTCGATCTTCAATGCCAGCCTCTTGCTGGTCGTCTGGGAGCGCGGCGATCTCGCGCGCTTCTTCCGGCGCGGGCGGCGCGCGCCGAAGACGGCGACCGCCTGAGCACGCGATGTTCGCTGTGTACGGGGCCGGGGTACGTACCCCGGCCCCGTGCGTTCGTGGCACCGGCCCTGTATACTGTCGCCGCGCACGGGACAACTCGGGTTAATAATCGCTAGCGGGGGTCGGCTGACGTGCAGGGAGAGACGCAACCATCCGTGGCAACGCCCGCGCCCCTTGTGGCACCCTCGGCGCAGCCCGCGCCCGCGCCCGCGCCGCTCCTCTCCTTGATCGTCCCCGCGTACAACGAAGGGCAACGCCTCGGGCTGTCGCTGGCGGCGATGAGCGCGTTCTTTCGCGCGGCGGGTTTCCGTTACGAGATCCTCGTGGTGGATGATGGCAGCACCGACGATACGGCGGCGGTCATCGCCGCCGCCGCCGCCGCCGATCCGGCCCTGCGCGCGGCGGGGTACGCGATCAATCGGGGCAAGGGGCACGCGGTGCGGGCGGGGATGCTGGCGGCGCGCGGCGAGTACCTGATGTTCACCGATGCCGACCTCTCGATCCCCCTCTCGATCACCGTCGACTTCCTCGAAGCGCTGCGCGGCGACTACGACATCGCCATCGCCTCTCGCTGGCACCCCGCCTCCACGAACGCCGTGCCGCCCCCGCTGGTCCGCCGCGCGATGGGCGCGATCTTCCGTTGGTGCGTGCGACGACTGGTGATCAGCGACGTGCGGGACACGCAATGCGGCTGTAAGGCGTATCGCGCCGAGGCCGCCCGCTATCTCTTCTCGCGCAGTCGGATCGAGCGCTTCAGCTTCGATGCCGAGGTGATCTTCCTCGCCGCGCGCGCGGGCTACCGGATCAAGGAAGTGCCGTTCGTCCTCCACTACAGCCCCGGCAGCAGCGTCCGGCCGCTGCGCGACTCGCTGCTGATGGTGCGCGACCTCGCGCGGATCCGCCTCAATGCCCTGCGCGGTGTCTACGGGCGTGCCGGGGTCGGCGCGCTGGCGAGGGGGGCCGGATGAGCGAGATGAGCGAGCAACCGCGTATCCTGGTGGTCAATGCGGACGATTTCGGACTGTCCGAGGGGGTGAATGCCGGGATCATCGGCGCGTTCCGGCGCGGCATCGTCCGCAGCGCCTCGCTGATGATGACGACGCCCGGTTTCGAGGATGCGGTTGAGTTGGCGCGCGCCAACCCCGACCTCGATCTCGGCCTCCACCTGACCCTCACCAACACCCGCCCGGTCCTCGATCCGGCGCGGATCCCCTCGCTCGTTCGTAGGGATGGGCGCTTCCATTCGCTGCCGGTCTTCCAGGCGCGCGTCGCGATGAAGCAGCTCGACCCGATGGAGTTGCGCGCGGAGATCCTGGCCCAGGTGGCGCGGGCGCGGCGCACGAAGCTCCGCTTCTCGCACCTGGACGGCCACCATCACGTCCACCTCTTCGGGCTCGTCGCCACGCTGGCCGGCGACATGGCGCGGCAGCACACCATCCCGATTGTGCGGCGGATCGAGGATGCGCCGTGCGTCGGCAAGAACGGCGTGCCGGTGGGGCCGCCGGTTCCCGCCTCGCTCGGCGAAGCGGTGAAGCGCGGCTGGCTCGAATCGGCCGACCGTCGCTGGGGCGGGCAGTTCTTCGGCCTGCCGCGCGGCGACGCCTTCCGCGGTTTCACCTTCCCGGATAGCCTGGAGCGCTGGCGGGCGCTGGCCGATTCGTTGCCCTACGGCGTCACCGAACTGATGTGCCATCCCGGCCTGCACGACGAGTCGGTGCGCGCGCTCGATCCGTACGTGGCGGAGCGCGAGCACGAACTGCGCTGGCTCTGCGATCCGCGCGTCGCCGCGCTCCTCGCGGCGGAAGGGGTCACGCTCGGCAGCTTCCGGCAACTCCTCGACGCGGCGCAGGCGTAGGGTGGCGGGTCAGCGCGACCTGTCGGAGCCCGCTGCCCCGCGCGCCGACGCCCCGCGCGCGCCCTTGTCGGCGGTCCGCTGGCACGCGCGCGACTGGTTCGTCTTCGTGGCGCTGGTCGCGCTGACCGCGCTCAGTCGCTGGCCGTTCCGCACGCAGATGATCTACGCCTGGGATGGTGGGCTCTTCGCCCAGGCGTTGCGCGACTACAACGTCGTGCCGCACCACCCGCAGCCGCCCGGTTATATCTTCTACATCGGGGTTGGCAAGCTGATCGGACTTGTCACCGGCTGGGGGCCGAACGCGGTCCTCGTCGCGATCAGCATCGGTGCGGCGAGCCTGACGGTCGGCTGCCTCTATCCCCTCGGCACGCTGATCTTCGACCGCCTGACCGGGCTGCTGGCGGCGGGTCTCGGCCTGACCGCCGTCTCCTTCTGGCTCTTCTCCGAGATCGCCTACCCCTACACCGTGCTGGCGCTCGGCTCGATCGTGCTGGCGCTCCTCTGCTGGCTGCTGGTGACGCGGTGTTTTCCCTGGCCCCCGCTCGCCGCGCTGGCCTTCGGCCTGATCAGCGGCTTTCGGCAGGATCTCCTCCCCTTCCTCGGTCCCCTTTTCGTCATCTGTTATCTGCGTGCCAGCGGCCTCCCGGCGCGGCGCGGCTGGTGGACCCTCCTGGCGGGGCTGATCATGGGCGCGGTCGGCATCGCGGCCTGGTGGATCGCCACCGACCTCGCCTCGGAGGGGTGGGGCTCGCTCTGGCGCGCGCTGACGATCCAGTCCACGAACATCGAGCGCGGCACCTCGGCCTTCGCGACCGGCGAGACGGGGCTGCGCGGCAACGGCACGCTGCTCGTCTGGTTCAGCAAGGATGCGCTACACCTCGCCATCTTCCCGGCGCTGGCCTACTTCGCCCTCTGGCCCTGCGCCCCCCGGCGTGAGGGGTGGCGACCGTTCTTCCTGCTCCTCTGGGCCGCGCCCGCCGCCTGCTTCTACCTATTGGTCCACATCGGCGAGGCCGGCTACGTCTTCAGCTTCCTCCCCGCCGTGCTGATCATGGCGGGCGCGGGATTGACGCGCGCTGCGGCGGCGCTGGCGGAGAATCTGCCGCGCGGGTGGGGTCGTGGCGCGGCCCTCCGCGTCGGGATCGCGATCCTGCTGGCGGCGATCATCCTGCCGTATCATACCTGGCTCTTCGTCGGCAGCGGGCGGCTCGTCTCCGCTGAGCGCCTGGGGTGTAAGGACGAGGCGCTCGCCGTTGCGGTCGCGACCCTGGCGCGCGATTATCCGCCCGCCACGACCGAAATCGTGACCTCGACCTATCTGCAACACCTCGCGGTCTATCTGCCGCAGTTCCGCGACGTGCGTTTCCTCGATCCCGACCAGAGCGCCGACTGGATCCCCGCGCCGGGCGTCGAGCGAGTGGTGGTCTTCGACCTCGAACTGGTCCAGCGCTTCGATCACTTCGACCGCTGGTCGATCGCGCCGCTCGCCTGTGGGGGGCGCTACGGGCTGGCGTCGGTCCCGGCGGCGGGGTCGCGCTTCACGTTCGATGCCCGACGCTTCGCCCTGGAGGTGACCCGATGACCACTCATGCCGACTCCCGTGCGCTCCTGCGTCGTGTTCTCGCCCTCTATGACGCTTCGCCGACCATCGTTCGGCTCTTCGTCCGGGCGCGCGCCTTCCTCAGCGACCTCGCGGCGATTGAGCGCCACACGCCGCGCGCGGGCGCGATCCTCGATCTCGGCTGCGGGCACGGGTTGGTCTCGAACCTGCTGGCATTGGGCAGCGCCGCGCGCGACGTGACCGGTATCGACATCGCCGGGGCGAAGGTGGCGGCGGCGAACGAGACGGTGGGGACTCGCGCCAACGTGCGCTTCGCCGTCGCCGACGCCACCACGTATGCGGGCGGCCCCTACGCCGCGATCACCGTGGCGGACGTCTTCTACCTGATCCCGCCGGATGGACAACGGGCGCTGCTCGTCTCCTGCGCGCGGATGCTTGCGCCGGACGGGGTGCTGATCTGGAAGAGCCAGGTGCGCCACCCGCGCTGGAAGTACGCGATCACCCTCGGCCAGGAGTGGCTGATGACGAGGGTGGGGCCGACGCAGGGGCACGGCCTCTACTTCCTCGACACCGACGAGTCGCTCGCCGCCCTGCGCGCGGCGGGCCTGGAGGCGGTCGCGCTGCCGCTGCGCTCGTGGCGGCCCTACACCGATGTGCTCTTCCTGGCCCACAAGGCGGCGCGGTAGCGCGGTGATCATCATGCTTGGCCCGGTGGACCGGGGGATAAATCCCCGGCTGCGGGCAGCCATAAGCGGCACCGGCGAAGTACCCATGAAGGGCATACTATCCGCCTGGGCGGACTGGGTGCGGGCAGACCAGCCAGAACGCGGGGTATTATAAATAGTCGCGGTGTTTGCCTGAGTATCCCTGGCATGAGTGCGCCATCATGGGTCGCAGCAAACGCGGATGAAAGGGCTTCCTGGCATCGCCCATTTGTGGTGCGGGCCGGATCGTGAGGCGAGGGCAGGGATGACGGAGACAGTTCGGCTGGATCGCTTGCTGGCGAATCTGGGGTATGGGAGCAGGCGTCAGGTCGCGGCGTTCGTGGCGGGCGGGCGCATCGCGCTGGACGGCGGCAGGATCGCCAAAGTCGATCAGGCGGTGTCGCTGGACGATGTGCGGCGCGGCGCGCTGACCCTCGATGATGAGGCGCTCGATCCGCCCGCACCGCTGACGCTCATGCTCCACAAGCCCGCTGGCTACGTCTGCTCCCACGACGAGCGCGGCGCGATCATCTACGATCTGCTGCCGCCCCGCTGGAAGCTTCGCAAGCCCGCGCTCTCGGCGGCGGGGCGTCTCGACAAGGAGAGTACCGGGCAGGTCATCCTGACCGATGATGGCGATCTCCTGCACCGGATCATCCACCCGAAAAGCCACGCGGCGAAGCAATACGCGGTGACGCTGGCGCACGACCTGCGCGGCGACGAGGCGGCGCTTTTTGCGACCGGGACATTCGTGATGCAGGGGGATGCCAAACCGCTCAAGGCGGCCTTCTGGACGCCGGACGATCCGCGCGGCGGCGCGATGACCCTGCACGAGGGGCGTTTCCACCAGATCCGCCGGATGTTCGAGACGCTTGGCAACGAGGTGGTGTCGCTGCACCGCTACCGCACCGGCGCGTTACCCCTCGGCGATCTGGCACCGGGCGAGTACCGTTTCCTGGACGAGCACGATCGCCAGAAAATCTTCCACACCGCCGCGTGATCGTGTCGGCAAGGATATTAGGAGGAGGGCGCTGCTGAGGCGCCGCACCAGCTATTTGTTGAGTAACAGTCGCTCGCAGAGCATTCCAAGCACAATTCTTCGCGGGATCGAATGATACGCTGCGACATACACGTTGATATCAGACAAATACGGTTCTTTTGTCCTGGCTGAACCCATTGCAGAATATGATCGCTCCTGTAAGATAGAACGATGATTGAATATACAGCGATGAGGAAGCGATAGTATGGGCAGCGATCCGGTACGCGCACGCCTCGATCATTGGCAGCGGCAGCTCGTCGATCTGACGAGGCGAAATCGACTGCTGAATTACAAGCCGACACCGGTGACGACTATTCGCGTCATCGAAGAGCAGCCGTCGGAGGTTTTCCGCTTGCTCTTCAATGAGCGCCGCGCGCTGCATTTTCAGCCGCTGCCCGCACGACAGCAGAAAGTGACACCGCCGCTCGTCATGCTATTGACGGGCGTATCCGATCTCGATGCCTCCGATGTCGATGTCGCCCTTCTGTCGGCTGCCAGACCGGTGCGAGAGAAGCCGGTAACGGCAGAGTTCGCGGCATATGAGCGTGAGCAGTTGCCAAAGCATCAGGTTGATGAACTGTTGCAAACCACGCTTCTTGCTGACAAGCTGGATCTCAATCTGCTCCGTATCTTCCAGTCTGCAACAGGGTTGTTGGAAGACCAGGGGGTTAATTCGCTTTTCCTCGCGCTCGGTATGTTGCGTTGGTACGAGTCCGACAGCTCTGAAGTTGCGCTCGATGCCCCGTTAATCCTCCTGCCGGTTATGCTCGGTCGTCAGACCTTGCAAAGCGCCTTCACGTTGAAGGCTAGCGGCGATGACCCACTGATCAATCCCGCGTTAGTCGAGAAACTGCGCCTTGATTTTCGGATCGTGCTCCCCGTGCTCCCGGAAGTTGTGGAGGATTTCGATCCGGCGGTGTTCTTCACCAGCGTGCAAGCGGCGGTTGCGCGGCGTGGGCGCTGGCAGGTGACGAATGCGATCGAGTTGGGGTTATTCACTTTCCAAAAATTCGTGATGTATCGGGCGATGACCGACCACGCCGCCCAACTGGCGGCGCACCCCGTAATCCAGGCGCTCGCTACAGGGCGCGGTGAGCGCGTACGGCAACTCCCTGGGGAGATCCGCGACGCGCAGCTTGATGCTGTCTTCATCCCGGAGGCGACCTCTCAAGTGCTCGATGCCGATTCCAGCCAGCAGCGCGCGCTGCTGGCAGTCAGTAAGGGCTTCGATCTCGCTTTGGAAGGACCACCGGGGACTGGTAAGTCCCAGACGATCGCCAACCTGATCGCGGCAGCGTTGGCTCGCGGGCAACAGGTACTGTTCGTCAGCGAAAAGATGGCGGCACTTCGGGTCGTTCATGGGCGTCTATCCGCGCTTGGCTTGCACGATTTCTGCCTCGAACTCCACAGCAATAAAGCGAATAAGCGGGCCGTAGTCGAGGAGTTGGCACGGGTATTGGATGGTCCGCGTGTCGCCGATCACGCGGCTGATGGTCAATTGCAACGCTTGGCCGATCTGCGATCCGATCTGAATGGTTACGACGAAGACTTACACACCCCGCTGGGTCACTTGGGGCAGAGCCCTTTCGCGATACTCGGTGCCTTCGAGGCAGTGGCGGATGCGCCAGCATTAAACGTGTCGCTGACTGTAGGTCACGACCTTGATGAGTATGACGAGGCCCGCTTCGCGCAACTCTGTCGCGATTTGCGGGATCATACCGCGATCCTGCACGAGATCGGCGATCCGGCGTTGGATCCCTGGCGTGGTAGCACCAGACGGGCGATCGGTGATCTCGAGCGCGACCGGTTGGAGGAAGCACTCGGACGGGCGACTTCTGGCTTGGATTGGTTGCGGCAGGAAGTGGTGGCCTTTGCCGCGCAACTCGGGGCGGTGGAACCGCGTACGCTTGGGCAGGTCGAGATACTGTGTGACGTAGCGAATTCGCTGGCTGCCTCGCCGCGTACCAACGAGGACGTTTTGCGCAACGAGCGTTGGAATACGCTTTCTTCCGAAGTAAGCGAACTGCTCGCGCGTGGTGAACAATACGTCGCGGCACGAGCGATCGCGCATCAGCATGCCTTGCCAACGGCCTTCGCGGAGGAGATCGCGCCGCTTCACGAGCAGTTTGCCGCACTTGTTAGCAAGCGAATGTATAGGCTGCGTCCAAGCTATCGGCGGACACGCAAGGCCCTGCGCGTTTTCTTGACGCCGGAGGGGCAGGCGCTCGATGATGCGGCCCTGCTGACTGTCTTGGAAACGCTGGCGAGGTGCCGCTTGGATGCGGCCTTTCTACAGAGCCAGGATGCGGCGGGTCAGTCGCTCTTTGGTGCGCGTTGGTGCGGGCCAAAGAGCGATTGGCGCGATTTGCGCCAGTTCGCCGACTGGATTGTCGGCGTGCGGCGATTGGTGGTGGCCGAGGCCCTAGCTGATAAGGGGCTGACGCTGGCAGCGCAGGGTGGTATTGATGCGGCGGCGGTGCGGGAGCGTGCGGCGGTATTACGGCAGGCGCATGCCGCTATCCGGCAGGAGATCTCGCACTTCTGCCAGTTCGCAGCGTTTACCCCGCAACCGGATCTCGGGGCCAGCGCGGAGATGCCGATTGCTCCGCTGCGCGCGCGTTTGAACCTGTTGTGGCAGGAGCGCACGCGGCTACGCTCGTGGGTCTTCTATCAGGATAGTATATACCGTTGCGCGACTGGTCTGGCTGGACCGTTCGTGGCGCGCTTCGAGGCGGAACGGCTACCGATCGATGCCCTGGAACCAGCGTTCCGACGACTCTTATATCGCCATTGGCTCGATTGGGCGGCGGGCATGCGCCCGCGTTTCGCGCAGTTCCAGACGTTGCGGCACGAGCAGAAGGTGGCCGAATTCAAGCAGCTCGATCGCCATGCGTTAACGTTGTCGCGCCAACGTACGCTCCATCACCTCTGTCTGGAGCGTGATCGGCGGCTGGCAGAACCAGATCTTGCCGCCGAGACGACTTTAGTCCAACGGCAGTACCGGATGCGCGCGCGGCATCTACCGCTGCGGCAGCTGCTCAAACGCGCGCCTCGCGCAGTGCGCGCTATCAAGCCGTGCCTGATGATGAGCCCTCTCTCGGTGGCCCAATACCTCGATCCTGAATTACATCAGTTCGATCTCGTCGTGTTCGATGAGGCAAGCCAGATCGCGCCGCCAGATGCGATCGGCGCGATTCTGCACGGCAAGCAGATCATCGTCGTGGGTGATACGAAGCAGCTCCCGCCGACCAATTTCTTCTCGGCACAGATTACCGCAGGCGATGAGCAGACCCTTGGCGACGACGGGGAAGGTGCCATCATCGACGATGTGGAGAGCATCCTCGATGACTTCGTCGCCAGTGGGTTCCCGCGCGAACGCTTGAAGTGGCACTATCGCAGCAAGCATGAATCGCTGATCGCCTTCTCGAATCGGCATTTCTACGATGGTGAACTGTTGACCTTCCCCGGCCCCGATACCAGCACTCGCGAGCGTGGCTTACGTTTCGAGTGGGTGGGCGGGGTATATGAAGGGAAAGGTGTCAACCCCATCGAGGCGCACGCCGTCGCCGATGCGGTCTGCGAACATGCGCGCGCGCAACCACATTTGTCGCTCGGGGTCGGGACGTTCAACGTCCGTCAACAAACGCTCATCCAAGACGAATTGGAGCGGCGACGCAAACAGGATCCCGCGATCGAGCCATTCTTCTCCCTGCACGGTGAAGAGCGTTTCTTCGTCAAGAATCTGGAGAATATCCAGGGCGATGAACGTGACGTCATCTTCCTGAGCATCACCTATGGGCCAGATGCGGAGGGGCGTGTCCGCTATAATTTCGGGCCGATCAATGGCGATAACGGACGCCGCCGTCTGAATGTCATCGCCACACGTGCGCGCCTTGCTTTACACGTCTTCTCGTCACTCCGCGCCGAACAGATCGACCTGACACGGGCACGCAGCGATGGTGCACAACGCCTGCGCGATTATCTCCTCTTTGCGGAGCGGGGAACGCTCGCGACGCTCAACGTCGATCCCGAGGCGGAGATGGATTCCCCGTTCGAAGAAGCGGTGTACAAGGAATTGACGCAGCGTGGATTGCGCCTGGTGCCACAAGTAGGCCAGGCCGGTTATCGGATCGACTTCGGTGTGCTAGACAACGCGGTAGCAGGGCGCTTCATCGCGGGCATCGAGTGCGACGGTGCGACATACCATAGTGCGGCAACCGCGCGCGATCGGGATCGCTTGCGGCAGCAAGTGCTCGAAAGCCTCGGCTGGCACATCCATCGCATCTGGTCGACCGACTGGTATCGCGATCGTGTCGGCCAGATCGAACGAATCCTGCGCCTTGTCGAAGGATCGCGCCGTGCGGCGCAGGAAGCCGCGCCTCCAACCCTGCGGAGCGGGGTCGCCCCCGAAGCACCGGGTGAGGCATCGGAAACCGTGAGCGCTGGGAATATGCGCACGATCGCAGCGGAGGAGCCTGAGCTGGAGAACGCCCCGGTCGTGGCGCAGCCGGTGATCGTGCCTCCCCGCGCTCAACAGGAGCCTATTACCCCGTATCGCTTCACCGCGGTGCATATTGTCGGCACGGCGGAGGAATTCCATCTGGCGACCGACGAACAGATCGCTCAAGTCCTCGTGCAGGTGATCAAGGACGAGGCTCCGATCCATCTCGCCGAGGCGACGAAGCGCGTGGCGCTGCACTGGCAAGCAACTCGTGCGGGGAGCCGTATCCGCGAGCGGGTCCAGCGGGTCGCTATGTTGCTCGCCCGACGTGGTCAGTTGACGCTGCGTGACGAATTCCTCTGGATCGATGCTGAACAGGTTGCGATCGTGCGCTCGCGTGCCGTCGAGGGCTACTCCTTCGCTGCGGAGTATATTGCCTTGGAGGAGTATCAGGCGGCTGTCGTCCACCTCCTACGCTTGAGTGGACCGATGCTGCGGAACGAAGTGGTCGTTGGTACGGCACGTCTCCTTGGCTTTGATCGTGCGGGGGCCAAGCTCGCCGAGCGGATCGCAGCGGCGATTCAAGAACTCGTTGCAACGGGCCGACTGCGATTAGTCGCCGCAGGATTACAACTTGTGGAAGAAACGTAGACGCCATTCTGAAATGTGACTCCACGAGTGAGGAAGGGGCGGGCCAATGACATTGGCCCGCCCCTTCCTCACTCGTCTTTTGGGAGCTTTGTAGGAGATATTGAGTGAAACCGCTGGCCCGATAGCACAATAAAAATTCTCCCCCAATACATTTCCCTGGTGGATTTGGGAGAGTCGTGGTAGCTTTAAGTTATGAGCGAGACGAGGGTTGCTCTCCCACAAAAGGAGCAGATGGGACGTGAATCCGGGGTCGTCGGCTGGCTGACGCTGCAAGAGGCGAGCGAACTGTTGAGCGTCGCCCCTTCGACGGTACGGCGCTGGGCCGATGCCGGGCGGATCCCCATGCGGCGCACCGAAGGGGGGCACCGGCGCTTCGAGGCGACGGCGATCCACGCCCTGCGTCCGCGCGCTGCGGAGGCCCAAAGCTCCGCGCTCCTCGCGCCGTCGCCGGAACGGGCCGCCAGCCAGCCCTGGCACGCGCACTTCGCCGATGCCGCCGTGGCCGGGGAGATGCGTACCCTCGGGCAACGCCTCCTCGGGCTGCTGATCCAGTATCTGATCTGGCGGGGGGATAACGAGCGTTTCCTCGACGATGGGCGCCAGATCGGGGCCGATTACGGGCGGGTCGCGCGCGATGCCGGGATCTCGATGCGCGAGACGATGCAGGCGTTCCTCTTCTTCCGCCGCACCTTCTGGCGCACGGCGCTGCAAGCGCCCGCCATGGCCCAGGTGAGCGATGTCGCGGAGGTGATGCGGATCGCCGAGCGGATCGACCATTTCATGAACGAGGTCCTGTTCAGTACCCTCTCCGCCTACGAATAAGCCCTGTTACCCCGCCCCGTCACCAGGAGTGGACGATAGGGTGCGATGACGTATACAGGCGTCAGACGAAAGGATTGCACGGCGATGCCCGAAGACCTGTTGTTTCTGCGTGCCGCGCGGCGCGAACAGACCGAGCGGACGCCGATCTGGTTCATGCGGCAGGCGGGGCGGATCCTGCCCGAATACCGCCAACTGCGGGAGCGTTGGACGCTGATCGAGATCTGCCGACAGCCGGAACTCTGCGCCGAGGTGACGTTGCAGCCGGTACGCCGGATGCCGGTCGATGCGGCGGTGATGTTCGCGGATATCATGCTGCCGCTGATCGGGATCGGCGTCGATCTGGAGTTGGTGGACAATGTCGGCCCGGTGGTGAAGCACCCGATCCGCGATCGCGCCGGGATCGAGGCGCTGCGCCCGATCGAGCCGGAGCAGGATGTCCCGTTCGTGATGGAGACGGTGCGGATCCTCAAGCGCGAGCTGGCGGGCAAGACCGCCGTCCTCGGCTTCTCGGGCGCGCCGTTCACCCTCGCCTCCTACCTGATCGAGGGACGCCCGACGCGCGAGTTCGCGCTGACCAAGGCGATGATGTACGGCGAGCCGGAACTCTGGCACGCGCTGATGGAGCGCCTCACCAGCATCATGATCACCTACCTCCAGGCGAAGGCGGCCGCCGGGGTCGATGCGTTGCAACTCTTCGACTCCTGGATCGGGGCGTTGGGGCCGCAGGACTACGAGACCTACGTGCGCCCCTACACGCAACAAATCTTCGCGGCGCTCGCGCCGACCGGCCTGCCCTTCATCCACTTCGGCACCAACACCGCGACCTTGCTCGATCAGATGAAGGACGATGGGGGTTCGGTGCTGGGTGTGGACTGGCGGGTGCCGCTCGATATCGCCTGGGACCGCATCGGCCACGACAAGGGGATCCAGGGTAACCTCGATCCGGCCATGCTCCTGGCACCGCGCGCGGTGATGGAGGCGGGTGCGGCGGATGTCCTGCGCCGCGCCGCCGGACGACCGGGCCATATCTTCAATCTCGGTCACGGTCTGCTGCCGCAGTCGCCGCTCGACAACGTGCTACGCCTGGTCGACTTCGTCCACGAACGCAGTAGCGAACGCAGCGGCGCGCTCGCCAAGGTCTGAGCGCCGCCCTGACGTCTTCCCCCGGCATTCCCGCAGGTGTGTTCATCGAAGCGAGCCCCGACGACGAAGAGGTATTGCGATGACGATCCAGATCCAGCACGCGCCGATCGGTATCATGCTGATGGCCTATGGCACCCCCGAGACCCCCGATCAGGTCGAGGCGTATTTCACCCACATCCGTGGCGGGCGTGTTCCTTCGCCGGAATCGGTCGCGCACTTGCAGCACCGCTACGAGCTGGTCGGTGGGCGCACGCCGCTGACGGCGATCACCAAGCAGGTCTGCGCCGCCCTCGAAGAGGAGTTGAACGCCGACGTGCCGGGGCGCTACCGCGTCTACGCCGGGATGAAGCACTGGCATCCCTACATCGGCGACGTATTGAAGACGATGGCCGCTGACGGCGTCGAGCGGATCATCGCTATCGCGCTCGCGCCGCACTACTCGCGGATCAGCATCGGCGGCTACAAGCGGGCGCTCGAAGAGGGCGCGCTGGCGCTCGGCAACCCGTTCACGATGACGATGGTGGAGGACTGGCATCTCCAACCGGAATACCTCGACCTGATCGCCGATAACATCCGGGCCGCGCGCCAGAAGTTCGCGCCCGAGGAGCGCGGCACGATCCTGACCGTCTTCAGCGCGCACAGCCTGCCGGAGCGGATCCGCACCTGGCAGGATCCGTACGAGTCGCAGCTGCTGGCGAGCAGCGCGGCGGTCGCGACCCGCCTCGGGCTGTCCGACTGGCGCTTCGCCTGGCAGAGTGCCGGCAGCACCGGCGAGCCCTGGATCGGCCCGGACATCCTCGATTATCTGGAGACGCTGCACGCCGAGGGGGTGACGACGGTCCTCCAGGTGGCGATCGGTTTCGTCGCCGATCACCTGGAAGTCCTCTTCGACATCGACTACGAGGCGAAAGGGAAGGCGCAGGAACTCGGGATGCACCTGGAGCGGACCGAGATGCCGAACGCGACCGCGCCGTTTATCGGCAACCTCGCGGCGATCGTGGCGAAGTACGATACGGCGGATGCGCCGCTGATCGGGGCGACGGCGCGATGACGACGGCGCTGGCGGGGCGGACGATCACGATCGGCACGCGCGGGAGTGCGCTGGCGCTCGTGCAGACCGAGATCGTGCGCGCGGCTATCCTCGCCGCCAATCCCGACCTGACGATCGCGGTCCGGCGGATCACCACGCGCGGCGACGCGATCCTCGATCGCCCGCTGGTCGACGTGGCGGTGACGGATAAAGGGCTGTTCGTGGAGGAGATCGAGGCGGCGCTGCGCGACGGGCGGATCGATCTGGCGGTCCACAGCGCCAAAGATCTCCCCTCGTTCCTCCCCCCCGACATGACGATCGCCGCCTTCACCGAGCGCGCCGACCCGCGCGATGTGCTGGTTTCGCCGCACGGCACGCTGGATACGCTGCCGCAGGGGGCGCGCGTGGGAACGAGCAGCCCCCGCCGCGCCTGCCAGTTGCGGGCCGCGCGCCCCGACTTGCTGGTCGTGGACATTCGCGGCAACGTCGATACGCGCCTCCGCAAGCTGGCGGAGGGGCAGTACGACGCGATCGTGCTGGCGGCGGCGGGGCTGCTGCGCCTGGGTCGCGAGGCGGAGATCACCGAGTGGTTCACGCCCGCGCGGATGCTCCCCGCCGTGGGGCAGGGGGCGCTGGCGATCGAGACGCGCGCGAACGATCCGGCGCTCGCGGCGCTCCTCACGCCTCTCGCGCACGGGGCGACCATGTCCGCGCTGGAGGCGGAGCGCGCTTTCCTGGCGGCGGTCTCCGGCGGCTGTTCCGCCGTTGTCGCGGCCTACGCGAAGATACAGCCGGGGGTGGCGGGCAACGAGCTGCGGTTGCACGGCCTGATCGGCGGGAGCGATGGGGCGCAGGTGCGCGACTGGCGCGCGGGGAACCCCGCCGAGGGCGCGCGGCTCGGGACCGAGCTGGCGGCCGCGCTGCTGGCGCAGGGTGGGGCGTGGCTGCTGGCCGGGGGAGATGGTGAATAATTTCTGCCCCCTACCGCTCGTCGGTCGGCGGATCGTGGTGACGCGCGCCGATGAGTCCGCGAGCGGGCTCGTGGCCCACCTGGGCGCGCTCGGTGCGTACCCGATCGCCTGCCCGACGATCGCGATCGTGCCTCCCGCTTCCTGGACGTCGCTCGATGCGGCGCTGGAGCGGCTGGCCGACTTCGATTGGCTGGTCTTTACCAGCGCGAACGCGGTGCGCGCGTTCGGCGACCGCCTCGGGGTGGCCGTTACGTCGCGCGCCCTGCCCGCCACATTGCGGATCGCGGCGGTCGGGCGGGCGACGGCGGATGCGGTGGGGAGGCTCCTGCGTGCGCCCGATCTGGTGCCGCAGGACGCGCGCGCGGCGGGACTCGTCGTTGCGCTCGGCGCGACCGTGGGGCGACGCTATCTCCTGCCACAGTCCGCCATCGCCCGGCCCGAGTTGGCCGAGGGATTGCGGGCGGCGGGGGCGACGGTCGACGTGGCGACGGCCTACCGCACGGTGCCGGTCGCGCCCGCCGCGCTCCAGGAGGTCGCGCGGCTGCTACACGCGGGGAGACTCGATGCGGTCACGCTGACGAGCCCCTCGACGGTCGCGGGCTTCCTGGGCGGGCTCGCCGGTGTGGGCTTCGCGCCGGACCTACTGGCGCGGTTGCCATCCCGCCCCGCGTTTTGCTGCATCGGCACGACGACCGCGACCGCGATCCGCGCGCGCGGGCTGCCGGTCGATGCGATTGCCGACGAATCGACGGATGAAGGGCTGGTCGCGGCCCTGTTGACGTGCCTCGCGGGTCGCCCAATGGCCGACCGCGAGGGGGAGAGTGTCCGATGCTGACCCAGACCGAAGCCTTATTGCCCACGCCGGGGATGCGCCCGCGTCGCCTGCGCCGCACCCCCGCCCTGCGGCGGATGACGCGCGAGACATGGTTGCGCCCCGCCGACCTGATCGCGCCCCTATTCGTGGCCGCCGGAACCGATATCGCGCGCCCGATCGGCTCGATGCCGGGGCAATCGCAGCTCTCGGTCGATCGGCTGTTGCCGGAGACCGACGCCCTGCTGGCGCTGGGCGTCCCGGCGGTCCTCCTCTTCGGCCTACCGGCGACGAAGGACGCGGTTGGCAGCGCCGGGTGGGCGTCCGACGGCCCGGTGCCGCGCGCGATCGCGGCGTTGAAGGCGCACACGCCGGAACTGGTCGTGATCGCCGATGTCTGCCTCTGCGAGTACACCGATCATGGGCATTGCGGCGTCCTCCACGCGGAGACCGGCGAGGTGCTGAACGACGAGACGCTGCCCCTGCTGGCGCGCACGGCGGTCGCCTACGCCGACGCGGGGGCCGACATCGTCGCCCCGAGCGCGATGATGGACGGCCAGGTGGCGGCGATCCGCGCGGCGCTCGACGCGGCGGGGCATCGGGATGTGCCGGTGCTCGCCTATGCGGCGAAGTTTGCCTCGGCCTTCTACGGCCCGTTTCGCGAGGCCGCCGATTCCACCCCGGCCTTCGGCGACCGCCGCGCCTACCAGATGGACCCGGCCAATGGGCGCGAGGCGCTACGCGAGGTGGCGCTCGACGCCGCCGAGGGCGCGGACATGCTGATGGTGAAACCTGCGGGACTCTACCTCGACATCATCCGCCAGGTGCGCGACCGCTACGAGGTGCCGATCGTGGCCTATCAGGTCAGCGGCGAGTACGCGGCGCAACAGGCGGCGGTGGAGCGCGGCTGGCTCGACGAGCGCCGCGCGGCGTTGGAGAGCCTGACGGCGATCAAGCGCGCCGGGGCCGACCTGATCATCACCTACTATGCCAAGGCCGCCGCTGGCTGGCTGGCGGAGGGCGAATACTAAGACGACCGATGCTGAGTTGATAGCGCGGAACGATACGCAGAGGAGACGTTTGATGAGCGATACGACGGACAAGAAGAGCGAACTGGACGAGGGGCTACAGGTACGGCTGGGGCGCCTGCCGCGCGAGCCACGGCAGGTGGTGAAGTACACCTTCTTCACCCTCGACCCGGCATGGCGACGGTTGCCGATCGAAGAGCGCGAGGCGGCGAAGGCCGAGTTCGCCCGGGTGGTCGGCGATAGCGTCAAGGACTTCTTCGTCCTCCGTACCTACAACCTGATCGGGATGCACAGCAATGCCGACTTCATGCTCTGGGGGGTGAGCGACACGCTGGAACTCCAGAGTGCGCTCCTCTCGAAAATCTACGCGACCGCGTTCGGCGCGTGGCTGACGATCACCCACTCCTATCTGGCGATGACCAAGCACTCGCAGTATGTGCGCGATCACGTCCACGACGATCAGGAAGGGACACGCCTGACGATCCTGCCGGACGGCAAGAAGTATCTCTTCGTCTACCCGCTCGATAAGAAGCGCGAGTGGTACTCCGAGCCGTTCGAGACGCGCAACACGGTGATGCGCGAGCACATCCGCATCGGGCACCGCTACCCGACCGTGAAGATCAACACGACCTACTCGTTCGGCCTGGACGATCAGGAGTTCGTGGTCGCGTTCGAGTCCGACCATGCCGAAGACTTCCTCGATTGCGTCGAGGAGTTGCGCGGCTCGGTCTCCAGCGCGTTCACCGCGCGCGATGTGCCGATCTTCACCTGCATCGCGACCGACATCCGCGACATCCTCGATGCGCTCGGCGGCGTGCCAGCGCGTGCCGGGGTGCCGTCCGGGCGCTGGTAGGGCGCGACCGCCGCCACCCGTTCGCTTCTCACCGCGCGAGGGCGGCCACCGGGGCTACCCTCGCGCGGTGCCTGTCACATTGTCCATGTAGTGAAAGAAGACGATCCTTGCCGCCGTTACAACGCCTGTTGTCGTCGCTCTGTCTCGTGCTGGTCCTCTTGCTCGCCGCGTGCGGCACGGGCGCGGCCACGAACACTGCCGCGCCCGTGAATACCGCCCTGCCGTCCGCACCGACGAGCGCGGCAAGCGCCACGCCTGCCGCGTCGAGTGCTGCGCCCACCACCGTCGTACCCGGGACAACTGTGGTGCCAGGCGTTGTCGCGACCCGCCCGACCGGCAGCCCGACGCGCGCCGCCACCGCTGGCGTGAGCACGCCGGTCGCCGCGTCGCGCCCGCAACTCCCGGTCACGGTGAAGGACAAGGACGGGCGTGCGGCGACGATCACCGACATCGGCCGGATTATCGTCATCACCGGCGACGTGGCGGAGGTGGTCTGGGCGCTCGGCCTCGGTGGCAACGTGATCGCCACCGATACCAGCGTGACCTACCCGCCCGAGGCGCAGCGCGCGCCGAAGATCGGCTATATGCGGACCCTCGCCGCCGAAGGGCTCATCGCGGCGCGACCGTCGGTGATCATCGGTGGCGAGAGTGCCGGCCCGCCGGAAACCCTCGAACAGCTGCGCGGGGCCGGGATCCCGGTGGTGATCGTCGCCACGCCATCGACCCTCGCCGCCCCGGCGCAGAAGATCCGCGAGATCGGCGCGGCGCTCGGCGTGCCCGGCCCGGCGGAGACGCTGGCGACGCAGACGCAGTCCGATATCGACGCGGCGCGCGCCCTGGCGGCGCGGGCGACGAGCAAGCCGCGCGTGATGTTCCTTAACGTGCGCGGCAATCAGGTGCAGCAAATCAGCGGCAGCGGCGCGCCCGCCCAGGCGATTATCGAGGCGGCTGACGGTATCGGCGGCGGGGCCGCCGCCGGGATCAGCGGCTACAAATCGATCACGCCGGAGGCGTTGGTGGCGGGGCAGCCCGACTACTATCTCGTCTTTCAGTTGGGGTTCAGTTCGGTCGGCGGGGCCGACGGGCTGTTGGCGATCCCCGGTGTGTCGCAGACCCCCGCCGGGCAGAACCGGCGGATCCTCGCCTACGAGGATCAGTTGTTGCTTGGCCTGGGGCCGCGCACGGGCGCGGTGCTGCGCGAGCTGACGCTGGCGCTGCACCCGGAGTTGCGCTGATCCGGTCGACCGATGGTGTCATGCGGAGCGGATGAGGGGGGCGAACGGATGGCGGCGACTGAGGCACACGCGCGAGCACTCGGGCGCACGCGGCGCTTCGCGATCCGCGAGAATACGCGCGGTCGCGGCGCGGCGACGCTGGCGATCCTGCTGCTGGCCCTGGCGATGATCGCGATCGTCAGCGTGGGGCGCGGCGCGGTGGCGATCAGCCCGGCACAGGTGCTCGCGATCCTCCTCGATCGGGTCGGGGTCGCGACTGCTACCCCCTTCACCGCCTCCCAGTCGGCGGTCCTCTGGAACATCCGCCTGCCGCGCGTGCTGCTGGCGATGCTCGTCGGGGGCGGGCTGGCCGTCTCGGGCGCGGCGTTGCAGGGGGTCTTCCGCAATCCGCTGACCGATCCGGGCCTGATCGGCGTG
>JAABUM010000971.1_pt1 | contig 45652 bp, 82 predicted proteins | sample 5559161 | NCBI WGS metagenome assembly JAABUM01 (sample SAMN10711868, study PRJNA513369) | rock metagenome | isolation source: Antarctica rocks | place: Antarctica: Victoria Land, Siegfried Peak nord
GTTTTTGCCCCCAAAGAGCTGGCGTTCCTGCCCCAAAAGATGCTTTGTCCGGCAAGGGCAGTGCTCGTACCTGTCTTGTACACCAGTACCGCCAGAGCGTACCACAGCAGTGGCCCGGCCATGGACAGATCTGTCGAGCAACTCAGCTGCTCTGAAGCTGTGAAGCTACGTCTTCTAGTGTACTTCTCACCAGGCAGATGAGATACGTTCAGGCACCTGCTTTGCCGCCGCCACCGCTGTTGGTGACATGGGGTTGGCGGCATTCTGCGGGTGCAACAGACAGCGAAGCCCTGGAAAGCTGGGTGCGCCCACCTCGACATAGTCGACCCTGCCGCCACCGTCCGCTATCCGCCGCTCCACCTCACCGCACAGCTGCTGCGGCGAGGCGGCGTCTCCGGACGCCGCGGACTGCGCCGCCCCCTGCAGTGCCTGGTGGATGCACGGCGCCCGCCCCCGGTCCTCCTCAGACAGCAGGCTGTTGCGGCTGCAGGCAATCACGACAGGGTCCGTGGGCTGCATGCTTGCATCTGGGTTTCATGCTGTCTCGACGCTGCTTGGCTGGGCGGCTCGTGCAGCCTGGTCATCCCAGTTCTTGAGGTGCAATCCGAATGGGTTGCCTTGGTTGGTGTCCTCAGGCTGCGGGCGACCACTGGGCTGCAGGCGCATGTGCCCGAAACCAGCACCTCTGCTACGCTTGCAAGTCCGTAAAGCACTTGGGCATGCTTCGTACCGATTGCTGCAGAACCACCCGTGTCTGACATTGCTCATGGTGAGCCCGTCGTCATGCTGCACATTGGGCAGCCCCGGGATTCGGATGCCAAAGCCTGGTGATTGCAGGGACCCCAAGTGTCTCCAGTCGCTGAGATTTCGTCAGCGATTTTCTGACAAGCTCCCTTACCTGCTCATGGCGAGCCCATCTTCGTGCCGCACAATCGGAAGACCCAGGATTCGAATTCCGAAGTCCAGATCCCGCGCCATGCGTTCCAGCAGGCGCCACTGCTGGAAGTCCTTGCGCCCAAAAAGTGCCGCATCTGGCTCTACAATGTTGAACAGCTTTGCCACCACCTGCGCCGGCGACAAACCCCTGTAGCGAATTTTCAAAGTGCGTTGTTTAAGAGTCTGGATCTGCGGTGAACAGCTTGGCCACCACCTGCGCCGCCGGCCAAACCCTTTTCATGTCGTTCAGCTTGGCCGCCACCTGGCACGCCAGCAAAACCCCCATTTTCATGGTGACTTTCCAAGGAGCTGAAATTCAAGCACCCGAGATCTCCGAGCAGCTCCAGCAGCTCGAGATGCCAAACCCCATGCTGATTTGCGCTGCATAGGACAAGCAGTCTGCTGCACAGTGGACATGGGATATCCGTGAGACTCCAACTAGCTCACCGTGGCTACGCCTCGGAAGAATGTGGGTCGCGACCGCCCGCACAGCCCCTGCTGCAGCTGCTCCACCTGCGAAACAGATTCACAAGATGCATCATGCTGAATGATCTCGAGATGGTTCACGTCCTCACTGCGTTGATCCTCAGCGTCGATCCTCACTGGCGCAATGCAGGCTTGACAAGCCTGCGGCAGACTGCCCGCCATGCGACATGCCGATGGGGCCTGCTCACCAGTGCATGTTTGTGCCTGGCTGAAGCTGAAGTCTTTTGGTGTGTACCTGAATGAAGGTCTCGTGCTCGCCGGGTGTGTGCCCTGACATGCCGACCACGGCGCTGGACTCACCCTTGCGCGATGCTGCGGTCAATCCAGCAGAGACTCCTCAGCACCTTGCGCTCTCCATTCATCGTGTTGAGCAGCAAGTAGTTTGGACCAAGGGTTCAAAGGCAGGCGAGGACGCCTCGAGAGCCTCGAGGGTGGCTCTGCAGGTGTGAGCACGCAGTCTGGCCGTTTTGTGCTGTCAACACCGAGAATGCGAACACACGCTCAGTGCTCACGTGAGAAGTAGAGCGATGCCGGCTCAAAGACGGCGTCGCAGCCGGCTGCCTGCAGCATGCGCCGGTCTGCCTGCCGCTGCCGTGGGTACTGATCGAAGTCCTCGTTCTTCGCGAACTGCGGCAAATGCAGACAAGGTTGGTTCCGCACCAGAGACGGTGCCTGCCACTGAGCGCAGACCTCTGCACAAGAATTAAGTCATGTGAGTCTTGCTTACAATGTGCGCCCCCAGGCGGACGCCAAGCTGCTGCAGCCGCAAGCCATCATTCCACTGCCCGATTGATGGCGGTGCAGCATTGCCAAGGGGGGAGCGCTTCCTCGCACAGCAGATCTGCTGGAAGTTGTAATGGAAAAGCTCCTGCACCTGCGTGGGGTTCACGTAGATGGAGGCCACCACGATGTCTGCCTCCTTCCTGCCGGAACACAGTAGATGTTCTGCCCATGCGTGGCAAGGAGCACGAAATGCGCCGGCACGCTGAAACTTGACATTCAAGAGGCACTGTAGGAAGACATGCTGGAACAGGAGTCTACCTCGCAGCCGTGACGAGCGCGATGTGTCCCTCGTGCAGGTTGCCCTGCGCATCAAGTTGGCGGCACCATCGCGCGACTCACGTGCATGCAGCATGCATCATGTTGGCGTGTGTTCGACCCTGCGAAATATTCGACTTCAGCTGGACACGCACCATGGTGGGCACCATGCCGACCGTCTTGCCGAGCTTGCGCTGCTGGCGAGAGAATGCGCGCATGCTGGCGGCGTCGGTGAAGATCTGCAGTTCGGACTCCATGATGCAGTGTCGATGCAAGCCTGCACTACGTGAGCACTACCCTGTTGCAAATCTGTGCAAAACGTGAGTGCTATCACGCGCTGGACTCCAAACTCATGTCTTGGTATTGGGAGTGATCCGAGATCGAGTCAAATAGCGATATTGCTATGATGCTTCTGCTGGGTGAGCAACCGGCAATCTGCCGACTGGAGCTAATGTGGGGACTCTGCGAGCGTGGTGTCATCAGGTGTGAAGGCGTTTGCGTGCCTCACCGTGCTGGGACTCTCGTCGCACTATATAAATGATCTCGGACCGCGGCTGCAATGCCTGGCGGCTAGACCTTTGGGGCTACGGAAGTGTTTCTTTCCGCTGTCTGCCGCCTTTAATTTTCTCTTCCGCTGCATTGCTGCTGCACACGCCCCAAGGACGGGGCTACGCACAAAGCTCGACTGTTCACGGAGCTCCGTGGTCAGTTTCAGGGCACAAGCCTGAATCTGAAAAACACCCCCTGCAGCGCTATCGTTCACCGAGGCGTTTGCGCCAGTCCAGGCAAACCTCACCCCGGTCGTCACCAGCAACATGGCCATCTTCAGTCCGTTCAACTACTCGCTGGCCTACAATCCCTCCAGCCAGGTAATTTTCCAATCGTTCCACGGATGTGCGGGATATGTCTGGGGTTGCTGCATATGCATGCATGCATGCCTGGCGACGTCACACGAAATCATCGGAAGCGCAGAAGCCAAGAAGGCTTAGAACATCAGGACAGTAAGAAGTCGAAGTCGACAACAACAAAAAGCTCGGCGCGGCGGGGCTCTGCGGAAGTGGACCTTGCCTACGCCGTGCTGCTGCACGGCGGCAGCTACCATGAAGTGAGAAGAACGATCGAGATTGAATTGAATAGTCACCAATCTTCGCGGAAGTTGTTGGACGAAACACATTTGTTATCGCATAGGTAGTGTCCAGCTCAACCTGCTGCCGTGCTTAATGCACATGACCTGCCGGTCCTTCATGCCGTATCTAGATCTAGCGTGTGCAGCCATGCACGTCGCTGCCAGCGGCATCCTACCCACGTTTCGATTCGTCATTGAGTAAGACTGAAGACTGAACGCAGTAACACTGAACGCGGGCACCCAGGAAATGCACTCAGTCTCGTGCCGGATAGGGTTTTGGACCTTGTTTTTGCATCAGATCCCCTGCGGGACGCGGCCCAAATTTCGCCCAATTTCCGACGGAAATTGTCAGCTTCTGCTGGCCTCCCAGCCGCCTCTCAACGAAAACAACTGCAGAAGACCATCGTATCGCACCCGAACACCACCTCCGGTACACCAGGCGTCAGGACGACAGCCACATCGCGTTGCTCGAAAACCGACAGACAGCGACAGATCGCAACACCTTGTGGAGTCTGCGACAGGCAGCGCATCAGGAGGTGCTGGAGGTGGTACTGCGCATGCTCAAAAGCTATCGAGATCGCTGATTGGCAGCTGAGACTTGTTGGATGAGCGTCAGCTCTGAGATTTCGTCCAGCTTCGTCTGGCCCGCAGCAGCGGCCCTCTGCTGATGCATCGCCAGAATCGCGACGGTCAGTCATGTCCGCCAGCTGCGGGATGACGATCTAGATCCTAACATAACTCCGCAGCGCTCCAGAGCTCCCAGACACACCGTTCGTCGGCAGCCTGCTTTGATGGACACCAGCCCGCGGGCCGATGACGACGGCCAAATCAGCATCGACATAGACGATGAATCAGCACCTGAAGCTTCAGCACGCCCTACTCTGTCCAGGCGAGGGATCGAATCCTGCTCTGCTCGCATTGGCGACAATTCGCTAGATCTGCACAAGCTATCGATGACGAATGCAGCATCAGGGCTGGTCAAGCATGGCGTTAGATACTGAAACGAATGCTGCGTGATGCCACAGGAGCCTCGCGCGCAGATTACGGAACGATGCCCGCCTGCATGCTGGCGGCAGCCCCGCGGGCCCGCTGCTCAGCCTACTGTCGGGGCCTCGAGCCGTCTGGCGGGCTTGCCCGGCGCTCGGCTCATTCTTCTCGGTTTTGACATTCTTGCTGGGGCTGGCGCTGGTGCTGGCGCTGGCGTCGATCTACCCCATAGTCGCCTCCGCCCGGCAGCAGGGCGGCAGCACAGCACCCACCTACAGGTGCTGCTTCCTGGCCTCCACCCTCGGCTTGCAGTCTCCACTTCTGCACCAGTCAGCTTCGCCAAGCCAGATCGCATTCTCAAATTGTTGGTGCCATGCGGCCTGCAACAGCACAGCATTTCTGCAACTGCACTGCTGGACAGGCACTCCATGAAAAGCTACCCAAAAGCCTTGACCTTCCTGCATCTGCAGGCTGCTGCTGGACGGCCGGGACCACGGCGGCTGCTCCGCGGGCCGCGGCGCCACCGACTTCGTGACATCAAACAGCGCAGGCGCCTTTTGCGCCAGCGCCAGCCACGCCTCCCCGCTGTCATGCCCCGGCACCTGCGCCTTCAACAGCAGCCGGCTGGCCGCGGCGCAGTGCCGCGGCGTCCGCGCCCCTCCAGGTCCGTTCCCTACGTCCGTCCAGATGTGTTCCTTTATGCCTGTTGCTAGCATGCCCAATCAGTGCAGGCGGCGTGAGTGGGCAAAGACCATGCGCAGATAATACGCCATGCTTGGCTACAAGACAGATTGACGAAATGACGTTAGGCTGCTGTATCCACGAGATCTTCTGAGAGCCGCGCAACTTACACCTGCAGGCGGACCCTGCGCGTCGCACCAGCCGTGCTCTGGCAGGAGTGGCGCGCGGGCTCAGGACCCCGACGGCCCGTGCCTGTGCTGCGACCTGCGGCTGGATGCCGCGCCAACAAGCAAGGTTCGGCCCTGCTGACTCGTCATCTTCAACAATACCATGGAGCAGGCAGCTGAGATGGCTGGGAACATGCATCTGAGCTTCGGCAACCGAATATCTGTTGCAGCTGCTGCACTCACCCATGGGCTTGCACGCAATATGCACTGCCAAGGAAGGATGTGCCGGCTGAGGAGAGCTGCTTGTTTGAGCTTCAGCACTCAAAAACCTGCTCTGTAAACTGCAGGCGCGTCAGGTGGGCGGCAGCGCCGCACAGGCGCTGCCGTGGCTGGTTGTCGTGGGCGGCGTCATGCTGCAGGTGCGAAAAAGATATTTGTACAAGATGCGCAGCATCTGCTGCGTACTTGGTCGAGAGTGTTGGGCCCGGCTGGTGTGAGGTTGCGGCTTGGGGTGCGGCTGACTATCCAGTATTCAGAGTGTGTCAGAGGCGAAAAGCTTCAGATCTCTGTCCTGCAAACTGCAGGCCATGCTGCTGTGGCTGCCCACCGCGTGGGCGCCCCAGACCATCGGCGGCGGCGATGCCAGTGGTGACAGCAAGAACCCAGGCAGCGCTATTGGCGGCGTTGGCGGCCCACAGTGGAGCGCCTACACCGTGCTGCTGCAATGGGACCCGCGCACGGTCGTCGCCCCTGACGACCTCTTCGAGTGGGGCAGGCGCTATGGCGAGGTAGGTTTGTCGAACCCTAGTCCCAGGACTTGAAGCAACATGTGTAGGTATGCCTGTGCTTTCGCAACAGGGGTGGCACCGATTCTCCATGGTGCATGTTTGTCAGCACGCATTTTCGGGTCAGCAACTGCACTTTTGGCCAGCCTGAAGTCGCAAATGGCAACTGCGAAGCTGCATGCGGATATTTGTAGCTTTCTGTTCGACACATGGAAAACTTATCGCAGGTGGCGGCGGCAGTCAACATCGCCAATGCAGGGCAGACGCTGCGCACCGCGCAGCAGCTTCACGACCTTCGGTGAGCACCTTCAAAACCAAAAGACTGTAAGATTGAACCAGCACACAGCGACCTGACGGCCGCAGCCCCACTGGCAGCATATGTGCTGCTGAGTAACTTCACACCTGAGGAGATGATGTGGCGCGGCAGCTCCAGTCCCGCTGGTGATGTTTGGCGTCTGTGGGAACTGTAGGGTACGCACCAACGAGCAGGGCGAGAATCACGCGTTTCCCATCCCGCCGCGCTGGCGCGTGTTCCTGCCGCTCTACTGGATCTACTGGGCCACCCTGGGGCGGGCGGCGCTGGCGCGACGCGCATTGGATAATGCAATGGAGCGCCTGGCGGCTCTGGAGGCCGACGCCCAGCCGCTGGGTCCCACAGGTGTGCACACAGCCTGCTAAAGCTCCAAAGCCTTGAGGAACCTGTCCGGCAGCCTGCGGCACGACCGCTGCCGCCCCTTTATTGGCTTGTGCCGCGCGCCCCATGCCGGCAGAGATGGTTTCTGAGTGCACATGACCTGCACGCTTCATTGCCTGCATTTCCACAGCTGGGAAGACCGGCGAAGCATGGCTCACGTCGGAACGGACAACGCTGAACACACGAGACGAACACAGCCCGAGCTCAGCTTCACTCTGACGCGACAGGCAAGTCGCTGGTGACTTTTGCGCTGCCCGGAGGCGCGGCGGCGTGCCTGGCGGAAGCCGAGCCCACCCTGGGGCGGCGGGCGGCCAACCTGCTGCTGTGCCGGCGCGCGGCTTCCAGCCAGCTGCTCAAGGGCGAGCCCGTCATCGTCGTGCGGTGCGCGCTACCCCTTGAATCTCTCGCAGTGCTTCCAGAGTGTGGTCTGCCAGGCGCTACCCGCGTGGCAGCCTGCACGATGCAGTGCCTCCTGTGCGTGCTCTGAACTTCGGCCGATGCAACCGGGGAGCGCCACCTCTTAGCACATGAGGTGGCTTGCCGCGCACAGCGCACAAGGCACACATCGCAGGTTCCTTGTTCACTTGCTGGCATTCTAACGACTGCTTTGTGTATCCCTCAGGGCGCCCGAGCCGGGCGACGAGCGGTGGGAGATCATCGAGCGCCACGGTTGGCACAACACAGACGTGTCAGCATCCGGTCCGGATGACGCCTTTTGAGGCTTGATGCCATCGTTGCAGGGCGCCCGAGCCGATTGATGTGCGGTGGGAGAACATCGAGCGCCGCGGCTGGCACAAGTTCGCGCGGGCGCTGCCGGCTTTCTTTGCAGCCGCCGCCGTGTGCGGCGTCAGCCTGGGCATTCAGTACGCCTTTGCGGCCGCGGCGACGCGCCACACCGTCCCAGGGTACGTTCCTGTCGCCATCTCTAAAGCAGCCTGAAACATGAATTCTCTTCTACACAGGATGCAAGCCGGCAGCTAGCTGCTCAGATGGAGATGCAGCTGCCCCACAATGCTGCAAGCTTGCCCATGGGCACACGCGGACACTCTGGAGGACGGAAAGCCAAGCTCAGAAGAACAAACCAGCGAATCAGAAAGGAGGGCGAGCATTCACACTGGAGGCGCAGGTCCAGCTTAGGAAGGGTGGGCGCTGGAGGTGGCCAGCCACCCGGCGCGCGCGACGCAATTGCGTGACGCAAAACTAAAAATTGAAAATGATATCAGTTCAAGGGGCTCTATCATGCTGTAGGCACGGAGTAGCGGCGCTGGAGCCGGCCAGCCACCCGGCGCGCGCAACGACGCTCGCCGTCGTGTCAGCGGTCTTTGTCATCGCCTTCAATGGCCTCATCACCGCCGCCGTCCTTTGGGCCGCACGCTTTGAGCGGTACGCCTACAGGATGATAGTGTGGAAGCGCACTCTTCAGATCCAGCATCTATTTGCTCCTTTGCACCTCCTTGCGAGTGACTGATGCACCTGGATGTGCTGGGCGGCCGCGAGTTCGGGACAACACTGCAACCAGAGATCATGCGCCGGCAGACTCTGTGGTGTTCCAGATAGCACCTCAACAGAGTCATCGTTTTCGAGCAACCTGGCTGTAGTTTCGCAAACAATCTCACTGCAGGTGGGCTACCCATTCGCGCAGCGACGCATACCGCGGCGCCCTGCTGGCGCTGATGTACGTCGTCAACATGTTCCTGCTGCCGCTCGGCGCCGCTCTGCTGCTGGACCCCCGCGTCTGGTGCGTACCTGGACGCTAGTTGCTCCTCAACATTCATGCCCGAACAGATAGAACGTGGTTGGTGCTGCAACACAGAATGCATGTGGGTGCTGCTGCCACCAGGCAACATGCTGCTGCTGGGACCCCGCGCCTGGTCCAATTCTTTCTGGGAATGCACGCAAAGCAATGAATCTGATCCGAATTGCCGCCAGGCGCCGCGCTGCCGCTGGACCCTTGCGCCCATTACGCCAAAGCAGTTCCTTCTCTCTTTCCTCCTAGTGTACAGAAAAGCTCGTACAAGTGTCGACTCCGTCTGTCGCAGGTACCTGCGGGGCGGCCTTGCCGAGCGCGCGTTCTACCTGCAGCTGGTGAATGCGGCGCTGCCGCCGCTGCTGCGCCTGGCGGCGCCCGGCCGGCTGGCGAACCGATTTATCTTCGCCAGTTTCGTGCGCACACAGGTGAGCCTGGTGAAACGTCCCGCGGTTGTGTTGCGCAGCCCAACCGACGACCCAGCGAAACCCGAGACGGCGATCAGACCGCAGTTGCACAAAAGTGACAGTCCTGCTGCAGCATATGTCGTCTGGCCACAAGACTGACAGACTAGTGTGTCCCAGCTGAGCAGGTGGCTCAGCAGCAGCACCGCGTGAAGCTATAGAAATCTGCAATTCCAAAAAAAACATGTTGTGCGTGCAGGACCGCGTGGACCAGGTGATTGCGGTGCCGGCCGTTCCACTGGCGCATCCCGTTTGAACGGAAGGGCTTTTTCAAGGAAAGCGAAGACAATTCTCAGGCACCCTTTTCCGCGCGTGCGCAGGACCGCATGAACCAGGTGTTTGCGGTGCCAGCATTCCCGCTGGCGCAGCGCCTGGCGGCGGCGCTGGCGACGGTCTCAGTGGCAGTACTGTGGGCGCCCGCGCTCCCCGCCAGCCCCCTGCTCGCCCTCGCAGGTGAGCTTTCGTCGCATTGCATGTTGCCACACAGCTCGGATTTCGGCATGGCATGCTGAAAAACTTTGTTAACATTGCTCCCGCCATGGTACCGCGGCCGCACCTTGTGTTCACCTGCGACCCCGGGCACTGCGCCACAGTTGCCTCGCTCGGTGCTTGTGGCGGCTGTTCCAGCAGGTGCTGGATCGCGCAGGAAAGCTCAAAACCATACAGGTCAGCCGCATGATATGTTTCAGGAGTCTGACATTCTGGCATACAGGCTTGACACTGCAGTGCGTGGCAGTTCAGGTAGAGGCGCTTCGGTGGCTAATTCAATTCTCACGCCGCGGAAAACAAACTGGCGTGCAGGCCTGGCGCTGCAGTACCTGGCAGATCAGGTGGAAGCGCTGCGGCGGGACTCTTTGAGTCCTGACAAGTCAGGAATCCAGAACGAAACGTGTTCTTGAAATGCAGGCCTGGCGCTGCAGTATGTGGCAGATCAGGTGGAGGCGCTGCGTCGGGCGCCGCCGCCGGCGGCGCCTGTCCTGGGTGGCCGCGCCGCTGCATCGGCACTGCTGCACGCGCTGCCGGCGGCGCAGCTGCTGCTCATGTGGCACGTGTTCCTGGACGGTTTCTCCACATCTACCCCCGCCTTCTGGGCCGGCGCCGCCTGCTGGGGCCTGTTCGCCGCTGCAGCGCTGGTGCGGTGGGCCCGCGGCGGGTTTGGCGCCGATGGCGGTGCTTTCAGCGCAGGCAGTGGGATGCACATCCAGCGCGCCCTGGCTGCGGCCGGCGGCGGCGGCGACAGAGGCCTGACGCACTATGTGCCCCAGGTGGGATGCAAATCGGCTTGGGTCGCCCTATGTGAAACTCGCCTCCAAGGTGTGCATGAGAATTAGGCATCATACATATCTTTGTGGGCGCCGCCCTCAGAGCAAACAGCAGGTGCAACGTCCTTGTGCCAGCTCGACTTAGATGCTTTGCTTCATTCTAATTGTGTGCAGGCGCCGGCCACCTGCAGCGACGCCTTTGTGCAGCAGCTGCAGCGAATCTACGCAGTGCCGCCAGCGCTCGCCGCTGCGGCCGCGGCGCCGCCGGCGTCGCCTTCTGCCAACATATTCGTGCGCGCCGGCTGCCCCATGCCTGCCGGCTCCCAGAGCGGCGGCTGCAGCGGCCTGAGCCGCCAGCCCTCCACTGCCGGATCCGGCGCGGGCTCTGCGCACAGCCGCGGCGGCAGCGGCAGTGCCTTTAACAGCCCTCTGCGGCAGCCGCAGGGCGGGCCACGTTATGACCCGCACACGCCGCCGGTGGCGCCCTCCTTTCCTCCGGTTGTCGCGGGCAGCACGCCGGGGGGCGCGTCCGTGAACACGCCGTCAGCGCCAATGCTGCCGCGCAACGGTGGCAGCAGCAGCGACGATGTCCCTGGGGCGCTCGATGCCGTCTGGCACGGCGGCGGTGGCGACGCCGGGCAGACCGGCGGCGGTGACCCACAGCCCGGCTGGCGGCGCAACAATGCCTACGACTCCGTCGCGGACATGAGCCCGTACAACGCCGCAGCGGCGGCGCAGCTGCGGCCGTCCGGGGCCCGCCCTGCGTCCCACCCTGTGGCCTTTGGCTCGTACACAGGCAGCGCAGAGCTGCCGTCGCCGGCGGGCGCGAGGCTGCCGGACGGCGGGCCGCCGCCGTCGCGGCCAGCGGCGTACCCGGACGCCTCGCCCACCGCCTCGCCCTTCCGCACGCGCCAGGTGCCGCCATCTGGCGAAAATCTGTGTCTGCCAATTGCAGAGCCAGCGTCCGCAGCATCGCGTTGCACCCTTGTGTGCCGTCGCATCCTGCAGTCTTGTCCCCTTTGCATCACAACCAGTTGTTCTCAGCAGGCGCTGAACAATCCATGTGTCTATCCTCCAGGTGCGCTTTAAGGAGGCGGCGTTGGACGACGACAACGCTCCGGACGGGCCCTCTGCAGCCGGCGGCGGCGGCCGCCCCACGCCGTGGCCGTTGGCGCTGGCGCCGCTGGCGGTCGACCGCCATGGCTCCGCCTCTGGCGATGGCGGCAGCCCCTCGCCCCGCGGCGGCGGCGGCGCCGGATCCGCGCACGGCGACGCCGAATCTGCGCACGGCGGCGCCGGATCCGCGCACAGCGCCGGCGCCGGCTCGCCGCAGTATGCGCCGCCGCCCGCGGCGGCGGCCGCGGCATCGCGCACGCCCCGTGCTCCCGCCACCGCCGACAGCAGCCAGCCACAGCCTAGCTACCTGCGGGCGCACCTGCAGGCGGCGGCGGAACTCGCGGCACGGCGGGCGGAACGCTCCCAGACGCGGGCGCTGCCGGGCGGCCGCCCCTGAGGCCCGGAGTTTTCCGCCAGATGGAAGTATGCCTACGACCGAAGCACTGGAGGCGGACTCGAGATGAAGCTGCTGACCTGCGGCCGGAAGTACCCCATGCTGTTGAGACGCGCTGCGAATGAACGCCGACTGGGCTGCCCTCATCGAGGCTCGCTCCAAGATGAGCGACATGCCGCCGGCAGCGTTGCTGCGCGCGCATAGTCAGGGTCCGTGTGGAAGAATGGTTGTGTGCACGATGCAAGTTGCGCACGGACACTCATGCAGAGTTCGAACGCTATTTAGACCTGCAATCGAGTGCTTTGCGTGCACTGGCAGAAGCAGATGTGGCATTGTCTCTAGGGACTTGCAGTGCAATAGCCCAGGGATTCTGCCTTTGTATTGTTGCGTGCTTGCTCCAGTGACGAGAAGATGCACCGGCTGTTTGTAGCGCATCTGAATACCTAGTACAGTCGTGTGTAATCAGTTATTGCCGCACACTGCCCACCACACTCCAAGCGGTGCACTTCGCCAAGGTGGGCTGGTGCAAATGCAACGGTGGCAGTGCAACGAGCCCTGTGCTATGCTTCCCTCGGCGTCTTGCTTGCCAACGGTGACCGTGAGTTTACATTCTTGCGCCTCCAAAACACCAAAGGCTCCACAGCAAAACCCTGCCTGATGTTTGGCCGCGGTAGCGATATTCCCTACACATAACATCTGGAAGAAATGAAAGAGAGGCGCACAGCGTGTGCAGCCGTCAAATCGGAAGGTACACCCAAGAAAGAATCTCACAAGTGTCATGAGAAAGATGTGACTAACAGTGTGTGTAAAAAAACAGGCAGGCAAGCCGCGCTCCCCAGGAGAGCGAATCAGTCGTTTGCTGCCGGCGGATCAAGAAGGCCAACGGGAAGCGTGGTGGGACGGCTGGCATGATGCGCCCCTGTCGGTCCCGCTGTTGTCGGCTTTGCGCGCTGTTGGGACAGCGCCATGACGAATCGTACATGCAGGAGCAGATGGCGTCCCCCCTCTCGAATCCCCTCTAGTTGCCCGCCGGACGCTGCACCGAGAACCACTTGCCGGCGGCGCTCAGCGCTCCTCAGTGACTTGCCACGATGTTTAGAAACCCTACAGGGCCGCCGGCCCAGAGCTGCTTGCCGCTCGATGGCCTGGATATGCCGGGCGCCTGCTGGCCCCCGGGCCAATCGCTGTTGACGCCGCGGCGCCTGTTGCCGCCAGCCAAGCCGCGAGGGCCACCATGCCTTCAGGGCGGCCGCAGACCGGGCCCAGATAGGAACGATTAGGGTGTGTTTAAAACTAATTTTTCCTAGTGCAGCTCGCGCAGCATCTCCTCAATGCGGCGCTCGACCTCCGCAAACGTCGGCCGCTGCTTCGGGTTGGTTGCCATGCACTGCATCGACAGCTCCTGCGGCAGCGACAGCAGGAGACATTCAAGTAGATTCTCTTGTCAGCCTTGCAAAAATGGATGGCGCAGCAGGTTTGTCCATCGCACGGATGTATGTCAAGAGCCCAGTTAGTTGCTGGGCGCAAACTGTGCTGCCGGGTCGACAGCTTGTGGCAGGCATCACTGGCAGGGGTGTCTTTGAGAGGTTTCACGGGTATTTCGAGGGGCTGGCGCGTACCGCATAGTCGCGCGGCGCCTCTGGCGGAAAGACCGGCCGCCGGTTGTGGATCAGTACAGCACTGATAATCTGGGCCTGCACATCGTCACGGAGGACATGCGGAATCAGGAAGGTGCAGCGAGATGCAATCACCTCAAACTCGCTTGGGTGCTGTGGACACCAGCATCCCCACGCGGCAGCTCTCACCAAACATGCCACTGGGAATTGTTGGTGGCAACATCAAAGTCCCGCATTCAGACTCAGCAAACACACCTGGTTCATGCCGGCCCAAGCACCGCAGCCGGCAAGCAGCTCCCACAGCAGCACGCCGCCGGCGAAGACGTCGGCGGCGCGGGACAGGTGGCCCTGTACTGGTAGAATTGTCCGTCAACACATCAAGAGACGAGAGCGGTTTTGAATGCAGCGTTGCAAGTGATCAATAGTGCTGCCAACGAGACAAAGTGCGAAGCTGAGTTCCGTCGCTTTGCTTGCTTGAAGATGGCAAACAATAGCCAAAAGCAAAACGGACAAGAAAGAGCACCTCGTCCATGAGCTCGGGCGCGGTGTGCGTGATGGTGCCGCAGCTGAAGGTGTCGATGCGGGACTGCGCGTCCAGCTGCCGCGCCATGCCAAAGTCCGCCACCTGCGGGCGGGGGTTTGCAGAGTTCACTGAGTTTTGGGCCTGGAGAGTCTCGTGAAGGCGTTGATGCGGGACTGCGCGTCCAGCTGCCACGCCATGCCAAAGTCCGCCACCCCCTGCAGGGCGGGGTTCAGGGTTCAGGACTGCTTGGTGAAGCGAGGGCTTCTGTTCTGTCTGCTGCTAGTAGTAGACAGCGCAACTGAAGCGCGGCGCCATGCCCAGCTGCCGCGCCATGCCAGAGTCCGCCACCCGCAGGCAATGTGTTCAGGGTTTTGAGGGTTTGAAGAGCCATTGTGCAGCGAAGGCTTCTGGTCCAGTGGACACTGGCGTCATGCCGTGCAGCCGCAGCGACACGCATGTGCGCAGGGCTGCAGGCCACCGGCATCTGGACCAGGTCTGCCGAGATGCCTCAACGGCATGGCGGCCAGCAGCCCAGCTTGTTGCACAGACGCAACAGGCGCGCACCTTGACGTCAAAGCCGCAGGGCGACTCCTCGCTGTCCATGAGCAGGATGTTGGCGCGGGACAGGTCGCCGTGGATGACGCCGCGCGCATGCATGTAGGCCATCGCCGCCGCCAGCTGCCGCCCCGCCGTGAGCACCGCCAGCATGTCCGGCCGCCACCGGCCGCCATCCTCCTCGCCCTCGATCGTGAACAGCCCATCCTCCAGTGCCCGCTGTGACAGTACACACAATACGCATCTGAATGACAGGCTTCGGGAGATGGTACATTTTCTCGACAAGCCACTGCAATGTTGGAATGAACGTATGACAGGCCAATCCAAAACGACTCAATAGCAACGCAGGTTTAGACAGTGCGCTCCCAGGTGCTACACCCGTAATGCCGCCCACACGCCATGCAGCAATTCTAGGGACCGGAGCGCCAGGGACGACACAGCGATCCTCAACCCGGTGCCACCTCTGCAAGTGCACCTGCAGGGGGCCGCGTTTGCAGTACTCCGTGACGACCAGGTGTCCACCTCCAAAGCCTTGGCGGCGCCACCTCATTGTTGAGGAACCCTATGATGAGAGGAATGCCAAGATGGAGAAGACAGAAGTTTCTCGCAGGCGCACCTGCAGCGTGCCACGGTTGCAGTACTCCATGACGACCCAGGTGTCCACTTCTGCTGCTTGTTCGGCGCCGACGGTGTTGCGCCGCATGCTGCTGCCGGAGCCGCCGCCGCCAAGCTGCCCGGGGGAGCCGCCGCCGCCGAGGGAGGTGCCGCGCAGGTGGCCGGGCAGCCCGCTGCCGCCGCCGAGGGGAGGAGGGCGCAGTGCCCCAGGCGGCGTGTTGCCGCCGCTGCCGCTGCCGCTTCCAGAGCTGCCGCCGCCGGCCCCCTCCTTTGCCGCCGCCTGCTCCCGTAATGCGTCTGCGACGCAGCACGAGTTTTCAGACAAGAAAGGGAATCCTCAACCTGAACAGCATGGCTTTGCGGCGCAGGGAGTTCGTTCAGCCTAGGCGAGATGAAGCATCTGTGCGCTGTTCTGTCAGCGCGTGAATAATGGCTTCCTGTGCATCATGGAGAATGCAAGACGAACAATCTGCACCAGGGCGAATGGAACAGGACAGGGCACCTAACAGGACAAGGCACCTGCAAACGGCGAGAACGTGGGCGCTGCGGCGGAGGAGGAGCCTCCAGAGGCCGCCACGGCCGCCGCGAACGGCGATGGGTTTCCCGTGGCGCTCGTGAAGCTGTCCTTTGCACTGGCAACGTCCGGCGCCGCACCAGACGTCTGCCGCAGGCTCGCGAGCTGCAGCCTCCCAGGCTGCAGGCATGCACGAGCGCACACATGAGCCGTAAGCAGCGGTGCAGTTTTATGTTCTTGACCACCTCTTTTGTCGAGACCCTGCCGTCGCGCTCGTTCGCTTCGATCACAGAGACTGGTGGTCCCTCAGGCCGCCGTGTGTCAGTAGCCACCGGGGCGGGGGCGTCGGGAGCAAGCGTGGTGCAAAGAATTTTTGGGGTTAGAAAGCAGGACAACGCGCGTTGCACCCAACTCGCAACAGTCATAGAGCATGACAGACCTGGCAGGCAGCCCCTTGGCAGGCAGCTCTGGCGAAGCCCCGCCGCAATGGCCTGAAGCCTCCCAACCTCTAGGACTCAGCGCGTGCTCACCTGGGTGCCATGAGAGGTGTTGACGCTGCCGTCAAGATCCGAGGACGCCGACCGCACCATCGGCGGCGGCGGCCGCTGCTGCCCGAGGTCCAGATTCGGCATGTGGCCCCTGGATGTACACAGACGCACACATGATCAGACAGGGGGTTCTGACACCTGTACTGCCCACTGCTGCTTGTGGTGCCTTCGGACCAGCAGTGTCGGCGGAGTGGTCTGCTTCCGGGTGGGGCATCAGGTCCCCAGGTGAGGCTTCCCGCGGGGAGGTCAAAGCGGCACCAAGGCAGGGTTGCGCACCATGCAGAAACAGGGCCACATTGAGACTGCTGCGCTGCGGGCAGGCCCTACACGGCATGCGGCACAGCCGGTCATGTGATGCAGCTGCCATGTAGAGACCTCGCGCTCACAGGGAGCACGAAAAGCGGGACTCTACACAGCACTGCGGTCTTGGGGTTGGAGCGGTGGACGAAAAGGGTGCCGCCACTAGCTTCCAGGAGTCAGCTTCCGAGACCGCCGCTGACCTGACCCATTGTTTAGGTCACGATTGTAGGTCATGATCGCTTCGATGCAGGATGCCGCAGCACTGCGCAGGGGTGGAGGTGTGATGGAAGTCTCGCTGTGCTCACATTGGGCCGCCCAGCTCTGGGATGTGGAAGGAGGCGTGGCGGACGGAGGAGCTCCGTGGCGGCGGCGCGGGGACCACCACTGTGGTGTGGTTCAGCGTGCGCATCACGTGCCGGTGGTGCAGCCCAAGGGAGCCGACCGCCTCGACGCCCGCCCAGGGCTTCACGGTGCGCTCGCCGCTGCGCGCGATGCCCTGGTTGCACACCTGTGAGTGTGGAGAAGCACAAACTACGAGGTTTCTTTGGTCATTCTGCGAATCAAGAGCAGGTTGACGCGACGCCCGCCCAGGGCTTCACGGTGCGCTGGTTGCTGCGCGCGATGCCTGCACACCTGTGAGTGTGCAGAAGCAATAATGGTGTGATTTTCTTTGGTTGATTCTGCGAATTAAGAGCGGATGGAAGCGATGCCCGCCCAGGACTTGACGGTGCGCTCATTGCTCTGCGCGACGCCCTGGTTGCACACCTCTGCAGGTAGAGCAGTTGCATGTGGTTTGCTAGCGGCACCCTGTGTCACGGCGCGGCAGCCGAGGCACCCCAAACACCGTTGGCACCAAGCACGCCGCGATGTGTGGAGGACGATTTGGAGCTCCACTGCGCTGGAAGGCAAGCACCGTCCAAGAGACAGCCTGTGAGAAGATGACTGCTTCACAAGTGATTCAGGGTTTAGGGTACCTTGATGGCGACCTCGCTGCCATGCCAGTAGCCGTGGTACACACGCCCGAAGGAGCCCTTCCCTAGCAGCGGGCCAAGCTGGACGCCCTCAATTGGCGCACCCCCCTGGCGGAAACAAGCAAGGAGCTGGCAGCCGGGTCTGGGGATTGAGAAGTCAAGCTGCATGCAGCAGCAGCAGCAGCACAGGGCCGCTGCAGAAGCAGCGATAAGCGCGTGGCTGACACGTACGACAGTGTGTGATGCGTAAGGCGCTCATCGCACAGGGGGCAAGCCGCAGCACAAGCAGCAAATGCGCAGCGAAAGCAGTGGGAAAGCAGCACCAGTTGGTATTCAAGCAAAAGCCCCAGCAGCCACTCTCTCGAAATCCCTGCAGCTACTGGCTCAGAATACGCCGAGTCAGGTCAAACGAAAGGGTCAAGGCACGAATGCCGGCACCTCCTCGCCCATGGGGCCGCCACTGCCGCCGCCGCGTTGGCCGAAGGAGCCGCTGCTCGCAAAGCGGGTGTCTGCGGCTGCCGCGCGCGGCACCACGTGCGGCTTCTCCTTCGCGACCGTCACGAGATACGGCGCCGACTGCCGCTGCTGCTGCGCGGCGGCGGCGCCCTTGCCCTTGGCGAAGGCCTCGGCGGCGGCGGCGATCACCGCGGCGTCGGCCTCCGCGGCCTCTGCGGCGCGCGGGGCGGCGCTGCCGTCCGGCGGATTTTGCTCCAGGGTGGCCAGCAGGTCCGCCCACGCCTCGGGACGCGCCTGCGCCGCCAGCAGCGCCGCGTTGGCCGGCCTGCAGGAAGCAGCGGGAAAGGTTCAGTGGAGGTTCAGCAGCTGGCGGCGCCAGCAGGCATCTTGACATTAGGCAGAACACATGCAACTCGACATGACTGCGTCCCCAAAAACAGCTCGCGATGATCAAGATGGCAGCATCACAACACGCCAGACTGAATCGGACATGCATGACAGGGGACGCCAACGAGTGCTTGATTTGTAAGGCTGGGAGGAAACGCACGTGCAGCGCAGGACGAGGGGGCCTCGGACGGGGTCAGCGGAGCAGCCGACGCCTGTGACGATAAGGTCGCCGGCCGCTGCGGTCACCTCGTTCACCGCGTTCCAGGCGGCGCTGTGCACCCCAAATGGCGCCAGCAACAGGTCCCACAGCGACGCCCCCTTCCAGTCGGCGGCCGACGTGCCCGTCACCTGCGGCCGCCAGGTTTCAGGATGTAGTCAGCATCATGCTGTGGTTGAGCAGAGCGTGGAGCACGATGGCGGCTGCCCAGCACGAACGGCACGTGACTGGTCAGCAATTCCCAAAGATCTGAAAGCGGTAGCGAGACACAAGTTTACAGAGTATGCGACACAAGATTTGTACGGCCTCGAAGTGTGCAGGCCACGCACCGCCTCGATGGCGTCCTCGGCCACGAGCGCTGGCCAGGCCGCGTCGTGCGCGTCCACGATCGCGACCGGGGGGGTGGGCGGCGGCCGCCACTCGCCGCTGCTGCAGACGTCCTGCTGCTCGGCATTGAACGACGCGCGCTTCATGCTGGCTTTCGCCTGCATCATCTCCACCTCCCGCACCACCACGTTCGCCATCTGCAGCAAGGATAATTCAAAAGTGTTAAAGTCCGTAGGCTTGGGAGTCGTGCCCGTTGCATCATCTCCACCTCCCGCACCACCATGTTGCCATCTGCAGTCAGGTGAGTATAAAATTCAGTGCTTCCACGACTTAGCATACCCACATTGGCCGTCGCCTGCACCATCTCCACCTCCCGCACCACCACATTCGCCATCTGCGGCCAATGGAGGTCGAATGCGTCGACATGCGGGAAGGTTGGGTGTCATTTGAGCCATCGCCTGCATCACCTCCACCACCTGCACCACCATGTCTACCTTCTGCTCGCATGTCCAGCCGAGGACAGCAGCAAGGGTAGTGCAGGGGGCCGTCAGTGTGCTGGACCGCACGTTCTTGGGTGCATTCTGGGGCCATCAAGAGGCAAAATATGGTCAGTGGGCCATCACACACCAAGGTCTGGCTTTCAGACTGAGGCGTCATTGCCATGGAGTCACTGCAATCAGGTTTGAGCCGGACCTGTGACAGCATGGGGTTGAGCATGGAGCCGGCGCAGGGCGTGCCGCTGTCCTGACATGACCGCTTCCATGCCACTGTATGTTGATGTGATGCTGGGTGTTGATGTGATGCTGGGTGTTGATGTGATGCTCGAGAGCCGCGTGGATAGCATGGGGTGCGGCATTGAAACGGCGCCGGTCGTGGCACTGTCTTAGCACGGCAGTGTTCTGGCATGGACCTGTTCGATGGCCACTGGATATGTTGCCGTCGCTTACTTCTGGTGTAGAGCGTCACCTGGGACAGCATGGGGTTGGGCATGGAGCCGGCGCCTGGCGTTGCGGCGCCGAGCATGCCCAGCAGCCGGCCGCCGCGCCTGAGGAGCTCCACCTCCTGGTAGCCGTCCATGCCCCGCACCTCCCTCGCGTCGCCGGCACGCAGGCCCGCCTGGTCCCTGCGCAGCGGCGATGACTTGACCGTGAGCGGCCCTGGGCTTTTGGACACGCTGCGAAGAGCCGTGCAGCCGTGCGGCTGGAGCAGCAGCACTGCAAAGCGTGGAGGGGGCGGGCACGCTGTGGAGCATGCAGAGAAGGATTCATTGTGAGGCCTGCAAGCGCACGCCGCTCGCGGCTCCTCTCCACCGCCAGACGCCGCTGCAAATGGTTCGCTGCAGCGGTGCTAGCCCCGCACCTGATGTAGGCCACCGGCGGGTCGTGAAGGTCCACCAGCACCGCCGAGGCGCTTAGCAGGCGGCTTAGCAGCGAAAGCACATGGGCCAGCTCCGCCGGCGGCGACGGCGGCGCGTCCGCAGTCTCAGATGACGGCGCCGGGGGCGCCGCCTGCTGCTGAGGCTGTGGCGATGTCCCGTCGGCCGGCAGAAACATCTTCTTCAACGGCCGCAGCTTGTCGGAGCCGGCGCTGTCGGAGACCTGCTCCAGCTGCGGACGCGAGCCGGCACTGCCAGCAGACGGCTCCTGCAGCGAGTCCAGCGAGACCTGGCCGCAGCTGCCACGGCGGCTGCGCGGTGGCTTCGCTGCCGCCGGCCTGCCTGGGAGGCCGCTGCCCCCGTCGGCCGACGGCGAGCCCGGCTGGCTGCTGGTGGAGAAGCTGGCCTTACTCGCCTCTGCAGGGGCAGCGGGGTCATGATTCTGGGATGGTGCTGCCGTCGTTGCCGCCGCTGAAAGGCGCGCCTCCGTCAGGTTGCCCTTGGCGGTATCCGACCGCAGGGTCGCCACGGCCTCCTCGCCGTCCGAGGCCTTGCCGTTGGCCGGACTGCTCGACTGCGGCGACACGCCTGCCAGCGGCGGTGTAGCGCCACGCTCCTGCAGCGGGTGGTGCATTGCCAATGGCGTCGACTGCTCTCAAGAGAAGACCGTGTCGTGATGCTCAGCTGTCAGGCAGACCGACAGGGTTCCTTACATATTCACCAGGTGCAAGACAGCACCTGCTGCATGTGTTCCAACGGTTTGGCCGTCGGTCGAACAGGAGGGCAAAACCGAGGCTCGTGAAGAATCACATGAGCTCAAACTCGAACAGTGATGCAGCAGCACATAAAGTACGGTAGAGATGTTGCGTGATTGCAGCCTTCGCCGGGATGACCACAGCCCGCGGACGGCCGAAAGCCGCCAGCATTGGCGCCATCATGCATATAGCGTACGCGACTACGCGACTGCAGCCGTCTGCAAAGCCGAGCGCACCTTGGAGGTCGCGCAGCCCATGGCAGTCGAAGGTTGACCTTGTAGCAGCCCGTATGCCCCAAGCACCAGCTCCTTATGGCCGCGGCCGATCGCTGCTTGGCTCCCTGGTAACCGGTCTCCAGAGACCTGGGCTGGTGTCACTCACTGCATGTGCGGCCGGCTGACTCTGCAACGAGACCTTCTCTGACGACTCCTTTGGGAGAAGGTTGGCGTGGAAACAGGCGTGGAAACACGCTTGCTCCGCGGTGGCAGGGAGGATTGCCCCCGACGTGGCAGAGGCCCTGACGACAGCTGAGAACTGCAGGTGTCTTCCGCATCCACGGCGACGTGTGGTACACACAAGTCGGTGAAGCTTGTGACTGAGGAAGAGCTGCCTGGCAAGCAGCCAGACAAGGCAGCTGCTACCGCGCTCAAGCGATGTGCTTGGGTCCTCTCACTGTCTCGCCGGGTCTCGCCCATCGGATCTGTCTATGGACAGATCCGCAGAGGCCACTCGGGGTTTAAGGTTTATCTCCCGGGAAAAGCGTGCGCTTTTTGACCCCGCCCTTCCGCGAAAAGCATGCAGATTGCAAGTTGCGCAGTTCTTGTCTCCACTCCCTGCCACGTTATACATCAGTGGTCGCCGAACATTTCGCCAGCCGTCGCAGCAGCATCGTGCCCTTGGGCCCCGTTTGCCCCGACGTACAGCCTTGCTGACATGAAGCGCTGAAGGGAACGACTCCTCCGGAAGAATAACACAGCACAGTGCGGTCCTGATCGACAAAAATTACAGTTATAACTGCAGTGGAAGCGTTCAGAGGTGTGAGGCCGTGCTCGCCGAAAGCAGAGCCCAAAACGAGGCTGTAGGCGGAAAGGCCGGGCAACTGCGAGCCCGCGGCCAGCGGGCTGGTGAACGGCCCTGTGATTTAGTATGAATGGGGTCCACGGCCATGGCGAGGGGCCTTCGTCGACGAAGCCGATGGACGAGGCTGCGACTCCGCTAATGGGCCATCAACGCTACGTGAAGTTGCGACACCTTAACAGGTGCCGTATGCTCACCATATGATCTGAACGTGAACTCACTACGAAGGTGTCACTCTGCCGACTGGGGACGGCACCCTGCTCGTCACGGGTTGCAGCTGTGAGCACCACGCCACAGTCTGCGGGATGCCTGTGGGCATGCAAGCATTCACCTTTCGATCGGGTGCTAGTGAACGACTGCAAATGCGGGTCCTGGATCAGCAGCAGCAACGGCCCCGCGCACACGTACCACCGGCATGCCTCCCTGCAAAGCTTCATCATGCCGCCAAGCGCGCCCCAATTTTGCTCCTGCAGCGGCGCCTCTGGCTTCGTGCAGCTGGCACTGGACACAGAGACGGACGAGCAGGTGGCCATAAAGTTCATCGAGCGCGGCGGCCGGACCAGCCAGCGCATCATTGCGCGGGAGCTGCTGAACCACCGGGAATGCGCCATGCACCCCCACATCGTGCAGCTCAAGGTGCAGTATTTTCTATAGGGAATTGGTAGCGGCTCTGCTTGTTGACGCTGGTGCAGGCTGCTTGACACCCTCCAAGCACTGCACTGCACTGCTCAATGATTCACGCCTTCAGCTCAGGCTGACTACCTCCTCCATGTGGTTCATTTCTGGTTGCGTCATTTTACAGGAGGTCTTTATGACGCCCCAGCACCTGGCCATCGCCATGGAGTACGCGCCTGGCGGCGACCTGTCAGAATACGTGGACGCCTGCAAACGAGCCGGGGTGCATCCCCGCACCCAATCTGTCATGATGCTTCACTGGAATTCACATAACCCATGGGCTTCCGGCGCCCGCAGGCTTGAGCTACAACCTGGGCCGTGCTCTTTGCCTTGCACCTGAACCATCTGGCGCAAACCTATATCATCGTCCATGCTGCCGCAATTGCTGCGACTGCGTTTTAAGCATCATGTCCACAGCCAGCTCACGTTATGGCCATCCTGCCACAGCTCGGGGGCGTGCCGGAGACGGATGCCCGGTGGTTCTTCCAGCAGTTCATCATTGCGGTGGACTACTGCCATCGGCTAGGCATCGCCAACCGCGACATCAAGGTGCGTTGTGTAGCGCCGCTAAGCTATTCAGCTGCATGCGTCACCCGTGAAGCTGCTGGCGGATGGCGCGCTGCTCCGCCATGCGGCCATGACATGGCCGCCTCCTTCCTGCCGGCTTTGATTGGCTGCGATGCCCTGGGCACAGGATCGTTTGGCGGGTGTTGAACCTTTGGTTCTGGCTTTGTGCTTACGCCAGGTTCTCATTGCCTTGCAGCTGGACAATGTGCTGCTGGATGGCAGCCAGCCGCTGCCCATCATCAAGATGTGCGACTTTGGGTACTCCAAGGACGAGGTGGCGGGCTCCCTGTGCAAGACCGCCTGCGGCACGCCCGAGTACATGGCGCCCGAGGTGCGCCCTCGATCTGGCAGCTCATGTTGGGTTTCTTCATATCCCGTGTGTGTAAGCAGAGTCCGCTGAGCCATGCCTTTACGCATCATGCGGCGTCTGTCTGTGTACATTTCTCTGTTGATCGCGTGTGATCCTTACTAGGGTTTCCGCGCCGCAAGCGCGTCCGCAAAACCTTATGCTCAAAGCCCTACACGTCCTGACCCCGGCAGGTGCTGACGAGGAGCTGTACGATGGCAAGTCAGCGGACATTTGGTCAGGTCGCGATATCAAACTCTGAACTGTATGCCCTGTGCTTTCTGCACCGGCAGGTGCTGACGACGGAGGTGTACGATGGCAAGTCGGCGGACATCTGGTCCTGCGGGGTCATGCTGTATGTCATGCTCGTGGGCAGCTTCCCCTTCCGGCGGGCGGAGGACGAGAAGGTCAAGGGCGTGCGCCGCATGCAGCTCATGTTCGGCCGCATCATTAGCGCCGACTTCATCCTGCCGCCCAAGGTGCGCCGCGCTACTGCGTCACATTACCTGCAGGGCTCTGGTTCAATTCGTTTTAAAGGTACGCACTCCAAGTAGGAGCTTCTTAGCCGGTGCTTGCAGTCGATGCCTCTCCTGTTGACCTCCATCAATGGTTGGTTACGTCATTTGTAGGCAGACACCCCCAGTGGTGTTCTGTTGCGGGCTTGATTTCAGTGTGTTGCAAGCTTGCTTTAGTGAATCCTGGTCGAGCTAACGAGGAATCAGATCATCTTACAATGGCATGTGCTCAGCGACCCGTGCATGCTATGCAGGTGTCCGTTGCCTGCCGCGACCTGCTGAAGCAGATGCTGACGGCGGAGCCCTCAAAGCGCATCAGCATCGGCGGCATCATGAACCACCCCTGGTTCCTGAAGGACTTGCCGGCGGGCACGCACGAGATGAATGCGCGACTGCAGGCGACCGATAACGTCAGGTCAGTGCACAATCAGAACGTTCCAACAGCTGCCAGCAGTCTTGCCGCCTCGATGTGCTGCATCCGTGTCCCCAGTGTGGCTCAGGCTGACCTGTCTCCAAGGGAGCCCAGTGCCTCTCATCCAAACTCTATGCTGTCGCTCATGTAGCATCCAACCTGCGCAGCGGAGCTGGTTGTGTTCAGGAGCGTTGTTGCACTCATAAAATCCTCGAGACAGCGAGGCACGAAACCTGTCTGCCAGCGTCTTTACTGGATCAGCTGGTGTCTGTTGAAATTGCAGCGGCGGGCCGTGCGAGCAGTCGACACAAGAGATCCTGGACATGGTCAACCTTTGCAACGAGGAGATGGACAAGCAGCGGCCGCATGCCGCCCTGGTGTGAGCGCCGGTAGTGGCGAGCGCTGTGGAATAGCGGACGACGGCGGAGAGTGCTGCGATATACCTATGGCGGGGGAGGCCAGGAGTGGGCTCTCCTCCTGTCACTCGCGCCTCTCTTCCCCGAAACCCTGAGCGCAGGCGGCAGCTCCTGACCTCCTCGCCCTCTCCGCCGGTCGGACAGAAGCCTGCACCACCAACTACTGGAAGGGCGCGGGCGATGGCACATTCCCGTGTTGCAAAACCCATCTGACGGCAGGAAACTCGCAATGTACTCACCTACGGCAATTGAGAGTCTGCTGGGCTTACTGTTTGGTTTCACGCTCACTTTCTGGCTGTGCAAGCTCACTTGCCCAGGTCTGCGGTAGCTGCCTCGTTTTGTGGCAATTTTGGTTTGGCGTCGCCTGCCGGACGCTTCTTGCACGATCGAACATTCGTGCTGCGTTGCCTAATCAGTGCGTGTATTGCCTACTTATCGATGTACACGACAAGCTGTCCATGCCGGGCATTATAATCACCTCGAGCTTGCAAGCTGCACCCACTGGGCTTCATGGCCTGTGAGGTGAATGGATCTGCTGACGGTACTGGCACCCGGACTCTTAACTGAGTTCAGCTCCTGTATGGTCCTCAAGTGCACTCCGGAGTCCGGACAGCACAAGTCACTCCAGGCAGCCGTAGTCACGCTCTGATCGTGAACATACCATCATTCCTCTGCGAATGGGGCCTTCTGACGACGGGCGGTGCCTCGAGAGCACATTGCATCGCAGAGCCACTGGTGGCATCGGTCTGGGTCCGGATAGGACATCGCTTCTCCGCAAAAAGCTAGCAGTAGGACTTGGTTGGGTTTGAGCACAATCTCTAGCTCGCAACGGCATTTGTTGACCGCAGCCGTTGACTGCCCGGACACAGAGGCAGCTATTGGTGCAGGCCAGCCCGGAGCTATATTTGCTGCATGCTCCATCTTGGATGGAGGTCGACGTAGAGGGCAGGCACACCGTCATCGTCACCCCACTATGCAGGTGGGTATCCTAACAAGGCCGAAGCTAGATCATATCCGCTGCATGCCCACGGTTCCGGCATCATGTGAGAACAGAATCGCACGTGCGAGTCACCTGTGTGGGACACCTACCCGACTTGCTGTCCTTTGTGCGAGTGCAGCCTGAATGCTTTGTCGTCGGTAAATTGCCTGCATATCATCCAGCGCTGGTGAGCAAAGCACGAGGCGAGTGACGCCTGCATTGCGTTTTGGCAGGCACAGCATGCGTGCGGCAGTGCAGCCGCTGGCAGCCGGCAGGGTGCATGTTTCGCTGACAGCTCACCTTCTGGGCGTGACACTGACGATCGAGCTGCCGACGCTTCAGCTGGCCAGCGGCACTGATGGTGCGCTTCTTCTCTGCATCCCCATGCCCTGACTTGACTGGACCATCACAGTGCTGAAACGAGACACCCAAGCTCTTAGCATCGCCGTAACATCCTACCTAAAACCTTAAGGGTGCCGCAGATTTCTGCACTGTGCAAACGCAGGCGGCAGCTTCCGTTCATGTGCCGCGCGGCGACGCCAGCGCCGCATGTCCCTCAGCAGCGCTGGCTCCGAGGGGCTGAGCAGGGCGGCCTCTGATGCCGCATCGCTTGGCACGGTGGACGAGGCGGTGGCGACGCTGCGGCAGCGGCTGTCCGAGCCCAGCGGCGCCGCCGCATGCCGCTCTCGGGATGCCAGTCTCGACGGCAGCCTCGACTGCAGCCTCGGTGGCGACATGCTTGAAGGCGGCAGCCTCGATGGCGGCGCGGCGGCTGGTCTGGCGGTGTCGGACCTGCTACGGCAGAGCGGCGAGGAGATGAATGAGGCCTGCCTGCTCAGGTGGGGCTTTAGTCTAAGCAAGGAAGCCTGCTCGTTTGCTTTGGCGCATCAAAGTTGAAGCTTGCAGAAGCAGGTACTAAAATGCGCACCAGCACCGGCACCATCATCAACAAAGGGGGGCTGTTGGTGTGTTGTTGCCGCGTGTGCAGGCCGCGCCGGCAGGAGGAGACGCGCCAGAAGGCACAGGCGCATAATGACGGCCCCCTGTTTGACCCGCTAAACCCTCAAACGCAGGTGGCTGGCCGCGCGCAACCACGACGTGGACGAGGCGGAGGCAGGGCTGCGCGAGCACGCGCGATGGCGCCACAACTACATCCCCAACGGCCGCATTAACGAGGTGGGCGCGACACAACGATATCTGCAGATGATCTATGTAGCTGAAAGGTTGTGCCCGCCAGCGCTGGCGTTGCGACCGAAGCCAGCGTTGCTTGTGACGCCACATGCTGCGCCGCAGTTTGTCATGTAGGAAGCCCTCGTGCCGGCTGTATCATGGTTTAAATCACCTTCCTTACCAATTCCCGTGCTGATCTCCTGATGCACCTGCACTGCAGGACGAGATCAGCAATGAGCTGGCGGTGAACAAAGTCTTCCTGCAGGGCTGCGACAACGAGGTGCGCTGGCTTACATGGCCCTCTTCCTTTTCCGCAGTTACATTGAACACCATGCACCATCTTGTCGATCAGAATTGGTGCCAGCTACTGGCGCTTTGAAGCATGCTTGTCATCCCCCAGCAGCCTCCTTCTAAGACACTGCACTAAAGAGCCTTTGAAACGACTGCATGAAACATCGCAGGGGCGGCCAGTGATGATCGTGCTGGCGGCACGGCACGACATGGGCGCGCGGCGGCTGGACGAGACTAATCGCCTCATCGTGTATGCGCTGGACAATGCGGCGGCGATGGCCGACGACGCCGCCCGCAACCCGCTCGGCAAATTCCTGTGCCTGTTCGACCTGTCAGGTGCGCCGCCGCTGCTGCTAGTACTGCGTCGCCTGCACACGAGTCGTGGAATGCATGACTCTCCATCAGCTTGGCAATTCGCCAATGTGTGTGTACATGGTGTGGCAGGGCTGCGGATGAACAACCTGGACGTGAAGGCGCTGCGCGGCATCTTCGAGCTGCTGCAGGTGTGTCGTCTCACAAGAATCTGAACGATTGTTGCCGATTCTATTCGCCAGGTTGCATGTGCTTCCGCCATGATGCGTCATTTCCATATCCATGTCATTGGCGTATCACAATTCCTGCGCCGTGTGCTACAGGGCCACTTTCCGGAGCGCCTGTCTCAGCTGTGGTTCCTCAACGCGCCCTTCATCTTCTGGGGCCTGTGGCGCATCGTGTCTCCCTTCATCGAGCCCGCCACCCGTGACAAGATCGTGTTCCTGAGCGGCGTGGAACGCACTTCGCGATTGGCGGCGGCCATTCCGCCCGAGGTGTGAACTGGCGGAAGCCCTTCCTCTTGCAAACACTGAAAGCCGGTCCGAAACCCAGGATCCCCATGCGGGCTGTGCAACATCCGCACCCTCCTGTCTATGCCCACACGGGCGGCGCCAAGCTGGCAGCTTGCAGCATGGTATGGCGGAGCTCTCTCGCTAATAGAGGGGAATGCGCATCTGTTTCTGCCTGCCACGACCTGGCCAGTCAGGAGGCAGCCTGTTGCACCAATGAAGCAGAACTTGGGTGAGAAGGCCAAAGCACCAAGTGTGGAGCCCTTGGACCATACCCTGCAACTGCAGGTGCTGCCGCGGCAGTACGGCGGGCAGGCGGAGCTTGTCCCGGCGGCGGCGGCGGTGGCGGCGCGGCGGGCAGGCGAGGTGCAGGCCGAAAGGGACCCGCGGCGAAGCAGCCTGGCCGAGCGGCCGGCGCCGGCGGATGAGGGCCGCCTCACGGCCGCGCGTAATGCCACCGGGTGCGCAATCTTTTCCTTTGCGGCATAATAAACGGCAAAGTATTTCTTCAGCTGTCACACAATCCATGGGTTGTCGCTCATGTGTACTGCAACGCATTGGAAAACTCTGCACAGTGCGAGTGCTCAGTGCGCCTGCAACCGCTGCAGCCCGTCAGATATTAAGCCGGCGCTAACACTCAGAACTCCACCCCTGAACCCTCACCCCTAAACCCTCGCCTCTGCCGCGGACGCAGGCGCTGGGCGTCCTCCGCATGGGGCGGCATCAAGCGCGGCGGCGCCGCGGTCACGCATGTGCGCATCTCGCCGCCGCGCCTGCCGTCGCTGCCGCCGGTGCCGCGGCTGCACATGTGGTGGCAGCACGACGACGGAAGCAGCGGAAGCAGCAAGGGCAGCCCGGCGCAGATCACGCTCATGCGGCAGCACAGCATCGCGCTGCAGCGGGCCGTCGCGCACTCCGTTTCGCACAGCCGGCTGGCGGCGGTGTCGCGGCGGCTGCTGCCGACGCTGCAGCCCCTCAACCCCAAGGTGCGGGACAGCAGCCTGCCCTCGTCATCCGGGGAATTCTCGCCCAAATTGGTTCGCCGCTGAAGGGCAGGCACCGAGCGCAAGCGTGCAATGCATGGGCAATGCGCACGCTGACATGTGCAACGCGCATCTTGGCGCTCCCCGCAGCTGCCTGCCGCCAGTGGTGTGCCTGACTGACTGCTCAACAGAAGCAGTCGCGCTCCCCCTGCATGGCCCAGAACGTCAACTCCGGACGGTTCCGGCGCAGCTTCTGCTGTGCAAGGTGTGGGCGCAGGCGCAAGGTGCATCGCAAATTGCATTCAATCCTGCACCTCAATCTCAGTCCTCAAACTCTGCCATTTCCTGCCGCAGGTGCTGCTGTGCAAGGTGTGGGCGCAGGCGCGGCGCGTCGCCATCTGGGCCTGGTCCAAGGCGCCGGCGCTGCGGCCGGCGGCGCAGGCCGGCGGACCGGGGCGCAAGCGTGCGGGTGGCGCGAGGAAGGCGCCGCCGCCGCTGCCGCTCCCTATCCTTCCCGCGTCGCGCCTTGATGGCGGGCTGGCGCCGATGTAGGCTGGGACACCAAGTCCAGGAGCAAGCCCGGATGCAATCAAGAGCAGCAAAACAGGCTGTGTGCGATCCGGATTGTCTGTGAGGGGAGGGCGGTGCTTTCGAGAATGGCAGCCGCTGGCGGAGTCTCTGCGTAAGCGGTGGTGCCACAAATCTGGAGTTAATTTTGTGTTAATCTCTTGTGGTGCTGTGCTGTGCGGCGCTTCCGTCGGGAAGATTTTGGTCGGGCTCTTTCCCGGCGGCAGTTGCCGACGAGCCGCAGTTGTGTGGTCTGTGTTCACATTCTTTCTTTCTGCGGCGAACATTGCCATTGAGGAGAAGCCGTTCTGCCATCTGCCGTGATTGTTCAATCCTTACACGATAGCACCCACAGCAAGCTGATTGTCGTAGCTCTCTCTAGGTAGGTAGTCATGCCAGACCCAAACCCGAGCCCACCGCTCAATGTCGGCCATTACTCGCAACTGGCCGCTTGGCCAGTACATTCTCATCGCCATCCAAGTCAGCGTCTGGCACGCATGTCGTGCCCACAAATCACGGAGAAGATCGTACTTCGATGTGCAAGCAAACCAACACTCAAGAGTCCCGACCGCCTCCGCCACCACCGCCTGCGGGGCGCGAGGGTGCGCTGCAGACCCTCCCTGTGGTAGATATACACACCAGCCCGGCACATGTTTCTCGGGCCACCACCGGCAGTCGGCCCATTCCTCTATCTGTAGCACAGGCTCTCAGCGGTGTTGCGCCGGCAGACGCCCCTATCATCTAGCATCGTCCACTGTTTATATGGTGGCGGCAGCGGCGTCGTGGCGGGGTTGCACACGACGCCACTGCGGGCTGCGGTTCCTCGCCAGGGCGCTGCCTCGACTGCATGGCGCGGCAATAGGCGTTGCCGGCGGCGCTGGCAGGCCGTCCCTTGAGTTCCGAACCCCCTGGGGTTTTCGCCACCGCCTCAGGAGATGCTGCAGCAGCCGCTGCCGCCGCCGGCCGCCTGGCCGCTGCCGCCGTCCCCGCCGCCGCCGCCTCCGGGCGTCGAGCCGATGGTTTTTGCTGACGGGCCGGTGGGCCCCGTCTTGCCCTTGCGCGGCATCGTCGCCAGCAGCTCCGTGAGCTCATCCACGATGACCACAAAGTTGGGCCGCTTCTCCGGGTTGGGGTGCCAGCACTTCTCGATGAGCTTTTTGAGCGTCTGCGCGCACAGAAAAGAGTTTTGTGACTCAGTTTTCCGACGGTTGAGAGTGAACCTGGATTGCGCTTCTCCGAGTTGGGGTGCCAGCACTTGTCGACGATTTTCTTCAGCGTCTCACCAGATCGTTTGTGGGATCTGCAGATTAAAGCGTGAATGCACTTGTCCGGTTTGAGGTGCCAGCACTCGTCGGTGAGCTTCTCTAGCTTCTGCGCGCACGAAGGTAAAGTCGGGTTGCGAATTTCGCCGACCAAAGTGAGAAACGAGATTCCACCTTTTGATTGATGAGCACTTCAATGTCAGCGAAGCAGAAGGGTCCCACACTGCCAGTCGTGCAGGCGCAGGCAGCTGGCACAAGCTGGCTGCCAGCTCGTGAATGTCAACCCCGCAATGTGTCAAATCACCCATCATCTTGTTCAGGGCCAGGTTGCAGGGATGGGTGCAGATGTTTGCACAGACCACCTGTGCACAAGTGTAACCTGTACAAACCACGGGGGAATTGCGATGTGTAGACGCACCGGCAAGGGGTCCAGGCCGCCCTTGAGCTGCTGCAGGGGGGGTCGGTACTCGTACAGCGCCGCCTGGCGGGCGGCCTCCACCGGGTCGGTGCCCGCAAAGGGCGGCTGGTGCTCGAACAGCTGGTACAGGATCATGCTAAAGCTGTACACGTCCACCTGCGCGGGTTTGAGAGGTCAGGGTGACACAAGTCGAATGAGGTGAAGACGCGCTCAGGCGCGACAATGAGGCAGTCTTGACTCGCATGAGCGCGTTGGATTTCCCTGCTGCTACATGCTCTCACAGCTGCCCACTTCTCAGGGTGCAGCCTCTGAGGTCTCGTGGCGGATGTCACAACGAGAGCGCAAATGGGCAGGCAGCGGCGAGCGCCTCTAGAAGCCCTGAGAACCCAGCTTGAAGTTGTAGGGCTCGTCGCGGATGACCTCGGACGCCATAGAGAAACGGAACCTCGCTTGGAACGTCTTTTAAAGGCTGATATATACCTTGAAGTTGTAGGGCTCATGGCGGAAGACCTCGGGCGCCATGTAGCGGTAGCTGCCCGTTTCGCCCGTCAGCTTGAACTTGGACTCCAGGTCGAAGCCCGCGTGCTTGTTCATCGGCAGCGACTTGGACAGCCCGAAGTCTGCCAGCTTCATGGTGCCCGTCTGGTACACCAGCGAGTCCCGGTCCTGCAAAAGCGCAGTGGGGCAGGGGTTTAACGTTGGAGAATATGGCTTTAGGGCATGTTTGCCGGCATGGTCCCCGGCTGGTACACCGGGTGAGTCCCAGCCTGCGCAGTGCGGCGATTGGGCGGTCTTTGTGTGAGTGAGTCTGCGAACAGCAGGAGGCCTTGGTGGAACAACCCCCAACCCCCTGCACAGCACCCGCACAGCTCGCAATGCTTCACAGGAAGAAGAATTACACATCAACACATCGAGAGCTACTCGAGAAAAAGGTGAGAGCTCGCCTGTGTCATGGCACCGGAGATCATGAGGTTGGCGGGCTTGAGGTCCCGGTGCACGATGGGCGCCGGCTTGCGGTTGTGCATGTAGGCCAGCCCCCGCGCCGCATCCAGCGCCAACTCCACCGCCCGCCGCAGGCTCATCACCTCAGAGCACAACGGCACAGGGCTTAGGATAATCATTCGCGGCTTGTCCGTGATCTGGCGGGAAGAAAAAGGCAGGTGGCGCCAGCTCCACCGCCCGCCGCAGGCTCACCCCCTGCGCCCGCGGCATGAGTCACAGGCAAGCGGCTCCGCACCCCCCCCCCCCCCCCTCCAGCGGCTTCCGCCGGAGGGGCGTTGCGTGCAACTGATGGGCACTGCGGTTGCGTGCCCGCTGCTGCGCTGGCGGCTAGATGGGAGCGTGCGCGTCATGTCATCCACCGCAGCCACATTGATGCGGTTATTCTCAGCGAACTGCGCCGCAGCAGCAGCGGTGTGCCTCCGGGGGGGGAATCGGCGCGCCACCTGCACCCTAGCGCGCTGCTCAGGGCCTCCCATATAGGCTGTTGACGGGAAGATGCCCTCCCACTCGCCGGTGCTGCTGGCCGCCTGCGCAGATGCCGCAGCGCACCACGCAGCAAGCCTCAGATGCCGTATCGCCCTCGTTGCTGCTGTGGCCCAGTGGCGACGCTTTCGAGAGGTGGAAAGGAAGCAGCTGGTTGGGTACTACTCCCTGCACTTAGCACGTCTCTGCTCTGAACCCCACAAGTGCAGGCCGCATAAACTGTCATGACAGCAGCGCACACCTTCATCATGCGGAAGCTGTCGGCCATGGAGCCGCCGCTCATGAGCTCCGTGATGAGGATGTACGGCTCCTGCTTCGTGCAGGCGCCCAGGAACTGCACCGCGTTCGGATGGTGCACCTGGTGCAGGGCAGAGAGTACGCCAGGAAGATGTCAGTAGTTGCAATGTGTCTGTACGGGTGCACCTTGTGTGAGGAGGGGAAGCACGTTGCTTCAGCATGCTGCAGCGCCGCGTCATGTTGCAGCGTGCACCATCGAAACTAGTCGGCTGCTGCAGGCTGGCAAGGCGAGGGATTGGCCCTGTTGAGCCTTCAGAGCAGGGGCACCCCGGCAGGGCAACGCTATCGGAACAGCCGGCACGCTGCAGGCTCCAGGCAGGTGTGGCTCGGCAGGAGCGAGGGATCAGCCCCGCAAATGGCAAAGCCCCATGCAGGCTCGGCCCTCACCTTCCGCAGGACCTCGATTTCCGCCCGGAAGTCACCCAGCGCGATCTCCGAAGTGTTCTTCAGAATCTTGGCCGCCACCACGGTGCCGTACCAGGTGGCCTTGTGCACCACGCCAAACTCGCCCTCGCCTGCGGCGTGCATCGGGTACGACAGGATCGCGGTGCTGCAGATTACTCTGCAAGTGACGGCCTGGAAGCTGCGGGGCGGCTTGTGAGGTGGAGCGCGCTGATGGGTCGCGTGCGACTGGTGCATCGCCGCTTGAGTCAGCCCCCCCGGAAGGCCATGGCTGAGCGGTGCTGCAAGAGGTGTGCAGGGGTGCAGAGTTCATGCTTGGGCGGCGCCGGAAGGGGCGTGCAGCGGTGTGCTGCTGCAGGGTGCAGCAGCGGCGCACTGATCTTCTCCCCGCTGCTTAGCGACAGGTTTCGGCTTCGGAACAAAATCTTGGCCTTCAGCATTTCGTGGCAACGCACCGATTTTCTCCCCGATGTTGAGCGACGCGGGGTCCACCTCCCAATCGGGGTCCAGCTCGAAGGGCCGCGCCGGGATGTTCATGCCCGCGCCCGCCAGCGGCGACTTGTTCAGCGGCACCAGCTGCGCGACAGACACGCATACACGTTCGGCTCGAGGACAGCGTATTTGAGAGGGGGTGATTCAGACTTCCTGGCAGAACTAGCAGCGGCGGGGACATGCGCACCAGCCCGCGCCACCAGCTTGCATGTGGGCAGCATGCGGGCCGGCGCTAGGTCTAATCCATGGGGGGAGCAGCAAAGTACGGCGTGCACTGTCCGGCGATTGCTGCTCACCTTGCCGTCAGCGCAGATCTTTGCGCCCTGATCGATGAACAGCTTCGCCAGGTCATTGAAGTCCCCCCGCACCGCGTCCTGCGAACGAAAGGACCAGCAGTCATGTGAACATCTGCATCTTCTGCCATTGGCACACAAATCCCGCGTCTGCCGCCCTGGGGGCCGCGTCTCCCTTCCAGCATTTTCGTCAGCACATCCAACCACGGCAGGCCCCACCTCTGCGTGGCTCTCCACACACCTCCGCATCCCGGGTCTGCACGTACGGCGGAGCTGACAGAGGCTGAAGAGCTGCAGATGTGTGCTCCAGAAGCACAGCATCGAGATGCACAGTGCCGCGCGAGCAGACCAAGAAGGGCTGTCTGCACCTCCAGTGGCGTCCGCTTGAAGCGGTCCAGCGCGTTGATGTCCGCGCCATTTTCTAGGAGCCATTCCGACACGCTGAAGGAGCCCTCGCTGGCCGCCAGATGTCTGCGTGCATGCCACACGGCAGGGTGGGACGGCGCCCATTGGATGCACAGAGAGTCTGGTGTGACACGCCAGGTGAGACGCTGGGCAGTGTGCAGGACGTCGCACGGAACATGTACAGCATGCAGTGTTCTGGCGGGATGGGGCAAGTCACAAGGCGCAAGTGACTCACAGTGGCGTCCGTTTGTCATAGTCGCAGCAGGTGGGGTCCGCAATCTGCATCGCAGATGCGGCAGCGTCAGCTGAAGAGACGAGCACCAGATTGGAGGACCACGGGGAAGCCTCCTGAAGTGTGAGCAGACTTCACGGCAGAGTGCGCACCTTCAGGTTCCACAGGCGCACGATGCGCTGGCACCGCCGCAGGTCACCGACGCTGGCGAAGAACAGCAGCTCTGTGACGGCTCGCCTCCGCGCCGCCTGCGTGTAACGTGTGTAAGTCAGGGTGTCGTGACTCTGACTGGCAGGCTTGAGGGGTGGCAAATGGCGAGTCGACCTTGCGACGGACAAGTGATGTTCCGACTTATGTTACGGCCTGCACCAGCCTGCGCCGTCTCGGAGGGTCTGAGACCAGCTCAAATGCTGCGACGAGATTGCTGCACCGCATTCAGACGTCTGCGGCCTTCGAGCGGCTGTCAACACGCGAAGCGGGCTAAACATCCGGCGACAACTGGCCACCGTGACTGCTGTGCCAGCGTCGCCAAACTCTCACACGTGAACTGTGAGAAAGCAGGGTACAGCATGCGCACAGCCGCTGGACTGCGGAGGCCAAGCCGTGGACGAGTGCGTGCTTGGTGCCGGCCCCTAGGTCGACAGATATGCTTTGGAGCAAGGGCCAGAGATAGCTCACCGTGTCGCCGTGCAGGCTGATGCCCACATGGTGCATAGAGGTGCTCTCGTCGCCAGAGTCGCTGTGAAAGTTCGCCGATCCATGGCGTCCAAGCCCATTCTCGCCGAGAGGACTGCCTGTGTCGCCGACAGCGACGGGCTTGTTTTCGTCAAGAACCGGCTTCATCGCTCCTCCGGTCCTCCCGCTTCACGCCATTGCCGCTGATAGCATGCAAGGGCTCGGCATAAACTAAACGACCTGCACCTTGCGCGGTGCAGAGCAGCCAGCAACAATTCGTAGTGGGGATGGTACTGCAGCCGGCGACTCTTTCACTGTGGCCTGCCACAGGCACTTGAGGACCTCAAAAAACTGAGGAGCAGCAGAAAGGATAGGATTATACTACCTTGACGCATGTGTTCCGGAGCATGTGCAAATTCTCTCAAGGGAGTTGAAGAATGGGATAGTCACGGGACTGCCGGAGCAGGTCGCCTCGGGAATCTTTGCCTTCAATGGTCGAACTAAGAACGTCTCAGTTCTTCTGCCTTCTCGACTTTCTTGGAGCTCTAGTAACGCTGCAGCAGTACTGCTGCTACAGCATTTGCAACGGAGTGCCAAAAACCAAGTCGTTTCATTTCGCAGTGGGCACGTGCTGCGCTGTGAAAGGGCTTGCCAGGCCGTCGAGCGCCCAACGGTGGTCCGTTAGCACTGGTGAGACCTTTGCAATACCATCCATGAGCACATCTAGCAGCGTTGTGCTGCTATCCTGGCTGCCTCGAGATGCCAAGCACTTGCCATCTACCCAAGTCCCCCGCGCCATTTCACGCTGGTCTCTGCTTTGCTGCGGCCTGGGAAGTCGTTTTCTCGCGTATTCATGACTTGCCTTCATCTGGAGAGCAACCATCATAACGTTCATGTGGCACAGGGTCCAGCACAGGGGTCTCACCTGGCGCACTCGTTCCTATTGTGCAGGTCTGTGGTCCTGATAGCCGCAACCTACGTCAGCGCATCTGGCAACTGGGCAGTCAGTGAGGAATATCAATATAAGCTTCAGCTCCGCCCAGGCAGCATGGGCTACGCGGGCTATGTCCCCGCGAAGTACGCCAGCAAGCTCACGCCGGAGCAGGCAGCAGTGAAGGTCGTGGCCAACGAGGCGTCGTACGAGCTCATGGCCAAGGTCGTCCGCAACGTGGTAAGCTCGCTTCGCTCTTCTCTGACAGGCCTGCTGGCTGCGACACATGATGTGCGCCTCTGTAGGAGCATGTTTCGCCATGTGCACGCTTGCAACATGCGCACAATATTTCTGATCTGCTGCCGTCCTGTTCCAGGTGGTGAACCCCTCGGACGAGAAGTTCCGCCGGCTGCGGCTCAGCAACGCCAAAATCTCGGCGGCGCTCACTAAGGTGCCCGACTTCCTGCAGAATGCCCTTGCACGCGCTCTTGCACACGTTCTTGCACAGGAAGCACTGTCGAGCAAATGGCATGTTGCTCTTATCACAACCCAGAAGTTGTTTACGCCAGGTGCTCAACGCGCTGGCGGCGATGCTGGCGCTGGGCTGGTTGCGCAATGAGCATGCGGTACGAAACAGTAATCAAATCCCGACTTGTCTGACACTCCTCTTGGGCCATGACAGGTGCCGGGCGCGCTGGAGGCGATGCTGGCGCTGGGCTGGGTGGTCGATCCTGCGGACGAGGACTTCCTGGTGGCGCCCAAGGGCTACAAGCCCTCCATGGCCGACGTGAGTGATGCTGTGTTTTGGCGTATACGAGTCGTGCTCTGAATGTGCACGATGTGCCTCAATGCTGTGTGCACCGGGGCGGCAGCGGCATCTGCAGCTGCTGCATGCATGCATGCAGGACGACTTCTGCAGACTGCCACCGCATCTACACATGTTGCATACTGGTCGTCTCATCTCGACCTCGCCTGCAATTGACAAGCAGGCGCGTGCCGGGGCGTTTGTTTTCAAGGAGCGTCTGCAGGCACGAAGCTGCAAATCCTCACGACTAATGTCAACCGTCACATATGATGCCCACAGGTGCGAAACATCGAGGACGCGCGCGCGCAACACAAGAAGGATCTGAAGGACAGCAAGCGCTCGGCGGCGGGCCGCGCAATGACGGCGGCGGCCGGCGGCGAGGCCGCCCGCATCACCGCCGCGCTGGCCGCGGACCGCGCCGAGCGCGCTTCAGCCGCCCCCGTGGAGCGTGGCAGCACCGCGCAGGCGCTGCCCAACAAGGGCATGCGCACCGCAGGCGACGCTGGGCTGAACACCGGCGGCTGTTGCTGATCGATCGCCGCAATACTTGGCGGCCCAGGGCAAGGCGGTCCAGCATTGCTCGGCTGCCACTGGAGGCGGCCGCCGAGCAGCGATTCCCACATCGCGGCTTTCACTGCGAGGCGGCGGCGGCAGGGTGGTCTCGCAGTCATGGGCGGCTGCCGTTGACGGTCCCCCTGCACTGCGCGCGAGCGCACAGCGCCAACATTGTGCCGAGGCATGGTATGGCGGCGCCGTTCATAGGGCAGCAAGATCGGGGAATATGCAGGAGACTTAAATCGCACAGCCACAACCAGCCTTTCCAGATAATCAGCCGCCTGTCGATGCGCCGTGAAAGGAGCAGGGCGGGATGTGGATTGCTCTAGGCAGGCACAGAATTATCAGATGGTCAGCATCCAGAGACCGGTCTTCAAGCATTATTTCAAGGCAGCAGACAGGTCTTGTATATCAGGGAGCTCCATATGGATGGGATTGCGCGTCTGACCGGTCCCGGCACCTGTGTGTGTCGGGCATACCTGTTCAAGCACCGCAATGTGTAAGTATCAAGCACCGCAATGTGTAAGTATCAATTTGATTGCCAATCATCGTGCTTGTGGTCTACAAAGGTAAATGGAGATAGTGGATTCACGAAGCCATCCGCATGTTGGGCCAAAGCGTTGTGCTATGCCTTGGAAAACTAGAGAAGGGGTTTGTACATGGCTTAGGCAGCGCTGCTGCTGTTCCTGTGTTGTTTGACAGCAGGACCACACATACGAGAAACACACACCGCGAGAAACACACACCGCCAGCGGTGACGAACATATATCCCCATCGGCTGCAGCGCCGTGGAGTTGCCAAAACTACATCCTCTACTTTTGGGGAAAGCGGCGTACGAAGCAGGGGCGAGTTGTGTGTGCCGCACCCGAACCACCTCGCTGGGGCAAGCTAATGTACAGACGAAGCACAGAAGAAATCAGAGCAGGTGCCGTGGAGACATGCTTCTGTACCAACCCCTAACTAGTAGGTGAAAATCGTGACGGTCGACTTCAGGTCCCCCACCCGAATCGCCCGCTCATGCATTGCCGCCTCTGGTGTGACCGCCAGGCTGCAGCGGCGCGGCCGGCCGCTCCAGCGTATGCGCCAGGTTACGCAACCACTTTGAGCTGCAGCCGCCGGGCGGCGGCGACATGCCTCACCGCTCTGAGAGGGCGCCGATGTCCACAGCCACGTCCGCCGGCGCCTCGGCATCGGCGCCACCGACGCCGCCGGCCTCGCCATCCGGCGCCGCGCTGATCTCGCCACCTGTTGGCAGCACGCACCACCAAGTCTGGCATGTTCCGCACCTGTGGAATGCGACAGCTGTAGGGGTCTGCAGCACAATGGCGCAGCGCCTCACAAGGAGGCAGCATCTGTGCGACACACGCGGACGAAGCGCACCGCTGCCGGCTGAGGCGGCCGCGCCGCCGCCGTCGCCGCTGGGGCGCGCAAAGTGCAGGTCCGGAAAGTTGTGCGGCGTTGGCGGCTGCAGGTCGGGGCCTGCCGCCACCGCTGCGGTGCCTGACGCGGCGTTGCCACCCCTGCTGCCGCTGCCGGCGCCCTCCGCCATGGGGATGCCGGCGCCGGAGCGGCGGCGGGAGCGGCGCCACCGCCAGCGGCGCCACCTGCGGATAAATGGAAATCAAATGGACGGGAGCAAAGTCGTAAGGTAAGCGACCGGAGCGGCCGTGGGCGCCGCGCCACCGCCAGCGGCGCCACCTGCGGTGATCGATAGTCAGTTAAAGCAATCTGAAAACCCAAATATATTGCTGTGCTTCTACTTGTACAGCCACCCATCATAGCATCGAAGGTTATCTCGGGTGTCGGTCGGCAGGAGCAGCCAATGCCGCACAGCCTTCCGGCAGCTCTCGAGCAGCCAGACCGCTGTGTGTGGCGTGGTGCTGGAAGTGCACCAGCGGACTTCGCCTACAGGGTGGCGGCGGCAGTGCCGCTGCCCAGGAGGCTCATGGTCCACATGAACGTACGGCAGCCAGAAGGGCTTTGATCATGCAGCCCACTGTTGACCCTGCTGAGGTGAGTGCCACAGTGCCCTCTTGTCAGAGCGCCGAGCGCCCAGCAGGACGGCACCTGTGGGAGCGACAGCCGAGGTCCTCCACCCGAGCAAAGAACAGGGTACATCTTTAGTATTATTGTGGGAGCGACAGCGGAGGTCCTCTGCCCAAGCAAAGAACAGGGTACGTCTTCAGTAGTAGTCTTTAGCAATAGAACAATGCACCTGCGGGTGAGGAAGCCGGGCTCCTCGGGAATGGCGGCCGCGGCCTGTGCCTGCGCCTCTGGCGAATTGGGGAACGGCTGACCTGCAGCAGGAATGGGAAGAGTAATCACTGGGAACAGTCATGCAGAGTGCAGGAACCCTGCCCCTAGATTCGCTGTTGGCATGAGCGGTCAATCTGCACAACAGCGGTGAAGGCATGCAAAAAGGGTGGCATGCAAAGCAGAGCTTGGAGGGAGGGGAGGGGGGAGTGCGGCCACCTGCGTCCCACTTGCAGATGGGGCACAGCGGCCGCCGCGCCGACAGCCACTGGTCGATGCACTCCATGTGGAAGCGGTGCTGGCATGGCAGCACCCGCTGCTTGTCCCCGTCCCTGCGCCACACAGAACGCTCGTCACACGCAGACACAGAATGTGAGCCTCGGAGGCTGCACAGCACAGCCTGCAGCACAGTAGGTTGCAGGCGTGACACAGAGTGGTATGCGACTTGCAGCTGCAACAGCTTCCAGATGTGCAAAACTCTTCAAGTTGGAACCTGGCTGCAGCTGTGTGCACCTCACAGCCTGGACGGCCGGCCGCACATGCAAAGCTATCATAACGACTGCACGCAAGTCTCAGTGCATGCCCCTTCACGAACCACAGCCTCACAAATGCGAGCCACGGGCCGTGAAGAGCTTGAAAGTTGCCAAAAATGAGCATGATCAGTGTGCTCAATATACACGGCAGAGGTCTTGAGCGTGCCGCCGCCCTGAGGGCTGCGCAGGGATTACAGATACGAACCATGAATTTCGACGTGTTTTTTCAATTTGAGACTGACTGCTTGCACTGGTCTCGATTCAAACTCACGAGTAGTCCTCGATGCACACGGCACAGGTTTTGAGGGTGCCGCCGCCCTTCGGGCCGCGCAGGGGTTGCGGGAAATTGGCACTTGAAGATGTGAAAACGGTCCGAAAACTTATTTTGGACCTGACTCACGAGTAGTCCTCGATGCACACGGCACAGGTCTTGAGGGTGCCGCCGCCCTTGGGGCCGCGCGGGCTGCCGCCGCTGCTGCTGGAATCCGACGCCGTCTCCTCGGCGGCGTCAGATTCCGGCCCGGTGCGCCGCGTGCGCCGCGGCGGCGGCTCGTGGATGACCACCGGCAGCGCCCGCAGCTCCGCCGCGGACATGCCCCCCTCCTCCTGTTATTGCAAACAGCAGGGACTCTGATGAGAGACACACAAAAAATAAAGGCTATTGCATGTATATTGTTTTGGCTGGACCTCGTGGATGACCACCGGCAGCGCCCGCAGCTCCGCCGCCGACATGCCGCCCTCCTGTCCCACAAAAAGTCAAATCTGGTTGACAGCTAAACCGGATCTAAGGACAACTGCTTGGGTGGCTGAAGCTCGTGGATGGCCACTGGCGGCGCGCGCAGCTCCGTCGCCGGCATGCCGCCCTCCTCCTGCTTGTGAAACAGAAAACAATCCATCAATTAGTAGGGAGGATTGCTCGAAATGGAAAATGCCTGTCGGCCTTTGCCGCGTGCGCCGTGGCAGCGCATGGAGCTCCGCCACCGACATGCCCCGCCCTCCTGCGAATGCAACAACGAAACAGGATGAAATCGAAAGAAAAGGTTGCCACCGACAGGGCTCCCTCCTCCTGTCGCTCAAACAAATACAATGCCAGGAGAAGGACGTTACGTTTTGGTTGTTTTCGGCGCCGCCGGCGGCCGCCAACAGCTCCGCCACCATTGTAACGCCCTCCTGCCATGACGGCAATACAAATTGAGGCGAATCGAATGCTCTCTAGGAGCGCGCCGGATGGCGCGCTGTTGCACCAAAGCTCTTGGCATCGTCGATCCCCGAGACGCCTCAGCGTGTGCCTGGCAGTGGGGGACCTGCAGCTCGCTCGGGCGCACGGCATCTGCTGCACCTGACCAAGGCATTATGGCGTTGCGTGCTGTCAAGATGAACAGGTGACAAGTTTCGTGACTTGTACAAAAGGGGAAATGAACACGCACACCTCGCCGCGCAGCAGCGCTTCCGTGAGGCCGCCGCGGGCGCCGAGCATGCGCAGCCGGTGGCGGCGAATGAAATAGAAGGTGGCCATCATGACGCCCACCGCGATGAGGCCCGAAAAGGCGCTCATGAGGATGGAGATCCACACCTCGTCCGATATCTGCAGGCAGCCAGTGGACCATGTCGTGCGCTCGAACTCACCTCCACATGGCTGGGTGCATGCGTAGTTTGCAGTGAATGCCAAGGCGCAAGCGACGAATCGATAGATCAGACCAAAAGGCTTCCGGATGCAGGTGCTCCTGGCCGCTGGCTCTGTCTTGCCAAGAAGCCCCCTCGGCGGACAATCAAAATGAAAGGCAATAAAAGTTCCGCGATGAAAAGAAACAGAATCCTACAGTGACAACTTTACCGGCATGATGCGCGCGACTGTCACGCCGGGCGTCATGAGCTTCTTCATGATGATGCCGCTCTTCTGGCTCACAAACACCGCTGGGATGCTCGGCGACTCGTGCCCCACCGGCTTAGACATTATGATGAGCGGTTCGTAGGCATCGTCGTACACTATCGCCGCCACCGCGCCCGCCGCCTCCGCATGCCGCACCTGGCAATGGAAAAAGGCAACCTGTGGAACATGAATATGGATCTATGAGCTAGTAATTCGGCTCGTAGGTGTCATTGTACACATGCGCCGCTACCGCGCCCGCCGCCTTCGCCGCTGACACCAATCCTGAAAGCGAAAATCAGTGGGGAAACCTGGTGGCTTTGGAAACGGGTCAGATTTGCTGCCGTGCATTGTGACCTCCGCCGCGCCTGCCTTCTCGGCGCACTGCGCCGGGCGGCAGCAAACAAGAAATGGAACAAAATTAGCGAATGAAGCAACAGGAGATGGAACTGGCTGCGTCTGGGGCTGCAGACCCTCCGTCTGCCACTCAGGCAGAGGCGCACACCTGCAGTCGAAGGTGCAATTCAATCCAGTTCAACCAGAATCGAAGGCGCAGCTCAATCGAAAAGGCACCTTGAAGTCGAAGGTGCAGTTGGTGTGCACGCGCTGGGAGCGGATGATAAGGGCAATCCATGGCCGGCGCCCCACCGCCGGCGTTTTGAGTGCCTCACACGAGTCCTCTGGATCCGCGACCTGCAGGCGAGAAATGTGGAGCTGGTTTCATGCCCCGACTTCGAGGCAATTGCTTTGCAGGTGCTGCCCCAGTCGCTGGATGCAAGAGGGTGTGCAGCGGCAGGCTGCTGACCGCTGTAGCCTGTGCCGGCCTCGGGCCGCTGTTGCGGTCGCGGCAACAGAGCGAGCCGTGCCACACTGGTCTCGCTGCAGCGGCCTGGTGCTCGCCACGGTGCTCGCCACCGCTGCTGGAACGGTTCGGCCGCTATCGGCCGCAGCAGCAGTAGCGGCCCGCCGCGCTTTCACACTTACTGGTTGTCGACAAGCGTACGCGGCAGTCGCGGTGCAACTGCAATGCAGGTCGAAATTCTGGCGCGGCCACTCACCACGAGCAGGCCCTCGACGCCGTCCTGTCCGATCGCCGGGCCGAAATCCGCCGGCAGGTCAGGCAGCTGCCCAAAAGAATAGTTGTTCGTCTGCGGGGAAGCATGTGGCACAGTTAAGCGCCTTGGGCATGCCGTACTGCACGGAGATCTTCCTATGAGAATTGCAATGCACAGCGTGCATCCTGCCACAGTCAATCGTGCCGCGGGACGCTGGCAGTGCTGACCCCGTGAAACTTAAAGGCGATTTTAGATGCTGGGGGCAAGTGCCACAAACAGAAAACGGACAAGACGCATGGAATGTTTGCTAGAGGTGAAAAAAGCTTCACACTCTTGCCAGCTAACAGCACTGAGCATTTGAATGCATGCACCATTAAGATGATGGTGCCCTCCGCCATCTGCATAAGTGCTGCAGCCAGCAACAGCGACCGCAGCACGTAAGCAACGGACGCATGCCTCGTGGACCGCATGATTGCCGCGATGTGCTTCAAGTCGCGAAGCATCGCCACGTGTGCATGGTCGAGAGCAAATTTCGTAGCTGTGCCCGTCGCAACGCTGGCACGGACTTTCGGTAGAGGCAAATAAGAAGTTGCCGAGGCAGCCTGCCAAGTCGGGAGCTTTGCTTCGAGACTTTGCTTCGTGACTGTTTCGTCAATCCCAGATCGTTGTGGATCCGGCGGTGGCAGCTGTTGAGCGGCGGCGTGTGCGAAATTTCAAGTAGATCAATCGGCGGGCAGCAACCTGCACGACTGTTGCTGAATAGCTGCAGCAACATCTCTCTCGGCAGTTTCTTGAGGTGCAGCAACATTTCAGCTCGCATCTACCTAGCTTGGAAATATTACAATGGTAAACCCGAGCGACGGCCGAGTCCTTGAATACTGTCTGGAAGTCTGCGAACCTGAGCAGACGTTGGTCGACAGTTGCAAGCACCACGGCAGTACCAATATATATGTGTCCTGGCCAAGTTACACATCTACGTCACCACACGCTCGACGGCGACTCCGCCTGTCCCTAGCGGCCGCACCAGCGCACAAAGCGGTGAGGGTCAAAACACTGCGTCAAGCTGACAAAATTTGAAGCAGTCCATCAACGCCGCAGGCAAGATTGAGATGATTCTCCTCACTCTTCATGCAGGCACGCTTGCATCGGAGGTGGCCAGTGCTAACCCGATCAGGGCAGCATGCGGCGCGCTGCACCCACCCGCACCGTGACCCCTGCTGCCCAGCAAGGCAATATTTTAGGCAGCGGAATTCTGCAGCGCGCAACGGCGACGAGTCCAGATCCCCTTGCATGCAGAGTCTCTAGTGTACTCCCCGTAGTTGTCTATGCTCTGTTTTATGGCCTCACGGGGCACATATGGCAGGCCGGCCTCGCTTCCAGACAGACCCAATAGGAACACGGACCTAGACTGCGGTCTTGGTCCCAATTTATGATTCTTATAGTATCAATCTCTTGTGGTGTAATTCTTGTGGGTCATCTTGTGGGTCGTCGGACGAAGACGGGCGGCCGACGCAGGGACGCATGACACGTTGGGTGCCTTGGGCGCGCGGTGGCGGTTCTCACTGCTGCTGCCCATTTGGCAGCCCCTGGCGCTCGCTGAGCAGCATCTTGAGCAGGCGGTTCTCCTCCTGCGCCAATCAAGCAAGACGAGGTCGGTTTGCAAACTTGCAAGGCCTCGAGGTGGCTGTGTGTACTGTTGCATACCGTGCTGCCTGGGGTAAGAACTGCCATCGCACCGCCGTCATAACAGCATTCTACACCACGCAACGTCACACGTCAGCTGTAGGTTGCGAGGCAAGTGGCGCAAGGCACTGAAGAGTTGCCGCTGCAT
>JAABUM010000512.1_pt1 | contig 45645 bp, 94 predicted proteins | sample 5559161 | NCBI WGS metagenome assembly JAABUM01 (sample SAMN10711868, study PRJNA513369) | rock metagenome | isolation source: Antarctica rocks | place: Antarctica: Victoria Land, Siegfried Peak nord
AGCGCTGCGTGAACAGCCCGATGGCCAGCTCGCCCTGCACCAGCCACTTCTGCGTCTCGCAGTTGGGCTCGCAAGAGTGGTTAATGAACCGCCCCAACGCACCCTGCAAGGCGACAGCCACATAAACACCTCAGCATAACCTTCAGAGGTCGCCGCGAGAGATGCCTCATTTCCCTTGTTAGCAGTACAGCTTTCTCCTCTTTCCAGAGCTCTCTCGTGCATTCGTCATCACAGACAGGTTTTTGTGTGCGATAGCATGTCGTGTTCAGCGCGACAGGACGAAACGCACCATGCGGCAGGCGTCGATGACCTCGCCGTTGCCCACGTTCATGAAGTAGTAGTGCCGCTGACCGGCCGCCTGGTAGAACACCTTCCGCCGCACATACTCCTCCTCCTCCAGCACCTGCGGTGCATTGCGTTTTGGCAAGTATTGAACGCGTGGCTATGTGTAATGAGAAAGGCTTGCTGACGTAGCTTTACGAATGCCCCCTCCTCCAACATCTGCAATGAACAGTGCTTGGCTGGGCTACTTTGTATCACCCGGGTTCGCCAGCTCACATTATGGAGGCCTAGCAGGCTCGGTAACGGACGCGCTCGGCAACGGGTGCGCCGTCATGCGTGTTGCCCACTGATTGGCATTGCGCGCTGGGCCCGCCCCGTGCGGAGCGAGTTCCGCAGGGGCAAAGGTACAGGGCTTGAAGAGCGCTCCGACGCAAAAATCATCGCAGCTGCTCACCTCGCCCAGGTACTGAATGATAAACTGGCCCTCCTCCAGGTCCTGGGCCGCAAACAGGCCAAAGCCCTTGGCGCCCGCCCGCCGCTGCAGGGTTGAAGGAACACAAAACCTCAGCTGCGGCGGCAACTGCAGGCATCTTCCTGTATCCAGGGGCGGCAATGCATGGCATCCCCCTCGCTAGCATGCTGCGGACAGCCACTGCTCTGCTCGGCAATTTCAAGTGGCATGCGCACAGACTCGTGGCCGGGCAAGTTGCGCAGTCCCAAAAGCGGTGCGTTTGTGCTGCACGGCTCTGCAACTGGCACTCACCTTTTCCAGCCGTGCATACTGCTTCTTCGAGAACATCTGGTTGCTGCACGTCTCCTCGCAGGGACAGTACCCCTGCAGCGCCGAGAGTAAAGCAAGACCCCTCAGCCGCGGAATTCTTGAGCACCCGCCACCACGTCCGAGCCTCTGTCAAAACACCCCTCCGTTGACTGCTCGAATGTACAGTGTACGAGCGCTGCGTCAAGTTCCACAGGTATATGATATACTCACCGGCACACACTCGATGTTGAGTAGCCGGTTGAGGCAGTCGGGGCCGCAGCCAACGCCGCCGTCCGTCGGCCGCCGGCACTGGCAGATCATGATGTCATCCTCGTCCTGCTCCTTCCGCCGCCGGTGCGTGTAGATATTCTCCTTCACCAGCTGCCACACCGCCGGCCGCTTTTTCCGCCGCACCCTCTCATTGTCCAGCGCCTCCTCCTGTCAACATTGAAAAAACATGACATCGATGCTGTCGGCACAACTCCAGAATAATCAAAGACGGGTACGAGAATGAGTGCATCAGCGCTGCGAAAATGCAGCACGAACGCCAACGTGTAAAATACATTTACACCGCGCCCGGCATGGTGCCGCCACCATGGCCGCTGCCGCCGCAAAATTTGTCACACACCTCGTCGCTGTCCATTTCCTGGTCGATCTCGCGGTCCGACAGCTCCTGCGGCACCTCGCAGCTCGCGAACCCTGTGTTCGGGTTCTTATCGCAGTACCTGCCGGCCAGCCAACATCCATGTGAGCTGGCGTCGGCTATGCGCATCCTGCGGCAGTCCAAGGTTCAAGCATGCGCTGGCCATGTAGCACTGCAGGGTCCTGAAACATATATGTGGTATGTATCGATGTGTTGCACCTCCTCCAGGCAAGCTTTGGCAGCAAGATGCACTTGTGAACGCAAAAGCATGGGATGTCTGCAAGGAAGGGTCATCTAGCAGGGGTGGAGTAGCATGAGAGGGTTGACAAATCACCAGGGTGCATCATCGTTGAGCTCGTCAGCCACGCTCTTGGGTATTCGCCTCCACTTGTTGCAGCGATCGCACTGCGCCCAAGTCTGCAGCCCTGCCAGAGCGGTGCCTGGCAAAGTGCCAATTGCAGCTTGGCTTCGAGCTTTGGCAAGCTCGGCCATGATTTACTGGCGACTCACAAGCGGAAGCACTGCATGGTGAGACTGCAAACGCAGTTGCACTGCAAGTTCACAGAATTGACTGAAGCATCAGCGGTTGAGCGGCGATTTCACCACATGGCGGTGCAGCAGAGGCGGTTTCACTGCAGTTCTGATAGTCTGTAACGGCAAAGCCTTCGATACACGCAGATAAAGATGCACATTGCACCGCAGCTTTCAAAACGGGGCCACCTCCCTGCCCAGCGTTTAGACTCAGTGTCCCAGCAAGAGTAGCGCAAATTAGCAAGGACTATCGCAGATCAAGGAAATGTTTCTGGTACAAAGCCGCACAGGTGCACAGTTAAGGTTGTTTGAAGGCATGCTTTGATTATGCACAGAGCCTGTTCCTCGGCTGCGGGTGCGTGAGCGTGGCGTGGCGGGTGTTCATACCATCACAGCCATCCATCCCTCGGCAGTGCAGTTTCCTGACAGCAGCAATCCGCCGCATGGCATTCAGCGACGACCCAGATTGCCGGGCCGAGTTCCAACAGCAACTTACACGGTATCTCGCAGCCTGTTGTTGCTTGAATGCATGTGAAGCGTGCATGTGAAGCGTGCATGTTTGCTGGTGCGTGAACAGCGGATGCGCCCTTTACAGATCGCACAACACAACGTTAGCAATACGATGTTTCATGTGTGGTCATTTGTTGGTGTGAATAGGCGATTCGCGGAGTTTCAGAGCAAGGGTCTGAACGCCAGCGATGCCGCAGGGCTCAGCCTCAAGGTGCGGGTCCCCAGCTCATGTGCATGATCATGGCGTGGATGTGACCACGGTGTTGATCTGAGTTGCATGGATTCCGCCGTGATCTTCGACAAACTTGCATGGTTGCTTGTGCGGGCTGCACATGCTGCTGGACCAGAAGGCTCATGACAGGCGATGCATCTGCTCAGATTTGCTCTTATTGTCCAGGTGGCGGCCGGCCAAATCAATGCACCGGTAGACGTCGTGCAGCTGGCGGATGCCATCGAGGCCAATGGCACGGGGGGTAATGGCAGCGACGGCAGCCGCGATGCCAAGCCGTCACTGGATGCGGCAGTGTCTACCGGCGTCCGGGACCTTTTCTCCAGCGCGCCGACGCTGGTGCTGTCGCTGGCACGGGCGCATACAGCGAGCGACGCGCAGGAGCAGTCAGCGCAGTCCCGCGCCACCCTCGACTGGGCATTGGTCGACCGCCTCGCCAGTGCCCTCGACGGCTCTCACAGCAGGTTCTCAGGCAGCCGTGATGAAAAGCACAAGGAAATACGGCTGGTGACTTGTACACCGCTGTTTCGCATGAGAGAGCCAGGCATCCCTGTCAGACCATGCAGCAAATTGTGTCATCTTTCGTTGACAGGCCGGCAATGCTGGAAGCAGTGAGCGGCGCCACGCAGCTGGTCTCCGACCTGTCGGTCGATGACGGGAAACCGGACTGGTGGATTAACGGGCAGGCAAGTTTTGTGGCAAGACTTCATTCCACCTGTTGCCTACAGTAATCAGGCTGAGGGTGAGGGAGTGAGACAGTATGTGCCAGGAAAGCCTCAAACAACCCAGTGAACAGCCGTCCTCAGCAGCGGACACACGTTCAACTTTTCACAGCAGCTGGCCCTCTAGCTTGCATGAGCACTTGCAGCCCCAGCTCAGCGCACGCGAGCACCGATCATACCTATCGCCTTCCGATGAAATGTGAATGTGAAATCGACGACTCCCCAGACCATGAAAGCGCTGCCCTGCATGCCCTGGAAGGCACGCGAGGAACTGTGGGATGACACAATTTTGGCTCCTGCAGGTGATGCCGCAACAGTTTCATCGAGTGAACCTTTGTCAAACTGATGCCGCAGGCGATGGTGGCGCTGTGCTGCATGCCGTGGACGGTGGACCCGCTGCACGAGGAGCTGCTGGTGCTGCTGGTAATCACGCTCAGCGCCTGGCCCGACCCACACTCGGCCAGCTTCGTGGAGGCGCTGTCTCGCGTCCCGCGCAAGGCCATGTCCGACCTCGTCGGCAGCAAGCTGCTCCAGGTGAGGTCCTGCCTGCCGGGAGGAGAGCACGTGAACAGCTTGTGATGTGATCTTGGCACGCACCGAGGCGGTATCGCCGTTGCGTGGCGCAGCCACGCTGCTCGTAGCTGGTTGCATGCGCTGCCAGGCGAAGCTCTGACTGTTACGGAGTCACGAAGCTCTTGTCCACCTTTGCACATCTGTAGCATTGGGGCGCATCACCTGAGCAGCCTCGTTGCTGCGGCGCAGTTCATCGTGCTGCGCCTGATGGCAACCAACATGCTGGACGATGGCGTCACTTCAGCCGTGGAGGTTCTGGACCTCGTGTTTCAGGTGCGGCTCTGTAGCAAATGTTGTAGCGAGCACGGGTTGCCAGCTGGGCGATGAAGCAGGCTGACAGCTGTTGCAGACGCCTGCTGCGGCGAGCCACCCGTCTCTGCACACCCAAACGACACATTCCAGGGACAGTGGGCTTGCATGGTGTCTGTGAGAGTCCTGAATGTGTCGCCGCCGCGTCGAGCCATGACGCTCTGCCACTGTCCCTGCACGTGCAGGCCAACGAGCGGGCGGGCCTCATAGAGCGGAGTCGGTTCCACTGTGACGCCATCAATCAGGTGAGCGCAGACCGCTTTGCCCCGGATCAATTCCTGCTGTGCCGGCAGAAGGGAAGAGCAGGTTCACGTATTTGGCAAGGATGAGGAATCATTCCAATGTCTGCCTCGCCCACGGGTGCTCATTGCTGGCTGCACCCTGTAACCAGGAGGAATTCGACCTCAAGTCGGACTACATCCGGTGGCGGCGGAAGAGCTTCTCCTTTGCGGCGCACGCCTTCATGTACGAGCCCGCCGCCAAGGCGGAGCTGCTGCGCATCGAGAACCAGCTGGAGATGTGCGCACTGTTTCCGCTTCTGCTGTCATCCATTTTGCTGTCATCCAACTGGAGACTGCAGGTCACATGATGCTGACATATGCCGGCCGTGACCATCCGGCGCTGCTGCCAGGCTGGTGCTGTCACGCGGGGCAGCCTCCCCTGCCGCGACGATCGCCCTCCAGTCTGTGATGCAGATGACTGGGCGCATATGGGTACACCTATATCGTGACCGATGGGATGTGTGTTGCTGGCAGGGCCAACGAGGTGCGGGACGCGGTCATGATGGAGATGATGCGCGGCGCCATCCACCACATGCCCTACTTCGTGCTGAAGGTGCGCACCCGATGATGCGCTACGGCAGTGACTCTGCGTTGTGGCAAGACTGATGGCACTGCGCACGTGGCTGTGCTGGACCCTCAGCCTTTGTAGAGATGTGCCGGCACTAGGTCAGCCCTGCAATTGAGGCCTGCGCTGTCATGGGGGCGCCGTGTGAGTTGGTTGGATCCATACGTTAGCCTCGATGTTCACCTGCCGATACAAAAGCTCTTGCCGTGCTCGCGCAGGTGCGGCGGCAGCAACTGCTGAACGACACAGTTCTGCAGATGCGGCGTGCGCACAAGTCATTGAAGCGGCCGCTGAAAGTCAAATTCATTGGCGAAGAGGGCGTCGATGAGGTGAGTTTATGGAGCAGCAGTATATCGAAATGTCAGAACGTGAACTCTGGCCTGCTGATGCATGCTGTTGTGATGCTGCACTCTCTTCTGGCTGTGTGCCTTTCGGATGCGGGCTTGCTGACAGTGCAGTCGTGTGTGAGTCTGCAGGGAGGCGTTACCAAGGCAAGTGACACAGCGGTCTCTGGTTACGCGGCCCGATGGTCGCACTATTGCTGCTCGGCGCTGCTTGCTGTGCCAAGCATCATCAGAGCAGCAGAGCATCCACCGATGGCTCATGTTTGCACTTGTGTGTTCTGTGGCAATGTCGTGTGTATGCAGAGGCAGTGGCGGCTCGGCCGAATCGTGCTGTCTTGTGGCCGCAGGAGTTTTTCCAGCTCCTGACAGACCAGCTGCTGAACCCCGACTTCGGCATGTTCGAGGTGGACCCGGACACAAGGCAGCTGTGGTTTAGGTGCGGCACCGCGACCATTGCAGGTTCACGTCAATTGGGGCCTTGTCTGCAGCCTTCCTGTCAGGGGCCCAGAAAGCGCATCGGCAGTCTTTGAGCGACACAACGTGATGCTGTGTCAGGCCGCGCAGCAAAGTAGAGCATTGAGAGGAACCAAGGGATAGTGTGTTGCCCCGGCGGCGAGCCGGCTGTGGGATCCATCTGCAAATCCCAGATGGTTCCCAACGAAAAGCATAGCTTTGTCCGCCGCGCAGGGCGTCGCAGCAGCTGCTGCAGCTGGAGGAATTTAAGCTGGTCGGCAACCTGGTGGGCCTCGCCATCTACAACTCGGTCATCCTGGACGTCACCTTCCCGCAAGTGCTGTACAAGTGCGCCGCCCCGACTACAGCTGCTGTCGGGTTCCGCTGCTGCAGGATACCTCGCGGCGGTGCTGCACCAGGAAGGAATAAAATGCCACTCGTCTGCCCAAGAGCTGCAGCTCGGCGCGACCAGCCACTCAGCATGGGAGGGCTTCAACATCGAGTGAACTAAAACATGTTCGGATTGAAACACTGTGCAGGAGGCTGCCGGGGGAGGGCGCTGGCGGTGGACGACCTGCGGGAGCTGCCGCCGTGTTTTTGGGACATGGATGGAAAGTGCTCCAGAATTGCAGCGTCGTGGCATCTGCCCCGGGAACCAACGCTGGGGGAGGCGCAGAGCTGCGAAAGCCGCCGCCGCGGTTTGCTTGGGGAGGCGCTGGCGGTGGAGGACCTGTGCTCGGTTGTTGAAAGGACAAGAATCACACTAATGGGATGAACTGAAACATTTTGGAAGCTGCTGGGGGATGCGCCGGGCGGTGGACGACCTGGGGGAGCTGCGCCCGGCGGTGTGCTACAAGCTGCTAAAAGCAGCTCGGAAATCTTTTCTGCAATCAAACGTTGCCTTTTCTTTTGCAGGAAGCTGCTGGGGGAGGCGCTGGCGGTGGAGGACCTGCGGGAGCTGCGCCCGACGGTGTGCGAAAACCTGGTGAAATTAGCTCGGAAGTCGTACTGGAATTGAACGTTGCTCTTTCCTCTGCAGGAAGCTGCTGGGGGAGGCGCTGGTGGTGGAGGACCTGCGGGGGCTGCACCCGGCGGTGTACGACAACCTCATGAAGCTGCGCTCGCACGCCGGCTCCTTCGAGGATCTGGGCCTCGTGTTCCAGGTGCGCCGTGACACGGTACCTGGGTATTGTCAAGACGTGCAGCAGGATGTGTGATCGTTCTGCCTTTCGAAAGCAATGCGGCAGCGGCATGAAAGTCCGCTCGCACGCCGGGTCCGTCGAGGACCTGGCCTCGTTCTTCCAGTTGCGCTGCACCCATGGGATGGACCGCAATCCCGAGGAGTGCTCTTGCTGGACAAATCTTATGGCTTGGCCTGTTGCACGGAAGCAGCGGTTTCTTATCCCATGCATATCCGCATGGGATTCCTTTCAGGACCTGGGTCTGGTGCTATGCCCCCAGCGTTGCACGACACTGCTGCTCCAACAACATGATTGATATAGAGTCGACACGAATCGTCCGACTCTTGCACATAGATAGGCTGCATTGGCGACTCGTGCCTGTCGCCGCCCGGACACGCTCTAGGAATCTGCAGATCATGAAAGTCACCTCGCTGCTCATTTGACAGGTGGAGCAGGAGAACGAGTGGAAAGATGGCTTCACGCTGGTGGACCTGAAAGCCAACGGCAGCAGCGTGCCGGTCACGGCCAACAACGTGGAGGAGTACGTTCAGGTGCGACTTGAAGATGATGAGCCGCTCTGAAGTGACCATGGTCTGACGGTGCTCAACGGCCTCGTGATTGCTCTCGGCAATGGCCACGGAGCCTGAACGGATACAACAGCTCGTTTTCACGCTGCACCACACCCACATCGAGTGCCTTCGTGTCTTTGGATGCAGGCGTATGCGCGCTTCCTGCTGACGGACTCCGTTGAGGCACAGTTTGACGCCTTCCTGGCAGGCTTCCAGCAGGTGAGAAAAAGCGCCAAGCCAGTAGCTTGGGCGGCGAGGGATGAGGCCATCCTTCGCCGCGGTGCAGAAGCATGTGAGATGGCTGCTGTGCTTCTTTCGGTGCTTGTGCAGCACAAGCAGTCGGGCAGGCGACACTGCCAGTCCAGGCGAAGGCTTCAAGAAGAGCTTTTCTTATGGACGCGCGGCCGCGTGCCTGGCGCGCAGGTGTGCGATGGGCCCGCCATGTCCCTTTTCTTCCCCGAGGAGCTGGAGCTGCTCGTCTGCGGCGGTGAGCAGAGTTTAGCATCCTCAGCTCTCAGCTTGCTGGCTTCGATGCACAGCACCCCGAAAGCATCTGGGCACCTGTGGCACACGCGCCCCTCAGCGGAAAGGGACTTCTTCTTGCTGAGCACATGGTTCACACAGCAGAGTTTGCCTGTATAGTGTCACTCAAGCCTGGTCAGTGATGGCGTTTGGCCCATCCGCGTGCAGGACGCGACATGGACTTCCATGCGCTGGAGAAGAACTCACGCGTGGAGGGCTTTGGCCCCGACGCAGAGGTCGTCAGGTGCGGTGACAAATACTGTTTTGCTGCAATCGCTGGGCGCTGCAGTGCAAGGCATGGCGCTTGGGAGATCCTGGTCGCACTGCATGCGACCTTGTGCAGGCTGCAAAGGGCACAAGGGCGCGGACCAACTTGCGTTCCCTATGGCGCAGGTGGTTCTGGGAGATCGTGCACTCGTACTCCGAGCAGCAGCAGAGGTGCGCCAGTGACTTGGCCTCGTCTTAGAATCAGGCAGCGCACGTCAGAACTGGAGAGTTTGACCAACCTGTCTGCCGGCCTACGCCTGTCTCGTACCTCGAAGATCTCGTCTCTTCAACATGATCGTGTCACTCAATCCGAGCTCCCAAGGTGCAACTTTTTCAGACTTCTGTTCGCTGTGCAGGAACCTGCTGGCCTTTGTGACAGGCAGCGACCGAGTCCCTATCAACGGCCTCGGCGCTCTGACACCGCCATTTGTAATTCACAGAAACGGCGACGCAGGGTGAGTTCAACGTTGAATTCGCGGCTCGCGAAGCTGCAGCATCGAGCTGCGCGCCAGCGCTCTCTGCTGCCGGGCAGAACAGTGCACAGCCAGCTCTTCCCCTGTTGCTGTGCCTTGGCAGCAGTATCGGCACCCCTATGACCTACACATACTGATCCGAAGCCAATTCAATGGACTGACCGCTGGTGTGCGGCGCCGCAGCGACCGGCTGCCGACGGCGCACACCTGCTTCAACGCGCTCATGCTGTCGGGCGGATACAAGGACAAGGCCACCCTGGACCGAGTCCTGGCCGTTGCCATCGAGCACTCCGAGGTGACTGCCCCCGCTGGAAGGACACTCTTCGCTCATGCAGCGCATTGAGAATCATTGTTAGTGTTTCGGCGACCCTTACATGGAAGATCAAACGGAAGAAGCAGGTATATTGACACGCGCTCCTTCGATGGCGCAGGGCTTTGGGCTGCAGTGATTCTGCGGGGCAGGCGATGCTCGCTCGCCTTCGACGCATCATGTGCCACTATGACTTCTCAGGGCAATTACGGCTGTAAGGTTCTGCTGGGCATGTCCTCGAACAATTTTGCTTTCTCCGGTTCCTCGTGGTGTGCGCTCTGTGTTGTCGATGCTTGCTCATTCCGCTTGGCTGCGTCTTAGACAAGTGTGTCGTAGGTGACTAGATTGTACAAAACAGTAATCGTTTCCGGCGTGTAACACAGATGCTTGTCATGTGCAACTCTGGTCTGCGTGGCATCTCCCTTTCAGGCCTGCTGCGGTGAAAAAACGCAGGTGGAAACCCACTGGTGTGCCCAGAGTGCGCAGCGCGTCATCAATGTCCTCCACTTCCCAGTCACTGGCGAACTCGGCACAATTTCCTGTAAGAAAAGGAGTGACCTGGCCCCTTGTAAGAGAGTTCAAGATAAAAGGTCGGTCGTGACCACTCTCTTACAGGGGCGTCCCTACAACCTTTTTAATGAAGCTTTCTTACAGCGTCGTCACTGGACCCTTTTTATCGATAGCTTCCTTACAAGGGGGCGTCCACGCCTCAATTGTAAGAAAGCTATCGATAGGAAGGTTTTCTTACAAGGAGCGTCCTCGGGCTCAACTGTAAGAAAGCTATCGATAAAAAGGGTTAAAAAGGGTGCAAGTGACGCCCCTGTAAGAGAGTCGTCTCTTACAGGGCGTCACTTGCACCCTTTTTAATCGAAGCTTTCTTACAAGGGCGCCTGATCAATTGATTGCAAAGGCTACCACAAAAAACTACCCGCTCCTCCCCATTCGAAACCGTCGGTCCCGCAGTGAAGGCCTTGTAAGAGAGTCGTCCCTACAACTATCGACACTATACAGCGGTGTAACTGGAGCCTTTTTATCGATAGCTTTCTTACCAGTGAGTGCGCCCCTTCATGTAAAAAGGGTCCAGTGACGCCCCTGTAAGAGAGTCGTCCCTGAACCCTTTTTATATATATCTTGATTACCAGTGAGTGCGCCACTTGTAAGAAAGCTTTATGTAAAAAGGGTCCAGTGACGCCCCTGTAAGAGAGTCGTCACTGGACCCATTTTATATATAGCTTTCTTACTAGTGAGTGCGCGCCTTGTAAGAAAGCTTCATGCAAAAAGGGTGCAGTGACGCCCCTGTAAGAGAGTCAAATGAGCTCGAGGACGCCCCTTGTAAGAAAGCTTGCAATAGAAAGGGTCCGAGGACGCCACTGGAAGAAAACTATCGACACTCTACAGCGGCGTAACTGGAGCCTTTTATCGATAGCTTTCTTACCAGTGAGTGCGCCCCTTCATATAAAAAGGGTCCAGTGACGCCCCTGTAAGAGAGTCGTCCCTGAACCCTTTTTATATATATCTTGATTACCAGTGAGTGCGCCACTTGTAAGAAAGCTTTATGCAAAAAGGGTGCAGTGACGCCCCTGTAAGAGAGTCAAATGAGCTCGAGGACGCCCCTTGTAAGAAAGCTTGCAATAACAAGGGTCCGAGGACGCCCCTTGTAAGAAAGCTTCATATAAAAAGGGTCCAGTGAAGGCCTTGTAAGGGAGTCGTCACTGGAACCCTTTTTATCGATAGCTTTCTTACAGTTGAGCCCGAGGACGCCCCTTGTAAGAAGGCTTCAAATAAAAAGGGCCAAGGAGGGCACCCTTGTGAGAAAGCTGAAATTAAAAAGGGCCAGTGACGCCCCTTGTAAGAAAGCTTCATATAAAAAGGTTGTAGGGACGCCCCTGTGAGAGAGTCGTCACCGCAACCCTTCTATCTTAGATGTTCTTACAAAGCGCAAAGTTACTCTTTTATTTACAGGAAATTGTGGCGGGAATCCGTCCTCTGCAGGCGCCTCGCCCAGTCACTCCCGCCGCCACTCCAGGGACTTGTCGTAATAATCAGGCAAGTTTACAGACAGCCCAGATTACACACGTTGCGTTTCTTTCAGGACAACACAGCGCGGGCTTCGTCACAGGACCACACCAGATGAATACTCTAGCGGCTTTGGCGCGGTGAATAAGGACGCAAAGTCCGACAGATGCGTCGGAAGCAGCCCCATGCTGTTGAGCTTGTACAGTGCATACGCGAGCCCCACTGCCTGCAGCGCACATCACACGACACATTGATTGAAAATGATCGCAACTTCAACTGTGCAAGCTGAGATCGTGCTGTTGCAGGATTCACTGCACGCCTGTCCTGAACCAACCACATAGAGCATGCTGCAGCGCGAGCGCGCGCCGCTTACCTGTATGCCGCAGTACAGGACCTGCGGCTTGATGGTGTCCAGCTCCTCATCGTCCTCTTTAAATACTGCGTAGCACCATAAGGAATGTGATCTCGAGCGACCTGTTCCAAACCAGCAAATCGACTGCATCAGAGGCCCCGCCGCTGACGCCGTGTCAGGCGTGCGGGGCATCGGACGCCACGGCGGTATGCTGGCTGTGCGTTAATGCCATGGCAAGAGTGCGTTTGCCATCTCACTGGCATGTGCACACTGGGCGCCACACGCAAATTGGATCGGGGGCAAGCCAACAGGGGATAGAGGATCCAAGATCCAGGGGTTTGCGCACGTATGCCGGAGGACATGATGGCGGACAGCGGCTGGACGACGCCAGACATGGCGGACATGATGCTGAAGATGTGCAGCTGGCTGCCGGACATCCACATCATGAAGGCCAGCAGCCCGATGCTCTTGAACGCGCCCGTCGCCTTGCCCACCAGCGCCTGCGTGCATGCAGCGAATCGTGAATGTTGGTGCTGCACTGGATTGGACGTTGCATGCTCACGCGCTGTGCCTTGGTCATATGTCATCATGGAGGAGGTGTGTTGCAGCGCGTTCAAATGGCTGTTCGGAGAGAGAAGGCACTGACTCACGTCCTGCTTGGCTCTGCGCAGGATGCCTCTGTCCACCTCGCCACCACGTGTGCCGGCAGCCCTGGAGCTCTGCATTCGCACAGTCCGCAAGATCCCTGGAGCTCCTTCTGAGGAGTGTGGGTTCAGATGACGAGGTACTAGCGTGTGAGCCGACTCAGGCCTCTCTGCAAATCCACATGCGTCTCGAACTCACCAGCTCCCGTGCTGCGGCGGGGTCAAAGCCAGGCGGAGCGGGCAGGTGCTTTGGCATGGCGCCCAGGTCCTCGAACTCCAGCCGCCACTTCTTGAAGTCTGCCATGTGTGCGATGTGTTGTGAAGCTCACGTTGCGCTGGTCCTCTGCAATCGGCGCGGCGCCCGGCTGATCTGCTGCAACAGGCTTGAAACGTGAGCGCCCTACAATAGGAAGTGACTGCTTTTCGCTGATGATGATGCAAGGCCGTCAAGCTGAGGCGTGAGAGGTTGTTAACATTGATATGGCAGCAGGAGGGTGCTGGTGAAACGATTGCATGTGCCACATGCCGAGTCAGCCAGCGGTCCATTCTCAACTTGCGCGCCTGTGATTCCCATCATTACAGCTGCCACTCGGACATCAGCACTCCAAACCCATCGAAAATGACGTTCAGCGATCCTGAAGCTTGCAAAGATTGAGCGGATTCTGGACAGCGTCTGGCAGACCTAAGCCTTCAGGCGAACTCCAATTTAAATCCGTAGCACCAAGCCTGGAGTGGTATCGTTCTGCATTTGAGTGCACCAACGTCAGGTCTAGGGGAGACTATCGACTCCTGCAGACGGCACATGGCGCCGTAGCACAGCGCGCACGCAGCCTCGGCAACGCCAATAGACATGGCAGACACACAGCCGCTCCTAGATGACGCAGCAACACCAGTAGCAGGCGGCAATGGCAAATCGTCCGAGACACCGCGCAGGGCGCTCGTGTCAGCGGCAGCGACGCTGACGCTGTCAATCCTCGGCAGGTTCGGCGCATGCAAGGAAAATGTCGAACATCACGCATTGAAACGCCACAGCTTTCAATAACATTTTGGTTGAGCGTGCCATGCAGCTCGGTGCTGCCGCTGCCCTTCGCGTTTTCGCGCACCGGCATCCTGCTGGGCATAACGACGATGCTGGTGGTCGGTTACTGCAATGCTCACACATGCGCGCTGCTGCTTCGTGCGGCGGGACGGACCGGGCACGACAGCTACGAGGGCGTGGCGGAGGCGATTGGCGGCAAGCCCTGGAAGGTGTTCGATGAAGAACGCAGCATGAATCGACCTGCGTGCATGCGCCAACACGCGCGATTCACATGGCTTGAAGGGGATGTGCTCTATGGAGAGCTGAATGCATCTATTTGCATTGTGTGCAGGTCATCACCCAGATCTCGCTGTTCCTTTTGCTGTTTGGCACGCTGTGCGGCGACTTTGCTCTGCTGCACGACGCCAGCCTTCGTGCCGTCAACAAGCTGTGGCTGGGCTCACCGCCAGGTGCGATTGAAGAGGCTCCTGCAGGGAGTGGTTTGTCTCTGCTGCGCTCGGCAATATGCATGTCGTCGCGTGCAGCGAGGCAGTCGGGCGCCTTCTGATGCATTGCTGCATCCATATCCCCAGGCTGGGTGCTGGCGGCCAACGGGCGCGTCATCCTCATACTGCTGGCCGTCGTCCTGGTGTTTCCGCTGTGTTGTCTCAGACGCATGCGATCGGTGCGAGTGCTCTCCCAGACTGAGATGCTCTGAATGACACGCATCAAGCGTTACGAGCATCTGGCGATAGCAAGACCAGGAGACGCACTGGTGCGACCGGCGCCATGCCCACCAAACAGAATTCTTTCGCAGCTGGAGACAGCCTCGTACATGGGCTTTTTCGTGGTCATCGCCATCATAGGTAGGGCGTTGATGGTGGTTTGTATGGCCTGGGAAACTTCCATGTCATACATCATATACCATCATGGTCTACAAATCCCATTGACCTCGTGCTAAAACCTCTTTGTCTCTCTCTTATAGTTATCGTCATCCATGCGGCATGGACAGCCGGCTTCCCTGCCGTCCACTCTGGAGAGCTGAAAGTGTGGTCCATGAACGTGAGTATGTGTGAGGGTGTCCTCCGTGTGCACGTCCATGTGTCATTGGTCTTTGCTGTCTCTGCGTGTTCCGAGACAATAACACATCGATCCTACTGCATTATGAGACAATACAACGACCATACTGCAGTAGATCTTGATGGTGTGATCTTCATGCAGTGGACGCCGGATCTTCCAGAAGCTTTTGCTGTGCTAGGCTTTGCCTTTTACTTACAACCCATGGTACGTGCTACCCGCTCTCATTGAGTTGGACAAGCGTCCCACCGGCATGTTTTACACAGTGCACTCGCCCAGGAGTTGAAACATTCGACTGGCATTTCGCCCGGTGACCTGCTGCCCACAAAACGGCATGCGTCAACGCGTCAGCAGTTTCTGTTTCTGTTGACTGAGCCTGCCGTGCTGTTGCGCAACTGATGCCTCTAGTTCATGAGATGCCTCGAGGGGAGCTGGGCATCCGGCTGACCAAGCAAGCTGTCAATATTGTCGTCATGGGTGCGCAAGCCTGTTGGGCACCCAATTCTTGCTGTCACTTCCCCGACCTTTCCCTGCTCTGGCTCTGAATATTCTGAAGTCATACCTCAACCTCGCCCCTTCCCCTTGCCCAATCGTGCACACAAGACACGGACATCTGCTGGCCCTTGCAGGTGTCGCATTGGCGGTGTACGGACTCATAGGCATCTTCGGCGCGGCGCGCTTCGGGCTGGCGACGCAGGGTGATCTGCTGAAGAACAGCTGGCTGGGTGGCCATGCCGAAGGCGTGCTTGACGCCGTGCTCGTGGCGTACCTGGCTATTAGCATACCGCCGATTCAGGTGTGACTGATGCGCATTGACTGGTGCGGATGCGATCCCACTGTCAACACTGTCATGTCTGATGGAGGCGAGAGTATATGTCACATCACGCCTGCACCAAGACCACACAACCGCGTCTGTGCATTGCTTATGCTGCGGGGACCCTTGAGACACAAGAGTCAATACGGCCGTCGTGGTGTCGCAGCTGTGGCAACAGTGTGATATGCGCTTCGATCCGATAAGTGGTTCCTTTCTCCACTGCAGCTGTCGCTGCGGTACACGCTGGACTGCCTGCTGGCGGGCGAGGACGCGGCCTTCTCCCAACGGCGGCACACGGCGCTGACCGCCCTCATCGTCGCCAGCAGGTAGGGGCCTGCAATGCAATCATAAGGGTTTTGGTGCGCCTGCTTGTGCAGAGACCGCCACGGCTGGGTCGCGCCTGCGTGTGCTGGACACCAGTTGGCGAGGCCGAACCCAGCGACCGCTGCCGAGCCCAACGACCGCTGCTGGTCCAGACAATTCTACATCAGAACAGCATCAAAGATAATCCGACCGGACGCGCGCTTTCTTGTCGTAGCCTGGGCGTGGCACTCGCATTCCCGGACTACGCGGAGAAGATCTTCGCCATCACGGGCGCCACGGCCGTCGCCGCCGTGTGCTACCTCATCCCGGTCGCGCTACACCTCATGCTCCGCCGGCAGGCCTGCGAGCAGGTGGGCTACGCCTGCTGCATGGAAGGCAGATTGGCGGTAGCAGCTGTTGTAGCTTTTGCAGCTTCTCCCATCAAATCCTGTGGTCCAGAGGACGGAAGGCTAGGTCACTGACAAGTTTCCAAGCTCTTAGTTCATTCCTCAGAGTCATAGTATGATTCATTACAATCTGTTGACATGTGCAGGCGCTGCCGCTGGACGCTGACAGCGGCGAGGGGCAGCCGGCGCGGCGCTGGCAGGGCAGCTCGTGGTACGAGACCCTTCACGAGGTCGTGCTGCCGGTGATGGTGCTCGTCATCGGTACGGGGGTGTCGCTGCTGGCGCTGAAGCCGCTGCTGTGGCCGCGGACTTAAGAGGGCTTGCTTGTTTGCTTGTGCAGCGGGAATGCATGTCTCGGAGGTACGCGGTGCCGCCGCCTCTGAGAAAGCGTCATGGGATCGCCACGCGAACGCTTGGTAGCCTGTCCGCACTTTTGCAACGTCACGTGAGAGGAAATAGGGACAAGCGACAAAGGCGAATGCCCAATCATTTGCAAACGTTTGCGACAGAGGGCGGTCACGTGATTCTGGCGGCCTCGCGAGCCCAAACTTACAGAAGCTGCCACTTTGGCATGTTCTTGACGTGTTTGATAATGCTACATCACTGCTGGACTTGCGTTACTGTTACACAGAATTCGACAGTGTACTGAACACTAATAGTAAAGGTTTGGCATTGATCGAGACTCGCAAAACCGCACCTAACGGGGAGCAATCATGTGGTGGGACGAGCGGGAGCCGCTGCCCGAGCCCACGGCTGCGGTGAGCTGCCGCGCACGCATGGTGTCCGCTCGCACAGATGGCTGACTTTCGCGATGTAGGTGGACCCGAGATCGTTCCGACTGCAGGGCAAAGGTGGCAAGGGCGACAAGAAGGCCGACAAAAAGGCTGAGAGGGTGCGACCGCGGCTCTTTGTCATCCGGCAAGCAAACGTGTGGTGTGCACCACGATGTATCCTCCGTGCAGCGCATTGCGTGCTGACATGCGGCGGCATGTACCAATCGGTGATCTGCTGCATCGAAACTCCCACGCAGGCAGCAGCGCGCGGCAAGCAGGCGGAAGTGCCCACGCAGCCGGACCCCAGTGACCCGCTGGGCTCGCAGTACGGCGATGTTAAGCTGGTCCGCAGCGAGAGCATCAGCGGGCGCACGTGGACGCCGATCGACACGCTCACGCCCGAGCTGAAGGACCAGCAGGTGCACAAAGACTTGTACAATACCTGCATCATGAATGCTGGTCCATGCAATCAAGCGTTCTGTGTAGGCAAAACTTACTGTAACGACCCCCAGCCGTCACCGGCGCGACAGCTGCTGCGGCTGTGCCATCTGCACGCTGCATGCAGACTGGGCTCATCAGCAAGTTCTGGCATTGGGAAGCTCGGCAGAGGCAGGGTTATGCGCATGAGCGGCGCCGCTGCCCTTCCGAACTCGTGGGACGGCGTCCGCCCGCTGCCCGACTGCACCTGCCGGAGGTTGGACCGCCTCTAGGGCCATGACCCAGACAGTAGGGAGGGCAGGCGTCCTGCCCTGCGGCAGCAGGTGCGGCAGATGCTGGTGCGGGGGCGGCATTCTAAGGCGGACATGCCCTTTAGGAGCCATGTACGCAGAAGACGATGTCCTGCCTGCCACTTCCATGCAGGGGCTGGTGTGGGGCGGAACGGAAGGCGAGGACGCTCTTCTACGAAATGTGAACGCATCAACATGCCGCCGCCTTTGACGCAGGTGCTCGTGCGGGGGCGGCTGCACACAGTGCGGGGCAAGGGCAAGTCCGCATTTCTGGTGCTGCGTCAGTCCGCCACCAGCGCCACAGTGCAGGCGGTGCTCTTCGTTGACGACAAAACCGTCAGCAAGGTGAGCTCCGCGCGCGCGTATCCGACCCGCCGGTGCATTTCTGCTTTCTCACAATTACGGCGTCCCAAGCCGGCTGAGATCCCACATGGTAGGCGATCGCACGGCGGGAGCCAGCCAACGACCTGGATGTAAAAACTAAAGCCTGAAACATGCGCGCTGCTTTGCGGCAGGGCATGGTGAAGTACGCGACAAACGTCAGCCGGGAGTCCATCGTGGACGTGGAGGGCGTGGTCGCGGTGCCGGCAAACCCCGTGGAGTCGTGCACGCAGTCCCAGGTGAGATGAGATGCCCGTCACACATCTGTCAGCTGTGCCATGTGCTGGCCGCAGTCTAGCCGAGTCACGGGCATGTGCCCCGACGCTTTGCGGGCGTCGGTGGCGGCAGGCGATTTCGCGAAGCAGGGATGCACGAGTGCGGCGGCAGAATCCGCACTTGCGGCATCTGCAGCACCTTATATTAGCACCATGGACAGCATCATGCAACTCATGTGACAATTGCTCCAGCACAAAGCACGCCGCCGGCACACAGAGCGTCTGAACTTTTGGTTAACACCGCACTGACGTTCAGACTTGCGCTGCTGCCTCCGCCCTGCAGGTGGAGCTGAAGGTGACGGCGGTCAGGTGCATCCACCGAGCGGCGGCGCTCCCGCTGGAGCTGGCCGACGCCTCGCGGTCGGAGGCGCAGATTGCAGCGGCGCTGGTGCTCCGCTGCGGCATCTGCTTTCTGTGGCTTCGCATACCGGCTTGCGGTGCCGGAACGGCTGCCACTGCGTGGTGGCAGGACTGCATTTTGCTGGCATGCGGCTGTCGACGCGCAGAGTTGTGACGCGTTGTTGGGTGGCGCCCAGGCACACCTTATCACAGCGCTGCAGAGCCGCGCAAACGAATTAAACAGTGCAGACACGCCTGGCACTCAGACCATCGATGAATATGCATGCCATCAACAGCTTTTCCCACGCTGACCCGCAGGCGGCGGGCGAGAAGATGGCGACGGTGAACCGCGACACGCGGCTGGACAACCGGCAGATCGACCTGCGCACGGCTGCCAACCAGGCCATTTTCCGGGTGCAGTCGGGCGTGTCGCAGCTGTTCCGGGAGCTCATGCGGTCGGAGGGCTTTGTGGAGATCCACACACCCAAGCTCATCGGCGGCGCCAGCGAGGGTGCGCTTTTCGGAACCCGCTGAGGGGCGCGGCCACTTTGATAGCCGTGTTCAGCTGTCCGGAGGGTGGTGTTCACGCGGACGGGCCACAGCCCCGTATTGCGCCTGCCTGGCTTGATCCGCTAGGCTGCTGCCACAGCTGGCAACCCTACGAAGGCTTCTGATCATATGCTGCATGGTTGAAAGATGATGGCACTATGCGCATGATGTGCAGGCGGCGCAAACGTGCACCACCTGGACTACATGGGGCAGCCGGTCTGCCTGGCTCGACAGTCACACCATAGCAACCTTCGTTTCAGCCACAGTGAAAAGGCTTTCGAATGCAGGCGGCGCAAGCGTGTTCCACCTGGACTACATGGGGCAGCCGGCGTGCCTGGCGCAGTCGCCGCAGTTCTACAAGCAGACCGCCATCTGCGCCGACATGGGCCGCGTCTTCGAGGTCGGCCCCGTCTTCCGGTGCGCCTTCTGATCCTGCTCACTGGTGGCTGCTGCTCGCGTTGGAAGATCAGCGCCCTTGCCCACTGTTGCCACATGTCTGCAGTATGACAGGGAGTTGCTGATTGCCGCGTAGTAGGTGCGCAAGAGACGGCGTGCCAACAGTCAATCTGCGAATGTACAAATCCAAGTGCCTCGCCCCCTGAAACTTCCAGATTGCCTGCTGCGCGACTGACACCAGGAGCTTGCTGCAACCATTCGATTGGGCTGGGCTTCACGGCTGAATTTTTGTTGTGCAGGGCAGAGAAGTCGTACACGCACCGCCACCTGTGCGAGTTCACGGGGCTGGACTTTGAGATGGAGATCAAGGAGCACTACTTCGAGGTGCTGCGATTGTCTTCCCCCGGAACCTGCATGTGGGAAGGCAACTGCATGTCGAACAGATTGCGGGCCCAAGCGCTCGCGGGGCTCCTCCCCGTTCCCCCAAGTTCCCAGACCATCTTGGGCTCACAAGCTTTTGTTTGCACCTCCAGGTGCTGGACATGATCGACAAGCTGTTCCGCCACATCTTCGAGGGCCTCACCCACTCCTACGGTGCGGCGCCCTGTGGATTGTCAATTACCGCATTTGCCGCGGCGGTTCGCGTGTGATTTGCACTGCACAACGAGCGCTTGTGCTTGCCAGCGAAGACGGCAGCTTGGCTGTGACCGCACGGTCGCAGCGCGTCGCTGGCATCAGGCGAATGCACAGCCGCCCAGCGCGCTGCCGTGCAGGCTGACTTCAGCGGCGGGTCTTGAAACGCGCTCTTGATCGTGGTCCGCTGCAGGCAAGGAGCTGGCGGCGATCAACGCGCAGCACCCCTTCGAGCCGCTGCTGTGGCTGCCGGACACGCTGCGCCTGGAGTTCGCCGAAGGCATCCAGATGCTGAAGGACGCCGGCTATGACGTGCGCTGCTCACCCTTGGAATGTCAAATGCCACATCATCTCAAAGTTGCCAAGATAGCATTGTGAGGGCATTAAAATGCTGCGCGACGACGGCTGCGAGGTGCGCAGCTTGCCATGGGCACTCGAATGCTGCGCAATGTGGGCTGCGAGGTGCGCAGCGTACCAGTCGAGATATCGCATTTCGCAAAATATTTGAGGTATATTCTGAGGGAGTCCAGATGCAGAAGGACGCCGGCTGCAAGGTATGTTGGGCTCCTGAAAACTCCCAAGGAACGGACCACAGGTTCTGGCGGCCAGTGGACGACATGGCCCAATGCCAAGCAAGCATCCCCCCTGCGACTGCCGTGTGAAGCGCGTATCCCGCTGCATGGGAGCCTGCGGCTTCAGACTGACTGGATGGCACTGCAGCCCAGGCTTCTCCGCTCACTGCGTTCTGAGTGTGCGCACGCCGTGTTCATGAAGGCGGACCCTATGGGGGAGGGCCTGGGAACAAACAGAAACAACCTATGTGCATCTTGCCACAAGAATCATCAAAATGGAACATCTTCATCGTGCAGGCGGACCCGATGGGGGACCTGACCACGGAGCTGGAGCGGTCGCTGGGCAAGCTGGTCAGGGAGAAGTACATGACCGACTTCTTCATCCTGCACCGCTACCCCCTCGCCGTGCGCTCCACTGTGCTCGCACCTGCCGTCGCTGTGGCGCGATTGGCCTCACCCTGCACACCGCTTTTCCGCGACGCCGTGCCTCCTGTCCTTTGCCGGCCGCTGTTGCTGCTGCTGCGACACGTCTTCCAGCGATGTCAACGTGTGGCGCGGCGGCGCCTGCTGCAGCTGCCAACCACCTCAAGCGAGCAGCCATGTCAGACAGTCATGTGAGCCACATGACTCGATGCTCATCTCACATGATGAAGTGGCTGCGGCACAGGTGCGGCCATTCTACACGATGCCGTGCCCCGACAACCCGGAGCTCAGCAACTCCTTCGACGTCTTCATCCGCGGCGAGGAGATCATCTCCGGCGCGCAGCGCATCCATGACGCCGACCTCCTTGTGGGTGAGCGCAGTTGCTGCTCCTCACGAAAGAAGCTCCCTCCCGCTCCATTGTCGGTTCTGTCAGTCTCGGCACGACAACTGGAGCTGTCAGCATGGTGTGGAGGTGGCCCCCTCAGAGGTGGCCACTGAGACATAGGTTTGTGACAGAGGTTGTGACAGAGCACATTTGCCTTGCGACGCCAAAAGCGGCTCAGCGTCCGCCCTCAAAACGCCCCAGCGCTGATCCACATCTTTGCTGCGTGCGGCGTGCAGAGCGCGCCAAGGTGCACGAGATCGAGGTGCCGACCATCCAGTCGTACATCGACGCCTTCAAGTACGGCTGCGCGCCGCACGGCGGCATCGGCGTCGGCCTGGAGCGTGTCGTCATGCTCTTCTGCGCCCTCGGCAACATCCGCCTCACCTCCATGTACGCCCCTCCTTCACGCACTTGGATTGCGCGGAAACCTCTTGTGGCCACCGAGCTGTTTGCGTCTGTTGCCTACAAAAGAGATTCGGCACCTGTTGGTCTGTGGGGTCATGATGCGCTTGGGCTGGCGGTCCATAGCTAGGGAGGCACAGCGGAATGTTTGCGCGCTGATTGTCGAGGGCGCTACTCCCGATCACGAGAGCACAGTGGCCTGTTTGCACCAGCTGCATTAACAATGTGCCTTGTGTGTGTCAAGCTTTGCCTGAGTGCCTGGACACATTGCTGTGCGCAGGTTCCCGCGTGACCCCAAGCGCCTCCAACCTTGAAGGACATGCCCTTGGATTGCCACACTCCGGTCGACGTGGGGCGCAATTGAAGTTAACCTTCAGTCAGCTAGATAGTGTTGCCGAGGCTTGGCTGATTGGCGATGAGGCGCGGCCAAGATACAGTTTGAATAGGCTATGTATGTATTGCACAAACTGAGGCACAAAGTACATCGTCGGTCGACCCAAACTGACTTAAAACTTGAGTTCAATTCGCATTGATGCCGAGTCCTGTCCCGCATGCAGCACGCACTGGATGCCTCCCCCCACAACGTGAAATGGGCATGCTGCATGCCAACGTCAAGACAATGCCTAGCATAGTCAAGCTCCCCTGGTGCGTTGCGGCCTGTCCTGTGCCACATGCTGGTCCCTCCTGGTTGTCCGCAGGCTGACGCCGCAATGATGCCATACTGGGTCCTCGTCAGTTTTTGCAAGCGTTGTGGCAGTTGGACCAGCGCAGCGCGTCCGTCCCTCGGCAGCCGTCGACTGTTTTCCCCCTCAACAGCTGCCGATGCCGAGCTGGCATCGGCGGAAGCCGGCCTTCTTCCCCAGCGCTATGGCCCCTCTCGGTGGCTTTTGCCCCTCAGCTGGCTGCCCTCCGTCTCAGTGGCTGCCGATGCCGAGGTGGAAGCGGCGGAAGCCGGCCTCGTTGAAGGCGTACTCCAGGCGCAGGGGGCCCACGGGGGAGTCCACGCGCACGCCGGCGCCGTATCCGTAGCCGGTGCCGGGCTTGCCGCGCGCCCCTGCCGGGTCGCCCGTCACGCTCATGCCGCTGTTCATGTCCGTGCCGTAGTCGCAGAAGAGCGTGCCCTGCGTACGCAACGGGCAGAGTCGAACCTGTAATTTCCCCCGCTTTCCAGTCCAAGCACAATTCCGGTTTCCGCAAGGTCCAGAGTCTCGGCAATGTGGAGACATTCCTGCAAACAGCAATGCCGGCACCCTGCTCGGATGGGCTTGAGAGCGGGAGGAGGCAGTCGGCAGTGCCAAAAGGTAGATGAGCGAAACGCAAATCAGACTGCGACGTCAAAACCCAGCACCTGGATGGGCTTGAAGAGCGGATCGTGGAACTTGGCAATGCCGCCAATGCACTTGTCACCCATAGAATGATTGTCATCATTTCATAATGAGTGAGCTGCACCTGGATGGGCTTGAAGAGCGGGAAGTGGAACTCGGCGGTGCCGGCGGCGTAGTTGCGGCCGGAGCCGACGCCGCCCTCGCTGTAGCCGCGCACGCTGTTGGTGCCGCCTATGGGGAACGCCTCATACGGTGGCAGGTCCCCCACTATCATGCCGCCTGCAGACAAAACACAAATTGAATAAAGTTTGAATTTGGAAGCCTCCCACTACCGGTATCATGCCCCCCTCAGAGCCGCACAAACACAACTGCAAGGTCACACATATTTGGAGTGTCCACTCAATACAATAAGGAAGATGTGGAGGGGACTCTGTGTGGACAAACCGATGTTGAACCGCTTCCAGCAGCGCATCTGTAGCAATGCCCCAGCGCCAAGTACAGCTGCACTCCATTTTGACTGGAGGACCATATACAAGAGGGAACTGCCGGGGCCGGCAGGCGGCGCACCCTTGCCGCACAGCAGCAGCCGGTAGCCTTTACGGCCGAGCGGCAGCGTGTGCTCGGCGCGTGCGCGGAAACGGTTGAAGTTGAGCCAGTTGGCGCGCAGCGGCAGCGCCTGCTCCATTGACACCACTGCCTGCGTGTCGCCACCGCCCTGGCCCCGCCCCCTGTGCCCGGCAGCCCTGTTCAGTTTTGATGATTGCTACATGTGCCTCCACTGCCCGACGGCGAGCGCGTGGTGTTGCAGGTCGCCTGTGCCACGTCAGGCGAGCTGTCACTTCACGAGCATCTGGACTCTTGGCTCGACAATAGGCAGGAGAAGGGAAAAAATCCCAGTCAGCACGCGTGAGTCGACAGCGGGCAGGAGGGCAAGGACCATGGTGTCGGAGTCGCCGCCGCTGAAGGTCGTTTTCTTGACATTTCTTAGTCGGTGTCCTTGAGCCTCTAAGATGATGTAGTTGGGGCATATATCAATATGAGTGTAGTTGGGTCATGTGTCAAAGTAACTAAATCGAGAGGAGCGCGCACGAGTAGACGGCGCGCAGGAGGGCGAGGGCCATGGTGTCGGAGTCGCCGCCGCTGAAGGTGAGGGGGCTGCCGTACACGTCCTGCTGCAGCGCGCGCCCGTGCTCGTCCAGGCACTTTGCGCGCTGCCAGTTCACGCCCAGCGTGCCCGCCCACCCTGCAGCACAATGGAACCCATCAGCCTCGATTCCACATCGGCTCGCATTTGCCGTCAGGACCCAGCTCGAATCGTCGGGCCTTGCTCGAGGGATGGGCAGTGTCGGCTGCATCAAGCGCTGCCAGGACGCAGCTGCCAACAAACTGCCAGGACATGTTGGCGGTACACCTATGCACACCTGCTGCCAGGGGTGCGGCGTACTCGACGCCGGCGAGGAGGCACGCGAGGAAAGGCCATGACAGACTACTCACGAAGGAGATGAAGCAAGGAGCAATAAGAAAGGTAAAGGAGAAAGGATCGACCTTGAGCCAGGGGGCGGCCGTACTCGACGCCGCCGAGGAGGCGCGCGACAATGACATTGCCGTCGGCGCAGGCGTCCGCGGCTGCCGCGCCGTCGGCGCCGCCAACCTCAGGCCGCTGCTCCGGCTCGTCCGGCACGCGCCCATGGATCGCGTTGCCGCTCGTCCGTGTGTTCTGCGGCAAGTTGCAAACAAAGGGGGCTCTGCCACAAACCCAGGGATCAACTCACAGATGTTGCAGAGGAAGGACATGATGACGCTGCGGCTAGGCAGAGCCCAGTGCAGGGACTGATGCGCCTGGCCCTTGCCAGCATTGCCGCCCCTGCCACAAGACAGCGACAGTGCCTGGCACAACCCCCAGCAAGCCTCAAGGTCAAGAGCCGCCAACGAGAGTGCAGTCAAGATGGAGTGTCATGCACAGGGGCGCGCCTGGAAGTTGATGGTGCGGCTGGTGCGGTGTGCATCGCCGCCCACCCACGGGTCCGTGTGCGATATCCGGAACAGGCTGTCCACCTGCCGCCATGACATCACATGTTTTGTTACACACGTCCTTCAGACATTTCCTTCAAATCCTGCGTCTGCGGAGGCGGAGTGTGCAGACATCCGACAGCCTTCAACACTCCACTACATGAGCCGCCTTCTGCATCCGCTAAGTTCTGGCTGCAGGCATGCAGTGCAGATGCCGGTCCCATCTTCTAAGCTCCGTGCCGGATGATCAGAGATTTCAAAGCTGGGTAAAATCTCCACATCCACCTGGCCGAGCTCGACGGTGGCGGCCAGCTTCTGGTTGAGGCCGAACAGGTTGCGCTGGCTGTAGGAGAAGGACCCGATGAAGCCGGGCATCGCCCCGTCCGCGTGCCCCTGCGCTCAGGGTGACGCCGACCTTGAACAAGTCAGCCCAGTCCTGTGTCACGGACAGGGACGTGCTGCTGAGACAGCGACGTGGACCTGCACCATTATTGAGCCTCGTCTGAAGGCACCTTGCCATGTCATCCGGGCAGTGAAGTTTGCAACACCGGTCTGGAGCGCTCACCTGTGCGGAGATGCCGCCACCCGCGCTGAGGCCGCCCGTCTTCCGCTCCACGATGTTCAGCGTCAGGTCCATCTGCGGGGACGACGCAAACACACATGTGGCAGGCGTTTCCACGTCGGAGAGCAGCCTGCGTGGCGCAGGTGAGGCCGCAGCCGTTGTCCTAGCAGCCTGCAGACGAGATGCTTGTCCTTGCACTCCAGAAGCTGCTGCAGTGATCTTGAACCCTGGATCAGTGAGTGGTCTTCTCAGATTGAGGAGTCAATGAACCAGACACAGTTTCCGCTGCACCTTTGGCGCGTCGGCAGTCGAGTCCTCGGCCGGCGACGGCAGGATGTTGACGTCGTCAAAGAGGCCCATGCTGTACACGCTCTCGATGTCCGCCTGCGCCTGCTTCATGTTGTACACCTGCGCACCCAGCGCAACGCTGCGTCTGCCAGCGCAATCGTCAACAGGCCATGCAAAAGGTCTTCTCTTACCAGGCTACGCTGCCAAGGGCCGGACCTTGAGGGGCACCGCCGCCAGCACCGCTGTCCCAGCCACGCCGGCAGCAGTTGCAGTCGAGTGCAGTTCTGCTCGCTCAGTGCCAGGTTGTGCAGCGCACCTGGCCGGGGCGGGTGGTCATCTGGCGCAGGATGATGTCAGGGCGGGTGGCGCCCTCCTCGCGACCCTCCCCCGTCTCCCGGTCCACAAAGCGCAGGCTGACGCGCCCCACCGTCATCTCCTTCAGCTTCACCGCCACTATGCCCCCCTCCATGTCCACCTTGGTCACCTGCGGGCGCAGACATGGAATGAGGTGAGGCGAGGCGTGCATAGATCCCGAGGCGCGTCACCGGCCGTGTCTTGGGCTGTGCATTGGGCGCCCGCACAAAGAAGCGCGTGTCAGGCTGCACATGGGAGGAGGTACACGAGGCATTGCACGCATTGACTCGCAGGAATGAAGAAGGCCAGGATTGCTTCGGAGGGCAGTTTGCATGGGGGACCAACCGATGTTCACCTGCCCAAAGACGCCGCGGTCCTCGTACCTGCAGTCCAGCACATACAAGAGTTCTTGACAGGCCCACTATTCACGCCTTGTGCAAGAGCACCATCAATGAGCACAATACGAATTCCGGACGAGCCTGCTCATGTCACCGCTGGTTTCTGAAAAGTTTACAAATCCAGCAGCGTGCGCACCAGGAGTTGAGCTTGCCGAGCGCCTTCTGGAAGTCGCGGAAGTTGAGGGTTCGGCCGTACTGCTCCGAAAACGCCTCCTCCACCACCGCCTGCGGCAGCACGTTGGCGCCTGACGACACCACCCCCCGCAGCTCCGGGTTCGCCTCCAGCTGCGTGAAGTTCGATTATCACATCTCGTTTCCAGGTGCCTATCACATGGCAATGTTCACCGGCAGAGATTCGTCGCCCGAGACACCAACCCCCTCAGCTCGGGGTTTGCCTCCAGCTGAGTGCCGGGGAATGCCATGTTTGCAGTTGACAAGGAAGATACAAGGAACATCACAGAGCTCCTTGGTCTGGTGCGGACTCCCCTCCAGCTGCGTTTGAAATTCACTTTCCAACTTCAACTGTAACAGTCGAGAAACGCCCTGGTCAGAGCACGATCTCTGCTATACGATGAGCTTGACGCCGCAGCGCATGTCCTCCGGCGTCGGCGTGGCCCTGAAACAAATGAAACAAAGCAGAAGCGATGACGGAAAGAGATGACATAAGAAGCCCACCTCGATGATGAACTTGACGCCGTCGCGCGTATCACCGGCGTCGGCGTCGATTGGAGAGATACGTTCGAACAAAACTATCGATGAAAGAAAAGGAAATACCTCGATAATGAGCTTGACGCCGTCGCGGGTGTCCTCCGGCGTCGGCGTCGCCTTGGAGAAGTAGCCCAGGTCGAACACGTGGTGCATGTCCGCCTTGACCTCCTTCAGTGTGTAGGCGAAGTTGGGCTTCATGCTGAGCGCCGCCTCCGCCGCCTTTCTGAGCTCGCCATCCACGCCCCGGATTTCCAGCTGCAGTGCAGAATAAATCTCTGCTTGATATGCTTTTCTTCTTGACATTCTGTTGCACATGCTGTTGGATATGGTGAGCTTCTCGTTCGTGACTGGCAGAGCTGGCGCCAGCGTGGCGTCATCGGCTGCATGATGGCTGCGTAATCATAGCTGGCCGGCAGTGCATGCGAGTGCCTGCCTTGCGCAAAGATTGCGGAACAGCAGCCACCCCGGCCCGGCGCACAGGCCGTCGGTACCTCTCGGCAGCCGAGCAAAGCAGCAGCAGCATGGGCAGTCAGGCACGTGATCCGCCATTGGCTCACGCATCAAGGCCACGCCTGGCTTTCAGAGTTTCACAATCTTTTGTAAAGCCCCTGCACCTCGCTAATGAGGATGCGCTCCTCTGCCGCCATCGGGTCCTCCTCCTCGGGGGTTTGCCGGCCGGCCTCCGCGGCCTCGGCCTTGCCAGCCGCCTCTGCGGTGCTGCCAAATATCTGCTGCACGCCGCGGCCGCGGTACCTGCAGACAAAACGAACAACGTTTCGATCGATCATCACAACCAGACTTTCAGTCAAAGCCTGTTTGTTCTGTGCTTGTCACGACCGTCTTCAAACACCTGACCGTGCCGGCATCCCGCGGCTGCTGCCGCTGGCGCAGCATCATGGCGCTCAGCGAAGCCAGCGCCGGCGCCGGCTGCCTGTGCCGGAAACTATGTTCCGAGTCGTCGGCGGCTGAGAAGCCGTGCTGCAGTCGTTGCACCGCCTCCCTGGCGCTTTCTAGCGCCTGCGTCGGCGCACGCGCTGCGCTGCCGAGCTGCTGCCACACGAGCTGCCATGCCTGGTCTAGCGGCTTGCCCGCCGGCTGCTGATCGGCGCAGCTGCCGGTCTTCTGTGACCTCGGCTGGGGCCACCCGTGCCGGAACATGTCAACACCTCAAAGGCAAGAAACTCCGACACTTGCTTGTGGGATGGCTGCTGGCGATTCTTCAAGAAGTGGCAGTGGCAGCGCAGCGGTCAGGCACGCTGCTTGACTGGAGAAGTGCTGCAGATGTTTCAAAGGCTGTGGAACAGCGCTGAGGTGTCCGCGAACAATGCCGACAAAGCCCTGATCTGCCGGAGGTGCTATCGTGCAAAACCAGAGCCAAGTGCCCAGCCAGGTGCAGTTCGCTGTTTCCTCTGTGCGAATATCATCTGCTTACTCGTTCTGAGTGTCTGGCAAGTCGGGGCGACCATGATGGCAGCCAAGGTGCTGTTTGCACACAGCTTCTGCCTCTGCCTTTATCTTTGCGCGTTGCCTCGAGCGGAGGCCTGGCGAGAGGAGTTGGGATGCGATGGTGAGATCGCCTGGGTTTGTGTACAAATCCGAGATGCATGGCTGACCGCGAACAGTATGCTTGTCCTGTTGCGCGCCTGCCGCACACTGCAACCACCATTGACACGGCGATGTTACATGGTGCAGACTGTCACGTCATCATAGACTTCTTGCAAAAGGAGCTGAAACAAGATCCGCAGCGTGCAGAACACGAGCTCGCAGGAAACGTGAGGTGAGTGGGGTACAGCGTCATGCCGCACGTCGCTTACGCCTTTTCAGTGAACGCAGGCGATGGTGACAACAGCTCGATGTAACACGCAGGCGACGTAGGAGAATGATGCATTCGTTCAGCGAGCCAGAGATTTTCAGGGCGCTCGATGGCGTTTGTCAAGAGGTGCGCCACCACGATGTTGGGGGCATGTTTCAAGTGCAGGCAAACGCCCTGTGAACATGGCCGATTGTTACTCTCCCTGGCGTGCAGATCACGTCGGCTTCGTCAGGAAAGGCCTCGTGGTTCGCGGCGCCATGCCACAGGTCAATACTTCTGTGGTCAGTTACATTCTTCGACATGCTGCACAGTTTCCCGCAGTCAGAGGACACGCAACATTCAACCTGCAGCCTTGTGACACGTCCTGCAACCACATCCTGCAGGCTTGTGAAGCAGCATCGGAGCGCACTTGAAAACCACATCTTTGCCGAGGGCATCGACAACCTCCGCCGCGTGTTCTGCAACGAGCTCACAGATCTGTGCAGACCGCACGATCTGCACGACCATGGGGAGCTGTGAGGCGGCTGCCGCAGAGCCGCCGAAATGACCAGCTGCCGTCGGTAGTCTTCGCTTCATGAACGCAGTGTCACATGAACTGGCTCTTTTTGTAGCCGAAGTGCCGCGTGGCTACTGGCTGGGCTTGCAGCAGGTGCGCCTTCATCATCGCTTCGCGCTCTGCCCCACGCCGCCTGGCGACCGCGTCCTGCTGCTGCTCCTGCCGCTGCTCTTCGTTCTGCTTGGCTTCCTTCCAGTCGATTTGCGCCTGCATGGATGCCCATGTATCCTTAGCGGCGTCCCAGCAGCATCTGTGAACCTCGGTGCTATGTTGCACAGATCGTGCGGCGCTGGGCGTCGACAGTCTGGAGGCTGTGGCCCCTTGAAGAGGCTATCACAAAGTGCAATCGCGCGGCACCGGAGGCAACTGTGGCATCCTTGCATCCATCAGTAGATCTAAGCACCTGGACGGTGGCCCAGTGCTGCCGCTCCTGCTCTTGAGCTTGCGTCCTGCGCTCTGCAGCATCGCGAGCCGCTGCTGCGTCGCGCTGTGCGGTGTCCTCGAACTCCTGCCGTTCACGCTGACCCTGTCGTGCCCTGTCAAATGGACCACATTTCTTTTCTTCCAGTTTGGAGTCCAATTGTAATTGCTGCATATATATTTCGCTGTCAGTGTGCTCCGATGACAGGGATGCCGCATGCCAGGCCCTTAATCAATGCGGCACACTGGTTAGGTACCTGGACATTGCACGCTCCTCGATCTGCATCCTCTGGAAAGCCTGGACCTCCTCTGCCAGCCTACGGCGAGCGGCTTCCGCCGTCGCCACTGCCGCATCCTGCTTTGCCGTCTGCTGCATTTCCTCTTGCTGGAGCTGCTGGTAAGCAAGTTCAGCAGCTTGGCGCTGCCTCTCAAGTTGTTCCTCCAGCTGCTGCCTGTCGTTGAGGTACAACACTTTTTGATATAATGACGCCTGCTTTTATTCCAGCAGATTTGCGGGGTGATGCAGACCCCATGCTGCGCATAGCTCCAAGGTGGCAGACATTGCTACACAGCGCACACATCCCCATCAGCGCCATACCTGTATCGAATTTCCTGCACGCAGGCCTGTTGCCGCTTGCCTTGCTCTGTGGCAGACTGCGCCGCTTCCCGCTGCAGCGCCTGTGTCAGGTCAGCAATTTCCGCATTTCGCTCCCGCGCTGCCTCCGCCGCAACATCCGCCAGCCGCTGCCTGCAGTATGCAACATGATCCATTGCAAACACCCACCTAGTGCATGGTGGCATGACCGCAGGGAGACTCGAATCATGGGGCCAAGGCGGAGGGCACGCCCAGCGACTTGCCTTTCTTCATGTAGAGCCGCAGCCCTTCGCTCCGCCTGCGTCAGCTGTGCCTCCCTGGCTCGCTGTTGCTCGGCGATTGTGTCCTGTCGCTGCTGCTGGCGCAGCGCCGCTGCCTCCTGCAGCGGCACAAGCACAGTCAGCACAGGCAGTCTCTGTGCTTTGTGACTTCACAGCATGGGAACAGCCAGAGCAAACCATTCAGCGTGCCTGCATGTGGTCAAGCTGCCGCTGCAGCTTCAAATTCTCCCGCTGCTGTATTTCGCGCTCGAGCTCCTCCGCATGAGCCAGCGTCTGTGCATCGCGCTGCGCTCTTGCTGCCAGCAGCCTGGACGAGTATTCGCAAGTCTCAGAGGGTTGAATTATGGCATCGATGCATTGCTCAGTCAATGCTCTGCCGATGCCCGTCCCAATCATGAGCGCATATCAAACTGCAGGTTCCACCTGCATTCCTGCTCTGACAGTGATGCCATCTCCACCTCGCTCCAGTGCCGCATGTCTGCTGCTTGCTGCGTCTGGCATGCCCTGGCCTTGGCCCGCTGCAGAGGCAGCGAGGTGGAGTGGCGTTGCCATCATTATGGCCGTCATGAACATACACAGCAAAGTAGCTGAGATTGAGGCCTTGTGCATGCACTCAGGCTGCGATGATGCTGCACCAACCTGTTGTTCCTGTTCCGCTGCGACGGCGCGGTGCAGCTGTGCCTCCTCTAGGTCCCGCAACACCTCTGAATCACGCGCGTATCTCTCAAGATCCTTGTCCTCAGCAAACTGCAAATCAGCATTGCGCATCTGATGTCGATTGTGGTGACGTGAGATACGTGACATGGCGCCTTCATCGTGAATGCCATGCCAGACGACGTCGCAATTATGCGCGCGGTCTCAAAAGTGCGGACCTGTGCGCGTCGCGCATCGCGTGCGCTCGCCCGTGCTCGCGCCTGGTCTAGCATATCCTGCCGGCGGGTGGCCGCCAGTGCCAGCGGCGGCTGCCCAAGCTGCTGCCGCAGCTGCTCGGTTTCCTGCGCCAGCTTAGCGGCCAAGCACTGGCGCCGCTGCTGCAACGCCTCTTCGGCGGAGCAGTCGTGCTGAGTCTGCCCGCGCTGCGCGCTGGCTGCTTGGGCCTTGTACCTGCTGCTGGCCTCCCATGTGGCTTCATGCCGCAGCCGATGGTCGGTCTGCACCCGCTGCGCGAGGTTCGCTGCCTGAAATTCCTGCTGCCGATTTTTGGCCTCTCTAGCGGTTCTTGACTGCCAGCCTGACATCCTGATCCCTTTTCTTGAATGGTCACCGTGTGTTGCCGTCTGATACGCAAGCGTGTTGCTGCTGCGACTGACGAGGTTCCGGAGGTCAGGGGCGCGCTTTTGTGCACGGCCCATCGGCGCCCATGATGAAAGTCTTGCCCAGGTGCAATGTGAGATGAATAAATCTAATACTTTTGAAGCGTCGATGGCGCACGTACACGGTCAGTCGCGCCGCGCAGCGTCTCGCCGTGTCGAAGACAACGTAACTCCTGTCGGAGAATCGAGAGTCCCCGCTAGCCCGAGTTCGAGATCTGAACTTGCACCTGCTAGTACTTGCGCTTCCTGCTTCAGTTCTCCCCGACTTTCCCACAAACTGCTTGATACAACGATTGGTGAAGCTCAGCCCGTGAGCCCGACATTGGCCGTGCACACACCATCCTGCAGCACTTCACCAAAAGTCCGTGCACAGAACTTTGCAGTCGCAACTCGTCAAAGCTACAGCAGCGTGGTCCCACGCATCTGGTTTGCATTGAGCAGAGATACAGGCACTGCTAACTGTCATTGAGCGAGCTCGCGTGGCCTCTGCGAATTCAAACCTGTCCTCTGCGGATTCAAACTGCTGGCATGTCCCTCCTTCTGGCACACAGACAGCAGTTTTGAAGCTCGATAGCAGATGTCCAGCACATGCTCCATCTGCCTTGCTACCACCGCAGACAATGGCAAGCCATGGGTCACTCTCTCGCACTGTGGGCATACGTTCCATGCGGAGTGTTTGGAGCAAGCGCGCTGCCACAGCCAGAGATGCCCAAACTGCCGGGTGCCCAGTCTTTCAGCTTCGTCTAGTTGACACAAAAGCTCATTCTCATCACTCCAAGCGCAGAGAAACCAAATGCATCTTGCAGCACTCAGCCAGCATTGGGCACTCAGTAATGCCGGTGTGCCGCCGCAGGCACGGATATACGACAACGAGACGGACAGGGACAGAACGACGCTCAAGAAGAATCTGCCGATTCAGATCCATCTCGACGTGACCGGGTCTCAGCCCTGCGGCGACTCCTCCCAGCTGCCGCTCAGCCAAGAGGCAGATCAGCACAGACAGGAGGTATAGCGCACACAACTGGTCTGCCTCTGGTCCAGAGCGCGCCTGTGCATCTGCCACGCTGTCGTGAAGACTGTAAATGGAGCATCCCTCGCAGCTCTGGCATCTTTCACAACCAAGCAAGACTCATCGTCTTGGGAGCCACGTCGAATTCTTAGCCACACCACTCGCAGCGTACCGGTTTTTCTGACAACGCATGCGGTGTGGCTCGCAGCTTGCGGCGGCGCGGCGAAAATGCTGGCAGCTGGAGGAGTCTCTGGACCAGGCGGAAGCGACGAGGCTGACGGAGCTGCAGCACTTGAACTCGACACTTGCAGAGTGAGCACTGACACAGCACAGTCTACTAATGTATAAGCAAAGCTGGGGAGGAAAGAGCAGCACGCGGCATGACACGCCGCAACCAATTGCGCCTGCAGATTTGGCACGGTGATCGTCTGTTGCGTATACTTGCTGGGTCCATCGTCGTGCCGTTCACGAGAGGACATGTTCATGTAGCGGCTTCTGGCGAGTATGTCATTCGTGTTGCATGCAGGGCGAGGGCGGCAGCGCAAGCGGGCGAGGCACAGCTGGCAGTGGCGCGGAAGGAGGCTCTGCAGCAGAAGCGCAGCCTGCAACAGCAGCTCAAAGACGAGGTGAATCTCCGTACTGGTTCAAGGGTGGGAGCCTGCATACGCATGTGACCAACAACACGTCACTGCTCAGCAGGCACTTGCCGCTCCCTGCAGATGTTACTTCTGGACACGCTGAACTCGACAGCGCAGCAAATCATTGCGACAACAGCTTGCGGCACAAGTGACGTCGCTTGCACAGGGTGCTAATGAGAGGCTGGCACCGCATGCGTGCGCAGCGGTCGGAGCGGCAGACGGCGCAGACGCGCGTCGAGAGCCTGCAGGCGCAGCTGGACCGGCAGCTGCTGCTCAGCGACGGCGGAATTCCGCGGGAGGACCTGCTGCGCATCGCGGGGCGCCATGCCCAGGTTTGGGCATGAGTGAGATGGGGCCTGCGCTCATGAAGGCATCCTTGACATGAGATGAACGACATCTGATGTTGGCTGCCAAATCGATTTGGTGCACACATGATTGTGGTGCTTATGCTGTGACGTGGCAGCACATTGCCGACCCAGCAATGAAGTCTTAGCAATGAAATCGCATTGGGCATGCATGCTTGATGCGATTCACTGGTTTGACATGTTGTCGCTGCGGAGTGCTGCAGGGGGGCCAGGTGCAGATCTTCGTGGACGCAATGCAGCGGCGGCAGGACCTCAACAATAAACTGATGACGGATCGGCAGCGGGACGCGATGCGGTGGGAGCAGCAGCACTCGAGGGACGAGGCGCGCATCGCGGACAGGGATACGGAGATCGCCCAGCTCAAGGTGGCTCCCCGGCAAACTCGTCTTTCTGCTTTCATACGGCTCCACTCATCCGCGGGCCAAAGTAATTTTCAGCGAGTATGGCGCACAGCCGCTCGAGTCTCCGGGAGCAGTCGAGCCTCTAAGGTGAGAAGTGCAGCAACCCAGAGCCTGAGTGAGGCGTTCATGCGGTGAATCATGCAACTCCGCCTGCCATCATAATGGTGCACGTGCCTCCCGCATTGCAGAGGCAGCTACAGGCGGAGGCGGAGGTGAGGGCCGCAGCCGAGCAGCGCGCAGCGGATGCAGAGCAGCGGGCGGCGGACGCTGCTTCGAACCGGCAGTCTGCGTCACATCGGGCTTCCCAGGGTCCTGGTGGGTTTTTCCATGCCGTCCACGCGTGTGCAGCAATAATGGCAACAGAGCGTCTTCGTGACGCATCGCGAGCATGTGTCCTGCACTGCGCGGGTCAGTGCTGCAGCGATCTGAAGTATGTCGTGGAACACCAAGACGAGGCCTCCACGTGGTTGCAGGTGCAGCCGAGCCGGCGCGACCAGACTCTAGCAGGCATGGCAGCGGCGTCGCTGGCGATCCAGGTAAGCATCTCGAGCGGCCAAGGATGCAAGGAGTGGCTGGCGGCCGCTCACCCTGGTACCTGCTGCATGGGCAAGCATTCTGCTGCGAGTGTTCTGCGATCTCAGGCCGCTGCTAACAGCATCCACGCCTGCCCATTTTCGGTGGGGTCGTGCAAGCTCCCCAGCTGCGAATGATCGATGTCGCAGCACAGCCGGACCCCACCTGATAATATTGCAACAGCAGGTACAGGATGCGGAGGACTTTCTCGGCCTGGAGGCAGCAATCTGGTGCCCCTTTTCGCTTTGATTCATCCATCCGTTCAAGCTGTGTTGCCGTACCGCAGTTGCACAGCAGGCAGCGAGCAGGGACAGCTGCCTCGTCCTGGAGGGGAGCCATGTGGTTTCCTTTTCCGTTTGCTCCACTTCGTCCTTCCTTATCAACGTTTCAGGCCTGTTTCGTCCTGCCGCAGGTGCGCGGCAGGCAGGGGACGAGGACGAATTTAATCGACCTGGAGGGGGCAAAGCGTTTCCTATCCCCTTTCACGCATCATTCTTGCTTGGTTGAGCAGTTGAAATTGTCTTGTCATGCTGCAGGCGCGCAGCAGGCAGGAGACGAGGACGATTTCCTCGACCTGGAGGGGGAGGTGGAGGGTGAGGAGGCGGCGCGGCCGCCGCTGCGGGCGGTGGCCGCCGGCAGCCAGTTCCCCCACCTGCCCGGCCCAGCCTCCTTCCTGGTGAGCCCCTTGTGCATGGCATGTGTCCCATATATATATCCCATGCGTGGCACAGAGCACGCCTGCCGACTCAAGCCCTGACCTCCCCTCGGCACAAGGATCCTGCCAGCACGCATGTGTGCATCATTGATGCCTCCGACAGCTGCTGCAAGACCTGCAACGGCTGTCTTTCCACAACCTGCAGAATGCGGGCGGGCCGGGGTCGTTCTTGGGCTGCGTGGCGCCGCGCATGTCGGAGCCCAGCTTCATGCGCGGCAGCACCTGCACCTCCTCCAGCGGCGCCTTCATCCGCGAGGTGAGGCTCCTGCCTCTTGAGTGGATATATTTTTTCGGGCTTCTCAAGTCCTGGACCTCATACCGCGGTAGGTGCTGCCGCCACAAGAACTAGTACGGTCATGGGCGCCTCTTTCTGAAGTTCCTGCTGCTGCATGCTGATGCGGCATGTGATTTCTGTGCTGTTGTCTCATGGTTCAGTGCTGCGGCAGGGGCCGGACGGACGCGGGGGCCGCGTGAAGGTGCTGGGCGCCGCAAACCATGTGCGGGGCGCTGACCCCTGTGCCGTCTGCCGATCAGCTGTGTGCCTCCAGCTACGCTGATGCAAGGAGTTGTGCAAAGAGAAACGCAGACGACTCGTCCTGCTTCCAATTGCTTGCTTCAGCTGCTTACTAGCATCGCCACACATTCTGCCGCACTGTATTTGGGGGCAAGCCATGTCTTGCCAAGCATGCTGCATGAACATCACTGCCGGTAAGCAGGTGCGGCCCTTCTCGGCGCCGCCGACGAAACGGCCAGCGTTCCAGGCGCCGCCAATCAAGCGGCGCAAGGGGCCCAGCAGCCGCGGCGGCCAGGCAATGACCATCGATATGTTCATGGAGAAGGAGGACGACAGCAGCCGGCAGTCCCGATGAGCGCAACTGTTCACGATTGCGCTCACCCTAGCTGTGGCTGCTCGATGTCATCGCCACCAGTGTATCTTATGTCTGCTAGATCTAGGCATGCAGTTTCAAGGGTTAGCTCTAGTGCAGTCGTTCTCGGTTGTGTTTTGGGGCCAAGTAGGATGGCCACGATCTGTCAACGCTTGGGCAGCGCAACAAACAGTCGCTGCTACCATGTGATTTGCCGTGTGCACAAATATCACTGCTCTAGAGAAGTGACTGACTACGTTCGGACGTCAGACTTCATAATTGCTCTCCTTGCGCACATGCTACAGCATGGCAAATGGCATGCCAAGTGCCCAGCACGGGCTTCTGCGTTCAGGGATCTTCCACGATGCGTATGCCCTGGTTCTGCCACTTGGGCGCGGCCGCCTGGCTGCCGTCCCGCTGCTCGCGTTCCAGCGCCGCCTTCTTCTGCGCCAGCTCCACCTATGTGCAGGCGGAAACGTCAGATCAACGCAACATTTGATTCAATTCCAAGTCTGCTGCATCCAAGCCAGCGGGGGCGGTGAAGCAAGGAAGATGATCCGCTCCTTGGTGTGGGTTATGGAGCTTCTGCCAGGCCCCGTTCGCGGCCATGCGCTGCCCTCGGCGCAGCGGACCAGGCAGGGTCCGCTCTCATGGCGTGAAACCCTGAGAATTCCACGTACACCGCTAGATGAAAACCCTACGACGAGGTTCATCCTTGAAACCCCTACCGCACCTTGCGCTGGTTTTCCAGCAGGATGCGCTCGAGGTCGTCCGCCTTGCGCCGGCGCTCCTCCTGCTGAGCGCGTTTCCGTGCAAGCAGCGCCCGCCGCTCCGCTTCCAGCTGCCTTGTCACCTTCTCCTCCAGCGCCGCCCGCTCCTCCTGCAGAAGCCCAAGTGACTTCTATCGGATGGGCTGAATTTGTGCCGTTGAATTTGCGTCGCGATTTGGATTTGCACCCACTGCTCTGCTTCCAGCTGCGTCGTCAGCTTCTCCTCCAGCGCCGCCCGCTCCTCCTGCGGCTGGGCTGCCTAGTTTTTCATATAGGGCTAGGGAAACGGATGCCCTCTGACGGCGCCCACCGCGATTGATTATTCCTTCCTTCCTTCCTTCCTCCTGCGGTCAACCGAGGCCAATCAGGTGATGCCATGCTTCAGAGATATGTTGCTTGTAGCCGAAGGTCCAGACTGGCAGCGGCGGTTGACCTGCAATTGGACTGCACAGTGCCACCACCTGGTGCTCCCTGTTCGCAAGAAAGACCAGCTTCGCATGGCTGAAGGGACCCTGTCTGCAGGTGCGCTGCCGCGCGGCACATTCATCTTGGTGTTGCACAACAGCAGCAGCAGTGGCAATCACGAACTTAAGATTGAAGCTGTGGGCACCTGTAGTCGCTGCTGAATTTTGACAGCCACCTCAGGCGACGCCATTGCAGCCTCCACCCGCACCCGCACCGTCTCTGCGATCTCCGCCGTCATTTTGGCCTCCTCATTCGCGGCTGCCTGCTCCTCCTGCTGGCGCCGCGCGTCCGCTTGCCTGGCATCTGCTATCCTGGAGAACAGGGCATAGATGGAGCTGTGAGTACTGCGCTGCGGCACCCTCTAAAAGAGGTGACACGTGCCAGAAACGTTGCACGGTCACGATTCTGATGCAAGCGGGAATGCGGATGTCACCTGGCCTCCTCATTTGCCGAGCTTTCTGCGTCGTCCCGATGCTTTCGAAAATGCCTGCGACCGCGCAGGGCGCTGGTCATACGTTGTTCATTGTTCGTTGTTCGTCATTGTTGAGGCGGAAAACAGCTGGAACATCATGGAGGCTGGAACACGAACTTGAAACACTACCTCTGCACATGCTTCACCGCCCGCACAGCAACCAGCGGCGATGCATCCGCTGGGGCACGCCGCCGCGCTGGGCTGGCGCTTCTGCTGCGGCTGCGGCTGCGGCTGGAGCTGAGGTCACTGCTGCCGCTGCTGGTTCTGGACCTGCTCCGCCGCCTACAAAATTATTCACAGGGTTCAGCCCCTGCCTGAAAAAGATGTAGCGCTTGGCATGACGCGGCATGCATACATGATGTGGCCTCAGCAGCGAATGGTCTCGAACGCAGGATACAGTCGTATCGAATGCGTTTGCAGCATGCGTGCAACACCCGCAAATGCACAGCACGCCGCCGTCACCTGCGCTCGCTGCTCCTGCTGCGATCCCGCGACCTGCCGTCCCGCGCCATGAGTCACAGTGTAATTTACATGCAAGACAGCCTTTTCAGATAGAGTGTCAGGATCGTGCGAATCAATCGAAGACGGTATCGCAGGAGTGCACGATCTCTCCCAAATGTTGGTAAATGCAGAGGCCGTTCACAGCTGCACAGCGCCGATGCAGGGAGTCTTCCCGTGCTTGCGCTACAAGGCTTCGGTGTCGCCAATGAGGTTTGCTAGGAGGTTAGCGCTCCCCGCCATCTTGTCCGATCGACGATGGGAAAGCCTTTCGGAGCTAGCTAGATTCACCTCGATCAAGCAGAAAGGCGAGTCCCGTGACGTGATCCTCCAGCTGGTACGGCACCTGCCAGTCATTCATTTGTAGCATCCGCATATACACTATACCGTTTGAATCCGTAGCTGGACCGTAAGCACAAGTTTGCGGGGACTGCCGGCTGAATACAGCTTCGCTGCAGATCAGATTCGAATCACAAGATCTAAACAGCAGCAGCCGCATTCTGCTGACACAGAAACGCCAGTTGTATGCACTCAATGACATAATAATATATATCAGAAAGCACACATGCATGCGCCGCACATATTGATGGTCAGCAGGCGCCACCGCGAGTGATGGTACGCGCTGCCGGCCCGGGGCACCGAAACACCGTTCCGGGCTTGGTCGTCCTGTTCTGCACATGCATCGCCTGCCTTTACGTCGCCGGCAGGTGCGCAGCGCACTACGACCCAATGCGTTTCGCGAATCAGCTTGTCACGTCGCCATGCTGCGGTAGCACCACTGCATCCCGATGGCGGCAGCATGACACAGCATGGGAAGTGACACCGTAACATATGCGTGCAGGCTGTGGAGCACGACAAGGAGCTTACATTACCTGGTACCCACCCCCCTCGCCATGATACATTCATGGTTGATGATGGCGAGCTGGCCCAGCATTGCATATGCTGACCGTAAGACTCCTGCCGCATGCCGTCAAGCTGACTCTGCGTTGTTCCTGCGCGTCAGCAACACCAGCTGCAGATCGCCAAAGCGCGGCAGCAGGAGCTTCTATCAGCGGCGCGGCCGACGGCGCAGAAATGCAGGCCCGCAGCCGCGCCGAGCACGCAGCCGTCCGACCAAAGGCAAGGCTGTGATCCCTGTGCTGCTGCTGGATTCAGGGTGACATGCTCGGCCAGGTGTGCTGCATCATTTCGTACATGTCAATGTGGCGAACAAACCGCAAGGCCAGATGCCAAGTCTGCGTCCAATCAACTGCCGTGCCTTGTCCGCGACAGGCAGGATGAGGGCGTGCTGCACTACAGCATCCGGCCGGCCGTCAAGGCGCTGCCGCCCCTGGCGGGCCCGGCGGTGGAGCGGGACGTGCCCATTGCGGCAGAGGGTGACGAGGCGCTGCTCGGCGCGATCGACTTTGTCGAGGCGGGCGAGGTGCGCGGCTGGGCCTGCTGCCGCGGCGCGCCGGGCGACCCCGTGCAGGTGAGCCGTCTTTGTCCATGTGGGAGGCATCTTTGGCCATGGTTTTTGGAGCAGGTCTTCCCATGTGGAGCAGGTTCTTCATCGTGCTGTGTGTTGCCTGCCAGCGCGGCGCACCCGGCGACCCCGTGCAGGTAAGCATCATTATGAGTGAAGTGTGCTTGTAGGTAATTAGATAAGTCCTCGTCTCCTTCACCACGGCGGCATGCGTGAAGGACCGCATGCGTGCATCCCGAGGCAGATCCCGAGGCAGCCGGCGCGGAAGCCAGTGGTCAACTTGATAGCAAGCGACCAGGCCCAGGCATGCTGCACCACCAGAGGGGTTTTTCTCTCTCTGAAACCCCGCTTTTTTCGCGTCTAGGTGCTTGTCTATGTCGACGGCATCAAAGTTGGACAGACGGCGGGCGGCGAGAAGACGCCGCACCTGCTGATCAACCGGCTATGCGAGGGAGAAACCAGCGACAGCGACGGCTCCACGTCGGCAGCTCTAGGCTTCCGGCACCAGCTGCCGCCGCTGCCGCCAGGGCGGCACGAGGTGAGAATAGTCAACGCCTGCAGCCTATTGCATGGTACTGATTGTTTGCCGGATTCTGTCTCCACCCTCTAGGAGGAAGCCTGCGATCGCTCTGCTCGTCCCAACCATTTTGGGCTCAGACAGGCCTCGGGTGCAACCCGCAGAGCACTGCCCAATCAGAGGCAGGCAGGCGCCTGCGCTCTGGCCTGGTGATCGCCAAAGCAGGAGGCACCCCAATCGCGCCACTGGGTGCAACTGCTTCAACAATTGTGCAGCACAATTGTTTCCAGTAACAACAAACTGAACTGAACCTGAAGTTGTTCCGCGTTGCGCAGGTGCGCGCGTTCGTGCGTCGGCCGGGCAACGGCGCGAAGCAGGAGCTGAACCAGTCGCCGCTGGCTTTCGTGGAGACGCCTTACCAGTGTGGCGGGCAGCAGGCGCTCGCGCGCAAAGACGCCATCATCCGCGTCCGCAATGCCCAGGTGGGGATCCCTAGGTTTTGAAACACTTGAAAACCCTGTCGAATGAGCTGTCGGCGTGTCAAGAGGCTCTGCTTCTTGAGCTGCATGTGGAGCCTGGCGTTTGATGCGGGTCAAGCATGTCCTTGGCTGGCCAGCACCACACGTGTTGCGGATGCATGGAAAACTTGAAGAGTTTGTGGAGCGGGGGGCACGACTCCAGCCTCGCTCCGCGCTGCTGTGCAATCAACCTCGGGCCGGAGACCCACTGCTGATCCAGAACAATGCGGCCGAAAGTCGTGTCCCTTGGAATGCGCAGGTGTCAGCACTCTGGGACGAGCTGCACACGCGGCGGCCGTGGCGCACCGCCGTCGCGGCAGGCAACCTGTCCAGCTTTGCCATGGACGGCAGCCAGGGCGACGGCAAGCCGCCCAAATACCTGGCCGTCATCGCCATCAACACGGTGCTGTTTTCTGCCTTGAACTTCCTGTTGTGCCTGAAACTTCGGCTGCTGGGGCAGGGCAAACCTGTTGCGCTTTTAATGGGCGGCAGCAAGGGCGACAAAACTCCGCCCAAGTACCTGGCCGTCCTCGCCATCAACACGGTGCGTTTTCTGACACACCTGCAGTTCCGATTGCCGAGGAGCTCCAGGCGTACTTATGTTGTCTGCTGAACTCTTCGCTGAGCTCGTCGCGCCTTGAATGTGGGTGCGGCCCTGCATGTGGGGTGTGCAGCGTATGTCCCGGCTGCTGGCTTGTGTGCATCTCCCACCAAACCCTGTGAGCCCCTGGCTGGAGGCAGCTGCAAATGATGGTGCAAAAGAGGGTGCAGGTGAGCAGCCTTGGGCACCCCAAGACCAACACCTGCGTAAGTTTCAGCACTCTAGTCGCTGAACAGACCAGGTGGTCCTGCACAGGGGTTTTCGGCAAGGCAGCGGCGGGACCTGCTGCGGCGGACATGGGTGCCGACCGGCAAGGCGCTGCTGCGGCTGCAGGAGGAGACCGGCATCGTCATCCGCTTCATCGTCGGCAGATCGTGCGCCTCCAGCTCCTCCCTCTTGCAAAACTCTGCATGTGGCAGGCCGGTTTCACAGCACCAGCAACATCGTCGTGCTGTCACCGCAGGGATCAGACGGACGACATCATCCAACTGGACTATACGAGTCGAGACTGCATGAAAACAGATGAGTGTTCCTCAGTAACACTGCTGAACATGCGGTGTCGCAGGGATCAGACAGATGACCCGATGGGCAGGAAGGTGCGCGCGGAGCCAAAAGAATTCGGCGACATTATCCGGCTGGGCGGATCGAACTGCATGAAAACCTGCGCCAAATGCCTTCCAAATTGCTAACGCCGCAGGGACCAAACAGACGACCCGATGGACCGGAAGGTGCGCGCGGAGACGAAGGAATTCGGAGACATCATCCGGCTGGACTCCACGGACACGTATGCAGACCTGGCGCGGAAGACGCTCAAGCTGTTTTCCAAGCTGCCCGACAAGTTCGACGCCAGCTTCTACTTCAAGGTGACAACACGACTGAGGAATTGGGGGTGGGGTTATCGTTGGGCTGCGCGCTGTTGGGACTGGCAGCGTCCGGCATGCCTTCCAGACAGGCTGGGCTCTGGAGTCATGCCGTGTGCCATGAGTGAGAACCAAGCATGCGTCGCTTGGCAGCGAGAAGTCACTGCAGCACTTGCTGTGCTGATAAGTCAAGTGAAGACGATTACAAGAAACTTGCCTGATCGATGTGGCACAGGTGGATGATGATGTCATCGTCAATGTCGACGCGCTGGCGACATACCTGCGGGAGCGCCGTACTCAGGGCAACCTGTACATGGTATGCAAAAATTTTGCACCTGAGCACATGACGCATGCTGCGCCAAAATGCTCGGGCATGGGGACAGAATCGCTGACGATGATCCTTCAGTGCGCAGAGGCTGCCCACCCAATTCGGTTGTGCTTCTCCTAGGGTGTTGCTGGTGGTCACATCCGCCTGGTGAGCCGTCTGAGAACAATCTGCTTCCCGCCTCTTGCAGGGCTGCATGAAGTCGGGCGCGGTGCTGACGGACAAGAAGTTCAAGTGGTTTGAAGCGGACGCATGGCGCTTTGGGGACGGCGTGGTGCGCTTTTGTGGTTTTGAATTGAGAGCCGATGCCGGTGACAGGCTGCACGATTGAGCAGCCCCCTGGCCGCCGATGCTCCTCCCGCAGCTGTCATCCGAATGTTGTGCCATGCATCTTGCATGCACGCGGGCCACCGCAAAATGCTGCTAAACAGACCTCAGCACCGCTGCGGGCGCCTCGCACTGCAGAACGGGGAGGCGGCGCAGTACATGCGGCATGCCAGCGGCCAGTTCTACGGCGTGTCGGCCCCCGTGGCGCGCTACATCAAGCAGAACGCGCCAATCCTGCACCACTACGCCAATGAGGTGCCCCGTCGGATGCAACCGCACTCTTGGATGGTTGTGCACTCAGCACCTGGCTGTTTGAGCACTAGATGATTGTGTTTCAGGCCATGGCCAAAGCACAATGGAGACGAGGTTGTGTGGCGGCGCAGGACATCACGGTGGGCACGTGGATGCTGGGGTTGGACGTGGAATTCGTGGACGAGCGGCGGATGTGCTGCGCCAATGCCGAAGAGTGCCACAAGCAGGTGCGGCCGGGCCACGTGCGGCGCCTTCCGTGTATGCGCCATCCTGGAGGCCGAAGTCACAATGCCTGATGACGCGGCTTGCATTCTGTCGAGGATATTGCTGTGAGGCCGGCGCGATGCTGAAGATGGCTGTCTTTTCTGGCACTGTGCAGAAGCAGGGCAACCAGGAGTGCTTGGGCTTCTTCGAGATGGCGTGTGCCGGCATCTGCCACAGCGAGGAGAGGTGCGGCTGCATGTCCGGTGCAGCTGTCGCCTCTGTCCGGTTCCAAACAGCTGTAAACATCGCTTCCAGTCGTGCCTTGTGGCTAGTTCCCTGGTCGCACTCTCAACGCAGGCTAGTGCCGCTGTACAAGGCGTGCGTCCTCAATGAGCCGCAAGGTGCGCTGAGGACCGCAGCAGGCTTTGCTTCGTGTGATTCTCACATGCATGATACAGACCGCTACCTGCCAGCATGCACATTGCAAAGTACCCCCATTATCATCATCCGCTCTGCTTCGCAGGCTTTGCGCAGCGCTTCCGGCGGAAGAAGTTCAAGGAGGTGGTTTGATTGTGTGCATTGATTGGTTCGGTACGGACCGGGGATTCGTATCAGGGCCATGGCCGTGATTGTGATTTTAGATAGTGGGCAGTCTCAGGCTGCGTTCTGCTGGCGGCGGCGCTGGCGGCGGCCCGCCAGCAGCGCGCGCCGCGGCCAGTGTCCGCGCTGGTTGCGAATTCGCTTGTAAGTCGTCTCTGTGACAAACATCGAGCCCTCCCCTGAGGCCTCGACTGACTGCAGCTTACTGGGGCATCGGATAAGAAGTCAACATGGAGTGTACCAGGGTTGGCAGGTAACCGGTAAGTCGAATTAATTCGATTTCCACAACAGCCTTCATGTCAAAGGTTCACTTTTCCATCGCTTTCATCAACTCCCTTACCACCCTCCCCCCAGGTAACCTAGGTTACCCTAACCGAAGTAACCGCGGTTACCTAACCGTAACCGGAGGCGAGCAGCGGTTAACATGCGGCGAGAGGTCGGTCTGACAGAGTACACTGGTTGGCAGTTACCGGAAGTTAGGGCCGGTTACGGTTACGGTTAACGGTTACTACGGTTACTAACCAAATCCCGCCGGTTACCTGCTCCGTTTGTCCAAAACTCTTCGGAAA